>Ga0187894_10000569_pt1 | contig 49531 bp, 33 predicted proteins | sample GBC1701081metaG_FD_136650 | JGI IMG/M metagenome (GOLD analysis project Ga0187894, IMG submission 136650) | White microbial mat communities from a lava cave in the Kipuka Kanohina Cave System on the Island of Hawaii, USA - GBC170108-1 metaG ... | reverse complement strand
GGAGCCGATCGGGTATATCCCGCCGGCGGAGTTCGAGGAGGGGTTCTACCGGTCTCAAGCAACCCAACCCATGTCGGGTGCGGTCAACTAAACGAGTCTCCGAGAAACCCGGTACGGTTCACTGTGCGGCCGGCCGTGATCACGCGCAAGGTCTGCGGCGGCGGAAACCGAACGCAGCGCGGCGACACAGGAAGTTCTCGCCTCAGTTCTGCGCACGGCCAACCAGCGGGAACTGTGCGCGTCGGAGCTGCTCGTCAGGATGTTGCGCTCGCCGCAGCCCATGATCCCTCGCCAGCTTCGCCTACCCCCACCTCGAGCAACCCCGCTAAACTGATACACTGATCGTTCACGGGCCCGGCGTAGACCCTGTCCTGAACACCCACCGTTCAAGCTGGGCCAGGTGGGGTTGTGGGCACTCATACGGGCTTCGCCAGGACGGTCGATCTCGAGAGTCGTCGATCTGGAGCCAGGCAAGTCGAGAGATATTGATTTGTCCGAGCCTCGATCCCCTGCAGGTGTACGGCCGCTCAGCGATTTCCCCGAAGAGCATGTCAACCAGGGCTCCGTGATCGATCTGCTGGCCTCATGGGGAGCGACGGCGGACCCCGTTCTGGGACAGATCCTCCTCGCAATCGATTCGTTCCGCGAAGATCACGTTCAACCCTCGGGTCAGGTTGATCTGCCACTGCGCCGCCTGGCCGAGAGCGCCTCGCGGTTTCTACCCGTGGATCTGAACGCCGAGCTGGACGCCTTCCTCGCCTCCAGATCCTCAACAAGCCGAGGCGCGGGCGTCGAGGATCTCCATCGCCGTATCTGCACCGCAATTTCGTGCCGTCGCGATGAGACTGCCCAACATCTGGCGCGCGAGCTGAGCCAGTTGGCCATTCTGCTCACTACGGACGAACTGGAAAGGCTCGTATCGGTCCTTTGGCGTGCTTCTGAGTCTAGGAGTCCCGCTGAACAGACCGTCGCGCTGGCCGAAATGGCGTCGGTCGAAGCCTCGTTGAAGGCTGGGCGTGAAACGAGGATCTCAACGCTCCGATTGCGCGCCGATCGACTCTCGGGCGATGGCCCCGAGGCCGCAGTCCGTGAGTCGGTACGACTGGCGCTGGAGAGCGGCGATGCGACAGGCCTGCTGCGTGCGGAAGCGGCCCTGGCCGGTCTCGATGGGGAGAAGCGCCGGGTGGCGGGTCTCGGGGAGAGGGATGAACTTCGCCGCCGGCTGACCGCGGCGGTCTCCATGATTGAGCAACTCGTCCGGCGCGACCCCGTCAACAATCCCCCTGGATTCCAGTCCCTGATTGAGCGGACTCTGGGCGAGGCGCACGCCGCCCTGGAGACGACCACACGCTTCGACGATGAGTCCCATCCCGAACTGCTTTGCGGGTCGCTGCGCGCCTGGGCCGAAGCTCTGGAAGGCATCCGGAAGGTGGTACCCGCCGAAGCCAATGGCCGCGCCGAGGAACGACACAGAGTTGCCGAACAACTGGGGGATCGCCTGCTATCCGGGGTGGCGTCGGCGGGGGGCGAGTTGCCCGCTTCCATGTCGAGCGGCACCCCGAGCGAAGTCTTGAGCGAGCTTCAGGCTACGTGGGCCGAAGGAGGGCCGCCCTTTTTCGAGGCTGTCCGACGAAGCCACGAACTGATCGCGGCGACAAACGAGCAGTCTCGAGGGTTTCAGGATCGTTCTCGTGAGCAGTTGATTTCATGCGCCGGGAACCTCGAAGACGTGCTTCGACGGGTCCAATCGAGCGTGCCGACCCGTCTGCTCTTCGAGGCACGGCTCTCTCTCGAGGCGGTTTCAGGAACGGCTTCCCGTATCGACCCGGACGAGCATCGAGCTCTTGAGAAGTCGCTCACGCGGCACAAGGAGGCCCTGATCGCCGCCGAGCGCCATTCCCAGCGGCGCAAGGTCAATCGAGACGCGGCGCTAAGCGAAGATCTCGACGAGCGGGTGACGCTCCTGCTGACGATCGCGTCCCGTCGGGAGGCTCGCGCACTCGGAGCGATTCAGAACGCTCTTCCCGAGGCCTCGGGCGCACAACTCGTCGAACTGAAGGCACTGCTCGATCATCTGGGCGATTCAATGGAGCGTTCACGGCGCGACAGAGCGGGGCGAGCGATTCATGCCGCCGGAGGACGATTTTCCCGGAAATCATCGGCGCCCGACGGGGATGCCCCCCCTCGGGTGGCGGCTCTCTCGGTTGCGGCACTGCAGGCGCGCGAAGTCACGGACGGCGAGGACATTGTTGCCATTCATGAGGCGGCAGACGGGTTGGAGGCTGCGCTTCTGCAAGCCTCTCCGCTCCGCAGGCCGTGGGTCAAGATCGCCGGCATCGCTCTGGTCGCCGCGCTGATTGCCGCGGCAGTCCTTGTCTGGCGTCGCCCCGTCGGGCCCAAGCCCTATACGCTTGATTTCGACATGGAGCCCGGTTCGGCCGAGACCCGAGGCAAAGTGGATGTGCGGTTTGCAAAAGACGGCTACTTCGTCCCGTCGCTGGAACAGGTCGAGCACGATCCGTTGAAACCACTCAAGGTGTCCCTTCCACCGGGACGATATGAGGTGTTCGTAGGGGACGAGTTTACAGGGGTTGTAATCGTCTCGCCGAAGCCACCCTTCGAAGCCAATGGAATTCCGCTTCCGGCGCATTGAAAACTTCCGATTCCTGGAGGACAAGATGACCGAAAACCCGATGAGGGCTATGGACTCTGAAGCCCGGCACCTGCTGGAGCAGTTGCTGCGCACGCGCCAATCCGTCAGGGAGGCGAGCGAGGCCGAGCGCCGCGAGGCGCTTCTGGAAACCCTGCGGGCGGGGGTTCCGGCCAACGATCCTGCCGCTGCGAACACTCGGCTGGACGCTGTCAGGCAGCTGGTACTTCTCCAGGCGCGAGATGCGCAGGAGTTGGGTGAACGGATGGCAGCCGAGACGGAACGCCTCGCGAGCGAGGTTCAGCGTCTCGAAGCCGAGAACAGCCGACTGAGATCAACGAAGCCGGACACCCTGCTAAGAATACTTCGGGAGGGACTTCGTCAGATCGCCGATGACGAGACCCCCGACCCACCTCCGGCAGGCCTTCCAGCCGAGGACGGCGCCATGCTCCTTCTCCTCGAGGAATTGCTGACCTTCGCGATTCGTGTGCAAACAGGCGTGGAGGTGTTCCTTCTGGACGCGCGATCCGGACTTGACTCATCCAAGTCCATGGTCCGCCCCTTCGCCAGGGCCACTCGATCCCGATTGAAGGACTGTCTCGCGGGAAAAGCCGGTGCCCTCGATGCACTCAGGCAGGCACTCAATCGGGACTCCAGATTCCTCATTCAGATCAACGGCGCATACCTCGGCGCCATCTCGGGCGGATCGAAATCGCTTCTCGAGGAACTGAATCCCGGCCCCCTCGCGGAGACGGCGCGGAGCAAGTTTCGGGGCATCGACCACGAGAAGGCCTGGGAGATCTATGAAACAAGACACTCCGACATCGCTTCTCTCAGTCGGGCAGAGATGTGGGAACGGTTCTTCCAGGAGCCCTTTCGGCAAGCCCTGGATACTCAGAAGGAATCCGATCGTACTCCCTGACCAGGCTGTTCAGGGCGTATCCAAGTGGAGTTCCACCCGCCGGTTTCGGGAGCGTGCGGCCGCGGACCTGCCCGGATCAATGGGTTCTGTTTCCCCGTGTGCGTGGGGAATGAGCCGCGCGGCCGGGACGCCCTGCGAGACGAGGAACTGGATTACGCTCTCGGCCCTGCGGCGCGACAAGTCCATGTTGTATTCGGGCGAGCCGATTTCGTCCGCATGGCCGTCAACGCGCAGTACGCAGCCCGGGCGCGATGCGAGCAATTGCGTCGCTCCGTCCAGTCGAATGCGAGCCTCATTGGAGAGATCCGCGCGTGCGAACGCAAAATGCACAGTCCTGGCCTGAAGCTCGGAGTCGAGGGCGGAAGCGATCGATGAACCGCAACCGCCCGCCGCCTCCAGGACATCTGAATCCACGGGGGGCGGCGACGACTGAAAAAGCTCGATTTCCGGCGTCACGGGGAAGTTCCGTACAGCTCCCGTGGGCACGTGAAGGAGGCGCGTCGTAACGGCCGGGCGCCCGGACTCGCCGGCCTGCACTTCGAATAGTCCCCGATAGACCCCGGGCTGGACTTCCTGCATGGGGCGGTCTGAGAACTTGCCCGCGACGTCAAAACTCGCCTTGAGGCCGGGATCGCCGTTCATCGTAACCGCCACCGTGCGGCCCACCCCCCTCGTGTCAACCCGCCCCGAAGGATCAAACGTCGCTCCGCTGATCGACGGCGCACCGACGACAACTTCGCGCTGCAATTCAAGCTTCAACTGGCTACGCGAACTGCACGCCGGAAGCGCGACCAGGCTCAACGCGACAACCATCTCGATTGGACGAATCGGTTTGTTGGTCACACTTTGCCCCCCTCATGTCTGTGGAATCCGTCCTTTGTAACCCCCGATTGTTTCCATTTTTTTCATGCTAGGCCCGGGGCAAACAGCGCGTCAAGGCCAAGGCGGTCGCTCGCGCAATCGGCCCTCCGGCCAGGGCGAAAGTCAGGGCTCCGACCGTCTTCCACCCGATCGCGATGCCCCCCATGGCCAGCCCGCCGAGCGCGATTCCTCCGATCCCCACGAGACCGATCGCGACTCCGCCCATGGCCACCACTCCGATTGCAACACCGCCCATCGCGACGATGCCGATGGCAATCTGCCCCTGGGCAACCCAGCCGATCACCACACTTCGGCTGCGCGGCTTCACGCTTCCGTTCATGTCAGAACTCCAGCTCGAGTGTCGCGCCGACGTCGAATACGCCGCTCGTTTCCGCTTTCCCGGTTACATCGAGGTACAGCGGTACCCCAGCCGGCTTTGCGGAATAGTGTGCCGAGCCCGACCCGGTGCATCCCGAGGGTCCGCACGTACCCATAAGCTGGAAGGACAGCCCCTGGCCGGCGTCCACCTTCAGTCCGAGTGCCGCTTTGTAGTCCACCTCCACGGCCCCGGGCGAGCTCGACCGGGAGAGGGGGATACCCCCGGTGTTGTACTCACCCGACAAGACCGTCGTCACCCCGTGTGCGAGCGGAATGATGATCTCACCGCTGACTCCCGTGCGGAGAGTCGACTCTTGTGCCGTGCCGGAGGCTGTCAGGCTGACTCTCACAGGCTTCCAGTCTCCCGACACCGTGATTCTGGTGCCGAATGTTCGGGTCGAGGGGATAAACGCCGGAACCTGCGCTTTGAGGGAGAGGCCCGAGACGAACGTGAACTTCAATTCTCTCCCTTCCGCGAGTTTTGCGATGTCATCGCCCGTTCGCGTGTAGTACATCGCGGCCGCCCCGCCGACGGCGAGTACGGCGCCCGTCACGATCAACAGGCCTTCGTGCTGATTGATGAACACACCGACTGGGCTGCATTTGAAGTCCTTCTTGACTTGTTCGAGCTGTTCCTCGATCTGCTTCGCGAGCGGGCTGCGTTCGATCTGTCCCTTCACACTTTGAACAATGGCATTGCCGGTCTTCTTGCCGAGAGAAAGAGCGAAGTCTTTCCCGTCCTGCGACGAGCCAGGTCCGGTCGCCTTGGCCTGTTCCGCAAGCTGCCGCTTCGCTTCCGCCAGAAGCGCAGCGGTGATCGCCGCGTGAACCTGGGGGTCCTGCAGTGCGGCGGCGACGCGCTCGGGCAGCCGAGGGACCTCGCTCTCCATCAGTTCAAACCCGATGGCGACCGTTTCGACCGCCGCATCGATCACGTTGCCGCAGGAATCGCTCATTCCCTGGATCTCATGGGTGCGATCAGTTCTTCCTCGACGCGAATCTCGGCCACTTCGGCTCTCTCGAGGCTGTTCAGGGCGCACACGCCGCGGAAGACTTCATGGTAGATGCCCTGGTCGGGCAGGAACACGAGCGTGTCGAGATGGGCGGGGACGACCTCTTCACGAGTCGGAACGTCCGCCAGCCCCATCGCGCGATCGGGTGTTGAATTCCGGTCAACCCATGCGTCCGGATCCTCGGTCCACTTCAGGACCGTGATCTTCGGCCGCACGCCCGGCAGGCGGAATTTCACCAACCCATCGGGTGTCACGCCGCGGAGCTCGACGTCCTCATCGCCCCGCAAGTACCCCTCGACCTGCAGGTCGGGATGCGCGGCGTTGAAAAAGGCGGGCGAGAAGTCTGCAGGCAACCGGTCGGGTCGCTCCTTCTGCCACTTCGCATCATAGGTGCCGGCGTACTTCCGCCGAGGCAGCCAGCCCTCTCCGTAGAAGTCGAAGCCTGCCGGGAGCTTCGGTCGCGAGTCCCAGGACGTCACCGAATCTGCGGGATCCTCGATGTTGGGGAGCGGCTTGCCGTGTATGGCGTCCCGTGTCTTTCGCCCGATGAAACCGCGCCCCGTCGGATTCTCGGGGTACCAGGACGCCGAAACCTCGTCGGTACCTCCGTACGCACGGGCATACGTCAGCGGCATGGTCGTGAACGGCTCGGGATCGGTGGCACCCGGGACGAGCGCCAGTTTGGACGGATACCACCACTTCCGGTCGCCGACCACCCGAAGGGTCTTCTGGAGCTTGCCGACGCGGAGCGAGACGTCCATTGATCTCACGAGGCCCCCCCGGGGGGCGTACGCCGTCCCGGCGAGAATGACGTCTCCGCGGGGTTTGAAGGGCACCCCGTCCGGCGGTGGCCAGATCGGGGCTTCGCCTTGCGCAGCAAGTCCCATAGTCGATCCAGTCGACGGAACCTGCCGTTCTGGACGAACCCGCCCCTCAGATAGAGGCATGGCTTCGGTCAGCCCAATCACGACGCCCAATGAAACGCCTCTCCCATTCACTTCCCAGAATACTACGCTTGCCGCCAAGCGTTCGGAACAAACTACGTGCACGCGCAACTCCAGCCGCCGGTCCGAAGATAGCTCCCGTTTTGATCGAGAGTCTGCGTGGACTCGCTTCTCATTCGTTGTCGCTGAGCCTTGACTTCTTTCCCGCTGCTGGCCGGGGCTTTGGTTCGGCAGGAGCCTCCAGCAGTTGCTCGCGCTCTTCCGCTGTCGCAGCGCTTCGATAGAGCGGCACCGGTGTGACAGGCGGTGCCCTGACGCCCTTGGGGCCGTACACAATCCCGGTCTCTTCGGCGAATCGTGCCCCTGCTGTTTCGCACCTCGTCATCGAGAAGGTTGCCAGTTCGGTCCAATAGAAATCCGCCCCCCTGAAATCGCATGCCTCGGCCCACGCGCCTGACAGGGCCGCTCCCACGAGCACGGCCTTGGTGAATACGGCTCCGTTGATCCTCGCGTCTCTGAGGTCTGCGAAATCGAAAAACGCGCCATGCGCGAAACACTTGTCTATTCGTGCCTTGGTCAACGCCGCCCTCTCGAAATTCGCTCCGGGCGCTTTCGCCCCTGTGAAGTCGCATTCGGAAAGATCAGCCAGGCGAGCATTTGTCGCCTGCAGCACCGCTCCCCTGAAAACGGCACCTGGGGCCGTAGCCCGGCTCAGATCGGCACTGGTCAGCGTTGCCTTGGTCAAGTCAGCCTCGGCGAGATTCACTTCGCTGAGGTTCGCGCCGGTCAGGTCTGCTCCAATCAGCCTGGCCCGTGCCAGATTCGCCTTTCCGAGACTGGTCCCTGCCAGGTTGGCCCCGCTGAAATCGGCTCCCGCAAAATTGGCTTCCGCGGCGTCACAAGCCTGCAGAGATGCGTTACGGAAGGAAGCGCTACGGAAGTCCGCCTTCCCCAAATCACTCTCGGAGATTGCGGCCCCCTCGAAGCTTGCCCCGTGCAAGATGGCTGGGCCGAATAGCGCTCCGGTCAGCGACGCGGAGGCGAAATTGGCCCCCGTCAGATCGGCACCACTGAAATCGACTGCCGCTAGCCGGGCCCCCCTCAGGTTGGCACCTGTCATGTTGCACCCACATAGCCTGACTTCGGACAAGTTCGCTTCAGAAAAACTCGCTCCGCACAGATCGGCTCCTTCGAGATTGAGAGCAACGAAGACTCTTCCCCGGAAGTCCGCGCCCGGCAACTTCGTCCCGCAGCCGAGTAGCGACTCAACCCCCTGCTTGCCGCCCGGCGGCTCGTTCCCTCCAGCCTCCATCGCTACCCTGCACCCGCTGTTTCGCCTTGGGCTTGGCACTTAGACCTATCATGAGCAGCTCCATCCAAGCCCCTCCACTCCCATGACGAGACGTGGACTCTCGATGCGCAACGTGATCTCGCCCGAAAAACCGAGTTCGGGCAACTCCGAAGGCGTTCCGATTGTATCGAATGCGCCGGACTTGAGCCTGATCTGCGGCGCCCGCAGGCGGGCGGATGTGTCCGCGTGCAGGCATCCCGCGACCGCACGACCAGGGCAAGCATACCGGGAACAGCCGCAGCGCCGCGGCGGGTCCCTCTGGACGGGTCAAGGCGCGAACTCGAGATCCTACGAGCCATCGACTGTCGCATTCGCTTTGCGGAGATTCCTTGTCTCCCGGTACATCTCCCGGAGGTCTGTCCTCAACATGTTTACGAAACCCCTGTACCGCCTTGACGGTCCAGACGTGTCATAGAGAAGCACGTCCATCTCACCGTCCTTTCTGCGGGCTTTCGGGTCGAACAACAGCAGCGCCCCGTTGAAGTCGGTGCCGAATGGGATCATGCGTACTATATACGCGCCCTCGTTCCTGGACCAGCCCTCGACCTCGGCCACCTTTTCCGCAGTGGGTTCCCCGTACTGCGCCTTCCATGCGTCCAGGAAAAGATCGAGCGTTTCCCTTATGTCACGGCGAGCTTCCGCTGTGTGCTTCCCTCCGATCCCGACGAGGGTGAATCCAGCAGCGTAACCGCTCCAGCCGTTATGCATCTTGAGGAACGTCTTGTATGAGCGGGGAAGCTGTTTTCCTCGTTTCCTGAGGAATTTCGATAGCGCCGAGCTCGCACGTGGTTGATGCAGAATACCGTCATAGAGAGAACCGTACTCGAGTGGGTGGTGGATCTTGGAACAAGAAATCAACTTCTCGATGAGAAGCGCCATTCGGCTCTGAATTCCTCGCGCCGCGACTCGCTTGCTATCTGTACTCACTCACACCTCGATCCCGAGCCTCTTGCTGAGGACCGTGATGTTTCTCTCGAGCATGGCCCTGAAATTGTCGTAGACAACGAGCCGCGCCAGATTGTCTCTCCAGACTACCCTTCCCTCCGAATCCTCCTTCGGACCAGGATCGAGGAAATAGAAAAGGGAGCCGAGCAGATCGGTTCCGAAAGCGAACTTGTTTCCCGGGTAGATGTGGGCCTCGCCTTCTGTTTTCTTGGAGAAGTCCATCTTCTTCTCGAATGTCTCGATCGCAGCTTCCGTGGCCTTTCCGTGCTCCTTTTCCCACTCGGCAGTGTAATGCGTTCGCCTCTTGTTGATATCCGCAAGCGCCTCCTCCGTGTGCTCGCCGCTCACACCGATCAGCGTGAAGGAACGTTGATACTCCAATACCCCGTTCGTAACCTTGAGGAACTCCACGTACGAGGGCGGGAATTGTCTTGCTATCTTCTTCTCGAAGGCTCGAATCGCGTGCAGCGCGGCAGGAGGAAACATCTTCGGCCTGCGGTCCTTGATCCCGGTCCTCGCCCTGTCTTTTTCGAACAGGTCGCATACCTTCACGACCAGATCGGCCATTCTCTGGCTCGTTGCCATGTGTAACTCCTTTCAATCGTCACTTCTACTTGCACGCGGGAGTTCGCTCCGTCGTGTCGTCACAATGCTCCTTGCCCCAAGCGAAGACCGCTTCCAATACATTGTCCTTGGCCTTTGCCGCATCTGCAATTTCTCTCTTCATCTGGGAACCGAGACTACGATTCACGCTGGCGTTAACGGGCACATAGTTGTCGCAGTTGTCCTTCCCTCCCATTTGTTTGTCGATGATGTGATCGATGTCGTCCTTGCAATCTGTGGGTTTGCCTTTGCCGTCTGGAGAGCCTTCCTTCTTTCGTCCGTTTCGGTCCTCGCACTTCTTGTAGGCCTCCGAAGCGCTCTTGGATGACCGCTCGCACGGCGAAATCACGATCCCGGGCGAAGCCGGGTCATCTTCCTGCAGCCGTTGAATGTGAGTGTTGTACCTGTCAATCTTTTGTTCGAAATCCTTCATCTGATCCTTGTTCCAGTCGCACCGCGGAAACACATTGGCAATGAAGAGACCGTAAGGATCAATCCAGGTCAACGGCTCTGGGACATAACGATAGCTGTTGGGACCCGCGTAGATACCGATGGGATCTTGGGTGAGATAGCGACCGAGAAGCGGGTCGTAGTACCGATGATAGTTGTAATCGAGACCGGTCTCAGGATCGCGATATTGGCCCTGAAAACGGATGGGACAAGTAAACGATCCATCCGCCTCCGAACGCGACCGATCGACGCCGAAGGCCGACGCCTCCCGGGACCACACGATCCGCCCATTCCACGACAGCAACTCTCGAGGGGAGGCGATCTGATCGAAGAAGACGAACGTTTTCTCACCATTACGACTGATTGCGATCGGGAAGAAGCTCGTCGGCAGGAACAGATAGTGGGATTCCCCGTCGTCGGAGGATTCCTTGAACGGCGTATCACTCAGCCAATGGAGGCGGCTCGACCGGCCGTCGTGTGTCTTCTCGAGACGACGTCCGACTGGGTCGTAGCGAAAGCAGGTCCTGGTGCCGTCGGAATGCTCCACGCAACGCAGGCGGTCGTCGGCATCGTACGCGTAATACGTGTACCCAGTTGCATCGTGCCTGGCTATTCGATTTCCTCTCGAATCGAAATCGAAGCGCGTCGAGCCGGCCCGGATCATCCGGTGGCCGGCCTCGATCTCCGAATCCCCGAAGAGATGGCACGACCGGATGTTGCCACCAGCGTCATATCGATACCATTCATCGGTGTCGCCGTTTCGAAGAACCCTGGTGAGACGGCCCAACACGTCGTACTCGTAGCGCTTGATGTACGCGGTCCCTCCGTCGGTACGCGTGAAGGTCTCGCCGATGAGTTGATCCGCTCGATCGTATTCAAAGCGTCGCTCCAGGACGATCCCTCCTTGACAGTCCTGAAGCGCCGTCACAATCATGCGATCGCACCGGTCGTACTCAAGATGCTTGCTAAACCCATTCGGATAGTCGAGCCGGATCAGCAGATCTCTGGGATCATAGCTCAAGCGAAACTCACCGAAATGCGAATCCTGGATGGCGGTCACACACCGGCGTGCGTCGTACTCGTATCGAGTAGACCTTCCGTTCTCCTCGGAGACGCCGACAAGGTTGTTCCTCAGATCGAAGGACATCTGCAGGGCCCAGTTGTCCTGAACTTCTCGAATGGGTCTTGCATGCTTGTCGAATTCACGCGAAATCGCCCCTCCGGGCCCGGCTGCGGCGTGCAGTATCCCCCCACTCCATTCGTACGTGGTCTGAGTTCCGTCGGAGTATGTTCTCCGGCTCGAAGTTTGTCGGGTTCCTTCGACCTGCACCGACGTGCCGTCTGCGTCGCGAAGAGTGACGACGTTCCCGCCCGGGTCATAGGACTGGGTTCTCACTCTGCCGTCGAATCCCGTGACGGCGATCACCCGGCCCAGCGGATCGTGCGCGATCGTAAGCCTCTGGCCTGTCCAGTCCACGACCGCGGTCAGCTGCTGCTCGAGATTGTACTCCGGCGCCAGAACTTGCCCCGAAGCGTCGATCTTCCGAAGGGGTTGATCGCCGGCGCCGTAATCGAATCGCGTCGACCGCCCTAGCTCGTCCACGACCTCGAGGACCCGACCGACGTCGTCGTACCGACACCGACGGATTCCACCCTCCGGGTCTCGGATCTCCGTGATTCTCCCCAGTTGGTCCCACGCGCAACGTGTCGCATTGCCCACGGGATCTGTGATCGTGGTCAAGCAACCCAGAATGTCGTACTCGCAACGGTAGATGTCGCCCGCATCGTCAGCAAAACTATGGACACGACCATGCGCGCCCCGGTGCTGATAAACAGAGTGGCCTTGCGAGTTCGTCATCTTCTTGACGTACCCCTCAGGCGCAAACTCCAGGCTCCAGCTCACACCCCCCGGTGCTCCGAGACGGACGATGTCCCCCCTTTCGTTGTACTCCTGACTCCACTCCTCCCCATCACCGAGTTCTGACCGAACAAGTCGATCCTGTTCGTCGAAATAGTACTTCTTCAGGCTCCCGTCGGAAGACGTCTCCGTCAAGCACTTCGCGCCCCTGTCCCAGAGCGTCAGACGGGTTGGCGTGTTGCCGCCTGCCGACGCCAGAAGGTTGCCTGTTTCGTCGTAGACGTTCTGCTCGATACATCCGAGCGGATCGGTCTTCAAGATGATATTTCTCTTCTGGTCCAATCTATATACGGTCGAATAGCCCAGCGCATCAGTCACCTTCACTTGCATTGCAGCGTCGTCGAACGCGAGCTTCCGCTGGAGTATCCCACCTTCGCGCCAGGTCCGCGCGCAACGTCGCTTTTCGTCATACATCCAGAACGTGCTGCGCCCGGCGCGATCGATTTCGCGGACCAGGAGCCCGTCCTGATACTCAAATCTCTTGGACTTTCCCATGGCATCCTCGACGGCCACGAGATCACCCGTCTCGTCATAGGTGTATCGAACCTGCAAGGCCGGTTTGATCGCAGAGGAAGACTTCGAGGCGAGCAGGATCTCGGTCAAGCGCCCCCTGGAATCGAACGTGAAGTGGAGCCTGCGCTGAAGGGTGTCCGTGAGGACCTTCGGAAGGCCACCCACACCGTACTGGAACGAGAGTCGGTTGGCGTGGCGATCCTCCACAACGACCAGTCGCCTCAGTCCGGATCCATCCGCGTCTGCCGCGAAGCGGTATCTTCGTCCGTCGCTTCGATCCAGAACGAGTTCCTCTCCCTGGCGCGCAGCGATCATTCCAGCGTCCTGATTCGAGAAATCTGCCCCTCCGGGCGAAAGCGTCAGCGGCGTCTCGACGCCGTCTTCATCAACCAGGACGAGACTCTTCCCTTCTTGACGCAGTGTCATGAGCAGATTGACACTCCAGCCCCTGCCCAGAATCCCGCTTGCGGGCACCCCGCTCCTGTACGTCCTCGCGATTTCAACGGGGAGATACCCGGGCAGAAACAGATCTACCTGGTAACGGAGCAGTTCACCCGTAGCTAGGTTTACGTCACACATGTAACGGATATTTCTCGAAGCAGTGAGCGCCGAACCGGCGCCCGATCATGGGGTTCAACTCGGCCCGCACGGGCTGCCTCCACCCCCCATCCCGATCAGCACGGTGAACTCCCCAACGACGATATTGTTCGGCGGCGGAAGAGGGATGAGTGCGCCCGGTTCCATGACGATGTCGCCGACGCGCGCCGCCGGCTTGCCACCGATCAGAACGATGCCGGAGCCGCCGTCCGGAACGGGCGTGGTGACTCCCGGACCGTGCGGGGTGCCCGAGCAGGCGGGCGGAGGCGCGTTCGGAATCGGGCAGGTATGCTGATCCCCGATTCTCCAGGCAGGCTTGCCTCCGATGAGTACCGTCGGGCATGGCGACCCGAGGAGGGGGGACCCGTGCATCGTGGAATCACCAAGTCGTGCAGCCGGCTTACCCATCGCTTACAGACCCCCCCTGAACTACGATGCCGCGCCCTGAGTCAGCTCAATCACGCCGTCGATTCGAAATACCTTGTCGCGGACGATCACGACCGCATCGCGCGGGTCCACGAGTTGTATCCGGTCGAGCCCCGAGAACCTGTAAGTCACCCCGGTCGCCGGTCCTTTCAATTCGATCGGACGGCCGCCCAGATATCGCACCTGCATCCGGTGCCTCTCATTGAGATGTGCGGTCGGTCCCCGGGGGCAACACCTCACTCTCGCTCGTCTCCCGCCACTCGAAGGGTGGCCGCGTCCACTCGTCGATCAGCGAGGCCATGCCCGACAGAGCGAGCCAGATGACGAGCTTCTCCCAGCGCCCTCCACCGACGAAAAAGGCGAACGGGATCGCCACCCAGACACTCAGGCACTTCACGCAAGTGAACGCCCCTCCGAGCACACTCTTTCCGAGAATCCGCCGGAAGCCGGCCAGCAATTCCCACGGCCCACTCTCCCGTGCCAGCAGGAACGAAACTCGCCAGACCGCCAGGGCGGACACCACAAACCGGAACGCCGCATGGAGTTCGATGCTCTCCACTCAGTTGATCTTCACCAGGGAGCCCTTGATGGTGTTGATGCCTGAGGCTTCGACCGTCACCATCGCGCCCTTGATTTCGTTCTTGGTAGATGCTTCGCTCTTGATGTTCATCGCCTTTTCTTCGATTTTCTGCGTCCCCTCGACGGTGATCTTCGTGCCCTTGATGTTGATCGTGCCGTCGCTCTTCATCGTTATTACCGACGAGCCTGTCTTGAGCACGATCTGATCCTCGGCCGTCACCGAGACCTTCTTGGCCGACAGATCGTATTCCTTTGTGACCTTTTCCTTGTGGGCGCCGGACACCGCCTGATCCAGATCCTTCCCGATCGTCTGAGTGATACCACCCGTAACCCCGTCGGTCCGGTTGCCCCCGACGGTCACCTTCTCATTGCTCCCGACCGACACCGTGTGGGTCGCGCCGATGGTCTGGATCTTCGCCGCGCCGATCGTCTCGGTCATCACCGCGCCGATCGTCAATTCCATGGCCGCGCCGACCGTTTCGGCGTAGTTGATCCCCACGGTTTCCGTGAGCATCGTCCCCACGTTGATGGTCATGGCCGACCCGATGCTCTCCGTATGGGAGGCCCCGACGGTGAGCGACTTGCTGGCCCCGATCTTTTCGTCATGATTGACCGAAACTTCGATTGACTTGTTGTTCCCGACCGATTCCGACTTGTCGTGGCCGACCGAGAGCGAACGGTCATTGCCCACGCTCTCAGCCCTGTCGTGCTTTGTCAGGAGGTTGTAGTCCTTTTCGGCCTGCAGGTAGATCTCCTCGGATCCCTTCTTGTCCTCGAGCCGAAATTCGTTGAAATTCGAAGTGGCCCCGCCCTTGCTGCTGCGAGACTTGATGGTGCTCTTCGTCGCCTCGCCCGGAAGGGTGTACGGTGGCATCTGCTCGTCGTTGTAGACGCCTCCGATGATGATCGGCCGGTCCGGATCGCCCTCGAGAAAGGCAACCAGCACTTCCTGCCCGATCCGCGGGATGAAGATCTGGCCCCACGTCTTTCCCGATACGCCGTAGGCGCACCGGATGAAGCAGGAACTGCGATCGTCTCTCTTACCCTCCCGGTCCCAGAAAAAGTGCACCTTGACACGGCCGTACTTGTCCGTGAAGATCTCTTCTCCGGCTTTCCCCGTCACGACAGCTGTCTGAGTTCCGTAGATGCGAGGTTTCGGAGTCGTCCGAAGCGGGCGGAAGGGATGGTCGGTCGGAATGGCCGTGAACTCCGCGCGATAGTTCATCGAGCCGACTTCGCCCCCCGCCCGGGAGCTCAACTCACCCGCCTGGTTGGCGGCATGCCGCACGCGAGACAACAGGTACGTCCCGTCGTAGCTCGACCGATAGTGCTTCTTCAGGTCGAATGTGTGGCCCGACCGGAACGCGCGGCATTCGGAGACGCCTGTGACCACATGCCGCTGCCACTCCTGCTCCTCCAGTCGCACTGTCGAAAGCCGTTCGCCCGATGAGCGGTCCTGATAGTTTCCAGGAAATTCAAAGAACTCGGGTGCGTCCTTTCCTTTCTGAGTGACAAGCAGGTCGGTGCTGGGCGACTGGAAGTTGTAGTCGGTGGCCGTGTAGACCCCGATCCCGATTGATCTCTCGACATCAAAATCGAGCACGTAGTCCTGAGTCGAGCGGGCCGACGAGGAGCGAAGCAGCTCGAACTCCGACTCCTCCGCACACGCCGGATGGGCGTCGGGGGAATCGGCCAGAACCATCGTGTGCTTTCCGTCGCCGTGCGTGAAGAAATAGAAGATCCCCTCTTCTTCCATCAACCGGCTGATGAAGTGGAAGTCCGTTTCCTGGTACTGGACGCAATATTCCCGTTGCGTGTACGAGGCGGTGAGCTTGTCTTCCAGTTCCACCTTCACCCCGGAGTCATCAATCACCTTCTGCACGATTTCGGGCACCGTCATGTACTGGAAGATTCTGCTGTCCACTTCGCGCGACAGCATCCAGAGACTCGGCACGATCTCGGCGCGGTAGGCGGTCAACTCGATTGTCTCGCCGGCCTGCCGGAACCGGCTGACGACCCCGTTGAAATAGGCCGTCTCTCCGCAGGCGAGGGCGGTCCTGAGAGTGACGCTCGCCCCGAGCATGCCGTCCAGATCGACCTCCGCATCGTCCGCAAGAAGATCCAGTTCGACATGGAACAGTCGCGACAGACCCTCCTCGACCCACACCTGCCTGACAAAAAACTTGTCCGGGCCGAGCGGTGTATCGAGCCCGATTTTCAGGTTCTCCGTGACGAAGCTGAACGCCATTCTCAGGCCTCCGCTGCGGGCATCTTGCCGCCCAGCTTCGGTTCAACCGGTGCCTTCGCCCGCGCTCCGCCCTTTGCCCGTTTTTTCCCCGGATTTTGCTCTCCGCGCTCCGGCCGCTCCGCACCGGGCAGCGTTTCCCCATCAACCAGGTAGCGGAATTCGCCGTCCGGGGTCAGTGCGATGCGCACACGCGCCGGCATGGCCTCGCCGGCCATCCAGCCGAGGATGCGCCGCCCCAGCTCGGGCATCAAAGTATTCGTGACGATGTTGTCGACGTTCCTGGCGCCACTCTCGACCTCGACGCATCGCTCCGCGATCGCTCGGACGACTTCGTCATCGACTGTCAGCGCGATTCCGTGCTGATCCTGCACTCGGTGCCGGATCTTCTCGAGCTTGAGGCTCGTGATCTTCTGCATCACCTCGTCCGGGAGGGGAGCATAGGGGAGCACGACCACCCTGCCCAGGAAGGCGGCTGGAAAATGCCCCCTCAGGTGCGGCATCACAAGATCGCGAAGATCTTCTCCCATCGGGACGACTCCCTTGTTCTTCAGGACCGCCTGAATCACCTGGTCGCCGCCGAGGTTGCTCGTGAGAATGATCACGGTATTCCGGAAGTTGACTATTCGGCCGGTCGTGTCCTCGAGCGTTCCCTTGTCGAATACCTGGTAGAACAGTTCCATTACGTCGCGGTGGGCCTTCTCGACCTCGTCCAGAAGGACCACGCTGTAGGGCCGCTGCCGCACCGGTTCTGTCAGCGTGCCTCCCTCACCGTAGCCGACGTACCCTTTCGGGGAGCCCTTCAGCCCCGAAACACTGTGCGATTCCTGGTACTCCGACATGTTGATCGTGATCAGGTTGCGCTCGCCCCCGTACAGAATCTCCGCAAGTGCGAGCGCGGTCTCACTCTTGCCGACACCGCTCGGCCCCGTCATCAGGAACACTCCGATCGGCTTGTTCGGATCCTCGAGAGACGCCCGGCTGGTTTGGATCCGCTTCGCGATCTCCTCGAGCGCGGAGGACTGCCCGACTACTCGCTTCTCCATTTCGCTCTTCAGGTTCTGGACGGCCGCGATCTGGTCGGCCATCATCCGTCCGGCGGGTATTCCCGTCCAGGAAGCGATGACGCGCGCGATCGTCTCGGCATCCACGCAGATGGCGAAAAGGCCCTCGGGGCCCTGAGCCACAGCGAGCTCCTGTTTCCGGCGCTCGATCCCGGTGCGGAGTTCGGTACCGGAGAGGCTGAGAATCTCGGTGGGCGTGCCGGCCGGCGGCTCCTTTCCTCCGACGCGCGACTCGAGGACCACCCTCGCTGGAAGCACCCAGTCGGCGAGCGTCTTCGCCAGCTCGTAGCGCTTCTCCAGTGCATGAATCTCCTCGACGAGGCGGGCACGCGTGGAATGGAGTTCCTCGAGAGCATCCCGGTGATCCGCGTCACCCATCGAATTCTCGCGGTCCAGAACGCCGATTTCACGGTCCAGATTCTGCACGCGTCGCTTCCGGTCCTCGAGCGGCTCGGGCAGGCTCGCTCGGGCGAGCGCCACGCGGGCGCAGGCGGTGTCCAGAAGGTCCACGGACTTGTCGGGGAGGTTACGGCCGCTCAGGAACCGGTCACTGAGTTCCACCGAGGCCCGCACGGCCTCATCGAGAATCCGTACGCCATGGTGCGCCTCGAAACGATCCGCGACCGCGCGCATCATGATCACGGCCGTCGCCACGTCGGGTTCGGGAACGTGAATCGGCTGAAAGCGTCTCTCCAGCGCCGCGTCTTTCTCGAAGTACTTCTTGTACTCCGCATAGGTCGTGGCGGCGATCGTCCGCAACTCCCCGCGCGCGAGCGCCGGTTTGAGGAGGTTGGCCGCGTCTCCCTGCCCCGCCGACGCGCCGGCCCCGATCATCGTATGCGCCTCATCGATGAAGAGGATGATCGGAGAAGGAGTGGACTTGACCTCGCGGATCACCTCCTTGAGCCGATTCTCGAACTCACCCCTGACACCGGCTCCTGCCTGGAGCAATGTGAGATCGAGGGTGCGAATCGAGACGCTCTTGAGGGAATCCGGGACATCTCCTTCGGCGATGCGCAAGGCGAGGCCTTCGACGACCGCCGTCTTCCCGACCCCCGCTTCGCCCACGACGATCGGATTGTTCTTTCGACGGCGGAGCAGGATGTCCACCATCTGACGGATTTCGGAATCGCGGCCGATGATGGGATCGATGCGTCCCGCCCTGGCCTCGGCGGTGAGATCGGTCGAGTACCTGTCGAGCGATGCCGTCCCGCCGGCGGGGGGCGCCACTCCAGGCTGGCCCTCGGGCGCGGTGGATGCCGCAGGTCCGCCTGCCGCTCCAGGAGCGAGTTCTTCGGGGGACGTACGAACGAGTTGCTCGAATAGGGACATCAGGTCCTCGGTCCGGATCTCCCGAAGACGCGGGGACTGCTCTCGTGCCAGCGGGGCGAACTCATCATCGCTCAGGAGCGTGGCGAACATGTGCCCCGAGCGGATGACGGTCGCGCCCATTTCCACCGAGGCGAAGAGCCAGCTGCTCTGCAGCAGGCGCGTCAGATGCGGGGAGAACCGGGGAGTCGAGTTGTTCCCGGTTCTCAGAGCACGGATCGCCTTTTCGAGATCGGCGGCGACATCGGTTCGGGAGACGGACCACTGTCGGCAGATCGCAACAAGATCGGTGTCGTTTCTCCCCAGGAGCGCAAGGAGAAGATGCTCCACTTCGACATCGTAATGCGTGCGCGCCACGCACATCCGGGCAGCCTCGCGGAGAGCGTCGGTACATGTCCCGTTCAGGCGGCCGACGAGACTCTTCAGGTTGACCTCAAGCGTGCAGGCCTCCTCTCGCCGGGCTCACTTCCGGCCGAAACGCCGCTTCGTCTCCATCTTCCCGGCGGGGGCGCGACAGGAGCCATGTCGTTCTGCCAAGCCCGGCCTTGAGGCCGGCCAGTTGCAACGCAGGGACCTCGGCGGCGCGAAGCACGGGCTGAACGTCGAATTGAAGATGGTCCCCGGCAAATTCGCGCACGAGACGGCATACGGGGCCGTGATAACGGCCGCCCGGTTGAAACGCCAGGAAGTCCTCGAAGCCCAAAGGACCCACTCGCACCCGGAACTTCCCCTGGCGGTCGAATACCCGCGCCCCGATGATCAGCGTGCGGCCCAGCTGATTCGACCCCCGCGTGCCGCCGACTCGACCTTGATCGTCCCGATCGATCGACACCCAGCGGTTGACGAACTGCCGCACGGCGATTGGACGCGAGTCGAAGTAATCACCCAGAACGGCCTCGAGAGCGACGACCGACCGCGGCCTCTGGCTGAACAGCCCCGCGTAGCGAAGCAATTCGCTCCGGGTCGGCTCGCCCTCGACCGATCGCTGGAACCCGGGCTCGTCTCCCAGGAATGCGCCAATGCTCGAACTAACCGTGTCCCTGTTCTCGACGTTTCGCCCGGACGCGTAGCGGTACTTCTCGTGGGCCCGGAAAAACAGCGAAATCAGCCTATGATTGAAAATATCCATGAAGTCGCGAAGCGCATGGTCTCGCGCCTGCCGCCTCTCGAGCAGCAATTCCGTGTAGTGCATCGGCAGGACGCCGCTCGGGCCGTAGAGTCCCATGAAGTTGACGACCATCTGAAATCGCTCGTCGTGCTCAGGATGGTCGGGTGCCCTGATCGAGTGGACGTCGGATGTGGGGAACAGCAGACTGAGTTGCGGAATCAACCTGACGCTTTCCTTCTCCGGTGACGCGTCGCCCCCGACGGGCTGCCTGTCGGACTGCAATCTCTCCACCAAGCGCAGTGCCTGGAAGAACTCGACCGTGAGCCCCGATTCGATCAGATCCGCGATCGTGGAACGTGGGTTCATGCGGCGACCTGTGAGCCGGCACGGGGGAGGAAGGAGATCACTCGTTCCGGATCGTGAGAGTCGCGCACCTGCAGTCGCGTGAAGGCATTGATCGGTGCGTACATTCCGAGAAATCGGTCAATGATGGCCGCAAACAAGTAGAATCCGGTTCCCGCGAATGCTGTGCCATCAAGAACGACTTCGATCTCGACGCCTCTCAGGACGGATCCATTGACAAGCCTGTCCGAGGGGCGCGCGGAAAGCGTCTCGATGGCAGTGATCTGCCTCCGTGCCGCGGCAGTGCCGGTCGGCTCATAGAGCTGCAGCAGCCTCCGCAGAGATTCGGCTCCGCAATCGAAGATGGCGGATTGATTCAGGGCCAGATGGGCCACGAGCCGCCACTGTCCGTCGCTCAACCGGGATGCCGGCAGCGGCGCGCTCGGCTGGCGAAGCCCCCGAATCCTGAGAAATCCGGGCATCCCGTCCTGAAAAAAGTCGTCCTCGGCGCCACCTCCGAGCCGAAGCGACCTGGGGAGGTCCCCGTTCGTGCAGAGGATCCTGATGGAGACGGTTTCGGGCTCAGGCTGCCGTTCGAGGGTCCCCGGATAGCCCAGAGAGAGCCACACGGAGTCCCTTCCATCGACCCCGACCTTTCGCATGGCCTGCCAGGTCATTGCGCCGTGTTCGGGCCCCAGTCCGGGGTGGAACGAATACAGGGGCACGAACCGCTCCGGAGCCGCCTCCGCCACCCCCTGCGCCGATGCCCCTCGTGCCGCCGGCTGCACCCGCGCGTCAAGAACCCTCCAGACTCTGGTGCTCCCGGGCCGGCGCGCATCGGCCACGACTTCATATTCCGATCGCCGGTGATCCACGTTGATCGGTTCGGCGAACCGCTCGAACAGATTCACCGCCGGGGAGCAGCCCAGGCGGAAGTTGGTCGCCGAGACCTCCTGCAGGAAGGGAGGAGGATCCGAGCAGAAGACATGCACTTCCATGCCGCCTTCGATCCCGCTGCCCGCAAGCGCCTCGAGGCCGGAGAGATCGAAGTACAGAAACTTGTCAGGAAACGTGAAGAGCTCGCTCAGCAGCATGAACCCCGCGAAAGAATTGGGGGGGAGGGGAAGGAGCGACTCGCGCTCGCCAAAACCGGAAGGTCGAAGCGCCGACGGGCGCAACGGCAGGACGATCGTCCCCCCTTTCCTTGATTTCCCGACGATCTCGACGTGAACCGCTCGGTTCAGAAGCATTTCGTACAGCCCATAGGCGACCGCCGGCTCGCCGGTCAGATGGAATCGAAGCCGCTCCATTCCGAGTCCGGAAACAGATGCTTCGAAGAGCGGCGTCAGTTTCAATCTCAGGGCGCTGGCGATGCCGGTGGTGGGGCCGCGCCGCGGAAGAGGCCGCGCCGGAAAGTCGATCGAACAGGCCTCGACCCGAAGGGGCCAGACCTCCACATCAAAGCAGGTCTGATAGCGGCAAGGTTCCGCCCCGACGCGCGCGCTCAGGAGCGGAGTCCCCCGCGAAACCGCGTGGCATGCCGTAAACGGCGTTCCGAGTGGATCGACGTCAAACTGAATCGTCGTGAACGAAGGCACTTCGGCCAGATAGTGGGGCAACAGGATGTCGATCAGGGCCTCGGAAAGTTCAGGGATCTTGTCGTCCAGCTTTGCCCGGATACGCGCCGTGAGGAGTGCAACAGCCTGGATGAGCCGCTCCGCGTGCGGATCCATGTGCTCCGTGTCGCTCTCCTGCAGACTCAGCCGGCCGGCGATATGGGGATACTTCCGGGCGAACAACGACGCTTCCTTCTTGAGGAAGGTCAGTTCCTTTTCGTAGTAGGGAAGCAACCGGTCCAGCATCACATCCTCGTCAGGCGTGCCGTGCCGCCCTGCAGGACGGAGTTCCACGCGACCAGCTCCTGATACTCATCCACCCGGATCGTGCCGCGGATTTCGAGCACGATTTCCTGGGTGTACGGGCGTGGCGCAAGAAGGACCTTTACGTCCACCTTTCGCAGACGCGGCTCGAAGGACTCGATGATGCGCTTGATGCGGCCGCGCAGAGCGTCCGCATCGGCGGCACTGCCCAGCAGAACCCCCTCGAGATCCCCGAGACCATACCCCACGATCGTGCCGGCGGCCGGCGAGTTTTCCGTCCGGAGCTCCTCGTCTAGGTGATTGCGCGTATTGAGGAGATTCTCGACATCCACACGGATCGCTTCCGCTAATTCGGCAGGAGAGGCCTGACCGTCCCGCCGGGGTGCAGTGCCCGGCGAGTCGATCAGGCGGTTGAGGATGGAATGGCGCATGCCAGCCATCACTCTCCATCGTTCACTTCTTGGCCCCCTTCGCGATGTCCCAGCCCGCGCTCACATCGCCCACTGCTTTGCCGTCTGTGCCCTGCTTCGTATAGGTCCACTTCACGGTCTCGCACGCCATGCTGACCTGTTCCATCGGGAGCGAGTCGATTGCCCCCCCGGATCCGGAGGGTGTGACGCCCGTGATCATCACGTTCGTCATCTCGACCCTCAGGAACACCATCTTGTCACCGCCCGCGCGCGCCAGAGTCAGAACGACGTTCGGGATGCTGCGACCGTCCGCGGCGGCCAGGTAGAGGATCGGAGAGGCCGCGTCGATCTCCTTCGAGATGAAGAGATCGCCGAAGGACGCCTTGCCGCCCGAGTGACCACCAGCCCCGCTGACACCCGTGCTGGGGTGACTGATCGAAAAGCCGTACGAGCTGATCTCGATCTCGTCCGTGTGTTGATCGTCCCGGCTCTCTCCCGTGATTCCGTCGATCTTGATGAACGCCTCGAATGACATGCGACCCTCCTGCTGGGTATTGACTGATTCTGGTGTGCCCTACTTCGCCGGAGTATCCAACGAAGCAACCAAACGAAGACTGACGTCTATCTTCTGCAGCATGAAGTGCGGCCGGAGCAGGAATGTGGCCTTGTAGTGACCCGGCTTGCCTTCGACCGAGTGGACGGTCACTTGTGCCGCGGACAAGGGCTTCTCGGCCTTGAGCTCCTGCCCGGCATTCTCCGGGTTCAGCAGGACGTAGTTGGCGATCCACTTCTGCAACTCCGCCTCGACCTCGGCGCGCTCCATGAACGTGCCCAGCTTGTCGCGCTGGATCACCTTCAGGTAGTGGGCGAAGCGGCTGACCGCCATCACGTACGGCAACTGAGCCGTGAGGGACGAGTTCGCGGTCGCCCAGGCTTCCATGAACTCCGCGGGCTTGTTGACCGATTGCGCCGCGAAGAAGACGGCATAGTCGGTGTTCTTGTAGTGACACAGCGGGATGAACCCGAGCTTGTCGAGATCGCCATCCCGGCGCTCGGTGATCGCAAGTTCCGTCGGACACTTCATGTCGATCGTTCCATCGTCTGTCTTGAAGGTGTGGACCGGCAGCCCCTCGACGCTGCCACCGCCCTCGCGGCCACAGATGGCGGTACACCAGCCGTATTTCGCGAAGGCGTCAGTCAGGCGCGTTCCGAAGGCCCACGCGGCGTTGGTCCAGAGGTAGTTCTCGTGGGTCGCTCCCGAGGCTTCCTCGACGAAGTTGGGCAAGGACTCCACGGGATCGGTCTTCGGGCCGTACGGCAGCCGGCCCAGGGTCCGAGGAAGTGTCAACCCCAGGTAGCACGCTTCGGGCTTCGCGCGCAGGCTGCGCCAACGGGCGAAATCCTCCCCCGTGAATTTCTGGGCCAGATCCCGGGAGTCCATCAATTGCTCCCAGCTGTCCAGACCAACTAATGACGGGTCGGTGCCGGTAAAGAACGGAGCGTGCGCTGCAGCGGCCACCTCCGCCACCTTCTCCAGGAAGAGAAGATCCGGATCGTTGTTTCCGAAGAAATAATCGCCGATGAGAGCGCCATAGGGAGTGCCGCCGGGCGTCCCGAACTCCGACTCGTAGATCGCCTTGAACAGCCCGCTCTGGTCAAATTCGCTCGCCCCCGCCAAGTCGTCGAGCAGGTCCTTCTTCGTCGTGTCCAGGACGCGAATCTTGAGAAACTCGCCCGTTTCGGACTGGTGGACGAAGTGATGCATGCCCCGCCAGGTCGATTCGACCTTCTTGAATTCCGGGTGATGCAGGATCGGATTGAGCTGCCGCTTGAGCATTTCATCCAGCCGCCCGATGGCGGCGTCGAGCGCCTCGTCGAGCGCGTCGGTCTGCTGGATGTGCCCGCGCGCCACTTCGCTGACAAAGGCGCCGACCATCGCCTCCATCCGCTTCCGCTGACTGTCCGTCCTCGCGCCGTATGCCTTCTCCACCGACTTCATGTTCTCGGGGCTGAGCATCGCATCGAGAACCTCCTGCGGTGTCGTACTCAGGGGGGACGGGCCGGAGGCCGGCTCCGTTCCGCCTCCCGGTTCCTGTTCTACAACCTCGGGCATGACAGACTCCTTCCTTACGAGGACTTGTTCGCGATGAGCTTTGTCTTCTCGATGATCGCCTGAAGCTCTTTTTCGAGTTTTGTGTTGCCGTCGATCTTGCCCTTCCAGTCCGAGAGCATCTTGCGCAACTCGAGAATTTCATTGAGAACGGGAAACTGCTTGGCGACTTCGTCCGGTCGAAAATCTTTCATGGACTTGAAGTTGAGTTTGGCGGAAATCGTTCCCCCCGTATTGTCCAGCGCGTTGGGGACGCGCACAGAGGCCTCGGGGGAAATCGCGGCCATGTATTCGCCGAAATTATCGCGATCCACCTCCTTGAACTTGCGCTTGGAAACGGGAACCTTGTCGCCTTCCTGATCCAGGATCGGCTTGTTCGAAAGGTCCGCCATCACCCCGACGACAAAAGGAAGTTCCTTTTTCTTCATGGCGCCGTCCGTGTGGGCGTCGAAGGTGATGTGCACCTTGGGCGCGCGAACCCTTCCCAGCTTCTGTTGCACGCCTTTCTTGTCCGCCATTTCACTCTCCTTTGCTCTGAATGAACCCCGACTTATTGACTTTCCAGCGCTCGAGACGGATTGAGCACGCACAACCGCTCGAACGCCCGGCGCGTCAGGCGCTTCGCTTCCTCGCTTGCCGCGCCGTCTCCCGAGCCGTGGCGGTAAATTCCTTCGTAGATTCTCGCGAGCAGCTGGCCGTTTTCCCAGCGATCGAGATCCCTGTGCTCGATCACTTCGGCCAGTTCCCGAAAAAGCGGAGCCGCCACCGCGGTCAGCCCCCGCCCCGCACAGAACTCGGCGACCTGCAGTCTCCCCAGGAATCGTTGGCGGCCGCTCGCGGTGGCTTCCACTTCACTCTGGAGCAGTTCCAGGGCCCGGCCCACCTGGCGCGCGGCCGCAAGAGCCTCGGCTTCCCCGATGACATCGGCGGTGATTCCGCCCCCGGACAAACCATGGAGCCCGCCGGCGGAGTCCCCCTCGGCCAGAACGCTGTCGAGCCAACCCTGCGTTTCTTCATTTGCGAGCGGCACGCCGTCCCGAAAGGAGGAGTGCCGGAGATCGGGTTGCTCCGCGAGTCGCTCCCGAACCAGTCCCTTGAGCTTCGCATGCGCTCGCCGGCCGTTCACTCCCGCCTCTTCGAGCAGCATGCCCGTCCAGGAGGCAAGATCCAGCCAGTCTCTCCCGAACCCCGCGGCGAATGCCTCGCCGCACGCTGCGGCCAGAAGGTCCCAGGACCGCTCGCTCACGAGACGATGGAACGCGCGCCGCATGGGTTCGGACGGTCCGTCAATCGCCGTTGGCCTCGTTTCCGGCCCGTCCCAGGCCGCGGTGAGCGTGAGCAGATAACCGGATGGATCCCCCGGATCAGTCCTCCGCAGCCACCGGCTGAGCGACGCGATCCGCACCATGGCCTCCTCGCGAGTCCGGGGCTCACCGACGGTCAGCCGAACGGTCCCGGGCCCTTCGATCCCGAGCGCGGCCAGTTCCTTCCGGCGGGACTCTTCGGCCTCGGCGGCGAGTCGAGCGCCCTCCTCCTCCTGGCGGGACGCCTCGGCCCGCGCGGCCTCTTCCTCCCGGATGCGGCGAGCCTCTTCCTCGAGCTTCCTGAGACGCTCAGCCTCGCGCGCATCCCGAACACGCCGAAACGTCGACGCATGCTTCGCCAGGGCCTCCCGGAAGCTGCTCACGGGGGGGCCGTGACCGAAATACTTGACCTTGATGACCGTGTCCAGGCGCGTGAGTTCCGTCTCGAGACTCTCGATCCCGGCGAGAGTCGCCAGGATCGCCTCGTCGCTTTCGCGATCGGAGCAAGGGGGGTAACCCTGCAAGAGGACGCCGAAGTGCTCGAGCACCGCCTGAAGATCCTGGGATCGCGACGTCGGGTCGACGACTTTGACGCCCTTATTCGCGGGGTCCGGATGCCGGATCCGCCCGGCCTCAGGGTAAAGCTGGTCCCAGTATCTTTCCTGAAGCTCGACGAGAAGCCAGAGCGCCTCGCGCATCCCCACCACCTGGTGCTTCTCCGCGAGCGAGCGCGCGAGATACGCCGCGACCCGAAAGTCCTTGGATGTCTCTGCCAGGCACGCGGCCGCGATCCTCCCCGCGCCCGCCCAGTCAGCGAGCTTCCAACCCCCGGTCGGCTTGAACTGGTCCCCCCCCAACACAGCGGGGTTGTCGAATCGAACTGCTTCCTTGAGCCGCTTGTACACGTCCTGATAGAGGACGTTTTCTCCGCACGGGTTGTCGCCGGCGAATGGCGCCAGCAGCGCCTCGCCCGAAATCAAGCTCGGCATGTACCGAGCCGGCTCCTGGAAGGTCTCTTCCACCGAGCGTCCCCCTTACCCGACTCCTCGAACAACCCCCGCACGGTCCCGCGCAGGGGGACCTGCTATGCCCCTGACAAAGCCCTTCGGCTCATGAGGGACGAATATACGACTTCGCCGTGGCCCCCAGCGTGCGGATCCGAGCCGCCAGTCGGGGGCAACGCCGGCCGCCAGACGGTCCTGACCGCACCTTCTGAACCCATGATGAGCGGATAATCGTAAGGGCTCATCCTACCAAAAAGCAACAATGCCCGCCTGTAGTCTTCAAGGGGCGAATCGTCCAGAAAGAGGGACGGCTCGTATCGGCGCCAGGTAAAGAAGTGGTTGACATACTCCATCCAGAATGAGGATCCGAAGGACGCATGTTCCGCTTCGGCTCCCACGGGCAGTTCCACGACAAGACCCTCCTCTTCGGTGCTCTTCCGGATCTCGGCCACCAGAGACGGGAACTGCTCGATGAGGCAGTCCGGACACGCCTTCTTGATCGGCTGGTCCATTCCAGACCCGTAGGTTCCCCGGATGTCACCGACTCCGGGCGGCAGCGGCACGAGGCTGGATCCGAGGATCTCCTCGAAGGCGCTCAACGTCGGAGCCGACTGCACATTCTCCCAAACATCATCCAGAGCGTCCCAGGCACCCGAAAGTCCGAGGGGCAGCATGCTGTAATTTCGCCCGTAGAATCGCCGCGGCAGATGGATGAAGACCGCGAAGGGAAACGCCCTCCCCTTGGCATCGGCGCTCGGCCGGATCACGCCCGCAACCAGCTCGGCGGCTCGCGGCAGGTTGAACAGGAAGCGATAGGCAAATCGTTCCCGCAACTCCACCCGTCCCTGTACTTCGCCTTCCCGCACCCCCTCCTGCCTGCCCTCACGCACCCAGTCCCGAAAGGCCAGAGAGGATGGATAGAAGAGCTGCCCCTGGAGATGCTCCGGGTTGAAGGGCAGCTTGCCGAAACAACCGATCGGGAGGTATTCCGCGCCCATGGAATCTAGTCTCCCTGAGCTTCGGCGCGGGGAGGCGGTGGGAGACCGTGTTCCCAGATCTCAAGAAGCTTGTCCAGGTCTCTGCCGTCGAGCGTGAAATGCAGAATCAACTTTTTCCGCTTGGCCGCGTTCTTTTGATCTGTCAGGTCGAACGTGAATTCCAGTCCAGGTGTACTCTGATCGGCGTCAATTGGCCTGAGATTCTTCTTGATGAGTTTCGCGATGGCCCACGGCCCCTGTTCGACGCGGGAAGGGCTCGGACTTACTGGTGTCGGCTTCCCGATGAGTTTCTTCTCCGCAATCTCGACTCGGATCTTTGCTTGCCCGTTCATTTGGGAATCGACTTGGAGCTCGCGCGTCTCCGGGAAAGAGATGGTATCGAGTTCGTCCCACAGAAGATTCGTTCCGTCCGCAGCGAGCAGGTTGATTTCTCTCAACACAAAATCATGTGCTGCTTTTGGCGGGTCGTAACCGGGGGACTTGAGAGTGAATCGGATCACGAGTTTCCGCCGCTCATCCTTGCCCTTTTTGTAGAACAGGTCGGTGATCACTGACGCCTTCTCGATCCAATCGCGCTTGAGAGCAGTCAGGGCGTCTGAGCCGCGAAGTGCGGAGACCAGACCGGAACTACCTCCGAACACCGTCGTCAGATCGTCGTCTTCCATCTGTCCAGTTGCCTGCCCTGCAAATGGCAGGAGAGTGCTCCACCGCGCGTAGGCATCCAGGAGTTGATCCCATTGAGGCCCTGACTCGTCCATGCGGTTCAATTCTTTCTCGGCCTCCTCGATCGGATCGAGGAAGAGTTGGTTCAGCTTGCCACTGGCAACGCTTCCGCCCGCGTTCTGGCTGACCCACTGCCTCGCACGGTAGAAGGAAGTGTCTGGCTCATTGTTCTGGAGAGCTCTCCGGAGCTCGATCAGACGCGAATTGTCCGTTCGACACAGACTCAGATCAGCTGACATGTCGCCAAGATGTGCTTGGTACTTTCCGAGGCTGACGATGACTTCACCGAGATTCAGCCCCGAGAGTCGTTGACGGAGACCGTCCAGTGGCGGACCGTCCGATTGGCCCGCGCTCAGGGCCTCTGATGCGGGTTGGAGCAAATCGGCGTATTCGCTGGTCTGCGACAGGTCCTTGACCCAGGTTTCCACCGCCACCCCCGGTTCTCGGGGGCGGAGCTTTATCCCTCCCAGGTAATTGCGCCACGCCCCCTCGTAGCGGCTCGCGTAAATGTTGACTCTGCCTTGGAGTTGCACGAGCCTTTGTGTTTTCTCCTGAGGCGAAACGTCGGTGCGAGCGGTGAAAGCGATCAGGTCTGCCCAGTCGACTTTCTGGCGCTCCCACTCGTCAGCCGAATAGGCGGCGCTTACGCCGCTGGGTCTTGTGAGGTATGCGACCTTCGGCGGAATCGGGATGGTTATCAAATCCTGAGTCTTCTCCTTCTGGGTATCGCGTATCCCTCCCTGCTTTTCCTGACTCCTGTTGTCCTCGCAATTCTGATCGTCCCCCTGACACATCGCGCGACGGTAGGCCCTGAACGGCTCCTCGAGGCTCCCGCGAGCTACTCTGAGGGCGATCTCAGTCTTGCAGTCACCCTTCTCGAAGCTGTTCGCCGCCTTTTCCAGCCCGTCCCAGTCCGATTTCAAATCCTCGTCCTGCTGCTTGACCTTGTCTGCGACACGCATCATCTGCCCCGCCGGGTTGGGAAGGCTCCTCTGGCAGTCAGCAATAAGTTCTTCTTGCTTGCCGACGATCACGCCCAACCGGCTGAATACCTCGTTGTAGAATGTCTTGCCGCACTTGCTCGTTTCGCCCGAGGGAGATTCGATCGAGGCCAGGGAAGCGATCGCTGAATGCGTCCTCACGCTTTGGCGTTTGGCGTCGAGCCGATTCAACGTGTCTTTGATGACATTCAGGCCATCTCGAAGCTGCCTGGGATCCCCGGTGGCATTCCGGACGGCCCGATTCAGACTTTCGAAACAGGTAATCACCTTGCAGCCCGTGGCCTGGGCACAATTGCGCTGAAATCGATCGAGTTCGTCCTTCCCGGTCAGCTTGGCGACATCCGCACATCCTTCGGCGACGCTTCGGGCGATATCGTCAATCGGGAAGTGGGCCGCGGATGGAAGGGCCCCGCTCTGTCTCACGAAGGCCCCGCGCACCTCGTCCGATCTTTCTGACGTAACCGCCCAATCATCCGTGAGAATCCTGACCGGTGCTCCGGCCGGCTCGATTTTTTCGCCCTTTGCCAGCCACGCGACCCCGTTGAGAATCTTCACTCGCGTGTCGCATCCCGTACTGCCCTTGCGCGCCTGCTCTTCGGCCCGCTGAAGCGTGGGGTCGAGGATGTTCCGGGTGAACTCTCTCTCGAACACCGTCTGCGCCTGAACCGCGAGATCTCCGGGCCGGCGCATGCCGAGAAACCCCAGGAGCGACAATCGCGTCAGCCGTTCCAGGTTCTCATGGAGTTTCGCGCTCTGTTCGACGGCATCCGCAGCCCCCTTGTTGAACAGGCCGGTACTCTCGGATCGGAGTTGCTCGACGATCTGGCCGGTCTGACTTCCGATCTGGTCGTACACGGACCGGTTCCACAAGAACGACAGGAGCGAGAGCAAGAGCAGTCCTGCCGCCAACGCGGCGGGGAGAAAGACCACGAGCGCCGTATCGCGGCGTCTCTTGAGCCAGTGAAACACCGTGCGCCCGACGAGCCCTTCGTCCTTCACCATCAATTCGCGGAAGAGATCCAGCAGGAAGTACGCACGTTTCGGTTCCTCCTCCTTTGCATCGGGCGGCGGCATGGCGCGGATGCCGAGGGTGCGCGCCATCTGGTCCATGGCCTGCCGGAGCGGGGCTCCTTCGCCCTGGGTTCCACTGGAGAGATAGAACCCTCGGAACACGGGTGTTTCATGCGATGGGTCGCGATAGAACAGGATCTCCGCGAACAGCGCCAGAGGCTGACGGATTCTGCGAACTTCCTCGGTGAAGAAGAACAGGCGCCGGGCTCGAGAAGATGAATTCGCTCGCGCGATCATCTCGAGCCTGTAGGCCTGGAGGCGCTGGATCAGTCCTCCCATCGCAGTGGACACGAGGCGTCGAACGTCCGGACTCTTCGGCTCCGGATTGCTCCATCCGAAGATCTCGTGCCGGCGTTGCGCTGGAAGCCCCTTGAAGAAGTCCACGAACCCCGCGACGAGGTCGCACTTGCTGACTAGAAGGTAGACCGGCAGCCGGAACCGCAACTCGCCCTGAATGAGGTCGATGACCTCGCGGACATGTCCGGCCTGTTCTTCGAGTTCCTCCTCCGTTGCGCCGAGGAGATCGTCCGCCGGCACGGTGACGATCAATCCGTCCAATGGACAGCGCCCTCGGTGCTTGCGCAGAAGCCGGAGCTGCTCCTTCCATCGTACCCGCCCCTCGTCGGTGGCCCCATCGGTCACCCACGCGCCGGGCGTATCGAGGAAGATCATCTTGTTGGTGAAGAACCAGTCCACCGTGAACGTGCCGCCGGTGCCCTTGATCCAGTCTTTTCGTACGGGCAGTCCGAGTCCCGATTCCTTGATGGCCACGGTCTTGCCTGCCGCCGGCCGGCCGATCACCATGAACCAGGGCAACTCGTAGATCGCGTTGCCGCCTCTGCCGGCCTTGCGCAGAAGCGTGAGAGCGTCGTTCATGTCCTTGCGGAGGCGCTCGAGCTCTTCCTTGCCCGCGCTCGATGTGCCTCCGAGCCCCTCACGGATCTTCGTCTCCAGGTAGCGGGCACGCAGCGTGGAGATGAGCCAGATGAGGAGGACGAGAAACACCGTGAAGCCGACGACGGCCACCGCAAACGGCCAGAGGTATTCACCCGCCCCGACCTGCTTGAAATAGACCAGCACCGCCCCGAGGAGTTGGACCAGGAACGCGACGAAGCAGGGAATGGCGAACTTGCGCGCGCGGAAACGCAGAGCGAGCACCGTCAGGGCAAGCAGGAGAACGGCCGAACCGAGGAACAGAAGCGTGTTCCAATTGGCTTCGTCGCCCAACCAACCGGACCGCGGCCTCCACCTCGTGAGCGGGATCGCCGCCACGAACGCGAGGAGACTCGCCGGGAAGATGAGAGCGAGGATTCGACGGCTCACGTCCGTTCCTCGGCAGCGACTGTCACGGAACCGCTCGCGCTGATCTCTTTGAGCCTCCTTGCGGCGTCCCCCGACATCGATCCCGCCAGCCACCAGAGCAGTGCATAAATCAGCAGCGCGGCGGCCACGATCGAAAGGCTCACCCAGGTCCACCATCGTGGAGGGGGCGGCACGGCGTCTTCCAGCGGGGCCGCCTCGTCATAGGCATCGGGAAACAGCACCTCCAGCTGGTCGAAAGGTGTCTTGACGATTGCGCGCAATTGCTGTTGCTTGATTTCGCCGAGTTTCGCCATCTGCTGCGCCGGCTCCAGTCCGGCGAACTCCCCTTTGAAACCGAGAGACAGGCAGACCAGGTACACCGCACGCACGGCGCGTTGCCGGTTGGCGAGCGAATCGAGGTGCTTGTAGAAATTCACGCCCCCTTCCATGTCGCCCAGGAGTTCGATGTTCAGGGGTTCGCGCGCCCATTGTTCCCGGTGCGTCCAGTCCGATCCGGCCACCTGGTCATCCATGAAGAGAGCGAGGGCGTAATGCGCCTCCCGGCAATCCTCCGGCTCGATCCCGTGCTCGGGTCCCTCGCTGAGGAGCCGCTGGAGCTCCGAGAGAACCTGCTGGCGGAATTGCTGGTAGTTCGGTTGTGCGCCGCCGATTCCATCCCTCGGAAGCACGGAGGCGAACCCGAAAATCGGTGTGCAGAAGTCCATCAGCGCCAGGCGACGGCGGCCCTTCGGCTGCCGGTCCCTGTAGCGATCACGGTCCTCTTCGTCGTCATCACGGGAACCGGGCGACCGGCGCCGCGCCCTGTATTCCACTTCCTCGTCCTCGAAATCATCCTGCGCACCGGCCCAGTCGAAGGCGCCCTGCTGTGCGCGCTTGCGTGCCGGCTTCGGCTCGAACCCCAGGAATCGCCAGAACCCGCCCCCCTGCCTGGCGCTTCGCGGAGCCGGCGCGGGCCGCCGCGCGCCCGGGCGACGCTGTGAAGGCCGGGAAGGAACCCGATCGTCTTCGTCGTCGCCCTCGCTGTCATCGCGAAAGTCGCTCCGAGGCCGGCGCGCGGGCGGCGGCCTATGACCTCCACCCGGTCGCCTGGCAGGGCGCCGCGGCTCGTCTTCGAAGTCCTCGTCGTCCATCGATCGCCCCTACTCCCTCGGGAGCAGATAGACCAGGTGCAGCCGCACGCTGACGGGTGCACCCGGAAGCAATGCGGCAAGCTTCTCGCCCTTCATGACGTGCTTGGTCCATTCGTTTCCGCTTTCGGTCTTCAAGAGATAAAACACACCGCTTTCGGACAGCGGGATCTCGTTCGGAGGTCCCACCAACCGATCACAGGGGATCCCCGCCAGGATGTTTCTCGTGAGGAACTCCATTCGAGCCGGGTCACTGACCCTCGCGTACTGCATCAGGTTAGCCACGGCCGTTGGAGGCAGATCCGCTTCCACGCGCAGCAGCAGGCGCACTCCGCTCGCCTTCGCTTCACTCGGAAGTCCGGCCTCGAAAAGGTCCTGCGAGCGCGACATCGGTACGCTTCTCCAGCGACGCTTGATGACCCCCTTACCCAGATCCTCGATGAGTTGCCTCAGACGACCGAAAACGGGTCCCGGATCCGAATGATCGTACTCGGGGATTTCGTCCATGGAACGGTCCGCCGACGCGCGGAAGAAAAGCGTACCCGCGAGCCGCACCATCTCGAGGTAGGCCCAGCGGGGGTGGATCGCGCCGGTTGCGACCATGTGCCGGAGCACGGGAAGCGAACCCGAGAGCGCCTGGAAGCGGATCAACTCTCCGGGCTGGTCCTCGCGGCCGCGCACTTCCTCCTTCTCGCGGAGGACAAGCGAGAGCATCTCCACAACGCCTCTTGCCGCGCCGATGAGACAGTCCGTGGCATCAAGCGCCATAGATGGGGGCGCAAACCCGGGCGCCATGGCAACCGGCCGGTCATTGTTACCCGTGAAGACAAGCCGCGCGACCCGAAGGGTGTCGTAGCCATGCGTGGGTTCGTCCCCGACAAAGAAGCGCAGGTCGTATTCGAGCCGCTCGACCGTGACCGGGTCGCGTCCCGTGTCGAGGTCGTACACCTCATCCATGACGGTGAGACAACGGGCACGTCCCTCGCCCTCATCGGCGAAGGCGCTCATCGGCCGCCGGTCCTCTGCCCGCCGCAGGCCAACGGAGATATCCACCGGTACACCGGCATCGGCCATCCGCTTCGGATCGAGAGTGACGGCGGGAAGCCGGGCGCCGCCCGGCACATCCACCAGAGTTCCGTCCTGGAAAACCGCGCGGAAGGCCTTCACCGTCACCACATAGTTGAGAAGGGATTCCTCCAGCAACTCGAGCCGGATCACGCCCCATCCATACGTCTCGAGAAGGCGCAATTGGTCCGCCCACAGGGCAGCCGAATAGGACGCCTGCTGCTGAAGATGGTGGGGGCGAAGGAACATCCCCTCCTTCCACCGAAGAGGTCTTACATCCGCCATGCGCGCATTCCCGGGGAGACAAGGAATTCGATTACAATTCTGAAGTTTCCGGTGACGCTCATTGAGCTTGTCATCGGCAACGCCGCGCCTATACATATCCTTCGGGGATCCCGCGGCGCGGACAAAGTCGCGAAAGTGAATTGATCCGCAGGGCGGATCACTGGAGGCTTGACCATGAAGGTCTCGTTGAATTCCGCTGCCAAGAAATTCGCGGTCATGTGTTCTCTCGCCCTTTTCTCATCTGCCGGCTTCGCGCAATCCTACTGGTTCGAGAGCTATGAGCGGGCGGTCGCGATGATCGAACGGGGCGACACCGTGGGCGGAGAGGCGATTCTCCGGCCGCTGGTCAAGGATCATCCGGTCCCGATGGCCGCGCTGCGGGTGCAGGGCGATCGCTTCATCGATTACCGCCCCTACATCTTCATGGCGAGAGTTGAGATAGCCAGGGGCGACCTCGTTGCCGCGGCCCGGAATCTCGATGCTTCGAAAGCCTTCGATGAAGTCGCTGGACGGCGGCGATACGCGATCGAACTCCTGCGTGTGCGCCGGGAACTGGAGACGCTGGAACTGCGCAGTGCGGCCGGGGTCGACCCGGCCCCGGCAACCGCGAGCGCCGAATACCCCTGATCCGGGGCCACCGATCCGCCGCAAGGTGAACGTCCCGCCGGTCATAACGCCAGAACACCTGCGGCGATGGCCGACCCGAAGTAGATCCCGAACTCCCTCCAGAATCGCTTCCATTTCACGGGCTGTTTCACGATCACCGCGACGAATCGATCCGGCGTATTTTCGAGCCGGGTCTCGGACACGATTCTGTCGGACATCTTCAAGGAGATTTCAGCCGAACCTGTCTCACCGACCGGAAAGGTGTTGATGCCGCGGATCGTCTCTCCGTTCGCCGTCTTGATCTCGACCGCATAGGATCCGAATCCCAGCCCCGCGACGGTAAATCGGCCCTGGTCGTCCGTCAGGGCCTCGACGGCCGGGCCTTCCGGTTCCGGAGTGAATCGGATGAGCGCGCCCCCGACATCCATGCCGCGTTTGGGCCCCGCCAGTCGCCCCTTGATCGTGACCGACTGATACCGATGTTCGAAGTCTCTCGCCTCGTCCGCCCGGGCCGGCATGGCGGACGCCGCCCAGATGATCAGAAGAGCGCCCAGTGCGAGCGTCGCAATCGCCGTCTCTTTCCTGGATCTCATCGTTCCCTCCGCCGTCAGGTGCGATCCAACTATTCCGAACTACTGAACGTCCGTCGTCTCGGTCGCGGAGTTGTTGGCGAGATTGTTGTCCTTCTCGTCCGCGGAGACGTCCGCCGTATTGGAGATCAATCCCACCGTGCTCGGCGCGGTGACGTTGATCGTGATCGGAGCCGATACGCCGGACGCCAGGGCGGCCCGAGTGCAAGTCACCGTTCCCGCGGTCTCGGTGCAACTCCATCCGCCGCCGGCCCCGCTGACGAAACTCACCCCGGCGGGGAGCGGATCGGTTACGGTCACATTCGATGCGTCGCTCGGTCCCAGGTTGGTCGCCGTCAAGGTATAGGTGTACGAAGCCCCTGTCGTCACCGGATCGGCGCTGTCGCTCTTCGTGATTTCGAGATCCGCGATCGGCGTGACCGCTGTGCCTTCGGTGTCGGAGTTGTTGCCCGGCGCCGGATCTCCCTCGCTTGCCGAGACGATGGCCGTGTTGGAGAGGGGCCCGCCCGCCGGCGCCGTCACGGTGATCGTGATGTTCGGCGCCGGCCCGACTACCAGCATCGCCCGTGTGCAGGTCACGGTTCCGGCTGCCTGCGAGCAAGCCCAGCCTGCCCCCGAGGCCCCGCCGAACACGGCGCCCGTTGGAAGCGTGTCCGTGACCGTCAGGCCGGACGCCGTGCTCGGTCCCGCGTTGCCGACAGCCAATGTGTATGTGAGCGTCCCGCCGGCATCGACAGGGTCGGGGCCGTCCGTCTTCGCGAGCGACAGGTCGGCGAGCGGAGTGACGATCGTGCCTTCGGTGTCGGAGTTGTTGCCCGGCGCCGGATCTCCCTCGCTTGCCGAGACGATGGCCGTGTTGGAGAGGGGCCCGCTCGCCGGCGCCGTCACGGTGATCGTGATGTTCGGCGCCGGCCCGACCACCAGCGTCGCCCGTGTGCAGGTCACGGTTCCGGCTGCCTGCGAGCAAGCCCAGCCTGCCCCCGAGGCCCCGCCGAACACGGCGCCCGTCGGAAGCGTGTCCGTGACCGTCAGGCCGGACGCCGCGCTCGGTCCCGCGTTGCCGACAGCCAATGTGTATGTGAGCGTCCCGCCGGCACCGACAGGGTCGGGGCCGTCGGTCTTCACGAGCGACACATCCGCCAGCAGTGTCAGGCCGGTCGCCTCGGTATCGGAGTTGTTGGCGGCATTCGGGTCGAGCTCTGCCGCCGACACGCTTGCCGTATTCGAAAGCGCTCCTCCCGGGGGCGCCGTGACATTGATCGTGATGGCGGGCGCCGCACCGACCGTCAAAGTCGCCCGATTGCAAGTCACGATTCCAGCCGCCTGCGAGCAACTCCAACCCGTCCCCGAAGCGTTCAGAAACGTCACGGTGGCCGGGAGTGGATCCGTAACCACGAGCGCCGTCGCCGTACTCGGCCCTGCGTTGCTGACGGCCAGCGTGTAGGTCAGCGTACCGGCGGCGTTCACCGGATCGGGACTGTCGGTCTTGGCGATCGACAGATCGGCGACCAGGGTCACCGCGGTGGGCTCCGTGTCGGAATTGTTTCCCGGCACCGGGTCGGTTTCCGTGGCGGACACGCTCGCCGTATTGGACAGCGGACCGCTCGGTGGCGCGGTAACGCTGATCGTCACAACGGGCGCAGCGCCAACCGCAAGTGCCGGGCGGGTGCATGTGACCACCCCGGCCGCCTGGCTGCAGGTCCAGCCGGTGCCCGCAGCGCTCACGAACGCAACGCCCGGCGGAAGAGTGTCGGACACGGTGAGACTCGTTGCCGTACTCGGACCCGCGTTGTTGACAGCCAAGGAGTAGGTCAAGGTACCGCCGGCGTTGACAGGGTCCGGGCCGTCGGTCTTCACGAGCTGCAGATTTGCTTCGGCATTTACCGCCGTGGTCACGGAGGACGAGTTGTTGGTGAGGACGGGGTCGACCGTCGTGGAGGAGACCGAGATGGTGTTCTGCAGAACTGGAGACGGGGGGATCCTGAGCGCCGGATCGACCGCGACGACGATCGACACCGGTTGACTTGTCGCGTTCGCCGCGAGCGGACCTGTCGTGTTGCATGTCACGGTACCTGCCGCCTGCGAGCAGGTCCAGCCCGCGCCGCTTCCGCTGACGAACGTCACGCCGGAGGGGAGGGGATCCGTGAGCGTCACTGTGGCTGCGTCGGAAGGTCCGTTGTTATGGACCGTGGAGGAATAGGTCAGGTTGTTCCCTGCGAGGACCGGATCCGGCGAATCTGTCATCGTCGGCTGAAGATCAGCTCGAGTCAGCACCGAGTGGGTGCAACTGTCCGTGTTGTTGCCGAGGAACTTTTCCTGGTTCGTGCCGTCGCCGAGCACATCAGCGGTGTTCGTGATGACGGTTCCGGAGGGAATGGAGGGATTGACCAGCACCGTGACGGTCAGGATTGTGGACGCACCCACGACGAGTCCGCTGCTTCTCGTGCACGTGAGGACTCCGCTCGCCACGGAGCAGACGAACCCCTGGGACACCCCAGTGTCGCTCTGGTAGGTGACCGCGGCAGGAAGAGTGTCCGCTACCACGATCGACGAGGCGTCCAGAGTCGCATTTCCGGCACTGTCATTGTCGACCGTCAGCGTGTAGGTGGTGGTTGTCCCGGCGATCGGTTGCGGGTCGTCGCAGGTCTTGGCCAACTCGAGGTCCGGGCAAAGCAGGTCAATGTCCTTTGATGTCGAGTTCGCCTTCCCGGCGAGACAGGAGAGTGGGTCCAGTTCGTCCGGCAGCACTGTCGCATTCGCGGTGAGGGGCATGCCCATCTGCGTGCCGAAATTCGCCGCGGTGTCGAGGTCGAACCTCACGATCGACTCCCCTTGAGGGAGAATCGTGCCGATTACGGCGTTGTTCGATGTGAACGGGAACAGGCCGCCCAGATCCGGAATGGGGTTGGAATTGACGGACGTACTGCCTGAATGGTACGAGTAGACAGCTCCGGTCGGCAGTGTGATTCGCAGTTCGGGATCGATAATCTGAAGAGTCGTGCCTGCGTTCTTGACGTGCACGTCAATGCTTGGAACGGTCACGCCGCACATCGATGTGATGTTCGCCGATCCATCGATGGTGATCTCGAGATCGGGGTTCGGAACGAGGGGATCCGGCTCGTCGGAGTCCACGACTCCGTCCGCATCGCAGTCCTCCAGAACATCCGCGTACCCATCCCCGTCATCGTCCGCATCGAGGAGGTCGCGCTCGCCATCGGTTGTCTGGCCGGGAAAAGAAGCGGTCTCGTTCTGGTTGTGCAGACTCACCAGGTACGACCGTCCCCGGATGGCCGATGAGAGTGCGATATCGTCGAATTTCGAAGCCTGGTTGAAATCTCCGACAGCCAGCGAGAACCCGGCTTCATCGCCCTGTCCACCAGCGGGTTTGTCTCCGCAAATGACGGCGCTCGCTCCCGAAGCCGAGCCCACGCAACTGCATGCGTTCGCGGAGGGGCAGTCCAGAGTCACCGGGCTGGCCGGAGAATAGAAGTTCGATCCGCCCGGGAACAAATAGACGACTCCCGTGTCGACGCGTAGGTTTGTATTGTCCACGTAGTCACCGAGAAGCGCCGAGGCTACGAGGTCATCCACGTCGTCTCCATTGATGTCACCCGACGCGACATCAAATCCGAACTCGTCCCACTTTGCCTTGCCCCGGATGGCCAGTGAGGAAGTTGTCGGGCCGGCACAAACAGTCTGGGACCCGATGTCGGCTGTCTTGAACACTCTCACGCTGCCTCTGTTGACGATTCCGCCACCATCCTCATAGATCGATCCGACGGCGAGATCCCTGGAACCGTCGTTGTCGTAATCGCCCGAGGCGAGTGAGAATCCAAAGAAATCTCCGGCGCCGGTCCCCTCAAGGCAGTGTCCCGACCCCGGAGAGGCTCCGTCGAACACGTACACGTGCCCGGCCCCGGAACCGGGTCCGACGGCCCCGGCGGCCAGTTCCAGTCCGATCGCAGGCAGGAGATCCGACAGCACCAGACGCTCGCCGAGCTGTTCGTCAGCGACTGTTCCTTCAAAGATATTCACATTCGGAGGGAGTGACTTGGCGAAACTCACTGTTGTTCCCGGTCCCGGATCAGGAAGAACGTAGACGCGACCCGCATTCGCCTCCGAGGGCAGCGGTCCCGACCACCTCTTCGCGCTTACGGCGAACTCGGACGTGCCGTCGCCCTCGACGTCACCGATCCCCACGGCGTAGCCAAATTCCTGGAACGGCGCTTCGCCAATGATCGTCGTGACCCCCGGGAGAGTGTCCACATGTGCAGGTGGATTCGGGTTCAGGCCCACGAGCGATGAGGCGGGAACAACGAACGCCTGCCCGGGCCGGCATGTGCCATGCTTCGTGCACTTGGCCAGCTTCTTCTTCTTCCCTCCGTCCGGAGCCCCGATGATCAGACTGTTATTCGTCCCCGTCGTATTTCCGACTGCAACCGAGAAGCCCAATCGCACACTTCCCTTCAAGGCGCTGGACAGATCGAGGATGACGTCGGCCGAACCTGGATCCACCTTTGGTCCATTCCCGCCGAGCGGCGCCACTCGACCGTAGAAGATGTAGACCTCCGCCTTGTCGGGCGAGCCGATCACGAGATCGCTCAGGTTGTCCCCGTTCAGATTCCCCATGGCCGTGGAGAAGCCGAAATTCTTTGTCGAGTTTACGAACTGGATCTGGGCGTCCGCCTGCTCACAACCTGGATCCGTGCACAATCGGACGGAAGACACCTGACCTGCCCGGGCACCCGGGAAAACCGCCAATCCGACGATCGCAGTCACGAAGCCGACCCAGCCGGCGTGTGCGCGAAAATGCCCCGCCATTCCCTTCGTCAGCTTCACGGTTCGCATGGACTCCCCTTTCGTATTCCCTTCATCGTGTCGACTCATAAAGTTTCTGGAACGACTTGTTCTTGAACAGTTCCGTGTTCACTCTTGCTTCGCCGTTTGCCGGGTCGAGGCTCTTCGCGAGGCGAATCTCCTCTCTTGCACTCTTCGCCAATGCACTCTGCTCCAACAAAGCTGCCAGGTGTGGTTCGTGGGGCACGGCTTCGAGGGCCAATTGCTTTGCATGGAGGAAATAGGCCAAAGCCGTGTGCAGGAGGAACGAGGCTTTCTGCGTGCTCGAATCACCTTCCCTTCCGTCATGGAACTTGATGCCATGCCGGACAGTCAGAATGGCCTCGTCCAGGCGCCCCTGCTGGAAAGCGACGAACGCATTCTTCAGAGCCACGAAGGGAGCGAGACCGGATGCTGTCTTCTCCCAGACAACAAGCGTTTCCTTGGCGTTTTTCAGTCCATCGGAGAGAGCGGAATCGCGCACCGCAAGCCAGGCCTCCACGTAGTCCGGCCCGCTTCTCAGTTTCCAATCCTCCGGCGGCCGCAACGCGGGCTCCCTGGTGGCATAGGGCTTGAGTTCCACTGCAAGATCGACCTTCTTCAGACTGCTCTCATCCAGTGGGTATTTCCACAGATCGGTCACGGACGGGAGGCCCTTGCGCGCCTTCTCCAGATCACTCTTCATCCTGCCGACGGTATCCTTTTGCGTTTGTGTCAAAGTCTCACCGGGGGGAGGCCCGGGTCCTCCTCCGATGCTCTCAGCCGCCTCCAAAGCGCGAGCCAGCTCTTCCCAGATCCTCCTGCCTTCTCGGTTCCGTTCATCCCGGATTCCCGCAAGACAAATTCGTGCCGAGCCGACCGCCTCGCTGGCTCGCTTCAACCAGGCCGGCGTCACACCCTTCCCCAGGCCTCTCAGGTTCTGAGCGGACTGCTCCGCGCACTGTGCCGACTCGCTCCGCGTGCGCACGCTCGTCACCAGCGTGCTGGCGGCCTGCGTCAGCCACCCGTAGAAGAAAACGTTTTTCTGAATGGTCTCCGCACACTGCGCGAGCGACGCCTGAACCACTTTGTCGAACGAGATAGCGCGGTCACAGAGTGCCTTGCTGGCGTCCGTGCTATGGTTTTGCTTGTAATCGCCAAGGGCATCCGTGAGAGAAATTGTGTTCGCCGGCTGGCCTCCCGCACACTCCCCCGCTTGCTGCAGAAGCTGGTCGACGCCGGCCGACAACTTCGCGTCACCCACGCTGTTGAGCTGATCAGCCCCCACGCGAGCGGAGTTGGCCGTGCTGAAATCCTTGCCACCCGCAGTTACGGCCTCGATTGCGCTCTTGAGTCGGGAGCGTTGTGCATTCAGATCATTCGCATATTCTTCGACTCGCAGGGACCTGGCACATTCGGGAGTCAGTTCCGGCATTCGATGCAGTGTTCGCTGCATGTTGCTTGCCAGGGCGTCGGTCATTCCGGCGGCCATATTTTCCATTTTCTCTCTGACTTGCTCGAGGCCGTCCAGAGTCGCGCCCGGCTTGATCTGTTCGAGCTGTTTCCCGAGGTCTGCGCGAGACAGCGAATCAAAGCTGGCATCGATGCACTCCGCCGTCGCGTCGGGGATTCCAGGAAGGGTTCCGATTGCGACTCCTGCCTGCTTCGCGGTCGCATCGATCTCGACTCGACGCGCCTCAAGGCTGTCCCGTTTGTTCTTGAGCTTCTGGCAAGCCGCGTTGCCCGCCGCGACCATCAGAGCATGAACACCTTCCTCGCACTTCTCGACGGCGTCGATCCCGGCACCAACGCTCGTGGCATCATGCCCCTCGGTCAGCGCCGGACATCCCGTGGTGGTCCCCCACTTCCATTCCCCGGTGGAGTACTTCTCCCCCTGTTTCCTGCTTGCTTCCAGTTGCACAGAGCACAGTTTGGTCATCTCGTGAAGCAGCCGCTTGACCGTGTCTTCACTCGACCCGCCAGCCGACTCCAATTCAGCAACCGACTTCTGGATATCCTTCAGAAGGGACCCGGCATCAGACGAAAGACCAAACTTTTCCTGCCAACCGAGGATCTCGTCCGCCAGCTTCTTGACCGAATCCAATGCTTTAATATTTTTCATCCCCTTCGCAAAGTCGTCCCGGGCAGTCTTGCCCTTTTTCGTATTTGCATTCTTCATCTCCCCCTTCCCCTCTTCGATCTCGTAGCAGGCAACCGCAGCGGTCGTATTGCCCTGGATGAGATACGCCTTGGCGAGCCAGAGGTACGGCAGATAGTCGAACGGTGGCTCGCTCAGGTAGGTATCATTGCTCTTGCTGTCTTTCCGCTTGGAAATCGCCCACTGGAGCTTCGTGATGGCTTTTCCTGCGTCCTCGCTGCGCCCGATTTCGATGCCCTCCATCGCACTAACAAACAACTGCTGATAGCTGGGCGCAGGTGTGTTACCTGAAGGAGCTGTCGGACAGTCCTTTGGATTCGACTCTTGTGCCACGACCGCTCCTGCAATTGCCAGACTGATCACGCCCGCCGCGATGGAGTCACACCGGATCCGCAAAATTGAGGAGGCGTCCACCACCGCGATCCCTTACCTTGCCTTGCCGAAGCGCAGCAATGTCGACAGCACGAATTCAGTCCCCCTGTCTGAGAAATCGCCTGCCGCCTGGATGACCATCGAATTGAAGCCGCCCAGGGGAAAACTCACGAATGTCCCGGCCGTGTAGTGATTGGTGTCACCCCCGCCACGGAATGCATCTTCATAGAGGTGTCTGATTTCCGCGTTATTGGAGTTGAACTTCTCCAGCCGGATGCGATTGTCCGGCGCGTTGAAGAAGCCGCCACTGAGGGCGAGTTTGACGCCGCTGCCCCGGATGTTGTTGAGAACGAATTCCGCGCCCGCATGAACGACGTTGGCGTCGTCCACGGCAAACTCGGGAGAGTCGTTGTTCGGGGCGAGCGCGACGGCGGATGAATTGCGGAACGAGTCGCTCGTCAGGAAGTTGACTCCGCTCCGGAATCCTTCCAGAAGATCGCTGTATTCGATCCGCTCCCCATCCAGTGCCAGCACCCAGTGATCGCCGATCGCCCAGGAGACCCCCAGCCCGAAGCGGTCAGGCTCGCGCACGACATTCTCGAATTCCTCGACCGTCCCGACGCTTCCGGCGGAGGACGACGTCACCTGCTCCGGCACGCTCAGTTCAGCGCCACGGCGGTAGACAAAGCCGAAACGGAGCGGTGACTGTCCGCTCTGGGACGGGAATACGGCGTCGGGATGCCAGTGAACGCCCACCGTATAGCCGAGACCGCTGTCCGAGTCGTCGATCACGGACTCGGACGAAATCGGCGAGGAGGTGCCGTCGCCATCCGGATCGCGGGGGTTGGCGAACCCGATGACCCCTCGGGGATCTATGACCTCGCTGGAAACGAATGCGTGCATGTCGAGTGTCGCGTAGTTCGCCGTCAGGCCTACGGAGAAGTCTTCACCGATCGAAATGGAAAAACCCAGATTGTAGTGAAGGATTTCCGTATCGAGCGTGCCCTCCGACTTGTTCTGCACGAAGTACGGGACCGGATCGCCTGTGACCGGATCGGGGACATCCGGGTAGTCGGAGGATGACAGGGAGAGCGCCGTCGAGAGGCCCTGGTCCGGATCGGAGAGCGAGTTCTGGACATTCAGGACGACCTGTCTGGAGAACGCCATGCGAGCCTTCTGGCTGCCGATCGGGAACGGGATGGCGAAACTCAGGAACGTCGGATCGCTGGTGTCCTCTTCTTTGGTGACCGAGGTGAGGGTGAGGTCGAGCGCGTTCCCACTCGAGTCCGAACTCACGCCGCTGCTCGAAAACTCCTTCGGTGCGTCCGGCTGCACCAGACGGTATTCCGCGAAGAATTCGTTGCGAGTGATGTAGTTCAGTGCCGCCGGGTTCGCCTGTGCCGCCGTGGCATCATCGGCCGCGGCGATGAACGCCCCCCCCAGGCCCAACGATCGGGCCCCGGGATTGATGAAGTTGAACCGGAAGTCCCTGAAGATCTCCTCATCCGTCAAGCACAACGCACCCTGTGTCGAGAGAATCATCGAAACGACGAACATCACTCCCTTACCGACTGCCGCGTTTCTCGACTTCATTGTTTCCCTCCCGATGTCCGCTCGACGGAAGTCCCTCACTCGCCGTCGTTGAATACGGTCAGTAAATCGAGCTCTTTGGCAAGCAACACGGCGGCGTCCGCACTCTTCCCGGCCAGCACGAGCAGGTTCTGCTCCGGAACAAGAATGTCGAGTGAGTTTCCACTCCCCACGGTCACCGCGCACTTTCCCGCGGGCAGCTTCCACAGGACTCCGGCGTTATCGGGAATATTCCTGGGAGCATCGGTTTCGGAGATTTCGCGCCCGTTGCAGGAAACCTTCTGTACGCTGGTCTTCCCCGAGTCGCTGATCACGCTCACCTGGAACGTGCCCGTCTCGCGATCTCCCGCCCTCAACATGGCCCCCGAGATGGCGATCGCTGCCACCGCACAGAGCATGGGGACGGCGACCCGGAAGCGCGATGGCGGATGCGGAAGGGTCCGCAGGATTCTCTCCGCCTGGACCCGCGCCGAGGCTCCGTGCGGACTGGCTTCGAGTGCGAGCAAACGCTCCAGTTGGCGCGGGGCATAGCGATTGGCGTAGCGCCGCTCCCGCGTGCTGAGTCGAATTTTCGCCCCATCGCCCGGGGACGCCTCATTCGCCGGTCCCCGGCGCGACTCTCGCCTGCCTCCGGGGGACCCCTCGGCCACCACCTGCAACAGGCCGATCTGACCTGACACCAGGGCCCCGCGAATCGCATCGAAAGGAGCTCTCGCCTTCGCGCCTGGCTGCCAGCCGACGGTCGTTCGATCGCCTTCGAACGCTTCCTCGTCGGCAAGCGCCCCCGCGCACTCTTCCCGGGCGAGTGTCACAACCGAGCATCGAGCGATGGATGTGAGCATCGCAGCGAGGTTCGTCAACTCATCCGCATTCAAACTTTCCGCCGCGGCCTTTGCCTGCTGCTCCAGTTGAATGACCTTGGGGCCGGCGTTCAACCGCGGGAGGCTTTTCCCGACCGCCGTCCATTCCGCCTCGGCTGCCGCCCAGGCTTCGCGCGCGCGATCGAGATCGGCGCGAGCGGTCTCACGGGCCTTGGCGAACTGCTTCTGAAGCTCGTCACGGAAGACTTTGAGTGTGTCCGGGCTGGAACCACCCGGTTGCCTCACGGACTCGAGCGCCCGCAAGGCCCGCAAGGGAAGGTCGTCGAGACCCCGTGATCGCACATCCGATAGCCAGGGGATCGAATCGCCGATTGTCTCGCTCAGCGCCGCGCCGCTCTTCCAGGCCTCGGAGACCGCAGCAGCCCGTGCCGAGAGCCTCTCCAGTTCAGCTCGAGCAGCGCACAACCGATCCTCGGACGAGGATTGGGCCGCGCTCGTCGCGTCGCCTCGTTCGGCCTGCTCGAGGCGCTTCTCCGCTGCTTCAAGCGTCGCAATCGGGTCATTCCCCGCCTGAAGCCTGCAAAGAGCCGAGACACCTGTCGTGAAGGCCGTGATGAGAGGCTCGATCGCACCGGGAGTCCGGGCGGGCCCCTCACTCGTCACCAGATCAGCGCGAGCGGAGCGCGTCCGCTCCCACAATCGCTCGCGAACGGAGTGGATCCGGGAAGCGAGTGCCCGTTCGGCCTCCTGGCGCACCCTCTCGAGGTTCGCAAGTATCGGAGAGAAGTCTCCACTCGTGGTTTCGAGGGACGTGGACGCCGCACGAAGCGCCTCGGTCACCGTTGTTCGAACCGCGGGCAGACTCGCAAGATGTCCCGCATCGGACCATTGCCTGAGTTCCGCCACGGAATCGACGACCTGACGCCTCAGTCGATCGGCCTCTGAGAGAGCGTGGTCGGTGCGGGCCCTCTCGACGGCCCCCAGGGCCTCGACCGAGTGAGGGTAGTTCTCCAGGAACTTGCTCCAGAGGGGCGCGATTCGATCCAGGCGACCCTGCACACGGAAGGCTTCCGCCTGGGCGCCGGTTCGTTCGAGAGCCGCGGCGTATCTCCCCTCTGAAACCCGGATTCTGAGACCGTGCCACTCGCGCGCTATGGATTCGGCTTCGCCATCCACTTCAAGCCGGGTTTCCAGCCGGCGCAGTGCCTTCTCGACAAGCCCTTGGTTGGCCAGTCGCCGGGCATCGTCAAGGCACTCTTGACGTTCCCGGTCCCGATCGGAAGAACGCAGCAACCGCCCCAGTTCGCCGATCCGCTGGACGGCTTCTGCGTCTTCGGGAAAGAGGTCCACGAAGCGACGCCACGTCTCGATCGCGCCGCCCAGATCGCCGCTCTGACGGCGGATGTCCTCTTCGTTGAGCGCTTCGGATCGAGCCGCTTTTCGATTCAGGAGCTCGAGTTCCTTGGTCGCAACGGCCAGTTCCGCCTTCACGTCGCGCAAGCCCGGAAACCTCTCCTCGACCCCCTGCCATACCTTCACCAGTCCTTCGAAATCGCCTTTAGCCCGAGTCCGATCCGCCTCGAGATGGGCCAGATCCAGCACCGCTCGGAGTTCTGCTTCTTCTTCGGAGATTCGCTCGAGCCACCGCAGGGCGATCGTGTTGTCCGGTTCCTTGACAAGGATCTCGCCGAGAAACCCTCTGGCCTCGCGGTAGTTCCGCTCATGGATCAAGCTCTGGATCGAACTGAACCGGCCGGCCAGCCATTCGGCGGCCGCCCGCGTCGAATCCCCCAAGGCTCCTTCCGGGGCCTCCGCCGGGTCGATGTTTCTAGTTTCCTTCAGCTTAGCATCCCAGAATCGCGACAGGGAGTCGTCCGGACGCAGCCGGCACATCGAACGGATCAGCGTAGACGCCGCCTCTGACCGGCCGCCGTCGAGGTGCTCGGATGCCTCGGCGGCCATCCGATCGAGGTCCCGGACGCAGGCATCCGGCGGCACCAGAAGACTTTCCGCACCCGGAACGGCTCTCAGGGCCGTATCCAGCGCTTCGATCGTCTCCCGGGCTGAAGCGAAGCGTGCACCCGGTTCCTTTTCCAGGAGCCGGTTGACCACGGCCAGGATCGGAGCGGGGACGTCCCATGAGGGAGGGAGGGGGGGTTCTGTCCGCACGCGAATGGCTGTGGACACGAAGTCGTCGCCTCGTTTGTCGAACGGGCGTGACCAGAACAGCAACTCGTAGAACATCACGCCGACGGACCAAAGATCGCTCCGGGCATCCACCGACCCCGGGGCTCGCAGTTGCTCGGGCGAGGAGTAGCGGACCGTCCCCATGAATCCCCGGGTGGTTGTGAGTCCCGTCGCGCTCCCTTGCGCCTTCGCCAGCCCGAAATCGGCGACTTTCGGGACATCTCCCTGGAAAAGGACGTTTCCAGGCTTCATGTCGCGGTGAAGGATCGGCTTGCCTGCCTCGTGTGCCGCAGTCAAGCCTCCGGTGATCGAGCGGATGATCGATACTACGGACGCAAGCGAAACTTGCCGGCGGCTCTTGATCCTCCAGTTGAGGTCTCCGCCGTCACAATACTCCATGGCGATGTAGGGGTAATCCACATTCAGGTTGTAAATGCGGACGATGTTCGGGTGGTTGAGGCTCACGGCCGACCGAGCGTCACCCTTGAAACGCTCCAAGAGCTCATCGGACTGGGATTCTGAGTGAAGGACTTTGAGGGCAACGTCGATACTCAGATTCGGGTCGTGGGCGAGATACACACTTCCCTGGCCACCCCGGCCGAGCAACCCCTTGATGACGTACCGGCCGATGCGCTTTGGATCGGCACGATTCCCGCCCGAACCAAGCCTGTCCGACCGGCTCCCCGATCCGCCCGAACCCACCATGCTCGGCCCCCCTTGATTTTCGGACGGTGGGACGCTGTCCCCTCCCCCGAAATCTAAGGTGCACATACTCCCTGACGACACTTGTCACGGCGGAGTCGAGCGCCCTCCACCCCACCACACCACCCGGTACCGGGGCCGTTCAGACCCGCCAGCCAGCACAATCAAGTCTTGTCAGGATTTGGCGTTGAATATCCCAGCCGACCTGCCGATGTCAAGCAAGACCCCGTTTCCCCCGAATACCTCGATTGGCTACCCTTCGGGCAGGGCGTCCTTGGGGTCAACCATACCCAATGGAATAGGCCTTGGCTTGACCAGGGGACTGGGCACGGGTGGCCGAGCCGCGAAGAAGTGGAGGAGGCTGAGGTCGGGGTGAGGGAGCTAATCGGCTCTGAAATATGCAGGGTCGATCCTCTTATCACTACAGAGGTCGGCGCCTTCAAAGTCCTCGATGACAGCACCCTTCCCCACGGCGAGTTCGATTACCGTCTGGGCCCAACTATTGCTGTTGCGGCAATTGGGTGACAGCTGACCGCCGAGGCCGGCGGGGTAAGCAAGCGGCTTCTTTGCCTCCTGCCCGTTGTAGCTCAACGCGGTGCGCATGATGCGCTGAAGACCGTAGTCCATCGCCACGAGGCACACAGTCAGCTCCAGGTTTACCTTTGCCGTCTGAACTCCGGCTAGCTTCCCCGTCTTGCTCTTTAGGAGTTGCTGGAGTGTTTGACAGTCGGATGGGGCAAACTGTTCCGCCCGCAGTCGCCCTCCTATGTCATATGCCCCTATGACGATCCCCAGGGAGCCGTCGCCGAGATCCCGCGTTGTGAAACCGAATCGCTGAGGGAATTCTGGTGCCAGGACGATGAATTGATGTACACCGAGGCTGGCAAGGCCAGACATGGCAAGGTGTCGACCGACAACATATGCCCCAGGTTTCATGGCGTTCCCCCCCTGATGACAGGCAACCGCTTTCTATCACGAAAGGAGGCAGTTGTGGTTCAGATTTCGTGAATTGTACGGGCCAGGCAACGAGTACTACTTTGTCAGATCTCCGAATTGCGGCGCAAATCGGCCGAAATTGAAGGCCTTGTACTTTTCCACAGGGAGGTCTACGCTTCCTCGCGGTGCATTCCGACCATTCTTGGGACGTCGTC
>Ga0187894_10000568_pt1 | contig 49542 bp, 42 predicted proteins | sample GBC1701081metaG_FD_136650 | JGI IMG/M metagenome (GOLD analysis project Ga0187894, IMG submission 136650) | White microbial mat communities from a lava cave in the Kipuka Kanohina Cave System on the Island of Hawaii, USA - GBC170108-1 metaG ... | reverse complement strand
GCACGCCACAAAAATCGGCATGACGTCGCACGGCAGGAGTCTGCCCCCTCCCACCCCAACGCGAAAATGCGTCTGTCGCTTTCCCCGTCGGTGACTGTCTGACCGCCGATCACCCCTGGGAGGCGGCCTTATTCATGGAGAATAGCGGCGCCTCACCTTCACGTCACGTCGCGGTCCGCTTGCCCGGGCGCAGTGGGGCCGTTATCTTGATCGCCCCCCCCCCCGACGGAGCCCTACCCAGTTGGCGCGCGATCCGAAGATCACACCCATCACCCGGCACGAGCCGCGGACGTTCTATGCGACGCGCGTGACGCGCACGCAGGCGGGGGAATCTTGGGATCTCTGGTCGGTGGAGGACGGCCGTCGGGTGGGCTTCTTGTCGGTGGTGGACGACGGCCACGTCGTCTACGCGCTGGCGACGGTCAAGCGCGGCGCCTCCCACGAGGAGGTGGCCGACCTGGTGGAGGGATTCTTCACCCCGTCGTCGACGGACGCGCACAACCGCGAGATCATCATCTCGGATTACGACGACGAGCCCGAGATGCTCGAATCGGACATCCGGCAGAGCTGATATCCTCGGCGCCGAATGTCCGCCGGCGCGGTCTCCACCGGGCCCTTCCGTGGGCTGCTGCCCTTCGATGAGACATCGGGGGAGCTCTTCTTCGGACGGGAGCAGGAAGCGGACGCTCTGCTGCGCCTGGTGCTGTCGGAAGGCAACCGCACTGCCGCGCTGACCGGTGAATCGGGCGTCGGGAAGACGTCGCTGTGCCGAGCCGTGCTGCTGCCGGCGTTGGCCCAGCGCGGGATCCAGGGTATCTGCCTGGGCGGCTACGCGGATCTGGACGGCGAGATCCTGCGCGCCACCGGCCGCGCCGGCGCCGATCCTCCGTCTCCAGGCGAGCCGTCCTCCGACTACGTCGGGCGCATCGCGCGCGGCGGGCGCGGCGGCACGGTGCTCATCCTGGATCACCTGGAAGAAGCGCTGGCGGACGAGACCGGCGCCGCCGCCGATCTCGGGGTTCTGCTGGCGCGCGTGGTGGAGCTGGCGGGGTCGCGCGTCCGCTTCCTGTTGTGCATCGACGCGCCGTGGTTCAGCCGGCTGGACCGGCTGCACGCGGCGGCCGGAATCGCCGCGGCGCCGCCCGCGTGGATGACGCTGGAACGCCTGGGTGAAGCGCAAGCCGCGGAGATTCTGGAGCGCACGGCGCTGGCGTCGGGAATCTTCTTCGAGACCGGTCTCGCCGGAGTCATCGCCGCGGATCTGTGCCGGCGCCGGCCCTGCCTGCCTGCCGACATTCAGATCATGGGGCGGGTGGTGCTGGATCACCGATTGACATCCATCCGCAAGTACCAACACAGCGGCGGCGCCGACGTCTTGATGCACGTGTTTTTCGATCGGGTGTGCGCGGAGGCAGGTGGGCGGCCTGCGCTGCGCATCCTGCTGGATGTCACCGCCGCGCCCGGGTCGAACGGCCAGCAGATCGCGGCGCGAACCCACCTTCCCCGGTCGCGCGTGGACGACGCGTTGGCGGTTTTCGTCGCCCGCGGAATCTTGCGCGCCCGGCGCACATCGCAGGGAGACGCGCACGCTCTGATCCACACGTGTCTCGCCGAGCGCGTGCACGCCTTCGCGGCGGTGGAGCGAGCGCGCGGTGATCGGCTGCGCCGGATACTACGCAAGCGCGTGATGTCGGGCGACAGAATGACCCTGCGCGAGATTGTCGGAGTGCGCCGCTTCCTGGGCACGGCGCTGGGATCCGACGAGGAGACCCTGGTCGCGCGCAGCCTGCGACGAAAGGCGTTCCAGGCGGGCGTCGGGTTGGTCATCGCGGTCGCGCTCCTGGTGGCGGTGTTCGTCAACCTGCGGCAGTCGTACACCCTCGCGTACGACCCGCCTGGCGGCGGCGCGGGGGCGCGCGTGGTCGTGCGGCTGGGACGGCCGAGCCTCTCGTTCTTGTACTTCCTGCCCAGCCGCCCGCCGCTGGGATCGATCCTGGCGGATACGGGATTCTCGGCGGCGGGGATGGTGCCGGAGATCGCGCGTGGCATCGCGGAGGGCCGTGCGTCGGGCAAGCGGGAGGCGTCGGAGGCGCCTGTGCCGGGGTGGCTGCGCGACACGCTGAACGGGTTGCGGCCGGTCCCGCGGGGCGTCGCCAAGGTTCTGCTGGGCGATCCGACGGGCATCACGTCGCTGAAGCACGCCTTCACGGATCCGCTGGCCCGGCGCGAAACCCTGGACGCGCTGGCGGTCATCGGCCGCGGGCGCGCCGGCGAGGACGAGATCCTGGCTGCCGCCCTGGCCGAACCATCGGCGGATCTGCGCCGCCGCGCGGTGGAAGTGGCTGCCGCCGTCAATCGCCGCCACGGGGGCGGAGCGCACAGCGCGACGCTGCGCCAGGCGCTGGGCGACAAGTCGCCCGACGTCCGTGGTGCCGTGCTGCGGGAGAGCGCCGCGCTCGATCCCAAAGAAGCGGCCGCCATTTTCGCGGTGGCGCTGGCCGACAGGGATCCGTCGTTCCGCCGGAGCGCCGAGGAGGCGTTGATGGCTCTGGCGGATCGGGCGCCGTCGGCGGCCGCAGAGGCCGTGGGCCAAGCGATACAGAGCCAGCGGCCGGATGCAGGCGTGCGGCGGGCGGGTATGGCTCTGCTCGACCGGCTCGCGGCCAAAGCGCCTGCCGAGTCCGCCGCCGTCCTGGCGAGGCTGGCGGCAGACGGTAAGACCGCCGAGGAGGCGCGCGTCGCCGCGCTTCTGTCCCTGCGGCGCTCGTCGCTCGCGGCGCCGGAGCTCGCGGCGATGTTGGCGGCCGCCGTGGTGCCCGACGCCTCGCCTCGCCTGCGTGCCGCCGCCCTGCCGCTTTATGCGCGGCTGATCGAGCCCGAAAAGGCGGAAGAGATCGCGCGCGCCGAGATGAAGGGTCCGCCGGCGGCGCGCGCGGCGGGCGCCGCGGTGTGGGGAGCTGTGGCGGTCAAGCGCCCTGACCTGGCCGCCAAGCCGCTCAAATCGTTGGTGTACGACCCGTCGGTGGAGATCCGCGTCGAGGCGGCGCGCGCTCTCGCCTACCTGAAGAAGGACGGCATCGGTTTGGCCGAAAAGATGATGAAGGACGGCAACGCGGAGGTGCAGCGCGCCGCCATCGAATCGACGCTGGCGCTGGCCCCGGTCAATCCGTACGCCGTCGCGGATCTTCTGGGCCGCACCATCAAGAACGTGCGGCCGCCCATCCGCCGGGCGTTGGTGGAGGCGCTGGGGCGATTGGGCGAGACGCGCCCCGCCGTCGTCATCGCCCCGCTGGCCAAGGCGTTGCGCGACAAGGACGGCACCGCCACGCGCGCGGCGGCGGCGGCCGCGTTCTGCGGAATCGTCCGCCACAAAGACGCGGCCGCGGTGTCGCCATACCTGCGCGTCGCCGCGCGCGATCAGGACAGGCAGGTGCGCGAAGCGGCCGCCTCGTGTCTCGGTGATCTGGCAAAGGTCGATTCGAAGGGCGCGGCGAAGATGTCGGCCGAGCTGTCCGCGTCGGCGGAGCCTGCGCTGCGCGCGGCGGCGGCCGAATCGTTGGGGCGGCTGGCTGGCCAGACGTCCGACGTGTCGCTGGCCGTGGTCGTGCCGCTGCTCGACGATCCGGAGCGCGCCGTCCGCATGGCGGCCGAGCGCGCGCTCGTGGCCGCGGACCGTGGGCCATCCGACATGCAACAGGCTGATAAGGCGCTCGCCGCGGCGCTGGCGCACGGCGATCCGGAGGAACGGCGCGTGGTGATCGCGGCCGCCGCTCGCCACGGCGTGCTGTCCGTGATGCGCCAGGGAATCTCCGACGGCGACGAGAGCGTCCGCCTGGCCGCCGTCCGCGCCGCCGGGGACATGGATCCTCCGGCGCTGGATCTGATAGGCGCGGCGGTTCACGATTCCGCCGAAGCCGTGCGCGCCGCGGCCGCCCGGGTGCTGGCGGCGCGCGGTGCCGCCGCGAGAGCGGGGACACCCGAGGCGTTGCCCCTCTTCGAAGCCTTGCTGCGCGGGGGCGATCCAGCGGCCCGCGAGGCCGCCATCGCCGCCCTGGGCGATCTCGCCGGGACCGGCGAGCCCGCGGCGCGTCTGCTGGGCGAGGCGCTCGGCCAGCGCAGCGAATCCGTGCGGACACAAGCGGCGCTCGCCCTCGGCCGGCTGGCCGAGCGCGAGCCGGACCACGCGGCGCCGCATCTCGAGCGGGCGCTCCGCGATCCGTCGTACGACGTGCGCGCGGCAGCCATTCCCGGGCTGGCTCTGGCGGCGGCGCGCAAAAACCGGCCCGCCGACCTGGGGAAGGCGCTCGAATCCGCCGAGGCCGACAGCCCGCGCCGCTTCGTCGTCCTGGAGGCGCTGGTGATTCAGGCGCGCGCGGGCGAAGGCGCACACAAAGAGCCCGCGCGACAAGAGCTGTCGCGCATCGCCAACCAAGGTCCGCCGCTCGCCCGCCTGGCCGCCCAGATCGGGCTCAGCTTTCTTCACAACTCCACCAGCGCGGAAATGCACCGGTTCATCAGCCGCCTCCTCGGCGGATAGCGCGCGACCCCCGCGACCGCCCCGGGGCTTTACGGGCTCGCGCGAAATCTGTAGGGTGCGCGCACGCGAGAGGAGGACGGACGTCATGCCGGTTTCACGTCGTGAATTCCTGGGTACGGCCGCGGCAGCCAGCGGCGCGGCGGTCGTGGCGGTAACAGCGCCTCCCGCGCAGGCGCAGTCCGCGACGGCCGGGGAGAGCGGCGGGTTGGACGCCGAGCTCCCTCTTCACGTGCCTGAACGGCCGGTGGAGGTCGACGGGCAAGATCCCTTCGGCCGCGCCGACGCCGAGATACTGGACCACGCCCTTTCCCCCGAATGGCGCGCGCGTCTCGTCTACCGGATGACCGTGAGGTGACCCATGCCCGACCACCGCAGCCTCTGTGACGGCGCCGTCGATACCGCGAAGAAGAAGGGCGCCAGCTACGCCGACGTGCGGTTTCATCGCTGGCGCCGCCGCAGCGTGCGCACACGGGAAGATCACGTGACCGGCATCGGGTCGTCGCAGGAGATGGGTTTTGGGATCCGCGTCCTCAAGAACGGGGCCTGGGGCTTCGCCGCGTCGTCGATCCTCACGAAAGACGAAGTCGACCGCGCGGCGGTCCGCGCCGTCGCCATGGCCGAGGCGAACGCCCGGTCGGTGCGCCGCCCGGTGGTGCTGGCCCCGGTGCCCGCTTACGACGACGTGTGGCAGACACCCATCGTGAAGGACCCGTTCAAGGTGCCGCTCAAGTCCATGGTGGATCTGCTGCTCGCCGTCAACGCCGAGGCGCTCAAAGTGCGCGGCGCCAAGTTCTGCAGCTCGTCGGTCGAGGCGATGAACGAATGGAAGTACTTCGTCTCCAGCGAGGGCTCGCACATCGAGCAGGAGATCACGCGCATCGCGCCGTCATACGAGGTGACCGCCGTCGATACGGCGGGGGGCGATTTCGCGCAGCGCGCGCACGACGTATCGGGGATGCCGCGCCAGGCGGGCTACGAATTGGTGGAGAACGCCCGCCTGGTGGAGGACGCCCGCCGCGTGGCGGAGGAGGCGGTGGAGAAGCTGAAGGCGCCGAGCGTCACGCCGGGCAAGCGGACGCTGATCCTGGACCCGTCGCATCTGTGGCTCACCATCCACGAATCCGTCGGGCATCCCACCGAGCTGGATCGCGCGCTCGGATACGAGGCCAACTTCGCCGGCACGAGCTTCGCGACTCCCGAGAAGCTGGGGCGTCTGCAGTATGGATCGCCGCTTTGCACCATCTACGCCGACCGCACGACGCCCGGAGCGCTGGCCACCTGTGGCTACGACGACGACGGCGTGCGCACGGGACAGTGGGACCTGATTCGCAAGGGGTTGTTCATCGGGTATCAGACAACGCGCGATCAAGCCGCATGGATCCGCGAGACCGCGTCGCGCGGGTGCTCTTACGCCGAAGACTTCGGGTCCTTCCCCTTCCAGCGCATGCCGAACGTGTCCCTCATGCCGGGCGACAAGGATCTGTCGACCGACGACGTCATCGCCGCCACCGACGACGGCATCTACATCCAGGGGAACGCCAGCTATTCCATCGACCAGCAGCGCTACAACTTCCAGTTCTCGGGGCGCTTCTTCTGGGAGGTCAAGGGCGGCAAGAAGGTGCGCGCGTTGCGCGACGTAGGCTACCAGTCGAATACCGTCGAGTTCTGGAACAGCCTCGACCTGGTCGGCGGGCGCCGCAGCTGGGCGCTGGGCGGCTCCATGAACGACGGCAAAGGCGAGCCTAGCCAGTCCAACGCCGTATCCCACGGCTGTCCCACATCGCGCTTCCGCAACGTGAACGTCATCAACACCAACACGCGGGGGAAGAAGTCGTGATCCTCGACAAGACGGCCGCCCGAAAGCTGACGGATCGTGTGTGCAAGCTCGCCACCGCCAAGGACGTGGTCGTGGGCCTGGCGGGCGGGCGCACCGCCAACACGCGCTTCGCGAACAACGAGATCACGTCGTGCGGGGACGTGTCCAACGTGCGCGTTTCGGTGGCGGTGGCGTTCGGGCAGAAGCGCGGCAGCACGGCCACCAACCAGCTCGACGACGCGTCGCTGCGTGCGGCGGTGGCGGAGGCCGAGGAGATGGCCCGCCTGTCGCCCGACGACCCGGAGCACATGCCGCCCTTGCCTCCGCAGAAGATAGCGGAGGTCAAAGCGCGCGATCCGAAGATGGCGGCCGGGGCCGCCTTCGACGCCGCCGCCAATCAGAAGGGCGTCGAGGCCTGCCTGGGACCCTCGCTGGAAAAGAAGCTGGTCGCCGCCGGCTTCTTCGAGTCAGCAGATCGCTTCCAGGCGGTTGCGAACAGCGCCGGCGCCTTCGCGTACCACGCGGCCACCGCCGCCAGCTTTTCCACCACCGTACGCACCGCGGACGGCACCGGCTCGGGATGGGCCGAGGCCACGTCGTGGAAGCTCGGTGACGTGGACGCCCCGGCGGTGGCGCGGCGGGCGGTGGAGAAGTCCGAGCGCTCGGTGCAGCCGCGCCGACTGGATCCGGGGCGTTACACGGTGGTCTTGGAACCGGAGGCGGTGGCGGGCCTAGTCGGTATGGTGCGTTTCGGCCTGCGCGCGCGCGAAGCGGACGAAGGGCGGAGTTATCTCTCCAAGCCGGGCGGCGGCAACCGCGTCGGCGAGAAGCTGTTCTCCGATAAGGTGACCATCCTCTCGGATCCAGGCGACGCGCGAATACCTGGGCAGCCGTTCGACGGCGAGGGACTGGCGCTCAAGCCCACCACGTGGATCGAAAAGGGCGTCGTCAAGGAGCTGATCTACGGGCGGTACTGGGCCCAGAAGCAGGGACGGGAGCCCACCGGCGCGCCCGCCAATATCATCATGCTGGGCGGGTCGGCGACCCTGCAGGACATGATCAAGTCCACCGACAAGGGCATCCTGGTGACGCGGTTTTGGTACATCCGGTCGGTGGACCCACGCACCCTGCTGGTCACGGGCATCACGCGCGACGGCACCTTCTGGATTGAAAAGGGCGAGGTGACCCATCCGGTGAACAACTTCCGCTTCAACGATTCGCCGGCCTCCCTGTTCGCCAACGCCGAGGCGCTGTCCGCCCCGGTGCGCACGTCGAGCGGCCTCGCCGTGCCGGCGGTCAAGGCGCACTCCTTCAACATGGCCAGCATCTCGGTCGCGGTGTGAGGCCGTGGCGATCGCGCTCCGATTGACGGCCGGCCGACGCGCCCCTGTCGCGGCACTTGGGTGGGTCGTCCGTCCCGAAGTCGGCCTCGCCACGCCAACGGCCCGGCTTGTCGGTCGATTCTGGAAGGCGGGGCTCGCGCTTCTCCTCTTTCCGGCCTTCGCGTCGGCGGCGCCGGAAGGCGTCTCGCCGCGGGCGCTGCGGCTGCATCGGGCGGCGACGGTGGTGGACACGCACATCGACACGCCTCAGCGCATTCTCATGGAGAAGGTCGACATCGGCACCCGCCTGCCGTCGGGACATGTGGACATCCCGCGCATGCGCGAAGGAGGGCTCGACGCGCTCTTCTTCTCCGTGTGGGTCGACGCGCCATTTTCCGGCGCCACCGCGATCAAACGCGCGCTGCAGGTCATCGACGCCGTCAACCGGACAATCGCCGCCAACCCGCGCGACCTGCAGCTCGCCCTGACCGCCGCCGACGTCGAAAAGGCAGTGAAGGCCGGCCGTGTCGCCGCCTTGATGGGGATCGAAGGCGGCCACGCCATCGACGACGATCTCGGCGTCCTGCGCCTGTTCCACCAGCTCGGCGTGCGCTACATGACGCTGACCTGGGCGAACCCCACGAGCTGGGCGGACTCGTCCGGCAACGCCAATCGGGACCGGGTCAAGGCACCGGACGGGCTCAGCGACTTCGGGCGGGAGGTCGTGCGCGAGATGAACCGGCTGGGGATGATCGTCGACATATCGCACGTGGCGGACAAGACGTTCTTCGACGTGCTGGCGGCCACCAGCAAGCCGGTCATCGCGTCGCACTCGTCGTGCCGCGCGCTGTGCGACGTGCCGCGCAACATGACCGACGACATGCTACGGGCGCTGGCGAAGAACGGCGGTGTGGTCGGCATCAATTACGCGTCAGGATTCTTGGACATGGAATTTCGTAAGCGCAGCGACGAGCGCAAGAAGCTGGCGCCGCCGGGCTCGACGCCGCCAGCCCCCGCCGCGGCCGCGGATCCCGCCGTCATTGCCGCCCATCGCTATCACACGCTGTTCGGCGTCCCCGATCCCGCCGAGCCGCCTCCCTTCGACCGGCTGATCGACCACATCGACCATGCGGTCAAGGTGGCGGGCGTCGATCACGTGGGCCTCGGCTCGGACTTCGACGGAGTCTCCAGCTTGCCGCGCGGGATGGAGGACGTCTCACAGCTCCCGCGCATCACCGACGCCCTGCTGGCCCGCGGCTACCGCGAGAAAGACGTCAAGAAGATCCTCGGCGGCAACTTCCTGCGCGTCCTGCGCGCAGTGACCGGGAAATAGCGGCGCCACTACCGCCGGCGCGACGCCATGGCGCGATCGATCTCGCGGCGGCTCTCACGCTTTTTGACGTCTTCGCGTTTGTCCCATTGCTGCTTGCCGTGGACCAGGGCGATCTCTGCCTTCACCCGTCCGTCCTTCTCGTAGAGCGACAGCGGCACCATGGTGTAGCCCTTCTCCCGAATCTTGCCCACCAGACGGTCGATCTCGCGCCGGTGCAGCAGCAGCTTCCGGCGCTTACGCGGCTCGTGGTTGCGTCCGTGCGCGAACGGGTAGACGGAAATGTCCATCTGATGCAGCCAGGCTTCCCCGCGGTCGATGTCGGCGAACGCGTCGACCAGGGTCACCTTACCGTCGCGGATTGACTTGACCTCGGACCCCACCAGGACGAGCCCGGCCTCGAGGGTCTCGTCCACGTGGTACTCGTGTCGCGCCCGGCGGTTGCGCGCCAGCACCTTCAGGTTCTCGTCCGCGGCCTGTTTCCCCTTCTTTGACACGGGCGTGGGCTGCAAGGGTGGTGCGGCCGGCGTGGCCCGTCAAACCCGGCGTCGGGCCTCCGATGCCCGACGGAGCTCAGGGAGCGCGGGCGAGGACCACGACGTCGACCTGCGCCGCCCCCCCTGAGCGCAAAACCCGCGCGCATTCGCCCACGGTGGCGCCGGTCGTCATCACGTCGTCGACCAGCAGGAAGCGTCGACCCACCACGGCCGCGCGCGCCCGCGGCGCAATCGCGAAGGCGCCCGCCACCAGGTGGCGCCGTTCAGCGGGGCCCGCGTGGCCGAGCTCTGCCGTGTTCCGGATGCGCAGCAAGGTGGAGCGCTCGACGGGCGGCAGCGCCGGTGCGAGGTGAGCGTTCGCCGTTCCCGCGCGCGCGATGCGGCAGGCCCACAAGGCGAGATCCAGCGCCTGGTTGAAGCCGCGCCGGCGAAGCTTGCGCGGATGCAAGGGAACCGGCAGCACCGCGCTGGGCGCGTCCGAACCGCCGCGGGTTTGCATCGCGCGTCGAAGGGCGGGCCACAGCAGGCGCGCCAGGCGCCGCGACAAGTGCCGGTGGCCGCCGTGCTTCATCCGCACGATCGCCGTGGCGACGGCCTCTCCATAGAGAACGGCGGCGTGGGTTCGCGCGAAGGCCGGGTCTGTTCGGGCGCAGACCCCGCACTGCGGGCCGTGCACGCCGCGGCCGCCGCCGGCCGCGTCACGGGGCAATGCGCAGCGGGTACAGAAGCCTGCACCGCCGCCGTCCTCATCCTCACCGAGGGCGTAGACGCCCGCGTGGCAAGCCGCGCAGAATACGGACTCCTCGGCGACGAAGACCGCGCAGGCCGCGCACCGGGCGGGCCAGCAGAGCTGAGCCAGGCCGTCGGCAACGTCCCTGAGAGCGGCGTTCAAGGGCACCGGATCCTATCGGACGTGGCAGCCTAGGGTTACGCACGCCCCTCCCCGAGCGCCCGGCCCAGCAGCGCCCGCGGTCGCCGGTCCAGCCACGCGTCAAAATTGTCCAGGTTGGTTCGCCTTGACTTCGTGCGCGCTCCACGCGGTAATTCGGCGCGCGGAATGTATTTGCCGCCGCGTCGCTTCATTTTTCCGGTCCTCATGGTCGCCGCCGCGTTGGCGCTGGTGGCGGTTGGCTTCGTTGCCCCTGCCCGGGCTGCCTGTGTCCCGCGCACGGGGCTCCTCGGCAGATTCCCCTTTCATATGGACGTCGACGTGCCCGTCGGCTCGCGCTTCCTTTTCGAGATAGGCAGCTATCCGGCCGAGCCCATCAATCCGTCCTTTACGCTCCACTACGGGGGAGCCCAACTCGCGGGCGATTTCAAGCTGCTTTATCCGCTCGGCCCGGTGGGCTCGCCCCACGCGACGTACCTTTATGAGTTTTCACCGCGCGGGCTCACGGAGACCATGTACACGTACACGTCCTTCCTTCGGTACACGCTGGCCGGCGGCGGCGAGAAGATCGAGTCGGCGGCCTTCAGCTTCAAGGACATCGAGGACAGCACCCCGCCCGAGTTTGGCGGCGCCGACGCGATCGTCGTCACGTACGGGACCCCGGAGCGGGCCGCGTCGGGCTCAGGGTACGACTGTGTGCTGGGCGAAGGCACGTTCCTGGTGGCCCGGATGAAGGTGCCACCGGCGTCGCCCGACGAGACCGCCGCCCAGCGACGCGACGGTATGATCTTCACCGCGTACCAGGCGGACGAATCGGGTTCCCTGGGCGACGTGGTGTCCCGCTCCGTCTTCTGGCCCCGGTCGTACATGGACAAGACCGTCCCCACCGAGTGGCTGTTCATCGTCGAGGTGAACCCGCCGCCCGACACCGAGCGGTGTTTCGTGGTGCGCGCGTCCGACATGGCGGGCCACTCCGAGGACAACGTCAACGTCCGGTGCGCCACCGCACCCGGGCCCGCCATCCTGGCGCCCGGGGCCGGCGCGCCCGGCTTCTTCGCGCGCGAGGAGCCGGCGGCCGCGTGCAGCGTGGCGGGCGAGCGGGGGCGGGTGGCCGGCAGGCCGGGGCCGGTTCTCGCCGGGCTAGCCGTGTGCGCCGCCGTCTCGTGGTTGTGCGCCGCCGCGCGACGCTCGCGCCGCTGAGCGCCGCGGCCCTGTCGGACTTTGCCCGCAGCGACGCGGACGTAGCCGCCACCGTGGAAGACATGGGTGACAAGGGCTTCGCAGCCGACGGTCTTTGGGGGGATGCGCAGAACCGCCTGCGCTGGCCGGATTCCCTGGCCCTGAAGCCCGACGGCACGCTCGTTTTCACGGTCACGCAGATCGATCGTTCGTGTACAGTCCCATCCGTGGCTCGTTGCGCGCCGATTTCCATGGTGGCCGTCGTCCTGATCGCCAGCTTGGCGATCGCATGCTCCGCAGAAAGTGGAGGCGGAACCGACGCGGGGACGGGAGGCGGCCTGGACACGGGGATGCAGCCCGGCGCCGACGCGAGCGGCGGGCAGGGCGGAGGCGCGGGACAGGGTGGGGCCGGCGGGACGGGCGGCTCCGGCGGGGCGGGCGCGGTCGACCCCGGTCCCGGACCCGACGGGGGCGGACCCGACGGGGGCGGACCCGAGGCGGCCGGAAATGTTGACGGCCCGCGCCCCGACACGGCCGGAGCCGACATGTCCTCGTGCGTGGGTAAGCCCGACCCGACGACGGCCAAAGACCCGCTACGCTTCCACGGCACGGTCGTGAGCTACGACCAGATGCCGCTCGGCGGCGTCACGGTGCGGGTGCTCAGGCTGAACAACAACGCGCAGCTCGGGATGGTCCAGACCGCCGCCGACGGCACGTTCTCCGTCGACGTTCCGTCGGGCGGCAAGCCCGTATCCGCTTACCTGACGTTCTCGCTCGCCGGCTACGTCAACACCTCCTTTTTCCAGGCGGATGCGTTTGCCGAAGACCCGAACTTTCCCATCGCCGTATTCACGTCGTCGCAGCTCGGATTCCTGTACATGTTCTCGGGCAGCGGCATCTCGTACGACCCCGCCAGGGGCACCGTTGCGCAGGGCGTGGTGGACTGCAACGGGAATCCGGTCGAGGGCGCCACCCTTTCCTTCTCGCCGGCGGCGGCGAAGATCGTCTACCAGAGCGGCGACCGGACTCCGATGTATCGCCAGAGCACGACGTACGCGAACGGCTTCGGGCTCGGGCTCGGGCTGCCGGCCATGGCGAACGGACAGCCCATCCAGGTCGGCGCCACCGCCATGGGCAAGGCGTTCAAGTCGTACACCGCCCGCACGTATCCGGGCCAGCTCACCGTTACCGTCGTTCATCCCTGACGAGGGCGCCCCGCCCGTGACCGAGACGGCACGGCCCCATCCCCGACCGCCCGGGGACATCTCGGTGACGGCGCTCTACACGTCGCACGCGTGGCGATGGGGCGGCCTCGACGGCGCGGAGCTCATGGAGACGCCCGAGGCGCGGACGGTCTTTCGCGTCACGAATTTCGCGCTCGGCATCGCGCGCCTGCTGCGCTGGGATCTGCCGCGGCTGGCTCCGTCCTTGGTGCAGCGGCACGCGATGATCGACTACCTGTTGCGAGCCTCTCAGGCGACGGAGGTGGTCGAGCTGGCCGCTGGTCTTTCCCGGCGCGGCGTCAGCGTCACGCGCGACGCGCGCGTGACGTACACGGAGCTCGACCTCCCGCACATGATCGCTCGCAAGAGAGAGATCCTGGCGCGCACCCCCGCAGGCCAAGCGGTGGCGGCGCGGCCGAATCTGCGGCTGGTCGAAGGCGACGCCCGGACCGCGCCGCTTTCGCGCTTGCCGGCCGGACCGGGAGCCACCTTCATCATCGCCGAGGGCCTTTTGATGTATCTGCCCGCCGATGAGCAGCGCGCCCTGTGGGGGCGAATCGCGTCCTTCTTGAAAGAACGGCCGGTCGCGAGCAGCTCCTTCGTCTTCGACCTGGTGCCGGCGTGCGAGCAGCCCCGTCCCGGCGTCATCGGCCGCGCGCTCCGGCGCCTGATGAAGGCCTTCACGGGCGGCAAATCCTTTGAGACGGACGGCCGCACGCGCCACGACATCAAGGCCGAGCTCCACGACGCGGGATTCGCGGCGGTCGAAATGCTGGAACCGCGTTCGCTGGCCCAGGCATGGTGTTTACCGTTCCCGCGCGCGCGCACCCAGGCGCTGGTCTGGCACTGCCGCGTGTGAGCCGAGCGAGAGGCTGCTACTCCTTCCGCGCTATCACCCGGTACGTGTTCGAACGATCGATGCGCCGGGCCAGCCGCGAGGTCAGGCGATCGGTCCCGCCAGCCACGATGAACAGCGGGAGAGCGAGCGTCCACACCAGCGCCCGCCACGCCACGCCCAGCGGGGACGCGGGGGGCAGCCAAGGCATGGGCCCGCGCGGGGCCAGCCGGCCGAGCAGCAGCGCCAAGCCCACCAGGAAGTCGCACTCCAGGTGGGCAGGTCCGCGGTGCCAGGCTTCGGGCACGAAGCCGTGCTCGCGCAACAGACGATCCAGATTGGTGGTCGATAGCAGGTGAAGGTGCTGGGGCTGGAACCAGCCTACCCAGTAGCGCCCCATCCAGCCCGCCAGTGGCCACTCGGGATCAGGCACCTCGATCAGCAGGCGTCCGCCCGGCCGAAGCGCCGCGCGCGCCGCCGCGAGCTCGCGGCGAGGGTCCAGCGTGTGCTCCAGGTAGTGGCTCATGCTCACCACGTCGTAGGTCTCCGCCATCGTGGGCGCCAAGTCGGGAAACAACCCGCGGACGCCGTGATCGATCCAGCGGCGCCGCACCGCCTCGTCGACGCTTTCGCTCATGTCCAGGCCGTGAAACGGCGTGCTCGGCAGGATATCGCGGGCGGCGCAACAGAAGTGACCGTGACCGCAGCCCACATCCAGCCAACTGCCGGGCCGAGGCGACAGCGCCGCGAGCATCTTCGCCCGAGCCACGTAGGCGTCGCGCTGCGCCGCGAAGATGAACTCGAATCCCTCCTCGCCCAGCCCGTCGTAGAAGTCGCGATAGTAAAAATTGAGTCCCTCGATGGATAGCCGCGGGTTCTGGAAGACATGGCCGCACGCGCGGCACCGTTCCAGCGCGAACGTGCCGGGCTTGTGCTGAAGCAAGTCCGGTGTGCTCAAGTACTCGGTCAGATCGCCGGCGCCGCACACCGGACAGGTGGTCTGGCGCGGCAAGAACAGACGATCGCGCGGGGTCGCCAGCAGGGCGCCGTACGTCGGTCGCAGCGAGGCGATGGTTTCAGCCTCCGGGCTCGGCTTGGTCATCCCGCGCAGCAGAGCCGCCCAGCGGGCGATCTCCAGCGGGATGCGCAGCAGCGTCGCCGCCGCCAGATCGCGCGGGCGCAACGGCCCAGCCCCGAGCGCGATGAGCGGCTGCAGCTGGAACGCCGCCGCCGCCGCCAGCCCAACCCATCCGCCGTAGGTCACCCCCAGCACCAGCAGCGCCAGCACGCCGGGGAAAGCCAGCAGCGCCGTCGACACGAACGCCCCGAACAGCTCGCGCAGTGCCGCGAAGGACGGGCGTCCGTCTTCCGGCGACGGCCGCAGGTCTGGCGCCGCCGCCGCCCCGCTGGCGCGGACCGCGTAAGGCCGAAGACGCGCGGCCAGGCGAATGAAGCCCACCAGATCCGCGGGCGGTGGCTGGTTGCCCACACCGGCGCGGGCAAGCACGTCCTCGTGTACCAGCAGGAACTGACCCGCGGTCCGCCCAGGAGCAAATAGATCGGCCGCGCCGGCCGGGCCACTACCCCCGCCGCCTTCGACGGTTTGCAGGAACGCCAGCGCCTGCAGCGCCGGCATCTCGACCGGCACGAGATCCAGAATCTCTAGACGCTGTGCACGGGCGAACGCGCTCGCGGCGCGCTGCAGATCGGCGGTCACGGCGACGCCCGGGCGAACGAAGAAGCGGTGCTGTGGATCGGGCGGTTCATCCGACGGAGGCAACGAGGGCAGCGCCGTGGTCTTCCCCCGCAAGCGGAGCGCATCGAGCAGGAGCAGGAAGGCGAGAATGCCCGAGGTCCACATCCAGATCATACGAGTGCCTCCAAGAGATCGGCGGCCCGCCGTTCGCCGCCGGCTTCGGCGAACGACGCCTGGATTCGAGCGGCCGCGTCGCGGAAGGCCGGCTCGTGCAGGACGCGCCCCACGGCGTCTTTGATGTCGGCCGGCGTCACGCGCCCGAACTTCAGGCGGAGGCCGGCCCCCGCCTCGACCACCTGCTGCGCGACGATCGGCTGATCGTCCTTGATGGGGGCCACCACCAGTGGAAGGCGGTGGGCCAACGCCTCGCATACCGTGTTGTGCCCGCCGTGGCACACCACCGCCTGCACGTGGGGAAGCAGGTCCACCTGAGGCACACGCGCGCGACACAGGACGTTGTCCGGCACGGCTCCCACCAGCTCGGGGGGGGCCGCCAGGATCACCTGCACGGGGCCGCCTCCCAGGGCTTCCAGCGTCGCCGCGTAGAAGCGTCCGCCGGTATGTGCGTTCACGGTACCCAACGACACCAGCACCCGCGGTCCCGGGCGAAGTGCTTCCCACGGGAAGGGCGCCGGCTGCGGTCGCCGCGCGAACGACGGCCCCACGAAGCGCACGTGCGCCGGATAGCGGTCGACCGCGCCGGCCAGCGCGGCGGTGGAAAACGCCACCACCAGATGAGGCGACACGTCCGGCTCGGCCACCGCCGCGAGCCCGGCCTCGCGCTCGAGCTCGGCCAAGCGCTCCGCCAGCCACGCGCGCACCCGCGGCAGGCCCGCCAGCGCGTCCCCCACGCCCGCCGACGTGGTGGCGAACGTCGCCCACGGCAGGCCACGCCGGCGCGCCGCCAGCGCGCCCCCGACGGCCTGTTGGTCTACCACCAGAACCGAAGGCTCGAAGCGCTCGATCGCAGCCTCGACCCCCGGCCGCATCGCCCGCGCGAGGGGCAGGAAGAAATCGTCCCACAAGAACTTGAACGCCTCGAGCCCGCGCACCGTGCGCGCGCGTCCCACCAGCTCGTCGAGCTTCTCCGCGGAGACATGCGCCTCGATGGCCAGCAGATCCGCATCGCCCGGCAGCAGGGGCTTGACCGCGGAGGCGTGGCCCGCCCACGCGACTTTGTGTCCGCGCGAGGCAAGCTCGTGGCCCACACCCACCGTGGGGTTCACATGGCCGACCAGCGGCGGAACGACGAAGAGAAACCGGGCCATGAAACACGGCGCGCGATCGCCCGCGCATCCTACCTTTGCGGGCGCCCCGAAGGCGAGGGCGCAGGCCCTTTGACGCGCGTTTCGAGCTGACCTAAGATTCACGACCTCGCGGAAGTCCGCGTAATCACATGGGCTCTTTGTCTCTCGGTGATCGGGCTGCGCGCTCGGTCTGGCGCCTGGTTCCCAAGCGAGCGCTGTCGGGCGCCATCGGTTGGGGCGCGCGCCGCGAATTGCCGGGCCGCTTGCGCCAGCCGCTGCTCGCGCGCTTCGCGCGCCGCTACGGGATCGATGTCGCCGAAGCAGAAAAGCCGCTGGCCGACTACGCGGGGATCGACGATTTTTTCACCCGCCGCCTGCGCGCGGGGGCACGCCCGGTCGACATGCAGCCGCGCGTCGTGGTCTCCCCGGCCGACGGAACCGTGGTGGAAAGCGGCTTCGCCAACGAAGGGATGCTCATTCAGGCGAAGGGCGTTCTCTTCAGGCTGGACGAGCTCGTCGCCGATGCCGAGACCGCGCGACGGCTGGAAGGAGGGGCCTACCTCATCACCTACCTGTCTCCGCGCGATTACCACCGCGTCCATTCGCCGGTCGCGGGCTCCGTCGTGGGCTGGCAGCACATCCCCGGGACGCTGTTTTCGGTCAACGCGAAGAGCGTGGAACGGGAAGCCGGCTTGTTCGCGCGCAACGAAAGGTTCGTCACCTTGTTGCAAGGCGAGGCCGGCCTGTGCGCCGTCGTGATGGTGGCCGCCGTGGGGGTAGGGCACGTCACGGCGGCATACGATCCGGACGTGGCCACCCACGGCGACGAGTTCCGCGGCGGCGAAGTGCGCCGCAAACGGTTCGACCGGCCACCGTCGCTGGCGCGCGGCGACGAGCTGGGCATCTTCCACCTCGGCTCGACCACCATCGTCGTCTTCGAGCCCGGTCGCGTCGTTCTGGATGCCGCACCGCCGGCTTCGGTTGTGCGCATGGGGCAGCGCATCGGATGCATTTTGAACCCTGCGAAGGGGTCGGACCTCCGATCGTGAGGCGCTAACCGTGTCGAAGCCTTCGGATCTTTCGCCGCCTCCCGAGCTGGTGATCGAAACCGACGAGCCGCCTCCCGTGCTAGGGACGGCCTCGGATTCGGCCTTGGGCGCCGTGCCAGCCTGGGCCGCGCCTTTCGGCGCCATGGGCGACTCGAAGGAGATCACCATCGAGAAAGAGGAGACGGCCGTCGCCGTCGCCACTCCGCCCGTCGCCGTCGCCACTCCGCCCGCCGCCGCCGCGCCTTTGCCCGCGCCCGAGGTCGCTATGTCCTTGGCGGCGGAAACCCGCGAACGAAAGCGCACCCCGATTCCGGTCGAGATCGTCGCCCAGGTCCTGGCCACTCCGCCCCGCTCCGCGGGGGTCCACGAGATCGAGGAGGAGACGGTGGACGACGAGGAGCTGGAGATCGTCGATTCCGCGGTTCCCCTGCCCGCCGCCGCCCTGAGCGACGAGGTGAGCGCACCACGCCCTACGCCACCTCCACTTCCCGTGTCGGCGCACGCGTCGGTGCCTCCGTTGCCCGCCATCGTGCGCCCCCGCGTCCCTACGCCGATTCCCTTGCCCGCCCAGGGACCGGAAGCGCTGGCGCAGCGAACCCGCCGCCGGAAGCACGCGCGACCGTGGTTCGAAGAAGTCTTCGACGAAGACTACCTGCGTACGCTGCCGTTCATGACGGCCAAGCAGACCATGCGCGAGGCGACCTTCATCGAAGAGTCGCTGCAAGTGCCGAAGGGAGGCGAAGTGCTGGACGTAGCCTGCGGCTACGGGCGCCACGCCATCGAGCTGGTGCAGCGGGGTTTCAAGGTTACAGGCCTCGACCTGTCGCTCCCGCTCCTTATCCGGGCGGCCGACGAGACGCAGCGGCGCGCGCTGAGCGTGAGCTTCGTCCACGCCGATATGCGTGAGATGGCCTTCGAAGGGCAGTTCGACGGCGCGTACTCGATGCTGACGTCGTTCGGCTATTTCGATGAAGAGACCAACCTCAAAGTGGCGCAGGGCATCGCGCGCGCCCTCAAGCCCGCGGGCCGATTTCTTTTGGACGCCGTCAACCGTGACTACATCGTGAGCGATCTGCCCACCCGGGTTTGGTGGGAGGGCGACGGCTGCGTGGTCTTGGAAGAAGTCGATTTCAACTACCACACCAGCCGCGTGCTGATCCGGCGCTCGGTCGTGTTCGACGATGGCCGGCAGCTCGAACAGGAGATCTCCGTGCGCGCCTACAGCCTTCACGAGATGGGAAAGTTGTTGCGAGCGGCCGGGTTCCGCGTGCTGGAGGTCTCCGGGGCGCTGGCCACGCGCAACCGGTTCTTCGGCGCAACCTCGCGGAATCTACTGATTCTTTGCGAGAAGCGGACCGAAGAATAACTCGCCGGCCGGCGCGTTACTTAGGCGTCACAAAGAAGACGCGCGTTCGGAGATCCGAGCGGCCGCGCTGGATGTAGTTGTCTCGCGGCAACCCCCCATTGCCTTTCAGGTGTCAAACACCATGTTTAAACAAGGACGCTCCTGAGACGGCTACGCGCGCGCGGCATCCAATACCCAGAGCGGCGTCGCTGGGGAAAGCAGGCCCGTGCGTCAAGGAATAATTCCGTAGCGAAACGCGTATACCGAAAGACTTCGGAGAAACATCGCCCCCATGATCGAGCGCAGAACCACAAAGGCAAGGTCCACCAGGAAACACGGCATCCAGCCGGAGATCCGTCATGCCAAGCCGGCTCGGCGGGGGCAGGGACGTCGTGGTGCTCGCGTCGTCAAGCCCCGGCGGGCCTCACTGCCCGGACCGGCGAACGATACGACTCTCGGTCCGCTGGACCGACCGGCGCTCGAAGGCGGTCCTCTGAACGAGATCATGGCGGCCGAGCTCGAGCCGGAAGCGGCTCAGGCGGCGCCACCACCATCGGCAGGTGAATCAGAGCGCGCCGAGGACGAGGACATCGGAGGGGAGATGGTTGCGGCCGAAGAAGCGGCCGCAACGGCGGCGCCGGAAGCTGGCCGGGACGAAGAAGAGGACGACGAGGACGGCCGCGAGGACGACGACGAAGAAGAGCAAGAGGCGGAAGGCGGGGAGGCTCGCGATCCCCAGAGCGTCGAAAGTACGCCCACGGTCAAGAAGCGGCGTTCGGAGGACGAGCCATCGAGCTTCCTCGCCATGTACTTTCGCGACATGGCCGCCCTCGATGTGCTGCGGCCGGAGCAGGAATTCGAGACAGCGCGCGTCATCGAGGAGATGGAGCTCGATCTGTGGCGAACGCTGCTCGGGTTTGCGCCGGGGGCGTCCTGGATGGCCGACACCGTCGAGCTCGCAGTGGGCAAGCCCGTCCCCGAGATGAAGGCCTATCGGGCGCGGGGTGAGCGCGCCCGCAAGAAGGCCTCTATCCCGGAAAGGACGCGCTTCGAGAAGGCCGCCGCCGAGGTCGCCGCCAAGCTGCGCGTCGCCGACATCGACCGTCTATTCATGGAGGCGGCGGTCCACGAGGTGCAGCGGGTCGCGCGCGGGCCGCAAGGTGCACCGGCGGAGAGGCGCGTCGCGTTCTCGACCAGCACCAAGGCGTTCCGCGAGTACGGAAAGAGCGTCAGGAGGAAGGCGTTCGCCCTGAAGGCCGCCAAGAACGAATTCGTGAAGGCGAACCTGCGGTTGGTGGTGTCCATCGCCCGCCGGTTCAATCACGGCCGTCTCCCCCTCGCGGACCTCATTCAGGAGGGAAACATCGGCCTCATGAAGGCGGTGGAGCGGTACGACTACCGGCGCGGATTCCGATTCTCGACGTATGCTAGCTGGTGGATTCGGCACGCCATCAGCCGCGCCCTGGCGGACAAGGGGCGCGCCGTGCGGCTGCCGGTTCACATGATCGATGCGTACCACCGCATCGCGAAGTCTCAGCGCGAGCTGCAATCCAAGCTGGAGCGGCCGCCGACGACGCAGGAGGTCGCCGACGCGACGGGCATCGAGGCAGACAAGCTGGAGAAGATGAAGACGTTCCTATCCGAGACGCCGGTCTCGCTGGACCGGAACATCTCGGACGAGGACGGACGCCGCCTGATCGACGTGCTGGTGGATCCCAACGAGGGCCCGAGCATCTCGGAGCAGATGGCGTCGACCGAGACGCAGAGCGAGATGCTGACCCTTCTCGGGGACTTGAAGCCCATCGAGGCGGACATCCTTCGCAAGCGGTTCGGGCTGGTCAACGAGCGCGAGCGGACGCTCAAGGAGATCGGCGACGAGTACAGCCTGTCGCGTGAGCGCGTGCGCCAGCTTCAGGAGCAGGCGCTGGGCAAGATGCGGCGGGCGATGGCCAAGCGCGAAATGCTTTGACCCTCCGGATCGTGCGGGCTATGGTCCGCCGGTCATCAACGGAGGCCTCATGCAGCGCGTTTTCCGCGGATTCGGACTGGCTTTCGCCCTGAGTGGGCTGGGTTTCATCGCGGCCTGCCAGAGCGGCGCCGGGGCCCTCAAGGTGGACGACATGGATCCGCCCCAAGGAACGACCGCCGGAGGTGAAGAAGTGACCATCCGCGGTGGCGGCTTCGTCCCGGGCAAGACGCAGGCGGAAGTGCGCTTCGGCCGCAAGAAGGCGGAGCATGTGATCATCGCCTCCGGGGCCAAGATCAAGGTGGTGACCCCGGCCGGGGAGAAAGGGCCGGTGGACATCAACGTGATGTTCGACGACGGCTCCAGCTTCAAGGTCCCGAACGGATTCCGCTATGTCGAGCCCGCCGCGCAGGACAACACGCGCAAGGCGTTCTTCACCGGTAAGGGCGGCAGCGAGAAGGGCGCGGGCGCCATCGAGATCGAGAAGAAGCAGTAGCTCAGCGGTATTCGACGCGAAAGAGCTGCTGGCCCATCAGCAGGAACGCCCCGCTTGTGATCGGGCGCTCGCCTCGGATGCGGAAGAACGTCCCGTTCGAGGACCCCAGGTCCGCCAGGTACACGTGGCCGTCGCGCAAGGATATGCGCGCGTGGGTGCCGGACACGTAGCCGTCCTCGGGGAACACCACGTCGCCGCGCTCGCGGCCCAGGACGATGGCGTCGCCGAAGATCGGGAACGCCGACCCATCGACGTCGCGCCCCACGACGACGGACAGGCGGCCCCAGAATCCGGGATTGGGAGTCCCCATGACCTCGGTGCCGTCCTCCAGCGGAGCCGGAGGCTGGATGACGTCGAAGCGCAGGAGCTCCTGGCCGATGCGGAAGATATCGCCCGACTGCAGGCTCTCCTCGGCGGCCAGCTTGACGAAGACGCCGTTCAGGCTGCGCAGGTCGCGCACCGCCAGGCCGTTTCCAGCCAGGATCAGCTCGGCGTGCCGGGGCGACAGGTAGGCGTCGCTGTCGAAGAGGCCGCCTTGACCTCGGCCGATCAGGTTCTCGCCGTCGTGCAGCGGATGGGCGCCGCCCTCGGTGCCGTCGGGGCGGATGAGGATGAGCCGCCCGCGCGGAGCCGGAACGGCGGACGGTACAGGGGCCGCCATGAACATGGTTCGCTGGGCGCCGAGCGCGGCCGCGTCGATGCCGGGAGGACCCGCGGCGGACGAGGCCGCAATCCCGGACGGGCCGCCCGCGGCGGCCGGGGCCGCCACGCGGGTCCCGCACACTCCGCAAAACGCGAAGCCGACCTTCACGTCCTTGCCGCAACTCGGGCAGGAAATGGTGCTGATGGACTGAGCGGCGGCGGGGGGAGGTGCGGCGATCGCCGCGGGGGCGCGGGCGACCGCCGGTGCGGACAGGCCGGGCACGGCTGCGGCGGCCAGCGCGGCCGACGCGCGCGCCGGCTCGCGGGACGCCGGCATTCGCGGCGAGTCGTTCCAGGGAATGCCACTTTTGTGCGGGGTTGGAGCGGCCGCGGGCGCGGCGGGAGACATACCGGGCAGGGCGCCGCCGGTGGCGGCCGGGGTGGGCGCGCGGCCGGCTCCGAAAAGCGAGGGCGGTGAGAAGGGGGCCACCGTGGGGGCGACAGCCTGTGCCGTACTGAAAGTCAGCGGCCCTTCGCCCGTGGCCGGGGCAATACCGATGGCGCCGGGAGCCGGCTGGGCCTTTATTTCGTTGCCGCAGCCGAGGCAGAACTTGTAGTGATCCTGATTTTCTTTGCCGCAGCGGTTACAGGTGATCACGCGGACCCCCGGAAGGAGAAGCCTTCCCGACTAGCACGAAAAGACTCCGAAGTCGAAAGCGCGAGTCGCGGCGGCGGCGGGCGCGTCATCACGTGATTTCCACGCGTAGAAGCTGCTGGCCCAGGAAGACGTAGTCACCGTGATTCAGCGGCGCTTCGTCGGTGATGCGAAGGAATGTGCCGTTCTTGCTGCCCGTGTCGACCAGGGTGAAGCGCCCGTCGGCGCTCATGTTCACCTGAGCGTGGCGTCCAGAGATGAACGGGTCGTCGGGGAAATTCACGTCGTTGCCTTCGCGGCCGATGGTGATGACGTCGTTGCGGGCACGGAAAATCATGCCGATTTCTCCGCCGCGCAGCCGCTGCACCATCTTCATCTTGGAGGGCCGCTTGGGGCTGGCATAGAAGTAAGTACCCTCTGCGTCCGGTTGGGGACCCAGATCGGGGGCTGACGCATCGATTTGTAGGAGCTGCTCGCCCACCAGGAACAGGCCGCCCGAATCGAGGGGCATGGGAGAGCGAATGCGCACGAAGATGCCGTTGACCGAGCCCTCGTCCTGGACGTGGAGCTTGCTGTCGCGGTACACGAAGTTGGCGTGGCGCGGGGAGAGAAGCGGATCCTCCGGGAAGAGGATGGCACCGTCGGAGCGGCCGGCGACGTGCTCGGTGCCGTTGAGCTGGTACGAGACGCCGTCCATGCCTTCGCCTTTGATCAAGATGAGCTTGGCGCGGCCGGGCATCTGGATCGCGCCGAAGAACATGGTTTTCGCGCCGCCACCCGCCGCGCCTGGGCCCGCGGCGGGCGCCCCGGGCATGCCGGGAGGGTCGGCCGCGGCCGGACCGCCGCCGCCGTCCATTCGGTTGCCGCACTTGCCACAGAAGCGATGATCGGCGGGCACGGGTTCGCCGCAGACCGGACAGGATCTCGATGACATGGTCGCCTCCGGAGGCTTGACCGCCGGCGAACGTCCCAGACCCCCGAGATCGAGGATGGCTCCGCAGGCGGAACAGTTGGTGGCCGTCAGATCCGCAAACGTCTCACAATGGGCACACACGAGCCCGACGGACATCGGGGGCCATTTTGCAGGCGAGGGCGGCCAAGTCAACACACATACAGGGTCCCCTGGGGCCGTAGGACCGTTCTACGTCCTGCGAGCTCCTACCCACCTCCGGCTGCCGCCCGGACGCGCGGGTTTTCGTCTTGTTGCAGGCCGTTGAGCGCGTCCACGGCCTGGGGTGTCGGCCGCCCGCGCAGGCTGGCCGCCACGGCGGCGCGCACGCCCGCGATGGGATCGGCGGCGGCGGCGACGAGCGCGGGCGTGGCCGCGGGGTGGCCGCCCAGAGCCTGCGCGGCGGCCGCGCGCACGATGGGGTTGACGTCGGCCAGGGCCGCCTCCAGGGAAGGGCCCGCGGCGGCACCGATCCCGGCGAGTAATCGGACGGCGGCCAGGCGCCGGTCCCAGTGTGCCTCGGCGTCAGCGAGCATCGTCGCGGCCGCCGCCGCGATGTCAGACGCGCTGGCGGGTTGTGTGCGTACGTGCCAACGCGCGGCCAAGGCCGCCGCTTCGCCGAAGCCGGGGCCGGGATCGGCCAGCGCCGCGGCGATGCGCGCGGGCGTCATGCGCGGGTCGCGCAGCTTGGCGGCCACGCGGAGCGCCAGCCGCCGCGTCTCCGAATCGGGGTCGTCGAGCAGCGCGACCACGCGATCCCGCGCAGACTCGCTCACCTCGCGCAAGGCGGCGGCGGTCGCGGCATCCATGGCGTCGCTCCCGGTGGGCGCCAAGGGCCCGAGGCCGGGTCCGTCATCGCGCGCGTCCAGAGCGGCGAGGATGCGCACGCGCAGGTCTCGGTGGCGCGTCAGGCCGCCCGCCACCAGATCCTGGACTTGACGAATCCGGTCCAGCCACAACGCCGCGCGATCGCCGCCCGCGGCGCGCGAAACCGGCGGCTCCGCCAGCGCCGTGAGCATGGCGTCTACGTCGAGACGAGCCCCCTCGATGACTCTCGCTTCGTCGCCGAGCGGCGCCTGGGCGGCGAAGCGGTCGAAGGCCTCCACGGCCGCCGCGGCCGCCGGGCCACGCGCCAGCAGGACGCGCTGGACCAGCGACGGCAGAACCTGACGGCCGCCGAGAGCAGCCAGGGCCGCCGCGGCCGCGTGGGCGAGCACAGCGTCGCTCTGATCGAGGACGCGCACCAGCGCCGGGACGGCAGAAACATCGCCCGACAGCCCGAGCCCCAGCGTCGCGGCCCGCCGCACTCTGGCTGGCCGGCTCAGATCGGCCGCCGTCTCTTGCAGCGCCGCCGCGAGGCGTTCGTGGCGGGCGGCGTGATCCGAGGTGAGGCGTCCCAGGATGCGCCCGACGCCCAAGCAGGCGAGCGCAGCCAGCTCGGAACGCGAATGGTGGACGTGTCTGAGTAAGCCGTCCGCCGATTCGAGGTGGCCGATGCGCCCGAGCGCCCACAGCACCGCCGCCTGCAGGCCGGCATCCGGGACCGCCAGCAGGTCTTCGAGGGGAGCGCGTCCGCGCGCGTCCGCCAACCGCCCCAGCGCGATCACCGCACCCATCTGAACGGCCAGCTTTGCGTGGACAGGCGCCGCCGCGACGCCGGCAGGCCGGGACGCTGACGCTCCCGCCGGGCTCACCGGCGGCGATGCCGTCGGCGGTTTGGTGGCGGCCGCCGCGGCCAGCTTCGCCAGCACCGGGGCGGCGTCGCCGTTGCCCAGCATGCCGAGCAGCTCCACGACGGCGGCCTCGGGTTCTGCGTCGGGGTCGGTCACAAGCTCCAGCAGCGGACGCAGGCCGTGCTGCGCGATCCGAGCGCGATCGCGCGCGGCCGCGGCATCGCCGGGTGCCGCGCGGTAGAGCGCCGGCACGAGGCGGCGGAAGACCTCCACCAGCACGCGACGACGACTCCCGCCGACCTGCGCGGATAGCCCGCCCAGGTTCGCCATCATTCGTTCGAGCTCGGGCAGGGTGCCGAGATACTCCTCGAGATCGATGGCGCGCCGGGCGGCATCCGCCACGATCTCCTCGTCAGCCGCGTCGCGCAGGACCGCACGCAGCACTTCGGCGGATTCGTCGGGGGCTCCCCGGCGCAACAGCAGACGCGCGAGCGCGAAGGCTGCCTGCGGATCGTCACCGCCCCGCGACAGGGCGCGGCGGTAGGTAGCGATGGCCTCGTCGGTGTGGCCGCTCCGTTCGCGTACGGCTGCCACCTTGGCCAGCACCTTCGGGTCGTCCGGCGCCAGGGTCTGCGCTTCCTCGGCGTGCAGCAACGCCCGGCGATCATCGTAGCGCCCGAGCTCGATGTCGGCGATCTGGACGTGGACGTCTCGCGCCCGTGCTGGGGTGTGGCGAGCCAGCGTCTCTAGCCGCTTGATGGCCTCGTCGGGTTGGCGCAACTGGCGCAGGAGGCGCGCCAGCGCCTGGGCCACTTCCGCGTCGCCGGGGCGGGTGTCGGCCAGCCCGCGCAGGGCGTCTGCGGCGCGCTCGGGCCGTCCGTTGCGCACATACGCCTCGGCGAGGAAGAGGACGACCTCGCGGTCACCCGGCGCGTCGCGCACCTTCGCTTCCAGCGACCGCAGGATTTCGTGGAGCCCTCCGCGGCGGTCGCGGGCCAGCAGCGTCAGTATGCGGGACCGGGCTTCGCGACGTTCGGCGGCGCGATCTTCGCCGCGCGCCAGATCGCAGACCGCTTGCCACTGTTCCACCGCCGCATCCGTCTTCCGTTGTCGCTCGAAGACTTGCGCGAGAGCCCGCCGGTGGCGCGGCTCTTTCGGCGAAAGCGCGATCGCCGCGCGCGCCTGCGCAGCCGCTTCGTCGAGGAGGTCATGCTCGACCAGCACTTGCGCCAGGCGCGTCAGTCCGCGGGCCTTGTCACGCCCGGCCAGGCTCGCAAGTTGGCGCCAGGTCTGCACCGCCAGGTCCACGCGGCCGCGCTGGAAGTGCGCTTCGCCGAGACCCAAGATGGCGGTCTCATCGTGCGGCGCGAGCTGGTGCGCCCGTTTCCAGAGCGCGAGAGCGCGATTGTCCTCGGACCAGCGGGTCGCCACCTCGGCCAAGCGAGCGAGCGCTTCGGGTGCGTGATGAAAACGCTTCTGGGCGCGATCGAACAGCGCGCGGGCGTGATCGCGCTCGTGGCGCCGCAGCTTGCGTTCGATGAGCTCGACGAGAAACCGGGGATCGCCCGGCGCGATGCGCGTCAGGTGCTCGTAGGCCGCCACTACCTCGTCTTCGCGCCCCAACCGCCCCGCCAGCGCCAGCACCCGCTGGCCCAACTCGACGTTGCGAGGCGCCAGGGCCAGCGCGCGGCGCGCCGCTTCGAGCGCCCCGTCCGGGTCACCAAGCTCGTCGCGCACGCGGGAAAGCGCCTCCCACTCCACCAGACCGGGGCGGCGGGCGCCGTCCGAAAGCCGCGTCACGAGCGCCGGCAGCGTGTCGCGCCGGCGCCCGAGCTCGATGCTTCGTCGGTAGACTTCCCGCCGGAGATCAGCGGCACCGCGCGGTAGCCCGCGCTCCAGGTCCTCCAGCAGCCGCGCCGCCGCGTCGTCCTGTCCCGCTGCCTCCCGCAGCTCTTGGGTGCGCAGCACCAGGCGGGCGCAGCGAACCTCGCCGCAGGGCGCATCGCCGCGTGACGTCGCCCGCGCCCGTCGGATTCGCGGCTCGAGAAGGTCGGCCGCCTCTCGCGGCCGTCCCGCGCGATCAAGGGCGGCGGCCAAATCTTCCGCCGTGGCGTCGCTGCCCGGCGGTGTCTCGAGCGCGAGGAGGGCGCGCCGGACTTCGAGCTCGCGTTCGATTTCCTCCGGCAGCGAGGAGATCGCCAGTAAGGCCAGCAAGATCCCGCGGCGCTCGCCCGGCAAGCGCGCGTGCGCGAGCGCAGTCCGGTACGCGGCGGCCGCATCCTCGCGACGGCCTGCGGCCGCCAGGGCCGCGGCATGTCCTCTCTGTGCCGCCGCCGTCGCCGGGTGAGCCTGCGCGACCGCCCCGAAGCGCGCCGCCGCCTCCTCGAATTTCCCCGCCGCGAGCAGAAGCTGTGCGTACGCCGTCGCCGTGTTGTAGTTGCCGGGGGCGGCATTTGCCCGGGCCTCGAATTTCGCGAGCAGCGCCGCCAGCCGCTGCTTGCCAGCCAGTCTCACCAGCCGCGCCGCCAACGCCCGGTCATCGGGGCGCGCCGCCAGCGCGTGCGCGGCCTGACGAACCAGGGCGCCGTCCTCGGTTCGTTTCACCTCCCAGTCGGCCCTCGCATCAGAACCGACCGAGGCCGCCGTCAGCCCGATTGACAACGCGGCGGCGGCCACCCGAGCGACGTGCACCACCAAAGTCTAGCGGACGAAGGCGGCGGCCGGTCTTCCGTAGATAAAGGTCTACCCCCGTCCCGCACCATTGCGGGAACGAGGGCGACCGAGGGACGATTCGTTCGTGTTGGTCTGACGACGACGACGACGACGGGCGTCAGGACGGTCTGGCGACGGCGATGCGGCTCTCGCGGAATCGCATGAGCAGAGATTCCATGCGTTGGCGCCGCTTGTCGTACACATAGTCCCGCATCAGGCGCTCGTGGCGCGTGGCCATCGCGACGATTCGAATTCCGGTGACGTGGAAATCGTCGTCGATGGCGTCGTAGCAGGATTCGCCTTTGGCCCAGATAATCTCCCCGGTTCCTGGCAGCTCGAACTCCAGGGACACCACTCGCGCCCGTCGTACGATCGGCTCGGCGAGCTTCTGAACATAGAGCCCGTTCTCGCTGAGGTTCATGACAAACGCGCGGCAGGGCTCGTCGCGAACGTACTCATTCAGGAACATGTCCACGGTGACGCGGTGGTCCAGGCGGCGCTCGGTTCCGGCCATGGCAGCGATCTCCTCGGGAAAATCCGACATGTAGGATATAGTAGGCCCAAAACATACAATTGTCGACTTTCATCCTAAAGGGCTTTTCAATCACTAGAAAAGGAGCATCGTGGGCACCATGCGAACGGCGAGCTTGTCTATCGCGGGTTGTTTCGTGTTCACGCTGGCCATCGGATGTGCCGTCCCAAGCAGCGGCGGCGGCGGCGGTGCCAGCGGCGGAGCCGGGGGCAACAACGGTAGCGACGGCGGAACCGCAGACGCAAGCAGGGGCGGAGCCGGCGGCGGCGGGAATGGGGGCAACGGAGGCCGGGGAGGCGGTGGCGGGCCCTCCGGCGGCAGCGGCGGCGGACCAACAGCGCCCGATGCGGGACTGGACTACGTTGGGTCCGACTACAACGGCAGCGGAATGACGTGTGGGATGCAGACCTCGCCCGTCCCTTACACGCCCACCATCCCGGACGTGCTCATCGTCTTCGACCGCTCGGGCTCGATGAGCGGCATGTTCGGTTCGGGGACCCGATACACGGTCGAGGCGATGATCCTCAAGGACTTGGTTGCCAAGTACGAGGACCGCATCCGCTTCGGGTTCTCTCAGTTCCCCAGCAAGGGCGATTCGATGGGCCAGTCCGGGTGTAGCGCGGACGCGGTCTCGGTCGGCGTGGACTTCAAGACCTCCGCCGCCATCGCCGCCGCCATCGACGCCGCGGCTCCCGTCGGTGGCTCGACGCCCACCGCGGGGGCGCTACGCGCGGCCCGTCAATACTACGCCGGCCTCATGGACGGCATCAGAGATCGCTACGTGCTTCTTTCGACCGATGGCGCCCCCAGTTGCAGGGTCGATGGGAGCCCGGCTGGCACTTCGTGCATGGGCACCACGATCGTCGTCCAGGCCTGTGAAGACGCCGCCGTCGAGACCGCCATGCTCGCGGCAGCCGGCGTCAAGGTTGTCACGCTCGGCGTCGGCAATCAGCTCTCCTCCGGCTCCGGGTTCGCTGGTCTGATCTGTCCCGGGGCGACCATGTTCCCCGATTGTTTGGAGAAGCTCTCCAGCATGGGCGGAGCCCCGCGTCCGGGAGGCCCGCCTTCGTACTACGTCGCCGAAGATCCGGATCAGTTGCGCAAGGCGCTCGAGGACATGCTCACGGGAGTCGTCAAGCCGTCGTGCACGATTGATCTCACATCCGCTCCCGTCGACCCGAACCTGGTGGCGGTGTTCTTCGATAGCACTCAGATCCCGCGCGATCCCAGCCACACGAACGGCTGGGACTGGGAGCCCGGGTCGAAGACGCGGATCAATATTTACGGCCCCGCGTGCAACCGTCTGCAGAGTTTCGCTGTCAAGGTGACCGAGGTGCGCTTCGGATGCCCGCCCTGCGGCGGCACGGTGAGCTGCGAGTAGCGCTTATCGGTTGCGCGCCAAAAAGGTGCGCAGCGACTCGCGCACCGAATCGGGCATCCTGGTGGCCAGCGCTTCGCGCGAGATCTCGGGAGTCTTGCGATAAGTCTCGAAGAAGATCTCGCATTCCTGGCAGCCTTCGATGTGCTTTCGAAAGCGGGTCTGCTCATCCAGGGGCAGCGCCCCATCCACGAAGTCGTAGCAGAAGTCCAGCAGTTGACGGCAATCGATCACGGTCGGTCCTTAATATAACCGCGCTCGCCGGCCGAGGTGCGGAAACTCTCGGTCGAGCCCGCCGATACCCTGGGGATGAAGACCGCGCCTGCCGCACGAGACAATCCAGGGTCGACGGAGGTGCCGCGCGCCCGGCGCGATTCGGAGGGGCCGGGTCGTTTCCGTGCCCTATGGGATGCGCCGCGACTTCCCGCATCCCCCCCGGCGCGGTTGCGGAGCGCCGCTCCGTTGGATGGGGGGGAAGGAGCGGGCGAGCTGGCCTCGGTTGGGTCGAGCGTGCGCGCAATCTCCGGCTGGTTCCGCCACGAGACGAGCGGGAAGGCGGTTACCTCGGCGCGGGCGGACGTTGCGGGCGCGGCCGGCGGTTCCGCGGTCGAGCGGCTGCTGGTCGGTCGTGGCCCCATGGGCGCCGAGGTCCGTCTTCAAATTGGAGCCGGCCCGTGGTCGGGGGCGCAGATTCATCTGGTTGAACGGCCAGGGGGCATTGAGCTGCGGCTCTTGACACACCACGAGGATTCGCGGCAAACGCTGGCGCTGGCCATGGACGAGGTCGCGGAGCGCCTGCGGGGCAAAGGCATCGACCTGCGCGCGAATGACGCTGGGCGGCCGTCGCGCCGGCGCTTCGGCCCAGACCGAGCCCCCCCCGAGGCGACATGACCTACGAGCCGTTTCGGTGGGACGCGCTGCCGCGGGTGCCGCGCGCGTTCGCGGCCGCGTCGCGCCAGGCCTGCGCGCGGCTCGCGGGACTGGAACGCGAATGGACGGTCGATGTGCCGCGCCTCGGACGGGTCACGCTCGCGCTGGCGGGGTTGGCCGAGCCGCGGGCCCCTTGCTCGTCCGATGCCGCGCTGATGATGGTGCGGGGGGCCGAGCGGGGACGTCTCATCGTGGACGGTTGGACTGCTCTGCGTGCCGTGGCGGCGGCGATCGGAGCCGGCTCGCCGCGCGCTTTGCGGGCGCTCGGTCCGGCGGAAAGGGGCGTACTGGCGGGGCAGGTCGCGATGGCGTCTCGATCGCTTGCGGTCGGGCTCGCGGTCAGTCTCGACCCGGCGCCAGGGAACGCGCAACCGGGCTGGATTGCCGCCGAGATGCACTTGCGCATCGCCGACGCCTTCGAGGGCCAACTCCGTTTGGAGGCGCCAGTCGGTTGGCTTCCCGCGCCCGCGCCATTGTCCGGTGTCGCGCTGAACGGGACGCCGGAGTGCTTTGGATTTTCGGTGACCGCCTCGGCGGAGATCGCCACGACCTACCTGCCGCGAGGGGAATGGGCGGCGGCTGCCGCCGGCGACGCCGTGGTGTTCGACGGGGTGGCCGCCGCGGCGAACGGGCAGCCCCTACCCGGGCACCTACGGCTGGGACGTTACGCGGCCGCGTGCCTCGTCCGTCCCGACGGCTCGATCGAGATCCAGAGGCCTTTCATGGAGGTTTCACCGATGTCCCCACCCGAAAACGTTCCCACGTCCGCCACCGAAGTTACGGCAACTCAGATTCTGGCCGCGGCTCCGATCATAATCGTCGCCGAGCTTGCCCGCCTAGAGCTCAGCGGCGCCGACGTGCTCGGTCTTCGGCCCGGGATCGTCTTGCCGCTTGGGCGCCCGCTTTCGTCACCCGTCGAGCTTCGTGCAGGCGGTCTGCCGTGGGCCCGCGGCGAGCTCGTCAACGCCGAAGGCGATCTCGGCGTTCGCATCACCGAGCTCGTCCGGTGATAAGACCTCAAGCGGGGTCGGTCGTGTAGAACAGTGAGTCTATGCGGGCGGCCGTGGCCGCCCAGGTGGGCGCGTTGGTCATCAAGGCTTTTGTCAGAACCGGCCAGGCGTCGGCGTCGGCGCGCAGCGTGATAGCGCGCCGGATTGCGCTTTCCATCTCGAAAGGAGTCGTCCCGGCGTAAAGGAAGGCCGACCCGGTCCCGGACGACGGGTCGTAGTCGACCAAGTAGTCCCCGGTCGCGCCCACGCCCGGAGCGATGGGGAGCGTCCCTGCTCGCAAGGCGCTGCCCGCCGCGCGCCCGGTCCGATCGTCCTCGTCACACAGCAGGACTGCGTCCGCCGCCGCCAGAAGCTGCCGCCGCGACGTCGGTTCCTCGTCCCCCACCAGCGCGATACGGCCGGGATGTTCGATGGCCATGACCCGCACCCGGTCCAGCGCGTCGCGATCGCCGTGCGCTGGAATCACCACCACGACATCGAAGGTGCTCAGACGCGGTAGGACCGCCAGCAGGTTCGCCACCGACGACGCGCGATCGAGCGGCGCGGTCGCCAGCAACAAAGTTCGCGGCCCCAACGCCAGCGAGGCCCGCCGGGCCAGCGCGCGCCGGCACTCGACCTTGCCCGAGAGGGAATCCAACGAGTAGTGCGCCGGCAGCGCCGGATCCGTCGCCGGGTCATTGGACGCCTCATCGCTGCCCAGCCGGACCGCCAGCAGCGGTTCGTCGGCCGCCCGCGAAGCGAGGCCAGGATCGGCTTCCAGCGAGCGCGCAGCCGACGGGCTGGGCGCCACGATGGCGTTGGCGGATGACGCGCCCAGCGCCGCCAGCGATCGTCCCGCGGAGTCGTCGCCGTACGAGATCGTCCCCAGCGCCGCCGCCTCGTCTTCGGCCAGCAGCGGTCCCAGGCGTCCCGCCGGCAGCACGAACAGACGCACGGCGGCCGCGGTGCCGGAAAGCGCCGCCGCGGATGTTTCTCCCCAGCCGATGGTGACGTCCGGGTTCACCGCGCCGCTCTTGGCCAGCGATTCTACCGTGCTGCCCAAGACCGCCGTGATGTGACCACGGCCGTGGCTTTCCGCCGCCACCATCAGGATTCGCGCGTCCGTAACCGCCGCCGCCCGCCCTTCGTAAAGCGCCAGCTCGACGGCGCGGCCGCCGATCTGGGCCTCGACGCCGCTCAGCCGGCGCGCCAGGCCCGGCATGCCGTACGCCGCCGCGTCCTCCGCGATCGCGGGCGAGCACAGCGACAGCACGGTGGTGCGGTGTCCGGCAGCGACGAACGCGCGCGTCAGGCCGGCGGCGGCCACCGCATCTTCGCCAGCTCCGAGGGGCGCGATGGCGTCAGTAATGAAAAGAATGTCGCGCATGACGGCGCCCACCGGCCGTCGTCCTTACTCGTTCGCGCCGCGCTCGTCCTCCTCGCCCGGGAATTCGTTGACGGACGGGTACTTCATGATCTCCTTGCGGGAGATCTTCCAAGCCTTCTGGACGATCCACGACAGAGAACGATCCTGCCGCGTCGCCTCTTCCTGGATCTCGCGCAGCATCTCTTCGGGGAAATAGAGGCTTTGCTTTCTCTTATCGGAACCTGCCATGACGCCTCCGGGGGGGGGCGGGCCTTGACCCGCGGAATGTAGGACACTGTAGTCAGTGGCGGGGCGGCCTGTCAAGACAAGTTGGCTACCGGCCGTCGGGGTGTGCGATAGTGTTCGGCCGTGACGAACCGCGCTCACTTTGCTTGGGCCTTCGCCGGTGCGCTCGCCTCACTGAGTTGCGTGGAGCGGAGGCAGATCCTCATCTTTCACCTGACCTCGGAGATGCAGGTCACCGCGCAGCGGCTCCAAGTGGTCATCGAGCTAGGCCCAGCAACGCCGACCGTTATTGCTGCGCCCACCGCATGCGAGTCCTTCGACGTGACCGGAAGTCGGCAGGGCGGCTTCATGCTCTCGCCGCTCCAGGAGCAGAGCTTCTCGGTGCGCTTCGACGCCCACAAAGGCGAGCGCATTCGGTGGACCATCACCGCAATGAGCGCAACGAACGCTCCTCTCGCCTACAAGCAGGGAAGCTTCATCCTGGAGTACGACAAGACCGATATCGAAGCCCGGATGGCCGGCGTACGGCCGTCAAAGGGCGGCTTCTGTGGCGGCCAACCGGCGGACGCGGCCGTCGAGCCATCCCCAGACGCGCCCGTCGTGCCCGACGCCGGAGTCGATGCGAGCGGGCCCGAAGCCCTGCCCGGACCCTGCAACGTGGTCACCAGCGCCGGATGCGGGGCCAGCACTCCGAAGTGCGAGCTCGATTGCAACGTCAAGGAGAACCGCTGCGGCGTGGTCGGCACCAAGCCGATCGGGGCGGCGTGTCTGGGGCCTTATGATTGCGCGGCTGGTGGTGGTTGCGCCTGCTCCAGCCCCAGCTCGTGCCTCTGTTATCAATACTGCAATATCGACGCCGACTGTGCCGCGGCCCCTGGAACTGCGTGCGTTCAGCCCGTCAACTGTCCTGGTGATCCGCCCACATTGGAAAGGGCACGGATTTGTTTCTGACGGACCTTGACCCGTGCACATCGCCTAGCTAAAGTTCCCCCCCGTTTTCGTCGTCGTCCATCAACATTGGTTGGGGGCCCACAATGGAAGGGACCGGACTGAAGAAGAAAGATCTCAAGCGGTTTCGCGAGATCCTGCTCGCTCGCAAGAAAGAAATCCTGCGGAATGCTCAGCGGACGTTGAATGAAGATATGACGCTCGACTCCGATGATCTGCCCGACGAGATGGATTTGGCCTCGTCGGAGTACCTTCATTCGTTCACGTTCCGGCTGCGCGGCCGAGAGAAGACCTTTCTACAGAAGATCGACCACGCTCTGGAAAAGATTGAAGAAGGGTCGTTCGGCGTCTGCGAGCAATGCGGCGAGCCTATCTCCATCAAGCGGCTCGAAGCCCGACTGGAGACGACCCTTTGCATCCGCTGCAAAGAGGACCAGGAGCGTATCGAGAAGGCCTACGGGTAGCCGCGGGCGACCTGGCGGCGCTGGCGATCGCGTCGGTCGCTGCGGCGGGCTGTGCGGCGCCGCTGGCCGATGACGGATCCAGCATCTCGCTGGGCACTTACGCCGAAGGGGCCTTGCGACGCGGGGTCGCGCTGCCGCCGGACGGCGACGGCTACACGGTGGCGCGGCCCTGGCGCGGGCGCCGAAGCCACTTCGGCACCGAAGAGATGGTGGCCTGGCTGGTGCGTTCCACGCGCCAGGTCAGCCGGCGTCTACCGGGAGGCATCGCGGCGGTCGGCGATCTGTCCCGCCTGGGCGGAGGGGCGTCCGTCGAGCACAAGTCGCACCAGAGCGGCCGGGACGTGGACATCTTCTTCTACGCGATGGATGCCGCCGGCAAGCCCGTGCGCCCTGGGAACAGCATGATCCGTTACGACGCCGTCGGGCGCGCGGCACGGTGGTCGCCCGCGGACGGCTGGGCCCCTCCCGCCGAGCCGTTGCCGGCTCATCGCTTCGATGTCCGACGCAACTGGGCCCTGGTCAAGGCCATGCTGCTGGACCCGGAGGCGGAGGTGCAGTGGATTTTTATTCACCGCGCCCTGGCCGGCCTGATGCTGCAGGCGGCGGCGGCGTCCGGCGAAGACCAAGGCATCGTCGCGCGGGCAGCCGCCCTCATGCATCAGCCCACCGACGCAGAGGCCCACGACGACCACATGCATGTCCGGCTTTATTGTGACGCCACCGATCGCATCCTCGGTTGCGCCGACCGCGGACCGCAGCGCTGGTGGAAGAAGCGGTGGAAGCACATGAGCCGGGGCCTCGCCGGCGAACGCAGCCCTTATGGCGACGTGCTCGATGCCTTCATGCGCCTGTTCGGAAGGCGAATCCCCGTCGCGCCGAACCCGGTGTCCGCTTAGTTACAGCGGGCCCTCAGATCGCTTTCTGGATCATCTCTTCGATCTTTGCGCGCGGAACGGCGCCAACCAACTGGCCCACGACCTTGCCGCCTTTGAAGACCAAAAGAGTGGGGATACTCCGGATGTCGAACTGCGTGGGGACGCCCGGTTGGGCATCAATGTCGCACTTGCCGACGCGAAGCTTCCCGGCGTACTCAGCCGCCAGCGCTTCTACGTGGGGCGCTATGGCGAGGCAGGGGCGGCACCAGCCGGCCCAGAAGTCCACCAAGGCGGGCAGCTCGGAGCCCAGAATCTCGGATTGGAAGTTCGAATCGGTCACTTCGAGGATGTTCGCGTTGGCCATGGGTCCTCCCTTATCACGGTCATGCTGTTTGATGCCAGGCTCGCGAGTTGGTCTCGTTCGCGGGCGCTCGGGCGCGGTTTGGCGCCGTCGGACGCGAATGCTAAATTTCTGAGCTTGCTCGCGAAGGTATTCATTCCGCAGCAGACCATCGACGATTGGCTTTCCACCGACGAGGTGGAGGTTCATGGCGACGTTCTGATCTTCCAAGAGGACGGACGGCGCCTTCGGCTGGTGGGGGCGTCGCGGTTCCTCAGGATCGCCGGCGGGCCGGCCGCGTCCGACTCCCGAGCGCTGGTGGGGAGGGTGAAGGACGAGGCCGCCATGGCGTCTCTCGGGGCCGAGGTCTACATGGACTCGGTGCTGCTGGGCGATATCGCGTATGACGTGGCGTCCGGATTCATGGCCACGCCCATTGATCCGCGCAAGGATGGGGGCGAGCCGCTGCGCGCGACGCTGAAGACCGTAGCGTTCCGGTCGCACAAGACGGTGTCGTCGTCGCCGCTCAGCGCCGTGCGTCGGGGATGACGCCGCCATGCTGACGGCGCTGGAGATCGTGGCCTACACCGCCGCTTCGCTGTTCTACCTGAGCTACTTGATCGCGCCCCGCAGGGGAGGGGATCGCGTCGGGCGCGCAGCCCTGGGGATCGGGGCGGCATTTCAGCTCGTGGACGTCGGCGTTCGATGCGTCCACTCGCAGCATCCGCTTTCGTCCGTGGCGGAGGTGATGGCGCTGGTGGGATGGATGATCGCGGTCGGGTTCCTGATTGCCAGTGTGCGCTATCGGCTGGCGGCGGCGGGCGCGTTCGCGGCGCCGGCCGCGCTGGTGATGCTGGTCCTCGCCCGCGTCGTGCCCGCGGCGCCCGGCGCTCCGGCCATGGGGATGCTGGGGCGCGCGCACATCCTGCTGGCGACGGTGGGCGTGGCGGTGTTCACCCTGGCGGCGATCCTCGCGGTGCTTTATCTCGTCGAGGAGCGTCAGATGAAGCGCAAGCAGTTTGGGCGCATGCTGGGCGGAGGGACGCCGCTCGATACGCTGGACCGGTTGGCGTCGCGGTGCGTTTCCCTCGGGTTTCCGGTATTCACCGTCGCCATCGTCACCGGCGCGGTGTGGATCGCGCGGCTCGGTTTCGTGACCGGCATGCAGTCCCTGCGATTCGAGCACTTGCTGGCGGTGGTCACTTGGGTTGCGTTCGGCGTCCTGCTGGTGGCGCGGGTTGGAGCCGGGTGGCAGGGCCGGCGGGCCGCGTGGTTGACCTTGGGTGGCTTCGGCGGGGCGTTTCTGGTCCTCGTGGTTTACTTCGTCCGGCACGCCGCGTCCTAGCCATGAGCGTCGATCTCCACCTGGTCGGCGTCTCCCACAAGACGGCGCCGGTGGCCGTGCGCGAGAAGCTGGTGATCGTGCCCGAGCTCGCCGACGAAGCGCTGCGCCGGGTCGGAGCGCTGTCCGGGCTGCGCGAGGTCGCCGTGGTCAGCACCTGTAATCGAGTGGAGATCTACGCGGTGGCGTCCGATGGAGCCGCCGCGCTGCGCTTGCTGTCCGACCACCTGGCGCAGCGGGCCCAGATGGCTCCGGCAGACATGGCGCCCCACCTCTACAGCCGGCGGGCCCGAGAGGCGCTGCACCACTTGTTCCGCGTGACCGCCAGCCTGGATTCGCTGGTGCTGGGCGAGCCGCAGATCCTGGGGCAGGTCAAGGACGCGTACGATCTGGCGGTCCGGTGTGGCACCGCGGGCGCGGTGCTGGGGATCTGCTTTCCGGGGGCGTTCCGGGTCGCGCGACGGGTGCGCCGCGATACCGCCATCGCGCGCAGCCCGGTGTCGGTCAGCTCGGTGGCGGTGGACCTGGCGCGCCAGGTTTTCGGAGGCTTCGAAGGGCGGAACGTGCTGCTGGTGGGGGCCGGCAAGATGTCGGATCTGGCGGCGCGGGCGTTCCGATCGCACGGAGCGTCCCTCACGGTGACCAACCGGACGCTGGAGCGGGCCAAGGAGCTGGCGGCCCGCATCGGGTGTCTTCATCATCCCTTCGAGGATCTGGCGGGAGCCATCGCGCGCGCCGACATCGTGCTGGCGTCGACGGGAGCGCGCGTCCCGGTGCTGACCCGCGAGCTCGTGGCGCAGGCGCAGCGCGCGCGGCGCGGCCGGCGGCTGTTCTTGATTGACATCGCAGTGCCGCGTGACGTCGAGCCGCGATGCACGGACCTGGAAGGCGTGTACCTCGCGGACATCGATGACCTGCAGAAGGTCATCGCCGACAACCGGGACGGCCGGCGCGGCGAAGCCGACCGCGCCGAGGCCATCGTCGAGGAAGAAGTGGTCCGGTTTCTCGACGGGCAGCGCGGACGGAAAGTGGGTCCCACCATCGCCGCCCTGCGCGCGCGGTTTCTGGGAACGGCGGAGGGCGTGGCCGAGAAGTGGTCATCGTCGACGCCAGGGCTTTCCGAGCGGCAGCGTCGTGCCTACTTCGAGATGGCGACGGAGATCGCGAAGAAGCTCCTGCACGACCCGTCGGTGGCCCTGAAAGCCAGGGGGGCCGCCGCGGAAGGGCCTGCGCTGGTCCAAGCCGTGGAGACTTTGTTCGGCCTGGCCGAAGCGGGCGCCACGGGGGCGCAGCTTTCTGCAGTCGAACCGGCCGCCGACGAAGGCGACGACGGCGGCCGCGACAAGAAGGCGGCGGAAGGGTGACCGTCGGCCACGCGGACCGCCGCGACCACCTCGTCATTGGCACCCGCGGCAGCCTGCTGGCCCGCTGGCAAGCCGAGCACGTCAGTGAAGCCTTGCGGCGGGCACACGCGCGCCTCGCGGTCGAGATTCGGGTCATCGTCACGTCCGGCGACCGCCTGAGCGGCGGCGGCGCCGTGGCCGACGCGGGGGGCAAGGGTGTCTGGGTCCAGGAGATCGAGGACGCTTTGTTGGCGGGCGAGGTGGACGTGGCGGTACACAGCCTCAAGGACGTTCCGGGCGAGCTGGCGCCGGGGCTGGTCGTCGCGGCGGTCCCGCGGCGGGCCGATCCGCGCGATGCCGTAGTCAGCCGTAGCGGACTGGGCCTTTTGGCGCTGCCCGCGGGCAGCCGCGTGGGCACGTCCAGCCTGCGGCGCGCCTGCCAGATTCGCGCGTTGCGCGCCGACGTTTCGGTGGAGATGCTGCGCGGGAACGTGGACACACGCCTGCGCAAGGTGGCGGACGGAACGGTAGACGCGGCCGTGCTGGCCTGCGCCGGCATCGATCGTTTGGGTTTCGGTGCCCGCATTACCGAGCGGCTCTCGACCGACCAGATGCTGCCGGCGGTGGGACAGGGTGCGCTGGCCATCGAGGCCCGCGCCGACGACGAGCGTGTTCTGCCATTGTGTCGCGCGCTGGCCGACGCGGACGCCGAGGTGACGATCGCCGCCGAGCGGGCGCTTCTGGCGCGTCTGGAGGCGGGCTGTCGCACACCCGTGGCCGGACACGCCGTGCTGGACCCAGGCGGCGCGCATGTCGTTGTCCGCGGCCTGGTCGGTAGGCCCGCGGGAAGCGAGATAATTCGAGCCCAGGCGGATGGCCCGCCGCGAGACGCCGCCGCCCTGGGCGACGAGGTCGCGCGGCGCTTGCTGGCCGGCGGAGCCGCCCAGATTCTGGCAGAGCTGGGGGCTCGGTAGAGAAGTGTCCCGATAAGCGGCGGCCGTGCCCCGTACTCGTCCTCGTTGTCGTCCTCGTGGGCGGGCGGCTCGAGTACGGCGACGAGCTCGCAGTACGAGGACGAATTACGAGGACGGGACTGGTCCGGTTTTGACGGGATCCGCGAAGCGCCCTATGATCGCGCCGTCCGACTCGTCGGCATTCGCATGCGCACGCGTCTTCACCTGGCGGCCGCTCTTCTCGCCTGCTCGACGGCGGCAGCGGGGGGGGGGTGTGGGACGACGTCCCCCAAAGGGGCGGCCAGCCTCGACGAGCTGCAACGCACCATTAACGCCCTGCGCGCGCAGAACGCCGGCTATACCAGGCAGATTGAAGAGTTGCAGAACCGCATTTTCATTCTTCAGGACCAGCTCGACAGCCGGAAGGTGGCCGCGGAACGAGTGGCGGCCCCGCACCTGCCGGTCGTGACCTTGCACCCGTCGGAGGTGTCCGAAACGTCAGGGTCAGGGGCCCCGGAGTTTCCCGGTGACCCGGACGTCGAATATGCGGGCGACGCGGTCACCACCAGCACGGCCCGACCGGTGTTGCGACTTTCGGGCGTGGAGCGGCCGTCAGCGCCGCCGCCGTTGCCCCCCTCGCCGCGGTTTGCAAGCTCTCCGCCGGCGCCGCGGCCCCGGCCCTTGGCGGTGGCGGGCGAACGCTCCATCCCGGACGGCGACGACGGCCCTTTGGCGCCCAGCTCCCGCGCGCTCTTGCCAGCGGCCGCGGCCGCGGCGGCACCATCAGCGTCCGCCCCTACCTATGCGGCGGCGCCGTCCAACAGCGCAGGCAGCGCGCCGGCCGCGCCAGACGGCGGTCCCATTCGCCTCTACCAGCAGTCCCTGGAGCTGCTAAAGGGAGGGCAGCACGCGGAAGCGGTCGCCGGTTTCCGCCGGTTTGTCGCCCGCCATGCACGCCACGACTACGCGGACAACGCCCAGTACTGGCTGGGCGAGTGCTTCTACGACATGAAGGACCACCGCACGGCGGTGCGCGAGTTCCGGCGCGTCGTGGATCGCTTTCCGCTGGGGAACAAGGTTCCGGATGCCCTCCTCAAGGCGGGGTACTCGTATCTCGCGTTGGGGGAGACCGAGGCCGGCCGCGAGGTCCTGCGCGAGCTCGTCAAATCGTATCCCACGCACGAAGCCGCGCGTCTGGCCGAGCTGCGCCTTGCAGAATCGTCCACGGCCGCGGCCGCGGCCGCCGAGACGGCGAAACCAATGGAGGTCAGGTGATGAGCGCTCGATGGTCGACAACCGGCTCAGCGACAGTGGCGATGGTCTTGCTGTGGTCAGGCTGGGCGGCCGCGCAAGGAACGTCGGTGCGCAGTCTGGGCGGCGCGCCGGCGGACAAGGGCACGGGGACTCGCGGCGAGTCGAGCCCCGGGGCAGAGGGCGCGTCGTCGCCCGGCGGGCTATACGGGATGGATACGGGGGGGGCGGCCGCATCGTCCGCCGACGAAACTATCTCGTCCGACCCGTCAGTACCCGAGATGCACACGGTGAAGAAGGGCGACACCTTGTGGGGGCTGTGCCAAGGTTACTTCCAGGATCCCTGGCGGTGGCCGCGTCTCTGGGCGGAGAACCCGTTGATCACGAATCCGCACTGGATCTTTCCCGGTGATGTGGTCCGGCTGCAGTCCGGGCCGTCGGGTTCGGGAGCGGCCGCGCTGCCCGCCGCTCTGGGACCTGCGCCGCCCGTCGCGGCGTCCGAGTTCGGGGGCGGTCTGAAGCGATCCGCTCTGGCATCGCCGACGGGGGTGGCCCTGCGCGAAATCGGATTTGTCGATCCCCGCCAGCTCGCCGACGGCGCGCGCATCACGGGGTCGCGCGAAGAGAAGATCATGCTCAGCACCGGCGATCAGGCATACATCACGGCCGCCGCGGATCGGCCGCTGCGCGCCGGCGAGCGCTACACCATTTACGTCGCCGACCAGGATCATCCGGTGCGGCGGCCCGATACCGGCGAGATCCTGGGTTACATCGTGCGCGTCTACGGCGACGTCCTGGTGGATCAGATTACCGAGAGCGGTATGGCGCGCGGCACCCTGGTGGACCTGACCGGTCCGGTGGAGCGCGGCTTTCTGGTGGGTCCCCTCTACCGCCAGTTCAGGAACCTGGAACCGCAGGCTGCCAGCGCCTCGGGTGAGACCCGCATCGTGGACGCGTTGCAGCCCAACAAGCTGCTGGGCTATCAGATGTTCGTCGTCGTGGATCGGGGCAAGGCCGCCGGGGTCGAGCCGGGGAACCGGCTGTTCGTCATCCGCCGAGGCGACGGTTACAGCCGCCTGCTCGAAACTTTGCCTGCGTTCGACCCGAGCTATCCCAAAGAAGTCGTGGGCGAGCTGGTGGTCGTGGACGTTCGAGAGAACTTGGCGGTTGCCTGGGTTCTGCGCAGCTCGAAGGAGATGCGGGTCGGCGACGTCGCGGAGATGCGGCGGGGCTACTGACACACGACGTTTTTGCCGGCCACACCGGAGAACGCGCAAGCGCGTGGATTTAATTTGGTTTTTTGGGGTATGCTTGACCACATCGCCGCTGGGCGCTATCAGCTTCGCCCGCGATGGACGCCCCTTCGCTCGACAACCAGCCGCCCGCGCCGCCGAATTACCGGGCCGTGGCTGACATCGATGCGCTGCCTTTTTTGCCGGCGCTGCGGATCTCGTGCGGCCAGGCGGGATTTCCTGCCGCGTTCGCCGGGCTCCGTCGTCCGCCGCAGGCGATCTGGACGCGCGGCCGGCTGCCGGCCGCGGATGAGCGCGCGGTCGCCATGGTGGGATCGCGGGCGGCAACCCGGGCGCGGGTCGAGCTGGCGAGTGATGTGGCCGGCGACCTCGCCGCAGCGGGGTGGGCGGTGGTGTCGGGGGGCGCTCTGGGGATCGATGCCGCCGCTCACCGGGGAGCTTTGGCCGCGGGAGGAGCGACGTTTGCCGTGCTCGGCTGCGGCGTTGACGTGGTCTACCCGGACCGGCACGGCGCGCTGTACGCCGACATCACGAGGGCGGGCGGCCTGGTCTCCGAGTACGCCCCGGGGACGCCGCCGCGGCCGGGGCAGTTCCCGGTGCGCAACCGGCTGGTGGCGGCCTTGTCGGAAGGCGTGGTGGTGGTCGAGGCGAAGCGATCGTCCGGCGCGCTCATCACGGCGCGCCTGGCGCGCGAGCAGGGCCGTTCGGTGATGGCGATCCCGGGGAGCACGGGGACGGACGACCTCATCCGCACGGGGTGGGCGATGCCGGTCCAGGACGCAGCCTCGGTCAGGGCTGTGCTCGACGGGGAGGCCGCGGGTCGCCCTTCGCTGGGGTCCGAGGCGACGGCGGCCAGCGAAGCGCCTTCGCCGCTGGCCGCGCTGGTGGCCGCGCTGGAGAAGGGCGGCCCGGCGACGAAGCCGGATCTGTCTCGTCGGCTCGGGTGGTCCATCGCCACCGTGCTCGGATTGATCACAGAGGCGGAGATTTGCGGGCTGGTCGGCTGCGCCCCCGACGGCCGCTACGAGGTGACTCGTGCCCGCTAAGAAGGCTGCGACGCCCAAACGCGGGACGAAGAAAACAGCCCCGTCGACGGCGCGGGGCGCGCGGGCGGCGGCCGCGACCGACGAAGGAAAAACGTCCGTCAAGCCGCGCGCGGCGAACGACAACGCGCTGGTCATCGTCGAGTCGCCCGCGAAGGCCAAGACCATCAAGAAATACCTGGGGCCGGGCTATGTGGTGAAGGCGTCGGTCGGGCACGTCAAAGACCTGCCCAAGAAGAAGATGGGGATAGATATCCAGCACGGGTTTGCACCCGAGTACGTGGTCATCGAGAAGAAAGAGAAGGTCCTGGCAGAGATCAAGGCGGCGGCGGAGACGGCGGGCCGAGTCTTCCTGGCGCCCGACCCGGATCGCGAGGGCGAGGCCATCGCGTGGCACATCGCCGACGAGATCCGCCCCACCAATCCGCGCATCTACCGTGTTCTGTTCAACGAGATCACGAAGAAGGCCATCACCGAGGCCATGGGCAAGCCCATGGAGCTCGACCTCAAGAAATTCGAGTCGCAGCAGGCCCGGCGCGTGCTGGATCGCCTGGTCGGTTACCAGATAAGCCCGCTGTTGTGGACCAAGGTAAAGATGGGGCTGTCCGCCGGGCGCGTTCAGTCGGTGGCGGTGCGGCTGGTGTGCGAGCGAGAAGGGGAGATCGCCGCGTTTCGATCGGAAGAGTACTGGAGCATCGAGGCCGAGTTGGAGGGGGCGTCGCCCCCGACGTTCTCGGCGAAAGCGGTGAAGCTGGACGGCGCCAAGCTGGAGCTGCGCCACGAAGGTCAGGCGCGCGAGATCGTGGCGCTGATCGAGGCGGCCCTTCCTCGGGTGGCCGCGGTGGAGCGGAAGGAGCGGCGCAAGAATGCTCCGCCGCCCTTCATCACGTCGAAGCTGCAGCAGGAAGCGTCCAGCAAGCTCCGGTTTTCGCCCAAGCGCACCATGGGCCTGGCCCAGCGTCTCTACGAAGGCGTGGAGATGGGTGACGACGGCCTGGTGGGCCTCATCACGTACATGCGCACCGATTCCACCCGCCTGTCCGACGACGCGGTGACCGATGTGCGCGGCTACATCGCCCAGAAGTACGGCCCGGCCGCGCTACCGCCCGAGGCGTTGGTCTATCGCAGCAAGAAGGGCGCTCAGGACGCGCACGAGGCGATCCGCCCGACATCGGTGAAATACGATCCCGAGACCGTGCGCGCCCTGTGGAAGGACGGCCGCGGCGGTGGACGCGACGTGCGCGAGACGGAGGATCTGCACAAGCTCTACACGCTGATCTGGAACCGCTTCGTCGGCTGCCAGATGGTCCCGGCGGTGTTCGATCAAACCAGCATCGACATCGACGCGGGGCGGGTCGGGCTGCGCGCCACCGGCCAGGTGATGAAGGTGCCGGGCTTCTTGGAGGTCTACGCCGAGACGGTGGAGGAGGGGACCGCCGCGCCTTCCGAGGAAGACGGCAGCGTCGGTGATCGCGGCGATCGGTCGCTGCCCGACGTCAAAGAGGGCGAGGCGCTGCGCCTGCACGGGACCAAGCCGGAGCAGCACTTCACGCAGCCCCCCCCGCGCTTCTCCGAGGCGACGCTGGTCAAGGAGCTCGAAGAGCGGGGCATCGGACGGCCGTCCACCTACGCCGCCATCTTGTCGACGGTCCAGGACCGCGGCTACGTCGAGAAGAACGAAGGGCGCCTGCGCCCGACGGAGCTCGGCACCATGGTCAACGGCCTGCTCATCAAGAGCTTTCCCGACATCGTCGACTACGACTTCACCGCGCAGATGGAGGCCGGGCTCGACAAGGTGGAGGAGGGGGCCGCCGATTGGGTGAAGCTGCTGGGCGAGTTCTACGGCCCGTTCAAGCGCGAGCTCGACAAGGCCAAGATCGAGATGCGCAACGTGAAGACCGAGGAGCAGCCCACCGACCAGGTGTGTGAGAAGTGCGGCAAGCCCATGGTGATCAAGTGGGGGCGGTTGGGCCATTTCCTGGCCTGCACGGGCTACCCGGAGTGCCGCAACACCAAGGAGTACACCCGAAACCCGGATGGGTCGCTGAAGATCGTATCGACGACGCGCCCGTCGGATCAGACGTGTCCCACCTGCGGATCGCCCATGCTGTTCCGGCGCGGACGCTTCGGCGAGTTCTTAGCCTGCACACGATATCCCGAGTGCAAGACCACCAGTCCCATCTCCATAGGCGTCGCTTGCCCGCGGCCCGGATGCGGCGGCTACTTGACCGCCAAACGATCCAAGCGCGGCAAGGTGTTCTACGGCTGCGCCAACTATCAGCGCACCCAGTGCGACTTTGTGCTGTGGGACAAGCCCGTACCGCGACCTTGTCCCAAGTGTGGGGCCGCCTTCTTGGTGGAGAAGGTGAACAAGATGGGCGCGCGCGTGCGCTGCATGACCGAGGGCTGCGAATACACCGCCGACGCCGACGTCGGCGAGGAGCCCGCGGCGGCCGCAGCGCTCGCCTCGACAGCTCCGTCGGTGCCCGCGCCTGCTTCGGCGCCCGAAAGCCCGCCCTCGGCCTCGACCGGTGGCGGGACGTCCAGGGCTGGCGGGGGCTGACGCCGCGCCCAGGGCGGGCGGCCGCGCCATGCAGGACGTGGTGGTCGTGGTGGTGGGCGGGGGCCTGGCCGGCTGCGAGGCGGCATGGCAGCTCGCCGAGGCGGAATTTTCCGTCGTCCTGCGCGAGTCGAAGCCAGAAGTCATGTCGGCGGCCCACGGGACGCCGCTGCTGGCCGAAATCGTGTGCTCGAACTCGCTGCGCTCTGACGCGCCGGACACTCCGGCGGGGCTGCTGAAGCACGAGCTTCGCAGGGCCGGATCCCTAATCATCGCGTGCGCAGACGTCGCCCGCGTGCCGGCGGGCGACGCCCTGGCGGTGGATCGGTTCGCCTTCGCGAAGCTGTGCACCACCCGCGTCGCCAACCATCCGCGCATCGCCGTCGAACGGCGCGTGGTCGACGCGCTGCCCGATGGTCCGTGCATCCTGGCGACGGGGCCCCTGACCGGGGGCAGGCTGGCGCGGCAGCTCGGCGAGTTGGGCGGGCGCCCGCTCTACTTCTACGACGCCATCGCGCCCATCGTGGATGCGGACACCATCGACATGGACGTGGCGTTTCGCGGCTCGCGCTGGGCTCGCGACAGCGCGGCCGCCGATGACGGAGCCGGCGGCGACTACGTCAACTGCCCGCTCGACCGCGATCAATACCAGGCGTTCGTGCAGGCCGTGCGCGACGGGCGGAAAGTGAGCCCGCACAGCTTCGAGGAGGCGCGCTACTTCGAAGGTTGCCTTCCCATCGAGGTGATGGCGGAGCGCGGCCTCGACGTCTTGGCCTTCGGGCCCATGAGGCCGGTCGGGCTGGCGGACCCGCGCGACGGCCGGCGGCCCCACGCGGTGGTCCAGCTCCGCCCCGAAAACCGTCACCGCACCGCGTACAACATAGTGGGCTTTCAGACGCGGCTGGCCTATCCCGAGCAACTGCGGATCTTCCGCATGATCCCCGGCCTTGCGCGCGCCGAGCTGCTGCGCTTCGGATCCATCCACCGCAACTCCTATGTGGACGCGCCGCGCGTGCTGGGACCCGAGCTGGAGCTTCGCTCCCGTCCGGATGTGCGCCTGGCCGGTCAGATGACGGGCGTCGAGGGCTACATTGAATCCACCGCCATGGGTCTGCTGGCGGCGCGCTTTACGGCGGGGCGGCTGCGCGGGCGCCCGGCCGCCCCGCCACCGCCGGAGACCGCCATCGGGGCGCTTTACCACCACGTGACGCGGCCGCGCGCGGCGAGGGAAGCGTTCGAGCCCATGAACGTAAACTTCGGCCTCCTGCCGCCGCTGCCCGGGCGCGCCAGCAAACGCGATCGGCGGAGGCTTCACTGCGAAAGGGCGGCCGCGGCGTGGGAGTCGTGGTACCAGTAGGCTCCTGTCTCGCACGTCGGAGGTGACAGCCATGGGACTGCATGCGTTGACGTGTTTTGGACCGGACCGCACCGGTCTGATGGCGAAGCTGGCCGAGGCGATCACCGGCCTGGGATGCAACGTGGACGACGTCTCCGCGACCATTTTGCGTGGCCACGGCGCGTGCATGATGATCGTGCAAACGCCGGCCGAGGTGGGCGCCGGCGGCCTCGAGGAAGCGGCAAAGGCGGTGCTGGCGGGCAGCGGCATGGCGGTCAATGTGCAACCCTGTGTGGCCGAGCTGCGCCCGGCGGCGGCGCCGACGCACGTCCTGTCGGTTTACGGCGCTGACCGGCCGGGCATCGTGCACCGGCTGACGACCCTGCTGGCCGGCCGCGGGATCAACATCACCGATCTCGATTCGCGCATCGTGGGCCGCAGCGACCGTCCCATCTACGCCATGCTGATGGAGATGGAGCTGCCGCCGGCCACCGACGTCGTAGCCCTGCGCGCCGACCTGGCCGCGCTCGCGAAGGACCTGCAGGTAGACGCCAGCCTCCGCGACGTCGATTGATCCGGGATTCAGATGCGCACGCCGAGGACGATTCCGGGGTAAAGGCGGACGGTGACGCTGCCGCGGCGCTCGACGTGCTCGAGGGCGGGAATGGGCGAGATGTCGAGGTCCTGGCCGTCCCACGAGGTCATGACGTTGAAGGTGGGGCCTGCCATGACGGCGAGCCGCCGCAGGACTTTGAAGGCGGCCACGGCGCGCAATGATCCTAGGACGGAGCGTTCTTCGGGGCCGCGATTTTCCGAGGGGTCGATGTCGTAGCTGATGTACGAGCCGACCAGATCGACGTCCATGGACAATCGGGCGGAAAGAGGTGCGTGCCAGCCGAATCCGAAGCCGTAGCTAAAGCGCGTCCGATCGCCGGGGTGGGCGCCAAGGACGAAGGTTGTGTACGCGTATCTCGTTCCGAGCTTGAGGGCGAGGTTCGCGGCGCTGACGTCACTGGCGAAGGCCTCCACATGGTGCCGCCCGTTCCGCGCCAAGGAGATGACGCCCACGGATTCTCCGTCGGAGTGATTCGCCAGGTTGAGAACGCCGACCTGCGCTCCGCGCACGCGTCCGGCAATGTTGACCACCCCGACCTGGGTGCCGTTGACGTCGCCGCCCCAGTTCACCACCGCGATCTGGGCGCCTTCGATGCGCGGGGCGCCGTTGAATCCGCCGGCGACCTGGGCGCCCCGGAACGCGCGGCCCGCCCAGTTGAGACCGCCCGCCGCCTGCACTCCGCGGCCCTCGCCGATCAGGACGTTGGCGCCTCCCGCGGCCTGGAAGCCCACGAGGCTTCCCTGGAGATAAGTCAGGCCGCCCGCTCCCTGCGCCCCGCGCGAAGAGCCCAGCGCGAGAGCCGCGCCCCCGGCGAGTTGGAGCCCCGAAAGGTTACCTTGAACGTAGCTCACGCCGCCGGCGGCTTGGGCGCCGCGCAGCGAGCCGAGGGTGACGCTGACCCCGCCCGCGGTTTGTATCCCCTGCACGGACCCGCCCACGAAGGTGACGGCGGCGGCCGCTTGCACGCCGCGTGCGTCTTCGTCCGTGATGGTGGCGACGGATGCGATCTGCAGCCCGTCCACCCGAGCCGCCCGGTCGGCGATGAGCCCAAGCGCCACCTGCTTGGTGACCTTTTCGCTGCCGCTTCCGTCGCCCGGGACAGGGAATATTCCGACGCTGAAGGGAACCAGGCGGTAGCGCGCGGCCGCCTCCTCCCCCGCGGGCGCGGCGCCCTGGGGCGGCGGCGCGGTGATGGCCGCGGCCACGGCCGCGTCGGTGGCGGGGGCCTCGTGCGCCGGAGCCCCGCCGCGCGCGACCACGGCTTCGGCCGCCGGCAACGGATGGAATTGCAGCTTGCCGAGCTCCGTGCGCTGGCCGTCCGCCAGGACCGCGCGGGCCTCGAACACCGTCCCGCCGCCGGCGTCCATGACCACCGTGTAGTGGCCTGGCTCCAGGCCCAGGTCGACGGGGTGGCCGGCCAGCTTGCGCAGCTCGGCCACCAGGCCACCGGCCGCGTCTCGCACATAAAGACGCCCCGCCAGATCGGATGCGAGCGCCAGAACCGCCGACGTCCCGCGCAGGTCGGTCATCACCAGATCGCAGGGGTGATCGGCGGTCAGACAGTCACCGACGGGGAAAGCGACAGACGCATTTTCGCGTTGGGGTGGGAGGGGGCAGACTCCTGCCGTGCGACGTCATGCCGATTTTTGTGGCGTGCCG
>Ga0187894_10000567_pt1 | contig 49645 bp, 44 predicted proteins | sample GBC1701081metaG_FD_136650 | JGI IMG/M metagenome (GOLD analysis project Ga0187894, IMG submission 136650) | White microbial mat communities from a lava cave in the Kipuka Kanohina Cave System on the Island of Hawaii, USA - GBC170108-1 metaG ... | reverse complement strand
TATCGAAGTACGAACGCGGGGAACGTCGGCTTGATGTAGTCGAGTTCCTTGAGGTCACGGATGCCCTCAGAGCCCACCCCGCCAGGATCATCGAAGCCGTCGCCCGAACTTGAAGCACTGGCGAAGGTGCTGCCTGTTGACCCACTCCCGGACCCGACAGCCGGGGAGCGCCGTTCCATCTTGGAGCGATGGGGCTTGACGGAGCGCGAGTTGACGGAACTTCTGGACACGGTGCCCAGCGTGCGAGGGATGATGCTCGGCGCGGTGGCCGAACTGAAGTTGAAGAAGATACTCGAAGCCCACAAGGAAGTGACGGCCACGGTCAAGTACGATGACCACAACCGGAAGAAGAAGGGTGATCGCTACGTCACCTACCGCGGCGCGGAGTTCAGCGTCGAGTCCAAGTCGCTCCAGACGGCCAAGAACAAGAAGGTTGGCGACAAATGGGCGGGCGAAACCCAAGTGGACGCGAGTGATCGTCGGAAGGTGACGTTCTCCGATGGGAGCACACTGGAGACGACGTGCCTGTTGCGCGCGAAGTTCCCCGATATCCTCGCGGTCAACCTGTTCTCATTCGAGGATGACTGGCGGTTCATCTTTGCCCGGCGCGAGGCGCTCCCAGCGTCAAGGCACAAGGGCTACACGGAGTTCCAGAAAAGCGAGTTGCTCGCAACGGCCATGAAAGTGACGTGGCCCCCGGAGCCGCCCTTCGTCAACGATCCATTCGAGTTGATTGAGCAACTCTATCAGGAACGCCATGCCAAGAAGTAGCGGTCACTTCGTCCGGGGCTTCCGCTTCGGGGCCTTCGGACTTGCTGGCACCGTTGAGGTGGAAGCCGAAACGTGCGGGTTCGTAAGGAACTTCCGCTTCGTCGTCTTCACGAACACGAGGAAGTAGGAGTGATTCTTGCGCGCGTGTTCCTGTTTCTTCAAGCGTGAGACAACGGGTTTGTTCGTGCGCATGACTACGAAGAGGTCTTTGCAGTAGAACCCGTAGCGTTCGTACTCGTTGATGATCTCAACGTGGGTCAGCCATTGCCGGTTGGCGCTCACCTCATCCTGACACTTCACGATGAGCACCCCATCCGACTTCAACACGCGGTGAGCCTCGCGTCCCGCCTTGAAGTAGAGGTCAACCACCGCACCATGCCACTTCGGGCCGTCTCCGTTCGTCGGCTTTCCGTTGCTGTAGTGCTCGCGGAAAGCGGAGTGAGTGCCACCCCCGGCCATATGGTCCGTGGACTCGCGGAAGAGTCCCTCCATGTACGGCGGGTCCAGCACCACGCAATCAATCGACGCGGGTTCGTAGGGGAGACTCCGGCAATCCACCCCGTTTGTCTTCAAGTCGGAGGCGAGCAGGTTGTACCGCTTCGGGGGCACGTTCGCCCAGAAGACGCCCTTCCCCCAAGTCACGTCAGCCACGGTGGCCCCGTTCGGGACGTGGAGCGCGAGGAGTTGTGGGAACACCTCCGCATTGCCCCCGAGGTGCGCAGTGACGACCACGTTTGAGGTGGACACGCCCCCGGCAACTCGGCGGCGCTTGCCTTCGGGCTTTGCTTCGGCGAACAGGGTTCCGTTCGATTCCATTCGCAGAGAATATCCCATCTTGGGTTACGGTTCAAGTCCCGTCTACGGACAGAGTACGCGAACCGGCCCTCATCGTCCCGGCGGTCGGGTCCGCTACGCCCCCTTCCTCCTCGCCTCCACCGCCCGTAGGACGTGCGGCGTCGCGTACTCCGCCATGCGGTCGGCCGCATGAGCGAATCGCCCGACGATCTCGTTCTCCACGCGCTGGAAGTCGAGATCGGAGCGGGGCGGGTGCGGCTCGCCGCGTTCGTCGCGTGCGAAGACTGCGGCGAGCGCCGCGTCCCGGATCGGCACGCCGAAGCCGGACGCGAGTGCATATCGAAGCGTGAGGCGAACGATGACGCTCTCGTTCTCCAGCCCGGCCGCTTCGGCGGGCGTCATGCTCTCACGGAGGATGCGTCGAGCCTCCCCCATGAGGCGACGCTCTACGTTGCGGACAATGCCGGTGAATACGTGGTATGGGCTCATTCGATTCGGGTCCTTCCTGCCGGTTCGCGGCCTAGTTGAATACACCGTTCGCGCCTCATCGACAAGTAACGGCTCGCAAGATTCCTGTTCTCGGGCGTGCCTTTACCGCCCGATCCCGAAGGGCATCGTTCCGTACCGTCGCGCCGCCGAGTCCGCCGCCCGAGTCCCGTACCGGCGCTCGAACTGCGCTTGGGCCGTGAGGTTCCACGTCGCGCCAGGCTTGAAGCATGAATCGTCGCCCACGCTGGCGGCCCCGCGCGAGCCCCCGGTAGCGCCGCCGCCGACGCTCCGCTCCCACCAGTGAGGGCGCATCGCGCGGAGTTGCGCCACGATCCATTGATCGGGCGAAGCGCCGGGGATGACGCCCGCCGCGTCGGCCTTCGTCACCACCTCGCCCTTGTCGGAGAGCGCGAAGAGGGGCCGGGCCAGGGCGAGCGCATCGTCCCGGTTCGCGGCGATCATGCCCGAGCGCGAGAGTGCATCCGTGAGCGAGCGGTCCACCTTCTCACCCGCCCAGCGGGACTCCACGTCCGCGGCGCGGGCCTTCGCCTCGTCCCGTTCCTTGGCGACGGGCGTGAGGCGCTCTGCGATGACCTTCTCCGCGTCCGTCTCGCCCAAGCGGGCGAGGATCGCGTCGGGGGCCGCGTCTTCGGCGAGCCCGAGCCGGGTGGCGACGGTCTTGCGGAACTCTCCGTGCTTGGCGCGGTCGGTCTTGTTCTCCTCGCGCGATCGCTCCAGGGAGGAGGTGAGTTTGGCGATGTCCTCTGCGGTGGGGTTGGGATTGGGAGTCGTCATTAGTTCGCGCTCCCTTCCAGCGCCCGGAGCGCCTTCTCGGCCCGCGCAGCCTTCGTGCCGCCGATCCCGGCGAGAGCGCCGTAGTTGTGCTCCAGGGACGACGCGGCCCGCGGAGGCACTCCAGCTCCACGATGCTGAAATACCCCCACTCACGCTCGAAACCGTGCACGAGGCCGAAGCAGAGGCGGTCCCCGTCGAACTCGGTCAGGTACCAGGTCCACTGGGCCCACGGCGTGAAGAGCTTCACGTGCACGATGGGGTCGGGGTCGTTCTCGGTGCTGTACAGCGGCGGAATCCGGTGCGAAAGCTCGTTTGGCAGCAGTCTCATTCTGGCTGCCCTCCCCGAGCGTGTTCGATGTCCAGAAGCCAGAAGTGAACCACCGCCAATGGCGGGAAGATATGACACACCTTCTTCTCCACCGGGAGAGTCACGTACTGCGTTGAGGCGCCTTCCCAGCAAGGTCGATGACCCGCCGAATCGCTTTCGCCACCTCTGGAGGGAGGTCCACCCTCCGTCGTACGTCGCGTATGTTTGTCACGTCGTTCATGTTTCCTCACTTGTGTGCAGAGCCTCACGCCGCGGATGCCGCTCGGCTCCGGTTTGTCTGTGTTCATGCGAGCTCGCCTCGCATGAAAAAGGCTGACCGCGGTCTTCATGTGCTATTGAGACCGCGGTCAGCCTTTTTCAGAAACAGCAGCGGGCGGGACGCCGGGCGGGGATGTGCCGGAGGCAAGGAGCGTGACAACGGCGAAGGAGCGGTGGCGCGGCGGCGGGGCGGGCCGTTGGCACGGTCCTTGGGGCGGCGGGGAACGGCGGCCCGCTCGCTGGCCGCACACGGGGCGAGGGCGAGCGACGCGAGCCCGTGGGAGGGGCTCGCGGGAACACGCATCAGCGCACGAAGGTGCGCTTATGACCGGAACGCGTCGCCCTTGCTCGACCGCTGGCGCACGCGGTCGAGGATGAGCGACACTAACCGGTCTGGTGTCTTCCACTTCATCGCGAGCTTCGCGGTGTCCATGCCGTGGTGCGCAACGATGTCCTTGAGTTGTTCGACAGCTAGCTGGGCCAGTTCGGAGCGCAGCGCTTCTTCGCCTCGCTCGTCGAATAGCTGGAAGGGGTCGATCGCCGGCGCCGCGCGTTTGCCCGAACTCTTCGTCGATGAGGGAGCCTCACCTTTCAACGCGGCTTCAAGTCGGCGGGCAAAGGCGGGGTCGGCTTCTGCCTCCGATCGCAGAAACCTCGCGAGCCGTTCGAGTTGCTCGATCGGATTCACGCCTCGGCCCTCCGCTGAAGCTCATCGGCGATGGCGCGGTAGCGGTCGAACTGGCCTTGGTAGCCCCACTTTTGACGCAGTGTGTTGACCTCGGTGTCCTCGGCGGCGCCCGCGATGTGGTCGTTGTGCGGGATGATGGTGCCGAAGAGCTTCGCATCCTTCTCCGCCCGGAGGCGGTCGAGCGTTCCACGATGAACGCTTGATTGCTCGCGGTACATGTTGACGATGACGCCCAGCGGCTGGATGTCCTCGCCCACAGTCCGGGAGAACTCACGCACCCGGCTCACGATCTGCGGTATGCCGTAGGTGGACAGGATGTCGGGGATGGTCGGGATCACATACCCGTGCGAGATGCGCAGCCCGTTCAGTGTGATGATGCCCAGGTTGGGCGGGCAATCGATCAGCACGTAGTCGAACTCGTCGAGCACGCTCCGGATGCCGCGCCGCAGGAGCTCGATGGGGTTCTCCGCGAAGAACCTGCCGCTGGGCATGGACGCCAGCCGGTCCTGCACATCGATCAACTCCAAACTGGAGGGGAGAAGTGAGACGGACCGCACCGCGGAGACGGTCGATACTTCGCGCTGGAGCGTCTTCTCAAGATCGAACCGTCGCTGCTCGGGTTCAACGAGCGCATCCTTGAAGAGCTGGGCGAGCGTGTGGCCGTTGTCGTTCAGCTTCTTCCAACGCTCCTCCCCGATCAGCATCACCGTCGCGTTGGTTTGCGGGTCCAAGTCGACAACAAGCACCCGCTTGCAGAACCCGGCCGAGAGGAACTCAGCCAGAGCGACCGTGGTCGTGGTCTTGCCCACGCCGCCCTTCAGGTTGATGGTGGATATGACCGTTGCCATCGGGAGTCTCCTTCTTCGAAGCCAGGAACGGACTTGGTCAAGCCGGAAGACCGGGCCGGATCGGAGGTCGGAAACCGGCTCGGGAAAGTCGCGATATCGCGCCCTCCAGTTGGCGACAGCCTGCCGTGAAACGCCTGCGATTTCCGCGATTTCGTGAATGCCGACCAGGTCCACGCCCGACCCTCCGTGAACATTGAACACAGACATTGTGTACGATGTTCACAAAAAATCAAGCCCGACCATATTCCAAATATTTCCCCGATTCAATCGTGGGTGCGGAGCTCGATCCACCGTCCTTCGTCGCCCTCCCCGAATCCCGGCGCGCACACCCGCGGCTCGGCGGGGTCCAGCCCGAACTGCCGGCACCAAGTCTCGATCGACTCCCCGGCCTTGAGCCAGGAGACCAGCTCCGTGGCCGCGTCGAAGAGCTCCCACAGCGCGTGCCCCTGCTCCGGGTCGCAGGACAGCAGCGGCCGCTCGACTGTCCCCGAGCGGTCCAGCGCCGAGAGCGTCAGGGCGAAGCCACCCTTGCACGTCGCGTCGGGCTCCTCGCGGCGGCTCACGGTCACCGCGTGCCGGCCGCTCGTGAACGTATAGATATGTCTGTTCATCTCGCGTCTCTCCTCTTTCAAATCCCTGCATGCCGGCCACTCGGCGCACCCCCGCGCAGCGTTTCACCGCGCCTGTGAGTCGCCGCCGGCTCGGGCATCGTCGTCGGGGTTCACAGCCGGGGCCCCGACGACGAGGGCCGGGCCGTGCCCCTTCGCTTCCCCATCGCATCCCCCACCGCCGGACGGGTCTGAGTCCGAGGGGTTTCCAGCTCACGTCTCGGCCCGGCGACGCCCCGGCGGGCCGAAGCCTCAGCCTCCCTCTCCTCCCGATTCTCCCGCCTCCATCGCCGCCGCGGCCCGCATCCCCGCGGTGAAGGCCGCCGCGAGCGCATGCTCGAAACGCTCGCGCTCCGCCTCGCGTCCCCGCGCGTTGCTCGGCCGCCGCCGTCGACCGCCACGAAGTGGATGGCGTCATCCGACCCGAATCGCTCGAAAGACGAACCCGCCGTGCTGGCGTATGCAATCACCTTGCCATCCGGCGACCAACGGGGCATGACCTCGTTCCTTGACTCGTTGAACGTGAGGCGCGTCCGTCGGCCCTGCTTGAGGTCGCACAGCCAGATGTCGGTGGCGTTGAGTTCAAAGCCGGCGACCGCCACGGTGGCGCCATCCGGAGACATCGCCGGGTCATAAAACAGGCCTCCGAGATCGGCGAGCGCGGTCTCGTTCCCGGTGGCGATGTCGAGCCCGATCAGGTCTCCGCCCTCCACACCGATCGCGCGCCGGGTCATGACCAGCGTGCCATCGGCGCTCACGCTCGGATGGCCGTCGGGCGTCGAAACGAGAAACGGCTCTCCGGTGGCCTCGAGTCGATCGACCGAGAACGGCACTGCCCAGAGGCTCTGCTCCGCGCCGCGGAAACGCTGGAACAGAATGTGACCGGTCGGAGAGTAGGCCGGGCACATGACGCCGTAACGCTCGAACGACACGACTTCCGTGCGCCTCGTTCCGTCTGAGGCGCCGAGGTACCACGGGCGCGTGCGCGAGTGCACAGTAAACACAAGCGATTTGCCATCCGGCAGCAGCGCGATCTCATGGAAATCGTCGTCGTCCGGAGGGCGAACCGTGATATAGAGGCTGGTCAGGCCGCCGCTCGCCGGAACCACTGAGATTCCCTCATCGCCGGTGCTGTAGAAGATGCGATCATCCCTCGACCATTGGGCGCCCCCGACGATCGAGAACGCCGTCGCGGCCTGCGCGATGACGGTCGCCCCGCGCTGTACGTGCGCGTGGACAGCAGCGGAATCTCGAAGCGGCGCCTCGTAGACTCTGCTTGCGCCGGCGGCGAGCCTCTGCCGGCCAGCAGTCCCACCGTGCCCGCCCCGGCCGCCACCACGATCAGCGCGCCGATGCCACCAACCCACAAGTTGCGCCCTCGCCCGGGCCGGCCCGCGCCCAAGCCGCCCTGCGATCCCGTCGCGGCCGCTGCCAGTTCTATCCGAACATCCCCGATATCCCGGTAGCGCTTCGATCGATCGCGCTCCAAGCAGCGCTCGAGCACGTGGCGCACCATCGGCGGCGTGCCGGGCGGCAGCGCGCTGAAATCGATCGGCTTGTGCAGAATGGCACCAATTGAGTCCGACGCCGTCTCGCCCAAGAACGGCCCGGCGCCCGTGAGGCACTCGAACAGGATTACGCCGAGCGACCAGATGTCGGTCCGCTTGTCGATGCCGAGCCCGCGCGCCTGCTCCGGACTCATGTACGCCGCGGTTCCGAGGATCGCGCCGGGAATGGTCGGCGAGTGCCTGGGCGAGGGCGATGAGATCGTGGGCGACTGGCTGATGTTCGAGCCGCTCAATGCCGCCTCAGATCCTGACTTCGCCAGGCCGAAGTCAAGGACCTTGACCTGCCCTCCCGGTGTGATCTTGACGTTTCCCGGCTTCAGATCACGATGGACGATGCCGGCCTCGTGGGCGGCCTCGACACCCGCGGCGATCTGCGCACAAATGTCGATCGCCTCATCGACGGGAAGCGCCCCTCGCTCAAGCCGATCGGCGAGCGTCTCGCCTTCAACGCATTCGAGCACGAGCAGCCGATGCCCGTCGCACTCCTCGACGCCGTAGATGCCCGCGACATTGGGATGATTCACCTGGGCGATCGCCCTCGCCTCGCGCTCGAAGCGCGCCAGGCGCTGCGAATCATTCGCGAAATCCTCGGGCAATGACTTGATCGCCACGGAGCGCCCAAGCCGCGTGTCGCGCCCGAGGTACACCACTCCCATGCCGCCCCGGCCGAGCTCGCGAGAGATCGTGTAGGGACCGATGCTGGCGCCAGCGACGAGTGGCACAGAGGCGAGTCTATCGGATAAGCCTGACTCGACGATCACGCGCGGGTCCACGCTGACTGCAATCGCTCAGCGTTTCGGATCGGCCGGCGCGGCATCTGTCGGGTTGTCGCGCCCGAACAACTTCCCCGACTGGGGCGCGCCCGCGGGCCTCTCCCACCCCAGCATTTCGATCTCTCCCAGCGTCGTCGGCCGCTGCGCGAAGAACATCACGCAGCGCAGCCCATCCGTGAAAAACGGGGCGCCTGTAAGATTCTCGTTTGGCGCGGACCGCGAAGCCGCCCCTGCTCCCTTGACGAATCCGAACTTCACGAGCGCCTGCGAATACGCCAGGTCCTGCACAAGCCCGTTGCGGGCCTCGTCTACATCCGGATCGATTTTGTGCGTGGTCGGCGGGATTGCCCAGATGAAACGCACGCCAATGTCGCGGCTGATCTGCCCGAGCCAGACCGGCTGTCCGCGGAATTCGATGGGTGTGAGCCAGAGGCGCAGGTGATTGCGCAGGTCCACGCTGGCCCTCGCCTTCTGTCCTGAGAGGTCCTGCGAGCGTCCGAAGACGTAGAGCGGGCTCACCGGCGAGTAGCGGTAGGACCGGCCAAAAAGCGATGAACGGATGGTTTTCATCACGCTGGCCCGATGAGTCTGCTCGGTCCCGTGCCAGCCGCGCCGAGAGAACGCGGGAAAGACATCCTGCGCGGAGCCAACGAGCACGAGATTGAGGGGATCTCCCTTCCCGGTGCCCGATTCATCGGTGGTGCAGCCCGGAAGTTCCTCGAGCGCCCTGCGGAACTCCTCTTCACTCTCGAACCGGCGAATCTCGCCCGCGGCGTGGTGAGCGGAAACCACCGCTTCGCTGTAGGCGCTAAGAAACCCGGGCACCTGCAGCTGGAATGTGAAACTCCGCACGGTGCCGAGCCCCACGAGATCGATGTCGACGGACTTGGTGCCTTCGTCGATCTGCGTGAACACGAACCCCGAATTCGTCTGTCCGGGCATGATCGGATTCTGGAAGTGCAACTGGTAGAAGAGCGCTTCCATCCGTTGGTTTGCCTCACGCGGCGCGCGAAGACGGTTGAGGTAATACGCCTCGTAGGGCGAGAACCACGCGTTGTCGGTGCCCGCGCGCAGGTAAAAGAGCGGCACTTCCTCGCCGTTCGTCACCTCAAGCCATACCGGTTGAATGCCATGCACAGCGAGCGGTCGGCCGAAAACCTGATGCGCCTCCAGCGGCCCGAGCGCTGCGGCTGTGACCTTCACATTGCCGGAAACCAGCGTCTTCGCGTGGTCGAGAAACGGCACCGCGCTGACCGCCACTGGGTTCCAGGGAACGAGGAGGTAATACGTGAACCGACCGACCATCCAGATCGCCGCAAGCACCGCGATCCAGACAGGGATTCGGAGCCAGAGCCGCCTGGGCCACTTGAGCAATCGAGATTTGAAAGGATTGCGGAACCTCACGGCGATCGATCCTATTCCCCGTCACTATTCCACATGTCGTGGACCGCCTTCCACGATCCGTCAGCTTGCTTCCTCCAGATGCAGAGAAACTTGCCTGTTTCCCTCACAAGATCGCCGTCCGGCCCCTTGAACGAGTCCTCGTAGGTGCCGGAGGTGAAACCGAGGTCCCCGCTCTTGGCGACTTCCGCGCGCTCGGTCTTCCACGAAATCGCGAACGTCGGCTCGGAAAAGTATGCGGCCCAGACTTTTTTGGCGGCGCTCCGCCCTACAGCGACGGGTTCGCCCGGCGGATAGGCGACCGCAGCTTCGGCGTAGAAGGATGCCACGAGGTCGGCGTTTCTCGTTTGGGCCGCTTTAGACCACTCCTCGTCGAGTTTGACCAGGACTCTCGCATCGGCCGCGATCTTGTCCGGGGACCGTGCAAACGCGGCGGCGACGGCGATCAGCACGCCAATCGCTCCGAGCATCACCAACAGATTGCGATGCGACCGAATCGTAGAGAGAAGAAACATGTCTCTTGGACTCCTTTGACGGAACAGTGGTGACCGCACGACGCTCCATCGTACCTCGATTCCATTGGGATAGGATCGCGCCATGGACGGCCTCCCCGAATACGTCATTCGAGTGGCGTCATCGGATCATGACCTCCGTCAGATCCTGACCCTGCAGTCCGCAAACCTGCCGAATGTCCTTTGGACGAACGAGCGGCAAGCGCAAGGCTTCGTGACGCTGCGCCATGACCTCGCACTCCTGCGCGAGATGAACACGCCGCACGCTCACATCATCGCGACGCCGAAGGGGTCGGATGAAGTCGTCGCGTATGCCCTCGCCATGCTCCAGAGATTCCGCGGACGCCTGCCGGCGCTCGATCCGATGTTCCAGCGCCTTGATCGCCTCGATTACCACGGCCGCCAGCTCTCGTCGGTGCGCTGGTACGTCATGGGCCAGGTCTGCGTCGCCAAGGCGCACCGCGGCCGCGGCCTCGTCGAGCGCCTCTACGCCGAGCATCGCGCTCGCATGTCCTCCCACTTCGACCTGATGATCACCGAGATCGACCTCGCCAATCGACGCTCCATCCGCGCCCACGAAAAGGCGGGATTCGAGAAGCTTCACGAGTATCGATCCGAGTCCGGCGAGCAATGGGTCATGGTCGTGAGGGACCTGCGAGGCTCGGAGTAGGCGCGGAAACGGCCGTGTCCACGTCTAGCTCACCGGCGTCGCACCGTCGACGCCACGGCTTAGATGCCCGCGCTGCTGATACATGGCCTCAGCGACGCTCTCAAGGCAGGCGATCACGCCGGGATCAAAGTGCGAGCCCGCGCCCTCTCGCAACACCTTCATGGCCTCATCGTGGGGCATGGCCGCCTTGTACACGCGCTCGCTGGTCAGCGCATCGTACACATCGGCGACGGCCATGATCCGCGCCGTCAGCGGGATGCGATTACCCGAGAGGCTGTCCGGATAGCCAGCCCCGTCCCATCGCTCGTGATGACTGCGCGCGATGTCGCGCGCCATCTCCAGAAATCGGGCGCCGGGTGATCGGTGCAACACGGCGTCGATGGTCGCCGCGCCGATCACGGTGTGCCGCTGCATCAACACGCGCTCTTCGGGGGTGAGTTTGCCCGGCTTGAGCAGAACTGCGTCGGGAACACCCACTTTTCCGATGTCGTGCAGCGGGCTGCTGAGCGCGATCAGGCTCACGAATTCCTGGTCCAGACCGTCGGCCGCTCGCCGGCGGAGCGCCTCGCCCGCGAGCAACCGGCAGTACTCCCGCACGCGCTCGAGATGCTGACCCGTCTCCGGATCGCGCGAGTCCGCCAGTTTGGCCAGCGCGAAGATGATGGCATCCCGGCTGTCCAGCGCGACCACACGGAGCCCCGCGCGAATCCGCAGTAGCAGCTCCAGCGGCTCCACCGGCTTGACCAGAAACTCGTCGACATTCGCCGTGAGGCCTTCGATCACCGACTCCGAGCCGGATCGGGCGGTCACCAGGATGAAGTAGATGTAGTTGCTCGGCATGGCGGTCCGCACCCAGCGGCACAGCGATAAGCCGTCTTCGCCCGGCATCTGCCAATCGCAAACCACCAGCCGGATCGAGGGATCCGCACGCATCGCTTCACGGGCATCTGCGGCCGAGTGAGCGACGACGGGAACGTGACCCTCCGTTCGCACGATGCGCGCATGATTGGCGGCGGTGATTCGCTCGTCGTCCACAATGAGGATTCGCTCGGGCATGCGAAGCGCCGCCGATCATCGATTCACCGCCGCCGGGGTTCAGGGACCAAGCCATTCGATCGCGACAAGCGACACATCATCCGCAAAGCTTTTCGTTCCGGCCCACGCGGCCAGCCGGTCCACGACGTCCGTAACCAAAGACCCAATCCTGGCTCCAGCGGCCGAGATCAGCAGCGGCATGAGATTCCCCATGCCAAACTGCCCCTTAGCCCCTGCGCGGGACTGTTCGAGGATCCCATCAGACACCAGAAAAACGCGATCTCCGGTTTTCAGGTGTACGACGACATCTTCATATTCCGACCCTGCCATCACCGCGATGGGAAGGCCGTTCGCATCGGGGACGGCGATCGGATCTTGGCCTCGCAGGATCGTCGGGGGCGGATGCCCGGCGCTCGAAAACGTGAATTGCCCCGTCTGGGTGTCGAGCAAGCACAGGACCATCGTCATAAACCGGTCGTCGCTCTCTTCGGCGGTGAACCGGCTGTTCATCTCCGTGGCGATGCTCGCCGGTCGGCGCACCGGAGCACGGCCGTTGGCGGCGGTCGCTCCGGGAGCCGGAGGCGCGGCACCGGCCAGAGATTTCATGACGTTCATGGCCGTGACCGACAGGAGCGCCGCCGGCACACCATGGCCGCTCACATCGATCACGTAGCCCACAAGATATCGATCTTCCACGAGGTGCAACCCGATGGCGTCGCCGGCCAGCTCTTCGGTCGGGACGTAGGTCCACGCCGTGCGCACGCGCGGCGTGACGATGTTCCCTTGCGGCAGCATGGCGCGTTGAACACGCGCCGCAGCGCGCAGTCCGTGACGGACCCGTTCGTTCGCATCTCGGAGTTCGGCGTTCTGCCGGTTCAGGGCGCGCTCGAGCCCGACGACTCGCTGACCCGCGAGGAGGCGCACACGCAACTCCTCGCGGTCAAACGGCTTGGAAACGAAATCATCAGCGCCGGCCTCGATGCCCTCGACGATATCGGACTTGTTGCTCCGGCTCGTGAGCATGATGATGTAGACGTATGCCGCCCCGGCACTCTGGCGGATGCGCCGAACGAACTCGGGTCCCGAGAGTCGCGGCATCTCCCAATCGGTGACCACGATGTCGAAGCCGCCGGCCTCGAACCGCTCCCATGCGAGTTCGCCGTCCTCGGCCAGAGTGATCGTGTGACCCCATTGTTCGAGCTGACGGGCCAGCGACCGGCGCGTGATCGCCTCGTCTTCTGCGACCAGGATCCGCATCACGGCTTCGCCTTGACGAACGCGCGCAGTTCCGCAATCAGAGACTCGAGGCTCGGCTCGAGCCGGATCGCGGCCGACGAGGCCCCGGCGCAGTCCCCCGCTTTCCCCGCGCGCTCGATCTCTGCGGCGATCGCGTGAGCCTCCGCGGCGCAAAAATTGGAAATCATCCCCTTGAGCGCGTGCCCGTGCTGGCCCACGTCGGATGCTTTGCCGGCCGCCAATGCGGACTTGACGGACTTCATCAGCGCTCGTCCATCCGACTCCAGCATCTGCACCGTCTCCCCGAGGAAGGAAAGATCATGATCGACGCGCTGGAGGAGCTGGTCCTCGTCAAACGTGCGGGCCATCGACGGACTCCTCTCTTCCGTTGCCGAGCACCCGCCCGATCTCCGCGAAGAGCGCTTCCTTCCTGACGGGCTTGGAGATGTAGCCATCCATCCCGGCGCTCAGGCACATCTCTCGATCCCCAGCCATCGCGTTGGCGGTCATTGCGATAATCGGGATTCTCCCGCCCTTGGCCGCCTCCTTTGCTCTGATTTCGCGGGTGGCATCAAGCCCGTCCATCTCGGGCATCTGAACATCCATCAGAACTACATCAAATGGGTTGGCCGAGCAAAGATCGGCCGCCTGCCTCCCGTTACTCGCCACGGTCACCTTGTGTCCGGCGCCTTCGAGCAGACGCTCCGCAAACTTCTGATTGATCGCGTTGTCCTCGGCGAGGAGAACCCACAGCGGCCGCTGCACACTCGCTGCGTCAGGAGAGCGGTCCGGCGCTCGGTCGTGGTCTTGCTCCATCCGTCCCGCACCGGAAAAGATCGTGACGAGATGGTCGAGCAGGTAGGACTGCTTGATCGGCTTGAGCAGGCGAGCGGCGACTCCCAGTGCTTTGCCCCGCTCCTGGTCGCCCGGGGATGCCGACGAAGTCAGGATGACGACAGGCAAGAGTCCGAACGCCGGATGGGCACGCACCGCGGCCACGAGTTCAAAGCCGTCCATCTCCGGCATGTGCAGGTCCGTGATCAGCACGCTTGCGGGCTGCCCGGCATTCCTGGAACGATCGAGGGCCGTCAGCGCCTTGCGCGCGGAATCGGCTTGAATCACGCGCAATCCCCAGTGCCCGAGCATGGTGGCGAGTATGCGACGATTGGTCTCGTTATCATCGACGATGAGGGCAGACTTGCCTTCGAAGAGCCGGGCGGCGTCCTGTGCTGTGGCCGGCGCCATAGCGGTTCCCGCCTTGACCCGGACGGTGAACACGAACGTGCTCCCTGCGCCCGGCGTGCTCTCAAGGCGGACCTGCCCCCCCATCAACTCGACGAGTTGGCGCGAAATCGCCAGCCCGAGACCGGTGCCTCCGAACTTGCGCGTAGTGCCGACCTCCGCCTGCTCGAAGGGCCTGAAGAGCCTCGCCGCCGCCTCCGAACTGATGCCGATGCCGGTGTCGCGAACGCGCACTTCGAGCACGATGTCGTCGCCTGTTCGTTCCACGAGCCCCACTGCCACGACGACCTCTCCCTTCTCAGTGAACTTGATCGCGTTGCCCACCAGGTTCACGATCACCTGGCGCAGCCGGTGCACGTCTCCCACGAGCGCGTCGGGCACCGCCGGATCGACGTCGTAGGCCAGCTCGAGGCCCTTGCTCCCCGCCCGCATGGCCAGCGGGCTGAGCATGTCGCTGATCGAGTCGCGCAGGAAGAACTCAATCGGGTCCAGTTCGATCTTGCCCGCTTCGATCTTGGAGAAGTCGAGGATGTCATTGATGATCGAAAGGAGCGCATCGGCGGAAGACTTGACGGTGTTGAGATAGTCCCGCTGTTCCGCCGTGAGTTCCGTGTCGAGCGCCAGTTCCGTCATGCCCATGATCCCGTTCATGGGTGTGCGGATCTCGTGGCTCATGTTGGCAAGGAACGCGCTCTTGGCCTTGGTGGCCTCTTCGGCCTTCTTCATCGCCAGTCGCAGTTCCGTCTCCATCCGCTTGCGCTCGGTCACGTCTCGCAGCGAGCTGCAGACCAGGGTGCTGCCGTCCGGGGCCCGCAGGGGGCTCAGGCTGATATCGACTGGAAACTCGGTGCCGTCCTTCCGCACCGCCGCCAGCTCCATGCCCGTTCCCATCGTGCGAACCTCGGGGCTTGCCAGGTATTGACGCCGCAAGCCGGGGTGCCTCGCACGCACGCGCTCCGGAACAAGGATCTCGATCGGTCGGCCGATCAGCTCCTCACGCCGGTAGCCGAGGAGCCGCTCGGTTTGAGCATTGACCAGCACGATCTGCCCGCTGTTGTCGCTGATGATCAGCCCATCCGGCGCCGATTCGATGAGCGCCCGGAACCGCTCCTCGCTGGTTCGCAATGTCTGCTGCTGCTTCTCGAGTTCCGCCGACTGCTGCTGCATCTGCTCAAGAAGCTCGTGCGTGCGCAGGTTGCGCTGAAGAATCTGGAGGCCCATCGCCGCGACCGGCAGCAGCTCCTCCAGGAGAGCGCGCTCGCGCGCCGCCGGCTCGCCAAACGAAGCCATCTCGATGACACCGAGAAGGGAGTCACGCGACGCCACCGGCCAGGCCCCGGCGTGCGTCGGCGCCCCCTCGCCCAGCGCCGAGGAAACCTTGAGATAGGACGGCGGCAGGCCAGTGAGCGTTAGAGCGCGGCGCTCGCTCGCGCACTGCCCCGCGAGCCCCTCTCCAAGGTGCAGTGTTTCAGCGATGCCCGCGCTGCCGCCGAGTCCGAATCCCGTAACACGGCGCAGGCGCACCGGGTTGGATTCGAACGCGTAGAAGATCCCGATGCCGCCGCCGGTCAGGGGCACAAGCCTCGAAAGCAGCCGTTGCGCAAATTCCTCGAGCGTGGCCGCGGCCTGCAACTCACCGGCGATCGAACCCACCTGCGACTTGACCCAACCGTGTAGTTCCCGCTCTGCCGCGCCCTCCTTGAGCACATGGATGGAGCGGGCGAGATCGCCGGTCTCATCGGATGCCCGGAGAAAAGGGACCGCCTCGGAGTATCGCCCCCCGGCGATGGACCTCACCGCACCCTCGAGCGCGCGAACCGGCCTGACGATCGAACGGTACGTCAACCAGCCGATGACCATGGTCAGCACCAGCGCAGCCGCGCCGGCCAGCAGCATTCGGCGCTTCGACGATCTGATGGACGCCACGGCGCTGGCCCCGGCGCCTCTGGCCAGCTCTTCGTTGTGCCCGATCCAGTCGCTCGATACCTGACTCATCTCGAAGCCGGAGTCCGCGAAGTCCCCGAACAGCATGGTCATGGCCGCGTCTCGCTTGCCTTGATTCGCCAGCGACATGATGCGGCGTGCGTCCTCGATCCATCGCCCGGTCAATGCCCGGTATTCCTCGTAGAGCCGCCGATCCCGGTCGTCGACGATGAGCGCGTCTCCGTAACCGCGCATCAGGCGGACGAAGTCTTTCTCATCGGCCTCGAACGCCGCCAGCGCCGCGGCCCGTTCTCCGCTTTCGTCGGCGAGCAGATGGCTCCGCAGGTTCACCCGCATCTCGGTGAACGCGCGCGAAATGTTGCCCAACGACGCGAGACTTTCAACCTGCTTTTGAGCCACAAACTCGCTGTGCGACTCGATCTCATCCAGCAGCAGTTCCGCCAGAACGCCTATTCCAACGAGAGTCGCGAGCGGCACGGCCACCAGAATGATGAGACGCCTTGCGATCGTCATCTCAGGACCCCAGCAGCCGACGAGGCCGCGCGACCGTCAGAATGCTGGCGTCAACGCCCAGTCGCACGCCACCGCCGTCAAGAAGCTCCGGCCGCCATCGTATCCGCACTCGCCGCCGCGCGTCACCCGATACCTACACTGTGCCGATCTCGGAATCGGAGCCACCCTTGTTCACTCGATTTCGAAACGCAGAGCCGTTCCTCACATTTGCATTCACCATCGCAGTTGCGCTCGGCGCGAGTTCATGCAGGCAGCACCGCGACGCGCCGTCACCCGTTGAGCCGATCGAGTCACGGCCGCGTTCCATTGCGACTTCGGACGGCGCTCTGATCGAAGCCGATGAATACGGTCGCGGAGAGCGCGTCGTGATTCTCGTGCACGGGGGTCGCTTCAACAAGGAATCGTGGCGGCCTCAGGCTCAATCGCTCGCCGAGTCGGGTTGGCGAGTGCTGGCCATCAACCTTCGAGGCTACGGGAACTCGCGCGCCGGCGCCGCGGGCGACGATCGGTACGATCTCGATGTGCTCGCCGCCGTACGATTTGCGCGCGAGGAGGGAGGTCGGGCCGCCTCAATCCTCGGCGGCAGCATGGGCGCCACCGCCGCTGCCGAGGCGGCATGCATCGCGGACGCCGGCGAGATCGACCGCATGGTCTTGCTGGCGCCCGGCGTGGTCGATGAGCCGGAGCGGATCAAGGGGCGCAAGCTCTACATCATCGCCCGGGATGATCCGAACGCTGCGGGTAAGCCGCGGCTGATCAGGCTCCGCGAGCAGTACCAGAGAGCACCGGAGCCGAAGCGACTCCTCGTACTCGAAGGCACCGCGCACGCCCAGTTCCTCTTCGAGACGGACGAGGGGCCTCGGGTCATGGCCGAGATTGTGCGGTTCCTTTCTTCGCCCTGACGTACGCCTCTTCTGACCCCGGCTGCTCAATGACTTCCGAGCAATGCCCTGGTCGACACGACAAACGCGGCCACCGCCGTTCTGATCGTCGGCTCATAGTCCGGCGCAAACTGCGGGCTGTGAGGCCCCGGCAGGAGCAGCAGCCGCCCTCTAGATTTCGCATCCGCAAACACCTCGGGGTCAATCGCGCCGATGCGGAACTGAACCGAGGGTGCGCCCGCCGCGCGCCCGTACACGCCGAAGTCCTCCGACGTCATCTGCGGCTCTGCGGCAACCACATTCGATTCGCCCAGCGCTCGCCCCAGCGCCATTGTGAGTCGAGCGCACAGGTCCGGGTCATTTACGACTACCTCGGCGCCCTCGCGCTCATTGATCACCACGGCGGGATCGCGAGATGCACCCGCGGCCATCGCCTCCGCCTTGACGATCCGCTCGATCGAAGCGAGCACCTTTTTCTGCACCTCTGGCTTGTACGCGCGCACGGTCAACCCGAGCCGCGCCTCGTCGGGAATGATGTTGTGCTTGGTCCCCGCCTGAAAGAACCCCACGCTCACCACCGCCGAATCCAGCGGATCGACCTCGCGCGACACGATGGTCTGAAGCGTCACCACGGCCCGGCTCGCCATCACGATCGGATCAATCGTCTGATGCGGGATCGCACCGTGCCCGCCCTTGCCGAAAAACGTGATCTCAACCGTGTTCGACGCGGCCGATGCAGGCCCTGACACAACTCCGATCTGCCCCGCGGGCAGCGCTTGACTGACATGGATTCCCAGCACGTAGTCCGGCTTTGGGAACCGCGTGAAGAGGCCATCGTCCACCATGGCTCGCGCGCCGCGCACCACCTCTTCCGCCGGCTGCCCTATCAAAAGCAGCGTCCCCTTCCACTCGTGCTTGCTCGACGCGAGCAGCGTCGCCGCACCGATCCACGCCGTCATGTGCACGTCGTGCCCGCACGCGTGCATCACGGGCACCATGTCGCCGGCCGAGTTTTTCGCCGTCGCTGTGCTGGCGAACGCCAGGCCCGTCTGCTCCTTCACAGGCAGCCCGTCGAAGTCCGTGCGAAGGGCCACCGTCGGCCCCGCGCCGTTGCGCAGCACCCCCACCACGCCATGACCGCCGATGCGTTCCGTCACTTCGTATCCGAGGTCGCGCAACCGCGCCGCCATCCTTGCGGCCGTTTTCTCCTCCTGCAGCGAAAGTTCGGGACTCTTGTGCAGGTCGATGTACAACGCTTGGAGCGCCGGATAGATCGCGTCGAGCCCCCCGAGTGAGCCTGAGTCCGCCGCTGCCGCCGATTGGGCAACGCAAAGCGCTCCCGAAAGGAAGAGAGCACCCCCGGTCAGATGCGCAAGTCGGCTTGCAAGCCCCGCCCCGCCGCGCGCAGGTTGCGTCGTGCGCATCCCGAATCTCCTTCACACCGGGCATAGACCGATGGATGAGATTCAAGTGTACGAGTTGGATCGAACGCGGTTGAGAGCCCGTCTACAGGCTACGGCGACGCCGCACCGTGGCAAGCCCGATCGCCGCCCCGACCAGAGCGACGGCCGACGGGGTCGGCACGAGCTCCGCCGTGAAGAGCCAATCGGAGTCCGCGACGTACGGATAGAAGCTCGTCTGGGCCGGGTTCTTGTGGAAAAGCCATCCCCAACCCGAAAGTCCTGGGAACCCGCGGTGCCCCAGGTCGTTGTCCGTGTCACCGAATCGGAAGTCCTTCTGGGCCCCGGTGTAGTGCCCGTCGCGCAGGGTCGTCGTACCTTGGAACGGCGCCGGAACCGAGGCCGGCGGAATCAGCGTGCCGAAGTTGTAGTTCGGTCCAGGCGGCAGCTCGACCATCACATCATCGTCTCCGGGGACGAGCTGCACGCCGATGTTGTAAAGGAAATCGATCTGGTAGACGCCCAGGTAATTGTCGGCCGCGTAGGCGCCGCCGACGTCGCGCCCGCCGTACGACTGACCGAAGATATGGATCCAAGTGCCCGCGTAGTACAGGTACATCGCGGAGGACGCATGATCGAAGTTGAACGTGAAGTTGTCGTGACCGGTCGTCACGTTGTAAAGCTCATCGAGGCGCAGGCCGTACAGAGGGGGACGGATCGCCCCATCCGGGTGATTGTGCAGCCGATAGAGGCCCTGAGCGATGATCGCGCCCGATGCCTCCGGCGCGTGCAGTGACAGCATCACAGCGCACGCGCATGCCCCAACAGACACAGATTTGAAGCCCATTGTGACGGTCCCTTCCCACGAGAACTGAACCGCGGTCCCCACCGCGACCCAGCCGTTGTTTCTTCCTCAGATCTATTCTGGTCTTGGATTCTGGCCTGTCAACCGGGGTAGACGCGATTCCTGAGATTTGGTCCGCGAAACTGGGAGGGTTTCTGTCGCGGAGCATTGCGTCCACTCAGCCCGGGACTGGCGTTCACCGGCCTCAGGGGAGCGACCCCGTCAATCTGGGTAACCGCGACTCGCTTCGTTCGGCATGCTGGTACAGCGTCAGAGGCTCCCGAGCCGGACAGCCCATTTTTCAGGCTGGCACGCCTAGTTCATTCCACCGCCCCGCCCCTGCCCGCGCTCATTCGGCCTAACCTCGAGGCCCGAATTCGGTCCGCGCTATCGAGGCTCATGTATGGCATCTCAATGTGTTGCGCCGAGCACGAGTTGTGCCCAAGACCGGAGTTCCTCCGTCACGGTCAGCCGGAACTGAACGACGAATCCCCAAGCCGAGCGTTCACGCCACTCGAACCGTTGGCCTTGGCGGAAACGTCTGACGCCCAATCCCCAGACACATTGGACGCCGAGAACTCGGACTCCCTCGCGACGCCGTGAGGGTTTGGCGGGCTGCCATTCCCGCGAACAGCGCACCACGCGTTGGAGCACGCGCCGCATCCAGCGTCACGCGGGGTAGATCGGAGCGATCCTCGGGCGTCACTGTGTGTCCGCGGGCTGGATCAAGCCCGGCTCACAATGACGCTGTCGCCGATCGCAGTCGCCCTGCTTGGCGTCTCGTTCTCGGGCCTGTAACCTTGGCCGGCTGCGGGTCCGGTCCGCTACGCTGCAGGAAAACTCACACGGGACTCAATTCCACCATCCTCGTCCTCATCGAAGGCCACGATGAGCACAAACCGGTCGTGCGTGGCCTGGGGGCCGAGTCGCTCGGTGGTCCGCACCTCGCACACCGCGCGGCGATCGGACCGAACAGCGATGTGATCGTCGTGACCTCGGGCGTCGGCCCGCAGCGCGCGGGGCGCGTCACCGCCGATTGCATCCGTCGCTTTGACCCGTGCCTTGTCGTCTCCGCCGGAACCTGCGGCGCGCTGATCGCGGGATTGGAATTGTCGGATTGGCTCGTGACGGGCACGGTTCGCTCGCTGGGTCCCGCTGGAGATTCCGGGCGGGCCGCCGGGATGACTCTGGAGAGCAGCGCCGTCGCCGAGATCTCAAGGCTTCGATCTGTGATGGGCACGGTCCCGAGGATCCATCACGGAATGCTCGTGACCGTTTCTGACCAGCCGGTCGTGGGAGAAGTCGAGAAAGCGGCCATCGCCAGGCGTCACGACGCGGTCGCTGTAGACATGGAGAGTTTCGGGATCGCCGAGGCCGCGGCCGCCTGCGGCATTCCTTGGCTGATCGCTCGGGTGGTCGTGGATACTCCGTCGCGCCCGCTGCCCGAGCTTGGGGCGATGAACTCTCAGAGCGGCCGCCCGCCGCTCGGCGGTATCGCGCGATACCTGCTGATGAATCCGATCGGCGGACCTCGCACGCTCTACAGCCTTTGGGCGCTGGTGAACGAGTACGCGCGCACTCTTGTTCGCGTCCTGCCCGCGCTGTTCACGGATCGGTCGCCACCCGCTCTCGCGGACACCAACGGCACTCATCGCGTCGACGCCGGCGCGCTCGCGCATCAATGAACTCACCACCGCGATGTGGATCGCGGGAGCAGGATGGGGCCGTGCCTCTCGCCTGGTCTGATTCACGCCGCGCCGGCCGTGTTCGTCGCCCGGAGCGCCTCGACCATCGCCGCGGATGTGGCGTGCAGCGCCCGTGCCGCGGAATCAGATGCGCACGCCCCGTCGCCTTCAAGCCAGGCTCGGATCAGACCAATCTGCGCATCAGCAATCTGCGCGGCAGCCAGGTTGGATGGGATTCTCAGCGCACTGCCCCCGTCTCCGCTTCGCAGTCGCGCCTCGATCAGATCTGCCAGCCATCGTGATACCTGCGATCTCGAATCTCCGCTGAACCGTGCCCTGGCGGCCCGTCGGTTGTCCCAGAAGTGCCGCAGGACGTGCTCGATCTTCGCCCGATCCGCGCGCTCCGTCACCGCGTCCGCGAGCACGCCCAACAGACCGGAGACCGCGTGCTTGAGCAGCGCATCCTTGTCCCGGAAATGCTCGTAAAACGTCGACCGCCCAACCCCGGCCTGGCCCGCGATCTCGCCGACCTGAATCGCGTCGTACGGCCGCTGCAGGACCATCCCGTTGAACGAATGCACGATCGCGCTTCGCGTTTGCCTCACCCGCGGATCATCACTCCGTCGATTGGGATAACCGCTCATTGCCGGACATTTTAGCCCCGGTGTCCGGGATCTCTGAATCGACCGTGAAGAACGGCCGCGCGCGGTGTAAACGTGCCGGGTATTCGCCGACATTCCCAAGGAGCGGCCATGAACGAAGCGGGATCCAACAGCGAACAATCGTCAGACACGGGGCGCGGGCGGCTCGCGGGCATCCTTCTCGCAGCCGGCGCCCTGATCATGCTCGCCTTCATGGCGATGCATCCCGCGATTCATTCCCATCACCCGGATGAGTTCTTCGAGGAGATGAAGCGCAAGTCGCTCCTGAGCGCGGTCGTGAATGGTTCGCTCATCGCCGACATGGTGCTGGTCCTGATCGGTCTGCTCGGCCTCGTCGATGGCCTCCGATGGCGCAGCGTCCTGGCGCGCGCCGGGCTGATCTCGTACTCGTTGGGAATGATCGGCCACACCGCAGCCGCCACCATCAACGGCTTTGTCATTTCAGGCCTGACCGCTCTGTACGCGCGTCACGGCACGGAAGCACTTGCTTCGCTTACGCCTCTGCTGGCATTGTGCCGCGAGGGCAACGGCGCCGCCGCGCGCCTCGGTGTCTTCGCCATGTCCGCCGCGATCGCGATCTGGTCGCTTGCTTTGTTGCGACGCCCGGGCGCAACCCGAGCGGTCGGCGTGTTGGGGCTCTTATGCGGCATCGCGCTCCCAATCGCGATGGCCCTTGGGCATCTGCCCATGGATGTGCACGGCTTCACGCTGCGGATCATCGTTCAATCCGTCTGGTACCTGGCCGTGGCCGTGCAACTCATTCGCGGGCGATTGTGAGCGTCGCGCGCTGAACGCCGACTCTCGCCCACCTGACCACAGAGAGAGCGGCGCGCCCCGGAGGGTGACAGCAGGGTGCAACCGCTCTCGTCAAGTGGATTCGGGGACTCGATGCGGCGGTTTCACGCCCAGCCGCGACCCAATCCAGCGAATCGACACATAGAACACCGGCGTGAGGAAGATGCCAAAGAAAGTCACGCCGAGCATGCCGAAGATCACGACGGTCCCGAGCGCCTGGCGCATCTCGGCTCCGGCGCCCGTGGCCACCGCCAGCGGCAACACGCCGAGGATGAACGCGAAACTGGTCATGAGGATGGGGCGAAGCCGAAGGTGCGCGGCCTCGATGGCGGCCTCGAAGTAACCCTTACCCCGCTCTTCCTGCTGCTTGGCGAACTCAACGATGAGGACGGCGTTCTTGGCGCTGAGCCCCGCCAGCACCACAAAGCCGATCTGCGTGAAGATGTTGTTGTCCATCCCGCGCAGCCAGACTCCCACGATGCCGCACAGAAGGCACATCGGAACGATCAGAATGATGGCCGACGACAGCGAGAAACTCTCGTACTCCGCGGAGTGGACGAGCCACACAAAGAGCACGCAGAGCGGGAAAATCCAGAAGGCGGTGTTGCCGGCGAGTTTCTCCTGCAGGGCGATCTCGGTCCACTCGAACGCGTACCCCGGGGGAAGGTGCGCCTGCGCGAGCCGCTCCATGATCGCGATGGCCTCTCCGGTGCTGACGCCTGGCGCGCTGTCCCCGTTGACCTCCGCAGATTGATAGAGGTTGTAGCGCGAAATGCGATCGGGCCCGACGCTGTCGGCGATGTTGAGCACCGCGCCCAGCGGCACCATCTGCCCGTCGCGGTTCCGCGCCTTCATCTGGCTCACCTCCGTCGCCGTGGCGCGGAACGGCGCATCGGCCTGCGCTGTAACCCGGTACGTGCGCCCCAGGTAGTTGAAGTCGTTGACATACAGGCTTCCGAGGAACACCTGCAGCGCCTCGAACACGTCGGTCACCTGCACATCCTGCGTCTTGACCTTGGCGCGGTCCACGTGCGCGTAGAGCTGCGGAACGTTGGCGCGAAATGTCGTGAACACCGCCTGAAGACGCGGGTCGGCGCGCGCCGCGGCGATCAACGCATCGGTCACGGCCTGGAGTTCCTGAGGCGTGGCGCGACCGCTGCGGTCCTGCACCTGCCCCTTGAAGCCTCCCGCGTTCGACAGGCCCCGCACCGCCGGCGGCTGGAGCACGAGCGCGAACCCCTCCTGCACCTGGCTGTACTCGCTCATCAGCCGCGAGGCGATGGCGCCGGCCGACTGCTCCGGGTGCTTGGTGCGCGCATCGAACTCACGCAGCGGGAAGAACATTGTCCCGGCATTGGATTGGTTCACTCGGTTGAGAATCGAGAACCCCGAGATCGCCACCGTGTGCGCCACGCCGGGCGTGTCGCGAGCGATGTCCGCCATTCGGCGCATCACCGGCTCGGTGCGGTCGATGCTCGCGGCATCGGGCATCTGCAGATTCATGATCAGATACCCGGCATCCTGAGGGGGAATGAACCCGGTCGGGACGCGCGTGAACCCGAGGTACGCGAGGCCGACGAATCCGAGGTAGACGAGCAGCGCGACCGCTGAGAGACGCACGACGCGGCGCAGCGAGCGTTCGTAGATCCGAGTGCCCGCGCGGAGACCGCGGTTAAAGAGGCGGAAGAACCATCCCACAAGGAGGTTGAGAACTCGCGAGAGCACATCCGGCCTTGCATCTCGAGGCTTGAGGAGCAGAGCCGCGAGCGCCGGGCTCAGCGTCAGCGAGTTGAGCGCCGAGAGCAGCGTGGCGAAGGCGATGGTCAGCGCGAACTGGCGGTAGAACTGCCCGGTGATCCCGCTGATGAACGCGACGGGGATGAACACCGCCGAAAGGCCGAAGGCGATCGCGATCACCGCGCCGGTGACCTCGGTCATCGCCTTGTGCGCAGCCTCGCGCGGGGGATGGCCCTGCTCGATCCAGCGCTCGATGTTCTCGACAACCACGATCGCGTCATCAACGACGATGCCGACCGCGAGGACGACGCCAAAGAGCGAGAGGTTGTTGATCGAAAAGCCGAATGCCGCCATCACGCCGAACGTGCCGACCAGAGAAACCGGGATCGCGAGCATCGGGATGATCGACGAACGCCAGCTCTGGAGAAACACCAGCATCACGAGCACAACCAGGCCCACCGCTTCGAAGAGGGCCGTGACAACGTCCTTGATGCTGTTACGAACGAAGATCGTCGTGTCGTAGGGAATCGTGCAGGCCAAGCCGGGCGGGAAGAACTGCTTGAGTTCCTCCATCTTGGCGTAGATCGCATCGGCCGTGGCGATCGAGTTCGATCCCGGCAGCTGGAAGATGCCGATGCCCACCGAAGGGCGGCCGTCAAACTCGAATGTCGTCCCGTAGTCCGAAGCGCCGAGCTCGACCCGCGCCACATCGCGGACGCGTGTGATCCGCCCGTCCTCGCCGGTCTTGACAATGATTTCGCCGAACTGTTCCGGCTCTGTCAGCCGCCCTAAAGCGCTGACCGTGTATTGGAAATCCGCGGCGCCGGAAGGCAGTGGCGGGCCGCCGACCACCCCCGCGGCGACCTGCACGTTCTGCTCCTGCACCGCGCGCACAAGGTCGCCCGCCGACAGGTTTCGAGAGGCGAGTTGCTCCGGGTCGATCCAGATGCGCATCGAATAATCGCGCGCGCCGAAGACCGTGATGTCGCCCACGCCCTCGAGCCGGGCCAGTTCATCCCGGATCTGCAGCGTTGCGTAATTGCTGATGTACAGCGCATCGCGGCTGCTGTCCGGCGAATACAGCCCCACGACGAGCGAAAGATCAGGCGAAGACTTGCGAACGGTGACGCCGAGTCGGCGCACATCCTCCGGGATCTGCGGCTCCGCGATGGCGACTCTGTTCTGGACCTGCACCTGCGCAATGTCCAGATCCGTGCCGAGCCGGAACGTGACGGTCAACGTCATGTTGCCGGTGTTCGTGCACTGACTGGACATGTACAGCATGTTTTCCACGCCGTTGACCTGCTGCTCGATCGGCGTGGCCACGGTGTCGGCCACCACCTGGGCGCTCGCGCCGGGGTAAGACGCCGTGACGACAACCGTCGGCGGAACGATTTCCGGGTACTGAGCGATCGGGAGTGTGAAGATCGACAGCCCCCCGACGATGACGATCACCGCCGAGAGCACGGCCGCGAACACGGGCCGATCAATGAAGAAGTGCGCGAACCTCATGGAGACACGGCCCCGGCGGGCCGGGTCTGGCCGGGCGCGCCTGAAGATGGGAGCGTGGACCCCGCCGGTGCGATCATGATTTCCGCATCGAGCGCTTCGGTAGAGATCGGTGCCTCCTGCGGGCTGACCTTGGCGCCCGGCCGCGCGTGCATGACGCCATTAATGACCACGCGCTCTCCGGGCTCGAGGCCCGACTCGATGGCACGGAACCTGCCGAAGAGCGCTCCGGTCTTCACGATGCGCGCCTCCACCGTGTCATCATCCTTGACGATCAGCAGCCGCTTCTGATTCTGGTCCGCCGACACGGCCGCATCCGGCACGAGCAGCGCCTCGTACACGCCGCTTCCCGGGATCCGGACTCGCGCGAACAGGCCGGGGAGCATAGAGCCGCGTGGATTGGCATAAACACCTCGGCCTCGGATCGTGCCGGTGGCGGGATCGAGCCGGTTATCGACGAAGTCGACGATGCCTTCCTGCGGGAAACCCGTCTCATCGGAGAGTTGCAGGAAGCAAGGGATGCGCGCATCGCGCGCGCTGATGCGCCTGCCCTCGCGCGCCAGGCGCTGATACTTAAGGACCGATTGCTCATCTGCATCGATATAGCAGTAGATGGGGTCGATCGATGTGATGGTGGTGAGCAGCGTGGCCTCGCCGGCGCCCCCATTGATCAGGTTGCCCGGGGTCACGAACTTTTTGCTGATGCGACCCGCGATCGGGGCCGTCACGCGGGACCACTCCAGATCGAGTTCCGCATCGCGCACCGCGGCGTCCGCGGCCGCGACCTCCGCCTGGGCTGTGAGCATCTGCCGGCGGGCATCTTCGAGGTCGTTCTCGGATGCCGCCTCCCTCGCGCGAGCGTCCTCGACTTCTTTGAACCGGAAAGCCGTGTAGCCCACCTGCGCTTTCGCGCGGGAGAGTTCCGCCTGGGCACGCGCCAGCGCAACGTCGAACGGTCGCGGATCGATGACGAACAGCAGATCGCCCTTCTGGATGATCGATCCCTCCTGGAAGGGAGCTTCCTCAATGAACCCGCTCACGCGCGCCCGGACTTCGACGGTCTCAACGGCCTCGAGCCGGCCTGTGTACTCATCCCATTCCATAACCTGGCGTTGAACGGGACGAGCAACTGTCACCGCGGGCGGCGGGGCCGGCGGCGATTGAGGCGCGCGTCGGCAACCCGGCTCGAAGACGAGCAGAAAGGCGATACCAGCGATCCAGACCCTGCAACGGCCCATCAACCACCGACGACTTCAAAGGCGACGTTCAGATTCCCGCGCGTCGCGTGCGAGTACGGGCAGATCTTCTCGTGCGCCTCTCGCGCGAGCGCGGCCAATTCCGCCTGCGGCAGGTTCCTGTCCTCGATGTGCATTAGGACCGACAGGCCGAATCCACCGCCCTCGCGCGGCCCGATCGAGACAGAACACGTGACTCTCGCCTTGCTCGCATCTTTTTTTTGCTGCTTGGCCACGAAGTCGAGAGCCCCGCCGAAGCAGGCGGCATAGCCCGCGGCGAACAGATGTTCCGGCGTAGCCGTGCCCGGCTTGCCCGGCCCGCCCATCTCTTTGGGCACGGACAGGTTCGCCTTAACCATCCCATCGCTGGACTCCGTGTGCCCGTTGCGCCCACCCGATGCGGTGGCTGTCGCGGTGAAGAGCGGCTTGATTCGGTCCATCTGCTTTTCTCCCTTCAGACGTTCGTGGAGTCACCAGTATGACAGCCCGCAGCGCGTGCTCCAATGTCCTTCGCTCCTGGCGCCCTCTTTCTTGCGACTGGAATCGATCACGATCAGCCCTCTGCGAGCCTCGCAGCGCCGGTTCTGGGATCCGAGGGTGCGGCCGCTTTCCACCGCTCGTGATGCTCTCGAATCGCGACAATGGCCTGGTCTGCCGTGTCGAGGCATTGCGGAATCTCAAAGTCCTCGGGGCTCGCCAGGTGAAGGCGAGGATCCAGCATGCTGAGGCGCGCCCACTCCACGAGCCCCCGCCACATTTTCCCGACGAGAATGAGCGGCACATCGGTCACATGCCGCACCTGAAGCAACTGCCAGATCATCAGCATCTCGAGCACCGTGCCGATGCCGCCGGGCACGACGACGAACGCATCCGAAGCGAGCACAAAGTGGTGCAGGCGAGTAAAAAAGGTTTTGTGCTCGAAGGCGTGTTCGACGAAAGGATTAACGTCCTGCTCGAAGGGCAGTTCCACACGAATCCCGGCGGATGCGCCGGCGCGGCCGGCGCTCTTCGCGCCCTCGTTCGCCGCCTGCATCAGGCCCGGACCGCCCCCGGTCACGATGTCGCATCCCATCTCGCTGAAGGCGGCCGCCACGCGCTTCACTTCGTCGTAGACATGCGTCCCGGGTTGGGCGCGGGCTGAGCCGAAGATCGCCACGCGGTACCGCTCGCGCTTCGAGGGCCGCAGCCGGGTGAGATTGTTCACGAGATCCCAGAGCCCCATGACCGTGGTGACGAGGATCTGCTTGACGGCCTCCTCGTCGGCAAGGCTCACCATGCCTGCGTTGGCCTGGTTCTGTTCTTGAGACATCTTCTGCTCCTTGACCCGATTCGAGACCGCGCTCAGTCTCGACGTTTGAACAGCGCGACCGTGTGCCGCGCCATAACGAGTTCTTCATTCGTGGGCACGACCCAGACGTTTAATCTCGCCGCGGGCTCGCTGATCCGAGGGCCCCCGCGCGAATTGGCCGCCGCATCGATGGTGACACTCAGCCATCGCGATGCTTCGCAGATCGCCCCGCGGATCGCAGGCGCGTTCTCGCCGATGCCGCCGGTGAACACAACGGCGTCAAGCCCTCCAAGGGCGCCCGCCATCGATCCCATTTCGCGCGCCGCGCGATAGACGAAGAGATCGATCGCTTCCCTCGCTCTCGGATCCTCGCTCGCGGTGAGTTCGCGCATGTCACTCGATATGCCGGACACGCCGAGCAGTCCGGATTCCTCGTACAGGATGCGCTCGACCTCCGAAGCGCTCAGTCCCTTGTTCTGCATCAGATAGAGGATCACGCCCGGATCGATGGACCCGCAGCGGGTGCCCATCACAAGCCCATCGAGCGCGCTGAATCCCATCGTGGTCGCCACGCTCCGCCCCGCCTGCATCGCACATAGACTTGCGCCATTGCCCAGATGCGCGACGTTCGTGCGACCCGCGGCCGCCGCGCGGTCGATCCCGGGCAGCGTGCTCGCGATGTACTCGTACGACAGCCCATGGAACCCATAGCGCCGGATCCCTCGCTGCGAATACGCACGCGGGATCGCCACCGCCTGCGCCACAGCCGGTTGCGTTCTGTGGAATGCCGTGTCGAAGCAGGCGACCTGCGGCACTCCCCGCGCCGAACGTGAGACCTCTTCGATCGCCGCCAGACCGTGCGGCTGATGCAGCGGCGCCAGTGGAATCATTTCTTCCAGTTGTGCCAGCACCCGCTCGTCGATGAGGACGGGTTGGTCGAATCTGTCGCCCCCGTGGACAACCCTGTGTCCGACGGCCACGACACGCGTTGAGGAAAGAGCGCCGGCGCGCATCCAATCAAAGACGAACCCAACCGCCCCGGAGTGATGGAGCCTCGAACCGCTGCCCCACGACTGCTCATCGATCAGCGTGCCCGCTGTATCAACGGCCCTGAAGCACGGTCCGTTCGAGAGTCCGTCGATCTGGCCGCGCAGCAAGGGCTGCGGCGGATCGTCCGCGGCGAACACGGCGAACTTGAGGCTGGATGACCCCGCGTTCAGGATGAGAATCGCATCGGCCACGGCTCGATCACACCTCGGTCCCCGATGGCTGCGTGCTCGCGCGCACGGCGCCCCTCAGGCGATAAGCCTCACACGTTGTCGCCTTCGGTCGAGCTCCTGCGCGCTGGCGAGCCCTTCGTGCCGCCCCACTTCCATCCAAGGATCCTCGGGTCGTCCTCGCCGCGCTCCGTGATGTATTGGCGATGTTCGATGAGTGCATCACGGATCGCCTGTTTGGCGTACGCCGCCCGCGAACCGAGCGCGGGCACACGGTCGATCACATCGCCCACGAGGTGGAAGCGGTCGATGTCGTTGAGAACGCACATGTCAAACGGCGTGGTCGTCGTGCCCTCTTCCTTGTAGCCCCGCACATGCAGGTTCTTGTGGTTGGTCCGTCGGTAGGTGAGGCGGTGGATCAGCCAGGGATAGCCGTGGAACGCGAAGACGATCGGCCGGTCCTTAGTGAACAGGACATCGAAGTCGTGATCGCTCAGGCCGTGGGGGTGCTCGCTGGGCGGCTGGAGGGTCATGAGATCCACGACATTGACGACGCGCACCTTGATCTGCGGCGCGTGGCGGCGGAGCAGGTCCACGGCGGCGAGCGTCTCGAGGGTCGGCACATCGCCGCAGCAGGCCATCACAATGTCGGGATCCGAGCCCTTGTCATTGGAGGCCCATTCCCAGATCCCGATGCCCGCTTCGCAGTGTTTGACCGCCTCATTCATGGTGAGCCACTGCGGCGCGGGCTGTTTGCCGGCGACGATCACGTTCACATAGTTGCGGCTCTTGAGGCAGTGGTCGGTGACACTCAGAAGACAGTTGGCATCCGGCGGCAAGTAGACGCGGATGATGTCGGCCTTCTTATTGACCACGTGGTCGATGAACCCGGGGTCCTGATGGCTGAAGCCGTTGTGGTCCTGGCGCCAGACATGGCTCGACAGCAGGTAGTTGAGCGACGCGATGGGCCGCCGCCAGCCGATGTCGTTGCACACCTTCAGCCACTTGGCGTGCTGGTTGAACATGGAATCGATGATGTGGATGAAGGCCTCGTAGCAGTTGAAGAACCCGTGCCGCCCCGTGAGCAGGTAGCCCTCCAGCCAGCCCTGGCACTGGTGCTCGGAGAGCATCTCGATCACTCGGCCATCCGGGGCGATGTTGTCGTCGGTCGGGAGAATCTCACCGACAAACCCGCGTTTCGTGACTGAGAAGATGTCCTGCCACCGGTTCGAGGCGTTCTCGTCCGGGCTGAAGACGCGGAAGTTCTTCGACTTGAGATTCCGCTTCATGACCTCGGCCAGGTACTTCCCTTGCACGCGCGTGGACTCGGCGATCACCGCTCCGGGCGATGGAACGTCGACCGCGAAATCCTCGAAGCGCGGGAGTCTCAGTTCCTTGAGCACAACGCCGCCGTTGGCGTGGGGGTTCGCGCCCATCCGCCGCTCACCCCTGGGGGCGAGTTCCGCGAACTCCTCGTGCAGGCGGCCGGTTTCATCGAAGAGTTTCTCGGGGCCATAGGACTTGAGCCACTGCTCAAGGATCTTCACGTGCCCCGCCTTGTCCATGTCTCCCATGGGCACCTGGTGCGACCGCCAGTAGTCCTCGCATCTCTTGCCGTCGATTTCCTTCGGGCACGTCCATCCCTTGGGCGTGCGCAGGACGATCATGGGCCAGCGCGGCCGCGACTTAAATCCGCCGGTTCTCGCCTCGTGCTGGATGCGCCGGATCTCGTCGAACGCGCTATCCATGGCGCGGGCCATCTGCTGGTGCACATCGACCGGGTCGCTGCCCTCGACATGGATGGGGGCGTACCCGTAGCCGCGCATCAACTGATCCAGTTCTTCCTTCGGGATCCGCGCGAGCACGGTTGGATTCGCGATCTTGAATCCGTTGAGGTGCAGGATGGGCAGCACGGCCCCGTCATGCTCGGGATTGAGGAACTTGTTCGAGTGCCACGAGGTTGCGAGTGCGCCGGTTTCCGCTTCGCCGTCTCCGACCACGCACGCAACGATGAGATCGGGATTGTCGAACGCCGCGCCGAAGGCATGGGAGAGCGCATAGCCAAGTTCGCCGCCTTCGTGGATCGAGCCGGGTGTCTCCGGGGCGACGTGGCTTGGGATGCCGCCGGGGAACGAGAACTGCTTGAAGAGGCGCTTCATGCCCTCCTCATCCTGCGAGACACCCGGGTAGACCTCGGTGTAGGTGCCTTCGAGATACACGTTCGCGACGAGCGCGGGCCCGCCGTGACCGGGACCGGTGACATAGAGCACACTCACGTCGCGCGCCTTGATCACTCGGTTGAGATGCACGTAGATGAAGTTCAGGCCGGGCGTTGTCCCCCAGTGACCCAGCAACCGCGGCTTGATGTGCTCGCGTGTGAGCGGCTTGCGCAGCAGCGGGTTGTCGAGCAGATAAACCTGTCCGACCGAGAGATAGTTGGCGGCTCGCCAATAGGCGTCGATTCGTTCGAGTTGATCGGCGCTCAACGGCGCGGAAGCGGCTGGCGCTTCGATCTCAACTCTTCTCGTCCGTCCGGCGGCCGTGCGGGTCATGGCGAATCTCCGAAAAAGTTCCAAAAGATCGTGCCTCGGTCTGCTCCTAGACCTCGATCGTCGCCGGATAGCCCGGCAATTCGCACGTAAGGCCGAATCGGTCCTTGATGAGACCCTTGAGCGTACGCCGGGCATTGTCCTCGCCGTGGGTAAGCAGGATCCGAGGTCGGGCCCGGGCCAGCGAGCCGATCCACGCGAGCAGGTCCCGCTGGCCGGCGTGTCCACTCAATCCGCCGAATGTGTGCGTCTTGGCGCGCACAGCGACAGGTTGTCCGAACACGCGCACCGACTTCGCCCCATCGATCAGCGAGCGCCCGAGGGAGCCGCGCGACTGATAGCCCACCATCAGAACCAGCGTGCGCTCATCGGGGAGATTCGCTCGAAGGTGGTGGAGAATGCGTCCGCCCGTGCACATCCCGGCCCCGGCGAGGATCATGAGCGGCCCGCGCCGCGTCATCAGGGCGCGGGAGTCGGAAGCGCGCGGACAGGCCCGGACCGTGCGCAGATTGGCCGACATCTCGCCCGAGCGCATCATGGCCAGGGCTTCCTCGTCGAAGCCCTCCATGTGCTTCTTGTAGATCGAGGTCGCCTCGATCGCCATCGGGCTGTCCACAAAGATCGGAAAGGGCTTGAGCGTCTTGCGCTTGAACGCGCCCGCGAGGAGGTAGAGCAGCAACTGCGTGCGCCCGATCGCAAAGACCGGCACGAGCACCTTGCCCCCACCCTCGACGCAGTCCCTGATTGCCTCTCGCGCCTCGACCGCTGTCTCTTGCAGCGAGCGGTGATCGCGATCTCCGTAGGTTGACTCCATGAAAACAAGGTCCGCCTTCCGGAACGGAGTGGGATCGCGATGCAGCGGCGCTCCACGGGGCCCGATATCGCCGGAGAAAACGATGACGCGGCGCTTGTCGCCCTCATCGACGGTCACTTCTAGGCTCGCCGAACCCAGGACATGCCCCGCTTCGACCGCACGGACCGAGATCCCCGGCGCGACCTCGGTCGGAAAGTTGTATCGCAGTTTTCTGAAGAGCCCGGTGAGCTGTTCGACCTGACGGACGGTGTACAAGGGCTCGATCGGAGGCTTGCCCTGCTCCGCGCGGCGCCGGTTCTGTCGCTTCACGCCCTCGCCCTGAAGCCGGGCGGCGTCGCGAAGGATCAGCCGCGTCAGGTCGATGGTCGCTGGGGTCGCAAAGATCGGCCCGGAGTACCCGAAGCGGATGAGCAGCGGCAGGCGGCCCGTGTGATCGAGGTGGCAGTGTGTGAGCACCACGGCGTCGAGCCGGCTCAACCGCTCGCGCTGAGGCAATCGATTGAAGTTCTCCAGCTTCCTCGCGCCCTGGAAGAGCCCGCAGTCGACGAACACCCGCGCCCGCGCTGTCTGGAGCAGGTACGCGGAACCGGTGACTTCACCACCGGATGCCCCGAGAAGTGTGATCTTCATGTATCAGCCCCGGCGCGCTCGATCGGACGCCGCGAACAGGTTACTCCGCTCCGAGTCCGCGAATCGGTATCAGCGCTGATCAGTTGGCGCAGGGTATTTCCCTGCCGCGCCGGCCGCACGGGCTCGGGATTCATGCGGAGCGAATCACACGGCCGCCGCCTACGGCTTGAGCGACTTGACGAGCGTCACTTCCGTGCCGTCATTGTTCCACGTCACGACGTCGCAGTACGCCTTCATCAGGAGGATGCCGCGCCCGCACGCGCGCGTCAGGTTCTCAGGCGCCGTGGGGTCGGCGACAGCGCCGCGATCGAAGCCTCGGCCCTGATCCCGGATGACAAACGTCGCGGATGACTGGCTGAACCTCATGATCACGTGCACATCGCGCGAACGGTACGGCTCCTTCTCCAGCCGTTCGTCGATGGCGCGGTAGTACGCGTCGGTGTCGTCCCCGCGGCTCTCCGAGCCCACTTCGAGGTTGCCGTGGATGACGGCGTTGGCCAGCGCCTCCGTGAGGGCGACGCCGATGCGGGACATTTCATTCTCATTGCTCAGGCCATAGTCCTCGAGCACGCGCTGGACATACCCGACCACCACGGGGATGACCTTGGGGTCGTTGCCGATGTGGAGTTCCACCTCGCCGGCCCGGAGAAACTCGCGGATGCGCTCGCGGTACGGGTTGCGGCGCGTCACGTTGATGATCGTCTCGATCGTCTCGATCAGCCTCCGCCGATCGGCGTCGCGAGGCACGTACGTCATCGCGCCGAGTTGCAGTTGCTGGATCAACCCTTCGGCCCCCTCGTCCCCTCCGGTCAGAACGATCACAGGCAGGAGCGGGTGGCTCGACGCGATGTACTCCCGCAAACCCGCGTCGCGCCACACGCTCGAATCCACGAGCAGGAGCGTGATCGGGCTCATGCCGAGCGTCTCCCGCGCTTCCTGCGCGGTCACCGCCAAGGCAACATCCCACACATCGCTCCGAGCCCGCTCCTTGAGCGACTTGGCTCTCTCTCGATCGGAATCGACAATGAGCAGGTGCGTGGTGGTCACAGGGACGCCTCGGCAGCGCGGGGCATGCCCGCGCCGGCGCCAGTCTACCCGGGCGATCCTCGAATCGGCTCCGCTTGTTTGGCGCGCGTTATCTTGCGGCGAGCATCAATCCGGGCTCGCCAGGCGCACGATTTCTTTGGGCTTCGCCGCCGCCAGGTAATCCTTGGCCGACATGATGATCGATTCCGTGAGCGATGCCGCGTTGAACGCGACACGCTCAAGTCGCGTGATGCCCTCATCCACGTAGAGATTCAGCGGCAGGACCGGTCGCCCGAACGGCGGCACGCCGCCCGGCTCCAGCCCGGTGAGTTCCTTGAGTTCTTCGAGCGAAGCGAACCGGATATCGCGCACACCGAGGCTCGCCCTCGCGCTGGCCGTGTGCAACTTCTTCGCCGCGCTCACGACCAGAAGCCGGAACTCCCCATCGCACTTCGCGACGATCGCCTTCGCACCATGCTCCAGCGGCTCGCCGCGCGCCGCGGCCGATTCCTGGCTTGTTCTCGTCGGAATATGAATCAGATGGCGATACGGCACTCCCGCCGCGTCAAGCAGCTCGCTGATCGCGCCGGGTGTCGCTTGGCTGCTCACCGCTTGTGACTCTCTCCATCCGGCGCGTTGGTCGGGCCGCTCGCGACCGTTGCCCGACCGGCGCAATATGTCCGGAGTACTTCGAGCACGCGCGCAGCACTGATCGGCTTGGACATGTGCTCGTTCATGCCGGATTGCAGGCACCTCGCGCAGTCCTCGGGCATCGCGTTGGCCGTCATGGCCACGATCGGCACGCGCGAAACATCTCCCTCGAGCGCGCGGATGCGCCGTGTCGCCTCGTACCCGTCCATCACCGGCATCTGACAATCCATGAGCACCAGGTCGTACGGCGCGGTCCGCACCCGCCGCAGCGCCTCTTCGCCGTCGCCCGCCGTTTCGACCGTGCAGCCGAAGCGCTGAAGAACGATCGTCGCGACCTTCTGGTTCGACGCGATGTCGTCCACGAGCAGCACGCGCGCATCAAAGCGCGGAGCGAGGCCGGAGGGCGCGCCCGGTCGAGGCGCCACGACGCGTCGAGCGACGAGGAGCGACGGCGTTTCGCCGTGATCTCGCATCGACTTGAGCCCGCAGAGCGTCTCCCCCAGTTGGCCGGCCCGCACCGGTTTCAGCAGGAACGCCCCGACTCCCGCGGCCTCCATCGCGTTGCGATCGATGTTGGGCACCGAACTGGCCATCACCATGATCGTGCCCTTGAGCGCGGCGTCGGCGCTGAGCCGACCGCACAGCGCCAGCCCATCGAGGTCCGGCATCAGATAGTCGGTCACGACGAAGTCGAACCGCGCCCCTTTCTCCGCCGCCTCGCGCAGGATCCGGATCGCGGCTTCACCGCCGTGGGCCGCGGCGACCTCCATCCTCCAGGAGATCAGATGCTCCCTCAACACCCGCCGGTTCACCTCGTTGTCATCGACAACAAGCGCGCGCAGGCCCGCCAGGTCAGCCACGTCAGCGCCCTCGACGCACGGCGTCCGGTCCAGCGGAAGCCGCAGGGTGAAAGAGAACACCGATCCCTTCCCGACCGCGCTCTCGACGCGCGCCGCTCCCCCCATCATCTCGACCAGTTGCCGGCTGATCGCAAGACCAAGCCCCGTGCCGCCGAATCGGCGCGTCGTGCTGGCCTCCGCCTGGGTGAATTTCTCAAAGAGTCGGCTCAGCGCAGCGGGCGGGATTCCTATGCCGGTGTCCTCGACTCGAACCTCGAGGACCGCATCCTCGCCCTCTTCGCTCCCCGAGACGTCGATCACGACCTGCCCGCGCTCCGTGAACTTCACCGCGTTGCCGGCGAGATTCATCAGCACCTGGCGGATACGACCGGAGTCTCCCACCACACGACGCGGCGTCCCCGGTCGGTAGCGCGTGATCAACTCGATCCGTTTCTCCTGCGCGCGCACCGCGAGCAGGTGACCCACATCCTCGACGGCGGCCTGCAGGTCAAAGGGGTGAGGGTCGAGCGTCATTTTGCCGGCTTCGATCTTCGAAAAATCAAGAATGTCGTTGATGATCGTCAGCAGCGCGTGCCCCGAGTCGTAGATGATGCGCGCGTGCTCCCGCTGCGTGTCCGAAAGATCGGTGTTGAGCAGGTGTTCGGCCATGCCCAGCACGCCGTTCATCGGCGTGCGGATCTCGTGGCTCATGTTGGCCAGGAACGCGCTCTTTGCCTCGCTCGCCGCTTCGGCCTGCGCCTTGGCGACCTTAAGATGCAGCGACCGTCCGAGTTCTTCGCTCATGCTGTTGAGCGCATCGGAGAGTTCGCGGAGCTCGGCCGCTCCTCGAAGCTCGATCCGCTCGTCGAATCGGCCCTGACCAAGCCGCTTCACATGCGCAACAAGCCGTGAGATGGGCTTGGCGATCCAGAACGCCGCCGCGAGAACGATCCCAAGGAGCGCCAGCGAACCGATGGCGACCGGAATCAGGCGGGCCTGGAGCCGCTCCTGCACTCGCGCGAGGATGCTCGATTCGGGCACGTGCAGCGCGAAGGACCAACCGGCGGCTGGAATCGGTGCGAATGCCGCGTGGCGCAACTCGGTCTCACCGGGATTCGAGAACTTGGCCACGTCCGAAGCGCCGCCGATCATGTGCCTGCCCAGAGCGTCGATGGTCGGCCGCTCGTTGACACGGGCGTAGTCAAAGATGGTTCCGCCGCCAAACATGGACGACTCGGCCGCCGTCACAAAGCGCCCCTCTCGACTGAGAATGAACGATGCCGGATTGCCGAAGGAAAGGTCGTTGAGGTCGATGGACGCCTTGATATCGTCGAGTCTCACATCCACGGTCACGATGGCCGCAATCCTGCCGTTGAGCCGGACGATCTCGCTGCGCGTGACCATGTAGACGTTGCCCGCGCCAGAGTCAAAGTACGGCTCGGTCCACAGCGCGTTGCCCGTCGCCACCGGTTTGGCGTACCACTCGTTCTCGGCGAGCGTGTAGTCGTACGCGATGGAGAGGTCCATCTCTCGGAGTCCCGCGCCCTCGCGACAGACATAGGGAGCAAAGCGAGTGCGTCCGCCCGTGAGCGCCTCAGGCACAAACGCGAAGCAGGCTCCGTACACGCTTGAATTGCCCTCGACCATCGCGCGCAGCGTGCGATACGTCTCTTCATCATCAGGCAGCCCGCGGACGGCGGTCACTTCGGCAACGCTCCGGGGCACCGCGGCGATCGCCTGGAAAAAGCCTTCGAGCTGGCCGGCGTATCGCGCGGCGATCCTCCTCAGGCTTCTCTCCGTGCCATCCAGTGCATCCGCCCGCTGGCTCCGGTACTCGATCCAGAGCAGCGTTCCCGCCACCGCGATGTACGGCACGCCGATCGCCAGCAGCAGTCTGAGCCGGATAGTCAGGCGCACGGTCTCATCGTAGCCGCACGTGCCGGGTTCCCGACGATCGTTCGCCGCCCGATCCGCCTTCGCACACGCGGCAGCGGTATCCTTGATTCCCGAACAACGTGATCGAGCGAGGCGGGTTTCCAATGAAAGGCGGCCGGGAATGGCTTGGAGTATTGGCCGAAGAGTGATGCTGGGTGTGCTCGTTGGCGCTCTGCTGAGCACAGGCGCCTGCGCGAAGAACCGATTGGCGCGCGAACAGCGGCGCGAGGCCCGCACTCCCGTCGGTGAATGGCGCCTGGTGAAGATCGGCGATGACCCGGTCGATGCAATCATCCCGCCCGAGTCGCGCCCGCCCGCCCTCGCGATTCATCCGGACGGAAGCGTCACCGGCTTCACCGGTGTCAATCAGATCCGCGGCCTGCTCGACTACCACGGCTTTGCGCGCGGCGGATTCGAGATGAGCGATCCGGTCACCACTCGAATGGCCGGGCCGCCGCAGATGATGGCGGTCGAAGAGCGATTCCTGAATGCGCTCGCCGGCCGGCGTTCCTACAGGGTCGAGGAGGGCGTCCTGTCCATTCGCGGTGGCAAGGAACCGGTGCTCGAATTCGTGCGTGCCCAATAGGTGCGCCGTGCGAATCAAGGTGCTGGACCGTGACGAATGAAGCGCACGCTCAACCCGCAGCGCCGCCCTCTCAACCGGCTCAGGCCCTCTGGCGCGGGTTCTTCAGGTCTCGCGTGCTCTGGCTCGCCATGACCATCTGTGCGCTCGGAGGTGCGCTCACGGTCTGGTCGTGGCTCTCGCGCCCCGAACCCCCTCCGCCGGCACGCACGGCTCCACTCGTCCAAGAACTCGCTTCAAACTCAGGCCCCGCTTCACCGGTCTCGGAGCCGCGTTTCGTGGACCGCGCTGCCCCGGCCGCGACCCGATTGGGAGCATCCTTTGTCTTCGCCTACGCGATCGGCTGGTTTCTTCGTCGTATGCTCAAACTCGCTGCGGTGCTGGCCGTGCTCGCCTTGGGCGTGGTCTACCTGCTCAAGCGGTTCGATTTGCTCTCGGACCACGCAACGGTCGAACGGGCCGCGCGGGACGCCGGCGACTGGGCCCAGCGCGAAGGCGCCACGTTCAAGGACTTCGTGCTCGGCTATGTGCCCAGCGCCGCGGCGGGCGCGGCAGGCCTCTTCATAGGATTCATTCGGCGACGACACGGCCTCTTCTGGGCCGGCCGCTGCCGTCAGACCTTGCGTGCGCCGGCGCCGATCGATGATGCGTGAACACTGGGAACATGTGTACGCCCAAAAAGATCCGACTCAATTGAGTTGGTATCAGCGCGAGCCCGCGCGCTCGCTGGCCCTCATCGATGAATCCCTCGCCGCTCTTGCCCCTTCAGAACGACAGACGCGACGCATCATCGACGTCGGAGGCGGCGTCTCCACGCTCGTCGAACATCTGCTCGACCGCCCGAGCGTTGAGATCTGCGTGATGGACATCGCCGGACTTGCCCTGGCTCACGCCCGCCGAAGGCTGGGCGAGCGCGCAGCCCGGGCGCGATGGATCGAAGCCGATGTCTCCAAACCGATTCCCGAGCCCGGTCCCGCGTGGGCGGACTTGTGGCACGACCGCGCCGTGTATCACTTCCTGACGAGCCCCGACCAGCGCGCCGGCTACGCGGCCAACCTCTCGCGGATCCTCAAACCTGGCGGACGCGCCATAATCGCGACCTTCGCGCCCGATGGCCCGCCACGATGCAGCGGGCTCGACGTCTGCCGTCACGACGGAGCCTCGATCGTGCGCGAACTCGGCGGCGCCTCGGCGGGCCTCTCCCTCGTCCGTGAAGAACGCGAAGACCACGTCACACCATGGGGCGCAACTCAGCGCTTTGTTTACGCCCTCATCGACCGCCGCTGACAGATCGAGCTCACGCCCGACCTTTCAGCATCCCGTGCCAGTACATCGCGGGGAGCATGTGCTTCTTCAGCAGGTACATGCTCAGCCGCTCCTTGCCCTGGTCGAACGGGAAAGTCTCGTGCGGCTGAAGGTCATAGGCGAACTCAGCCAGGATCAGTTTCCCGTAGCCGGTCACGAGCGGGCACGACGTGTACCCGTCGTACTTGCCGTTCAGCCCCGCGCCCGTCACCGCCGCGAGCAGATTGCGTACCACGATCGGCGCCTGCTTGCGGATCGCCGCGCCCGTCTTGCTCGTCGGCAGGCTCGAGCAATCGCCCAACGAGAACACGTTGGCAAACTTCGTGTGCCGGCAGGTCTCCTTGTCCACATCCACCCAGCCCGCGGCGTTTCCCAGCGGGCTCGACTTGATGAAGTCCGGCGGCCCCTGTGGCGGCGTCACGTGCAGCAGGTCGAACTTCTGCACCACCTCTTGGTTCTTGTCGAGATCCTGAAACACAGCCTCGCGGCTCCCCGCGCGGATTTCGGTCAGGTTGTGCTTGTAGTGCGGCGGCTCGATGCCCTTCCGCTTGATCACCTCCAGCAGAGCCTTCGCGTACTTCTCCACCTTGAAGATCACCGGCTCGCCGATGTAGAAGTGGATGCGCGCTCGATCCCGCGTCCCGCGCTGACGGAACGCATCGTCAGCTAAGTACATGATCTTCTGAGGCGCGCCGCCGCACTTGATCGGCGTGGCCGGGTGCGTGAACACCGCGTCGCCGCTCTTGAACGAGCGGATCGCGTCCCACGTCGTCTCAACCGTGTCGTATGAGTAGTTCGAGCAGATACCGTTCTGCCCGATGTTCCCCTCGAGGCCCTTGATCGCTTTCCAGTTGACCTGGATTCCCGCGGCGACGACGAGAAAGTCGTACGTCAGTCGCGCCCCGCCCTTGAGTACCACCGCATTCTTGTCCGGCTCGAACGAAGCCGCCGAATCCTTGATCCACTCGGCGCCGCGCGGGATCAGGTCCTGCTCGCGTCGGTGCGTCACCTGTCGCGGCATGACGCCCGCGCCGACCAGCGTCCACAGCGGCTGGTAGTAGTGGTGCTCCGACGGTTCGACGATGGCGACTTGCCCGCGCTGTCCCGCGCGGCACAAGCGGGCGGCCACGCTGATCCCCGCCGACCCGCCGCCGATGATCAGAAAGCGATGATGCGATGAGGCGCCGTTGGTCGCCATGGGTTGCTCCTTGGAGCCGGGCCCCGGCCCGCACTCATCCGGAGCGCCGTGCGCTTAGGTATACCAACAAGACCAGAGAATCCGCACGCTCGTTCACGGCCCGACCCAAGGCACGCCGTTGAGGATCACCCGGATCGCCGGAGTGTCCAGAGGCGACAGGTGCAGCAGGAACCGCTTCCCGTCGGGCGCAATGTCGAAATTCTCGATGCGCTGAGCCGATTCGAACAGCACTCGGGGCCGCGGCGGCGATTGAAACGAATCCGGCCTGTCCAAGTCGACGGCCATGATGGCGGAGACGCCTGAAGCACCGGGCTGGTCGCCGGAAGCCTCCCGGAGGTAGAAGAGCCGGTCGCCCGCGCGCGACCAGCCGGCGTCCGTGCCCCCGCCTTCCGAGACCTGAATCTTCGGCCCCGGACCGGGATACGGCGCGAGGTAAACCTCGGGCCTGCCCGATTCGTCAGTCGAGTATGCGATCCACTTTCCATCGGGAGAGAAGCGGGCGTCGAACTCGTCCGAGGGCGTGCTTCGGAACGCGACGGCATCGCTCTGGCCGCTCAGCGGAACGAGCCGCAATTCACTCCCCAGACGGTCGACGTTGCCGCTGACGAGCAGTGTCGCGCCGTCCGGAGCGATGTCCTCGGCGAACCAGACCTGGCCGGCGCTACCTTTCCCGTACACATCACGGATCGGGCCTGAGCCGTCCGCGTTGATCGAATAGATCCAAGGGGCGTCGCTGCGGTCCCACGAGAAGTACAAAGTGGCGCCGTCGCGGCTCCAGAGCGGCCCGCCTTCCCAGCGAGCATCCGTTGTCAGGCGGCTCGATGTTGCACGGCCGATGCCGAAGATCCACATGTCGCTGGCGCCCGTGCGTCGGTCGCTCACACCGACCGCCACCCGGGTCCCATCCGGCGCAATTCGTGGCGCATCGAAATCTCCTTTGGGTCCGATGGCGCCGACGCGCAGCCCACGCTCGTCGAACCACGCCAGTTCCTCCTCTTCACCGGGCGGTTCGAATGCGATCGTGCCATTGTTCGAGACGCTGACGCTCGTGGCTCCGAAGGCCTTGAAGAAGAACGCCCCGTCGGCGACCGTCGCGGCATCGCCCGTGATCCGCATCGAATCGAGATCAAACGGGGCGGCCTTGATCGCGCCGTCGTCCACGTAGATCAGCCGGTCCGGCTCGATGTACCGCACCGGCGAGATGATGTTCGCGATGAATGTGCGCTCCGTGGAGCCCAAGCGCCCCATGTAAAGCCTGCCGATGCGCACTTCTTCATCCGGATTGAAGCCGACGCCCACAAAGAAGTAACGCACGCCATCGGGCAGAAAACGGGGCCAGGCGTGGATCCGCTCGAATAGCGCGGGATCCAGAGTCGTCAACGGCTCGGGTGTCCCGCCGCCCGCGGGGATCCTGCACAGGCGATTCTCGGCCACTCCTTCCGAAAGGATGATCTCTCCACTCGGGCCCCAAGTCGCACCGACGTTGGCCGGTACAGCGGCGATCAACCTGCGTGAGCCGCCCTGCACCACATCGACCGACCAGAGTTTCCCATCGGCATGGAACGCGATGAAGCGACTGTCCCATGACCAGAAGGGTTGATCCGCGCCGCCGGTCTCGGGGAGGGGTCGCGCTTCGAAGGAATCGAGCGGACGAACCCAGAGACTCCAATCGTCTGCACCAGGCGCGCGTGCGAGGAACACGATGGACCGTCCATCCGGCGACAGCCTTGAACTGCTCGCCTGGGCATACGCGGCTGTGCGCGACGGAATCGACAGCCTGATCGGTTGGGACTGACTTCGCTCGGTTTGCCCCCAGCGCGTGGCCGCGACCCACGTGCCGCCGACGAGCAGGAGGACGGCCGCCAGCGCGCCACCCGCCATCGCCCAGCGCCTTGCCGGCCGGGCCGAAGCCGTCGCGGTCCACTCGTGCCCCGTGATCGCGCGTTCGAGTTGAATCCGCGCATCACCGATGTCGTGCAGCCGCTGCCTCCGATCCTTCGCCAGGCAGCCGCCGAGCAATTCGTGGATGCGCGCCGGTGTCTGCGCTGGGAGCGAAGCCCAATCCGGCTCGCGGTGCAAGATGGCGCCGATCGAGTCGGTCGTCGTCTCGCCCGGGAAGGGCTGGGCGCCTGTCAACATCTCGTACAGCACACAGCCGAAGGAGAAGATGTCCGAGCGCTTGTCGACAGCGCGGCCCCGCGCCTGCTCCGGGCTCATGTACCCCGCGCTCCCCAGGATCACGCCGGGGATCGTGGGGGAGTGGATCCTCGCGGGCGACGTCATCGTCGGCGACTCGGGGTTCAGCGGCACACTCGTGCTCGAGGGGCTCCCTTCCGCCGATCGCGCCAGACCGAAGTCGAGCACCTTGGCCCGGCCCTCATCCGAGATCATCACGTTCCCCGGCTTCAGGTCCCGGTGGATGATGCCCTTCTCGTGCGCCGCCTCCAGTGCCTCGGCGATCTGCTTCGCGATCTCGAGCGCCTCATCAACCGGCAGCGCGCCCTTCTCCAGCCGCGCCGCCAGGCTCTCGCCCTCGACGTATTCCAGCACGAGGTACCTGCGGCCTTCGACCTCTTCCATCCCATAGATCGCGCCGATCCCGCTGTGATTCAGCGACGCCAGCACCTTCGCCTCGCGCTGAAACCGCGCCAGCCGGTCCGGGTCCTCGCTCAGATGCTCCGGCAGCGCCTTGATCGCCACCTGACGATCGAGCCGAGTGTCTCGGGCAAGATAGACAACGCCCATGCCCCCGCGCCCGATCTCGCGCTCGATCCTGAAAGGGCCGATGCTTTCCGCCGCGAGGCTCACTCGTTACATTGTACGAATGCGTGTCGCACACGCCCGCCTCCAGACGCGTAGGCTTCGACTGGACATGCCTGCCGGCCCATACGACAGCCCGCTTCCCTACGACCGCCACCGCATCCGCGCGGGCGCGATCTATTGCTCCGACGGCCGAATCGGTGAGCACTTCGACGACTTCCTCCAGAGCGGCCTGAACCTGCCTCGCTACGACCGTGTCGCGCTTCCCGGCGGGCCCGCGTGCCTCGCCGGACACCCTCAAGCGCATCTTGAGGAGCAAGGCGTCGTCGATGAACTCCAGTTCCTCGTGCAGGTTCACGGCCTCCAGCGCATCGTACTGATCGCGCATCAGGGCTGCGCGTTCTACGCCTCACGTCTCGAACTCACCGAGCCGCGGCTGGAGCGCGTCCAGCGTGCCGACCTCGTCCGCGCTGCGGCGTTTGTGCACCGTGTGACCGCGATCAAGCAGATCGAAGCGTTCTTCGCGCGGCTGAACGAGGGACGCGTGACGTTCGAGCCTGTCGAAGTCTGACCGATCCGATTGGGGATGCCCGCCCGCCGCGATCGCTGTCACGGCGCCTGCGAATTGATCTGGCGCTGGAGATCAATCATCGGCTGCTGATTGACCCGCATCATGCCGCGCCCTGGCCGATCCAGATCGCAGATCAACAAGGTCACCGCCGAAAACGTCAGCGCGAGCGCCAGGTTCGCCGCGAGGCTGCGCTTGCCCGCCAGCCCGAACTGATAACCCACGGTCGCCATCGCGAGCACCGACACGAACATGAGCACCACCCACAGGACTGAAGGGATGCGGTATTGCATGCCGACGATCACGCGCTTCGTGTGAAGGTCGATGACGTCGTTCAGCGAGGCAATGAACAGCGCATCGATCTCCGAACTCCGGTTCGCCGCCGCCAACGCGCGCGCCACCTCCCACAGCGAGCCTTGAATCTCTTCGCAGCGTCGCAGAGCGGCGACGAACCGCTCGGAATCGACGCTCAATGGACTGAAGCTCGCGCGAATGTCGATGTACTCGCGCAGGTGATTCTCTGATGCGGCTCGGTGCGGTTCGACCAGCAGCCCCGCCCGCAGCCACGCCGTCCCCAGTGCGTTCACTTCATCGAGCAGCAGTTCCTTTCGGGTGTCGAACCGCGAGGCGGTGATCCCAAACGTGAACGCCAGCATGAACGCCAGCAGGCCGAGCGTCGCCCCGACCACGGTGCCGACCGGCCCCTCTTTCTCATGCTCCCGCTGGGCCCGCCTGCGCAGGCCGAGAAAGAGTCCGAACTCGATCGCGCCGAGAATGAGGAGGGCCGTGAGCGCGAAGAAGGCCCAGAGTGGGATCAAATCGAGGAATTGATCGGTGGGCATGCCGCAAGTCCTTGCGCAGTGCTCGTGGGAGTGGTTGCGCCTCCGCCCAAGAACGGACGGAACGACCCGTGATTCTCTCGGAGCGATCCGCGCACCGCAAGTATCAGCCGCGTCCTCGTTCCCTGCGCGCCTTACGGGTTAGACTCGGCGCGATTGATTCGCCACCCGGAGGCCCTCGCGTGATCCCATTCCGAAGAATCAACCGGCTGATTCCAGTCCTGGCAGTTGTGATAATTGGACTACCCGCCATGGCCGCCGCCCCGCTCCGCTTTGAGATTGAAGTCTTCGAAGGCCGCACCGACGGCCCCTACGACGGCCGCATGATTCTTCTTCTCTCCACTTCCGACAAGGAAGAGCCGCGGATGCAGATCCGCGACGGCGTCAAAAGCCAGCAGGTCTTCGGCATCGATGTCGAGGGGCTGCGCCCGGGGCACGCCGCAGTGATCGACTCATCGGTGCTCGGCTACCCCGCCGAGTCGCTCGCCCATGTGCCCCCCGGTGAGTACTGGGTACAGGGGCTCCTCCACCGCTACGAGACCTTCCGGCGCGCCGACGGCCACACCGTCAAACTCCCCATGGATCGCGGCGAGGGCCAGCATTGGAATCGCGCGCCCGGCAACATCCTCAGCGTTCCCACCCGCGTGCAGATCGACCCGGCATCCTCATCGCCGATCAGCATCGTGCTCGATCGCGAGATCCCGCCGATCGAGCCCCCCAAGGACACCCAGTTCGTCAAGCACATCCGAATCCAAAGCAAGCTGCTCTCGGACTTCTGGGGCCGCCCGATGCATCTCGGCGCAGTGGTGCTCCTGCCGCGCGACTTCGACAAGCACCCCGAGGCCCGCTTCCCCCTCATCGTCAACCACGGTCACTTCGAGGCGTCGTTCGATGAGTTTCGCGAGCAGCCGCCCGACCCCGACCTCGAGCCGGAGTACAGCGAGCGATTCCGGCTCGAGGGCTACAACCGCATCCAGCAGGAGCACGCGCACCAGTTCTATAAGGAATGGATCGGCCCGGACTTCCCCCGCTTCGTCATCATCAAGGTGCAACACGCCAACCCGTTCTACGACGACTCCTACGCCGTCAATTCCGCGAACCTCGGTCCCTACGGCGATGCGATCATGCACGAACTCATCCCCGAGGTCGAGAAGCGCTTCCGCTGCATCGGCCAGGGCTGGGCCCGCTTCACCTACGGCGGCTCGACCGGCGGCTGGGAGGCGCTGGCCGTGCAAGTGCTCTACCCCGACGAATTCAACGGCTGCTTCGCGGCGTGCCCCGACCCAATCGATTTCCGCGCTTACACCACCGTCAACATCTACGAGGACACGAACGCGTACTGGCTCGAGGGACCGTGGGGCAAAGTGCCGCGATCCGGCCTGCGCGACAGATTCGGCGCGACGACCGCCACGATGGAGCAGGTCAACCGGCGCGAACTGGTGCTCGGCACGCGCGGCCGCTCCGGCGATCAGTGGGACATCTGGGAGGCCGTGTACAGCCCCGTCGGCCCCGATGGATATCCCGCGCGAATCTGGGACAAGCGCACCGGCGTGATCGACCGCAAGGTCGCCGAGTACTGGCGCGACGACTACGACCTCTGCCACATCATGCAGCGCGACTGGGCCACGCTCGGCCCCAAACTCGTCGGCAAGATCCACCTCTATTGCGGAACGATGGACAACTACTTTCTCAACAACGCCGTCGTGCTGACCGAAGAGTTCCTCAAGGGCACCAAGAACCCGGCAGCGCAGGCCTTCGTCGATTACGAGTGCGGCAGCGAGCACTGCTGGAACGGCGACCACACGCGCCCCAACGCCTTCAGCCGCCTGCGCTACCACCAGATGTACGTGGACCGGATCCTCGACCGCATCAAGAAGGCAGCCCCGTCCGGCGCGGACCTGACGAGTTGGCGCTACAAGTGATTGATCAAGCGACGACCCATCCATCCCGTACCGTCAGCGGCGATTCCTTCACGCACAGGTCCACCGCGTAGCGAGCGAGCAGGCGCGTCGAATCGATCGGCGGCAGCGGCGAGTTCTGCTCGGTGATGATGAGTGGAATCTCCGTGCAGCCGAGGATGACGCACTCAGCGCCCTCGCGCTTTAACTCGTCAATCGCGCCGACAAACAGGGCCGTCGTTTCTGGTTTGAAGACTCCCTTGCACAGTTCTGAAAAGATCGCCGTGTTGAGCTGCTCCCGCACCCGCTCTTCAGGGACGAGGCGTGACATCCCGCGCACGCTCAGGGCCCTCTCGTACACCGGCCCCGTCATCGTCCACTTGGTTCCTAGCAGCCCGACCCGTTTCCACTTGTTCCGAGCGATCTCGGCGCACACCACATCCGCGATATGCAGCCCGGGAATCGGAAGCGTGCGGGCGACTGTCTCCAGCGCGATATGCGCGGTGTTGTCGGGACAGATGTAGAAGTCCGCGCCCGCCTTGGCGACCGTTCGCACTCCCTCCGCGAGATGCCGGGCGACAGCCGCATGGTTGCCCGCCTCCCACGCGGGCATGCTCAGGCCCATCGGGATCGCGCTCATCACGATGCGAGGATGCAGGAATACCCCAAGCGTCTTATCGCCGTGACGGCAGGCCGTAAGAAAACAAAGCGCAGCACCCTCGGCGCTGTGCGCGACGATCCCGAGCGTCTTCATCCCCCAACTCTACTGCGGCGGCCCGACCTTCCGCAGGCCCTCGAGCTCCAGCGACTCGGGCGCGAAACGTCCGCCCAGGTAGATCCCGCCCGTCAGCGGCGTGTACAACTCGATCGCGATCTGCGAGATCGGCAGTTGCGTTTCCACAAACTGCGACTTGTCCGTGAACGTGATCGACGCGATCGCCATGATCGGCCCCACATCATCCGGCACATCGGCCAGCGGCTTGGGCTTCTCCCCGGCGCGCTGCGGGAAGAACCGCTTCATCACGCCCTGGTGCATGTCGCTGTAGTACCAGTTCAGGCACGACTGCTTGTCCTTGAACCACGCGAAGATCACGCTTTTGCCCGAACCCGTGTCCGCCGTCTCGACCCCGAGGCAGCCGGGCGTCGCCTTCAGGCCGCCAACGAGATCCGGGAAACCTCCCCCGTTCCGCTGTTGCGCGGCGGCCTTGCCCGGTTCCTTCGCGGGACCGGCCTGCGGCTGCTGGGCCGCCACGCGGAACGAGAGCCCGATGATTCCGAGCAGCGACACCGACGCGGCGGCCAGCCAGGCGCTCTTCGTTTTCATGGATGCAGTCCTTTCTGTACGGGCACGAGTCCTCCTCGGCGCGGAGCCATAGCCCGCCGGCTTGTTGGGCGATGGCGCTCGGCCGTTTCACACGCGTGGGCGGCGGTGCGCGGCCGCACTCAAACTCCCACGCCTTACACTTCCCTCATGTCCCCCACCGATTTCCTCGCCTTGCTCAAAAAGACCCGCGCCTCGGCCATCATCCGAACCGCCCGCCAGGACGATGCCCGCAGGGCCATCGACGCGGCCATCCGCGGCGGCTTCACCGTCTGCGAATTCACCCTCACCGTCCCCGGCGCGATCGAATTGATCCGCGAATTCGCCGAACGTCCCGGCGTCACCGTCGGCGCGGGCACCGTCCTCACCGGCGATGAGGCCCGCGCGGCCGTTGATGCCGGTGCTCGTTTCCTTGTTTCGCCAGTCATTGATGAGCAGATCATCGGCGCGGCGACGCGCCTTGGCGTCGCCATGATCCCCGGATGCGCTACACCCACCGAGATGCTCCGCGCGTACCGCGCCGGCGCGCCGCTGCAGAAACTGTTCCCCGCTCCCGGCACGGGCCCGCAATGGGTGGCCCAGACGCTCGCGCCGCTTCCGTTCCTGCGCATCGTCCCCACGGCCGGCGTCACGCTCGACAACGCCGCGGCGTACCTCGCCGCCGGCGCGTTCGCCGTCGGCTTCGTCGGCAGCCTCTTCCATCACGAGGACATCAGCGCGGGCCGCTGGCACGCGATCGAAGAGCGCGCTCGCGCCATGATCGACGTCGTGCGCTCGGTTCACTTGGAATGAACGGACCACTCAGGGTTGCTGCGTCTGCCGCTCCCTGAACGGGACCGAATCGAGAACGACGATCGTCCCGTCCCACGATCCGACCGCCAGACGCCGTCCATCGGGGCTCCACTCCACATCCCAAAGCCCCTCGGCGACGGGACGGCAGCGCAGCACGATGCCGCCGTTCACCGCGTCGATGATGAATAACTGCTCGCCGCCGGCCGCCAC
>Ga0187894_10000566_pt1 | contig 49691 bp, 47 predicted proteins | sample GBC1701081metaG_FD_136650 | JGI IMG/M metagenome (GOLD analysis project Ga0187894, IMG submission 136650) | White microbial mat communities from a lava cave in the Kipuka Kanohina Cave System on the Island of Hawaii, USA - GBC170108-1 metaG ... | reverse complement strand
CATGCTGAAGCTCGGTCTCGATCCGGTCGATGACCTCATGCACCGTCTCGATCGTCTCGGATGGATCGAAGCGGCAATGATAGTATACGAAGAGCCCCTCGCTGTTGCGCCTGACCCGGACCTTGTGGATGTCGCTGATACGGCTTTCGCCGGCGACGAGCTTGCGCAGCATGGTCTCGATCGCTTCCTTGTCGTGGGCGGGCAGTTCTTCGCCGGGCAGGACTCTTTCGGGCAAAGGCTCGATATGGCTTTCGACCTCGACATCCTCGCCGAGCTCGCGACGGATGGCGGCCTCGAGCATCGTCGCCTTCTCATGCGCGTCCTCGAGCGTCATCGAGCCTTCGACCTCGAGATCGAAGCTGACCGCCGTCCGGATGCCGACGCGCTGGATGGTAAGATGGTGGATGGCGAGACCCTGGCGCTGGGCGATGAGGCGCACGCGCTCGGAGATGGATTCATCATCGAGCGCCACCGGATCGGTGGTGACCGTCACATCGGCATTGGGATAGCGGGCCTTGATGTCGCGGGCGATCTTCTGACGCAGCGCGATCATGTCGTCGATCGGCATGGTGCGCGGCACCGTCACCACGACGCCGGTGAAGAGTGTCGCGCCGGCGGGCCTAATGCGCAGCCGGGCGAGCGACAGGACGCCGTCGGTTCCCTCGACGATCTTGCGGATGTCCTCGGTGGCGCCGCCCGGTGCTGCATCGAGCAGCGTGTCGAGGGTGCGCGCGCCGAGCCGCACCGCCGCCACCATCATCACCGCGGCGACGATCAAAGCGGCGATCGAATCGGCGGCCGGGTAGCCGAGCCATACGGCGGCAAGTCCGGCAAGGACGGCGAGCGAGCTCCACATGTCGGAGGTGAAATTGAGGGCATCGGCCGCGAGCGCCTCGCTCGACGTCGCCTTGGCGACCCGGCTCAGGGCGCGAGCGCGGAAGAAATCGATGATGATCGAGGCGACGATGATGGCCGCCGCCCACCAGGCGAGGACGATATGCGTCTCGCCGGAAAGGAGCCGGCGGATGGATTCATAGGCGATCCAGCCCGTCGTGCCGAGGAGCAGGGCGGTCTCGGCCAGCGCCGCGATGCTTTCGAACTTGGCATGGCCGTAATGATGCCGATCGTCCGGCGGCTGGTCGCCCATGCGCACGGCGAAGAAGGTGATCACCGTCGCGCAGAAGTCGGTGAAGCTGTGGACCGCTTCCGACAGGATGCCGAGCGAGCCCGTCAACAGGCCGGCCACCAGCTTGGCGATGGCGAGGCCGGCGCTGGCGAACATCGAGACGAGGGCTACCGACTGTTTCTCCGAATGAAGCTGCATGGCCGCTGTTTAGAGGGCGACAACCGAAAGGGGAACCGGCTTATCTGCAACAATTGCGCGCACATTTATGCATGAAGCTATGAAATGGAACCTCGTCTTGGTGAGGGCCATTCACCCGCCCAGTCATGATGGCCGCGCATGCATGACCTGCCGGGATACTTCTTGCGAATCCGGCCCCGGCGGTGCTTTTTTCAGGCGCACCTCGAGTTTTCCCGCCTATGGCTTCCGAAGCCTCTTCGCTCGTCTGGACTACGGCACCGCCCAAGCGCGGGGCAGTGGCTTTCGCCTCGCTCTTCGCCATCGAGTCCTTTGCCCGCGCCCTCATCTCCACCGTCGTCTCGGTCCAGGCGCATGATCTCCTGCAGTCGAGCCAGAAAGTCAGTGTGCTGTTCACTTGCGTGAGCCTTGCCGTCCTGACATCGACCCTGATGCTGCCGCTCGTTTTCCGCTATGTGCCGCGCCGCTGGCTCTATACGGGAGGCGTGGGTGGCCTCATCCTGGCCTCGATCGCCTTTGCCACCGATGTGTTGCCGGGACAGGTTGCCGGCATGTATTTGCGTAATGTCGGCGCGGCGACGCTCAATATCGCGCTGGCGCTCTATATCCTCGATCACATCCGCAAGGCCGACCTGGTCAGGTCCGAGCCCCTGCGGCTCGCCTTCTCGGCCGCCTCCTGGACCATCGGCCCCTTTCTCGGCGTCTGGCTCTATGAGACCTATGGCCCCTGGGCGCCGCAGCTTCTGTGCATTGCCGCGTGCTGCCTCGTCGTGGTGTTCTTCTGGTATCTGCGCCTCAACGACCATCCCATCATCCGCGCCGCGCGCTCGAAGCCGCAGAGTCCCTGGAAAAATATCGGCCGTTTCGTCAGCCAGCCGCGCCTCAGGCTCGCCTGGATCATCGCTTTCGGCCGGTCCTGCTTCTGGACGACCTTCTTCGTCTATGGCTCGCTGCTCATGATCGAGGGCAATCTTGGCAAGGAGGCGAGCGGGCTCCTGATCTCGCTGAGCCAGCTCGGCCTCATCATGGCCTATCTCGCCGGGCGGATGTCCGAGCGCATCGGCGTGCGCAAGGTGATCGCCGGCTCCTATGCGGTTGCCGCCCTTGCGGTCATTGGTGCGGGTTTCGCCGGGACCGCTCAGCCCCTCGTGGCGGCGATTTGCCTGCTCATCGGCTCGATTGCCAATTCCGCCTTGGACGGGGTAGGGGGCATCCCCTATCTGCGCTCGGTCAGGGCGCATGAGCGCCCGCAAATGACCGGCGTTTATCGCAGCTACATCGACCTCTCCGATCTTTTGCCCTCGCTCATCTATTCCTTCGTGCTGCTCGCTTTCCCGCTGGGCAGCGTGTTCTACATATTGGGCGCCTGGCTCGCGATCGTCGGCCTGGTCGCCTGGCGCTATCTGCCGCGCTCGATGTGACAATACGCACAGCGGCATGGTGAATGCCGTGTTAAGGCCTCCTCCACGTCTGCTTAACGAATCTTGTGCAATCTTCGGCAGGTTTGGGAGAGTGTCATGTTGCGTATGCGTGCAAAGGTTCCGGCGATTTTCTATCTCTATGTGATCGCCATTGTGGCCATGAGCGTGGTGGCGCTTTCGCGTATCGGCCAGATTTGAAAGAGAAATTCTTGCGCTTTCTTAGCGCTTGACCGCCGCCGGACTTGGCGCGACTGTAGCCGCCTTTCCGGGAAGGCACATGCCGCAAAAAATCATCCATGGCTATAAGGAGCTGATGGCGAAAGCCGAGGCCGAGGTCGAGAGCATTGCCGCCGCCGATGCGCTCGCCCTTCAGAAGCGCGATGACGTGGTGATCGTCGACATCCGCGATATTCGCGAGCTCGAACGCGAAGGCCGCATTGCGGGATCGTTCCATGCGCCGCGCGGCATGCTCGAATTCTGGGTCGATCCGGAAAGCCCCTATCACAAGCCTATCTTCGCCGAAGACAAGACCTTCATCATCCACTGCGCCTCGGGCTGGCGATCGCTGCTCGCGACGCAGGTCTTGCAGAAGATGGGCCTGAAGCCTGTCAAGAACATGAGGGGTGGTTTCACGGCCTGGAAGGAAGCGGGCGGCGCCATCGAGAATCTGCCGGAAAAGAAGAGCAAGTAAGAGGCGTCCATGGCGAAGCTTCATCTCGTCATCGGCAACAAGAATTACTCGTCCTGGTCGCTCAGGCCATGGATGGCGCTCACCATGGCGCACATCCCCTTTGATGAGACCGTCATACCGCTTTATCAGCCGCAGAGCAGCAAACTCATCTGCGAGCATTCGGCAGCCGGCAAGGTGCCGATCCTCCATCACGGCAAGATAACGGTCTGGGAATCGCTCGCCATTCTCGAATATCTGGCCGACGCATTTCCGGAAAGGAAGCTCTGGCCGGGAGGCAAGGCCGCCCGCGCGGCGGCGCGTTCGGCGGCGACCGAGATGCATTCTGGCTTTGTGGCGCTCAGAAACGCTTGCCCCATGAACCTGCGGCGGCCATGCAAGGCGATCGCGATGAGCGAGGCGGTTAGAACGGATGTTGCGCGCATCGATGCGCTCTGGCGCCAATGCCGCAACGCCCATGGCCGGAAGGGCAGGTTCCTGTTCGGTCCCTTCAGCAATGCAGATGCGATGTTCGCGCCGGTCGTGACCCGCTTCAACACCTATGACGTCAAGGTGTCCGGAGAAAGCCGCGCCTATATGGAAGCGGTGCTGGCGACGCCGGCCTTCAAAACATGGGAAAAGGCAGCCCGTGAGGAGCCCTGGACGATCCCGCGCGAGGAAATCGAGTGAGGTAGTCATGCTGACGACCAAGCGTAAGCCGGCAACAGTGGGCGAAATTCTGGTCGAGGAATTCATGCAGCCCATGAAACTGACACAAAGCGCGCTCGCGGAGGCAATGGGTGTGCAGCGCAAGCATGTCAACGAACTGTGCAACAATCGGCGCAATGTAACCGCATCGACCGCCCTCATTCTCTCGCGGGTATTCGGCAACAGTCCGGACTTCTGGCTGAATGTTCAACGGCGCAACGACCTCTGGGAGGCATTGCACAGTCCAAAGGAACGCCAGCGGATCGAGCGGGCAAAACCTCTCCGAAGCGCGGCGTAAGACTTAGTTCTTGAGCAGGAAGGTCACCTTCATATTGACCCGCCATTCGGCGATCTTGCCGTTCTTGACCGTCGCCTTGATATCCTGCACCCAGACCCCTTCGACCTGATCGAGCGTCTGGTCGGCGCGCTTGACGCCCTGTTCGATGGCATCCTCGAGGCCTTTCGAGGAGGCGCTGGTGAGTTCGATGACTTTGGCGACGCTCATGGTCAATCTCCCAGTTATTCACAGCATTTGCGGGAAACCGCGCTGCCGCCGTTTGTCCGCACGGCCGGATCGTAGCATAATATGCCGGGTTTCAAAGAACGACAGTGACCAATGCCTCTTCATATCATCAAGCTCTCCGTCGGTAGCGAGGATATCGACGACATGTATCGCTGGCTCAAGGACGCGAAGGCCGGCCGCGACAAGTTCAGCCACACGACGCGCATGTTTCCGCGCCGCAAGGACGAGATCCTGCCCGGGGGCTCGCTCTATTGGGTCATCCGCGGCGTCGTCCTGTGCCGTACTCCCATTGCCGACCTCGTGCCGGTGACGGGCAAGGACGGCATCGAGCGCTGCCGGATCGAGTTCAAGCACCAGGTGGTGCCGGTCCAGCCGATGCCGCGCCGCGCCTTCCAGGGCTGGCGCTATTTCAAGGATGAGGATGCGCCGCGTGACCTGCCCAAGGGCGAGCGCGGCAAGGACATTCCGCCCAAGATGCGCAAGGAGCTGATCGAGCTCGGCCTCCTATGAGCGAGGTCTCGATCCGCAGGCTTGGCAGCGGCGACGATCTCACCCAGGCTTCCCATCTCCTCATCCGCTTTTTCCGCGAGGAAGGTTTCGATACGCCGGACGAGGTGATCCGCCGCCACACCGCCGTCATGGCCGGGCTCGACAATTGCGGCCTCTTCATTGCCGAAAATTCGGGCAAGGCGATCGGTGTTGCCACCATATCGCTCGAATTCGGCATCGAATTTGGCTGGGGCGCCGAGATGGGCGATCTCTATGTCCTGCCGGAATGGCGGGGCCAAGGCCTGTCGCGGCGGCTTGTCCTCGCGATCGAGGATTTCCTCAAAGGCCGAGGCGCCAGCTTCTATCAGGTGACGGTTACGCCCTATGCACAGGAGGCGCATGACCTGAAAAACTTCTATGACCGGCTCGGCTTCGACAGCAAGGGCCGGCTGATCCTGGCGAAGAAGCTTGGCGCATGATCCGGAAAAGTGGAATCCGGTTTTCCGAAAAGATCATGCGCAAACAAAAACTTAAAGCGCGACGGCGACTCGATGTAAAGCCATCGCGCTTTAGGTCACCCAGCGGGTGATATCGAAAGCCGCCATCGGACGGTGGAATCCCTTGAGCGTCAATTCGCCCAAAGACCGCGCCTCGACATGGGGCTCAACGGGAACAAAGGCGCGCTGGCTGGCCAATATCTGCCCGGCTTTCGCCTCTTCGCACAAACGGGCGGCAAGGTTCGGCACGCTGCCGATGACCGCGTAATCCGCGCGCCGGTCGAAGCCGATCTTTCCGATCGTCGCATGGCCGCGCGCAATGCCGATGCCGAAACCCAGCGAATGGCCGTTGCGCTGCCATTTTGCGCCGAGCAACCCGACCCCGTCGCGCATGGCGAGAGCCATGCGAACCGCGCGCTCCGTATGATCGGGGCAGGGAAGCGGATCGTTGAAGAGCACAAGCGCCCCATCGCCAATGAACCTTTCGAGTGTTCCCTCGTGATGATCGATCAACGCGCCAAGGCAGGCGTGATATTCGCTGAGCACGACCATCACTTCCTCGGGCTCGGCGATCTCGGCGAAGGCGGTGAAGCCGCGCAGATCACAGAACACCACGGTCACCTCGCGCCGATGGCTCTTCAGCGGATCGTCCTTGGCGCTGGACGCGATCACGAGATTGGCCACTTGCTCCGGAAGGAAGCGTTTCAGCCGGTTGACCCGTTCTATTTCCGCGACCTGGGCCGCGACCTTCTGTTCGAGCGACTGGTTCCAGGTCGCGAGATTCTCGGCCATTTCCTGGACCCGGTCATGCAACTGCTTCTGGCGCAGCATCGAGCGCACGCGGGCGAGGAGGGCGGAATGCTCGAACGGCTTGGACAGGAAATCATCACCGCCGGCATCGAGACCTTCGACGACATCGCGCGTGTCCGATTTGGCGGTGACCAGGATGACCGGTATCGCCTGCAAAGCCGGATCGGCCTTCAGCTCGCGCACGACGCTGATGCCGTCGCGCTTCGGCATCATGATGTCGAGGAGGATCAGATCGGGGACGAGACGGTGGGCCGCGGCGAGACCTTCCTCGCCATCTGCCGCCGTCGCCACCTCATAGCCGTTGGCCTCCAGGCGGACACGCAGGATTTCCAGGTTCTCCGGCATATCGTCCACGGCGAGAATGAGGGGAGGATCGCGCAAGTGAGACTACCTCTACATCAGGAATTCACGAACCTTGGCCAGAAGCAGGCGCGGGCTGAACGGTTTGGTGATATAGGCATCGCAGCCTGCGGCACGCGCCTTCGTCTCATCGCCGGACAATGCATAGGATGTGACCGCGATGACGGGAATATCGCGCAGCTCCGGATCCGCCTTGATGCGCCTTGTGGTCTCATATCCATCGAGCACCGGCAATTGGATGTCCATGAGGATGAGGTCGGGCTTGTGGGCCCGCGCCATGGCAAGGCCTTGGGCGCCATCCGCTGCTTCGATGAGCTCATAATCCGTGGCGGCGAAGAGATCGCGCAGGATCTGGCGATTGTCCTCGGTGTCCTCGACCATGAGGATGCGTTTGCTCATGCAGCTGCCATCCCTTCACCGGCCCTGACCGGAATTCTGACCCGGAAGGTCGAGCCCATGCCGGGCGCGGACTCGATGCCGATCGATCCGCCATGCATTTCGACGATGCGTTTGGAGATCGCGAGGCCGAGGCCGGTGCCGCCCTTCTGGCGCGTATTGCTGTCGTCGACTTGCTGGAATTCCTCGAAGATGCGCATCTGGTGCTCGAGCGCGATGCCGGGGCCGGTATCCTGCACGAGGATCTCGAAATGGCCGTCTTTGGCATTGGCGGCGATCTCGATCGAACCCGCTTCGGTGAATTTGACGGCGTTGCCGGCCAGATTGAGGAGAACCTGATGCAGGCGCCGTTCATCGCCGCGTCCCAAAGGCAGCCCATCGGCAACGGTCGCCGTGAGCTTCAGGCCCTTTGCGCGTGCCAGAGGCTCGATGGTGGCGGCGACCGTCTTGACGATCTGGCCGATGGCATAGTCCTCGATAGTCAAAGTGAGCTGGCCGGCCTCGATCTTGGAGAGATCGAGGACATCATTGATGAGGCCGAGAAGATGCCGTCCATTGGCCTGGACCCGGCCAAGCGTCGCCTTGGCTTTTTCCGGCAGCTCGCCATAGAGGCCGTCGGCCAGCATTTCCGTGAAGCCCAGGACGGAATTGAGAGGGGTCCGCAATTCGTGACTCATGTTGGCGAGGAATTGCGACTTGTGGCGGCTGGCGATCTCGAGCTGATGGCCCTTCTCTTCGATCTCGCTGAACAGACGGGCATTCTGGATCGCAAGCACCGACTGGGCGGCGAACGTCTCCATGAGGCGCACCGTCGCGTCGGAAAAGCGCCCCGGCGCCCGGCGCCGAACGACCAGGGCGCCGACAACCTTGTTGGGTCGCAACAAGGGCACGACGAGAACACTGCGGAATCCGGCCTCGAGAACGATCTTGTGGACCGGTGTCGGAACGTTCTCCGCCAGGTCCTCCGTCTGTATCGGCTGACGCGCCCGCGCGGCATCGCCCATGCCGGGATCATTGAGTCTGATCGGCTGATCGGATATCGCCGCGATCAGCTCGGCGCTCATGCCGTAAGTGGCCCTGAGGCGAAAGCGGTCGGCCTGCCGGCTGTAGACATAAATGGCGCCTGCCTCGGTGCGCGAAAGCTGCACCGCCTTGGTTACGATCGTCTCGAGAACAGTTTTGAGGTCAAGCGTCGAGTTGACCGACTGGCTGACTTCGCCGAGCGCCTTGAGCTCCCCGACCGAACGGGCGAGATCGGAAGTGCGCGCCTGCACCTCCTCGAACAGCCGCGCATTCTCGATTGCGATCACCGCCTGGTCGGCAAAGGTGGTGACAAGCTCGATTTGCTTCTCGGTGAACGGCCGCACCGTGCGGCGTATGAGCGCGATCACGCCGATCGTGACCTTGTCGCGCAGGAGGGGAACGCCGAGCAATGTGTGCAACTCGGCGAGCTTCAGCGCTTCGGTCCAGGTATATTCGGGATCGGTTGCCGCATCGAGTATGTGAACGACCTTGCCGTCCACGAGGGTGCGTCCGGTAGCGGTGCCACGCGACAATTCGACCGGCTCGCGTTTCATCAGTTCCGTGAACTCCGGGGAGAAGCCGACCTGGCCCGAACGGAAGAATTGCCCATTGCGCTCGCGCGCGATCGTCCCGCCATCGGCATCGCACAAGCGCACCGCCGTCTGCAGGATCACGTCGAGCACAGGCTGCACGTCGGATGGCGAGCGGCTGATGACATTGAGCACTTCGCTGATGGCCGTCTGATAGTCGAGCGTTTCCTGCAACTCGCGCGTCCGTGCCTGCACCTCCTCGAACAGCCTGGCATTTTCGATGGCAATGACCGCCTGGTCGGCGAAAGTCGTCACCAGCTCGATCTGCTTTTCGCTAAAAGGTTCGACCTGCTGATGAGCGAGCGCAATCACGCCGATCAGCTCGCCCGAACGCAGAAGCGGCACACCCAGAAGCGTCCTGATCTGGCCGATCTTCGCATGATCCTTGTAGGCGTATTCCGGGTCTTCCAGGACATCGGGAATGATCGTGGTCCGCTTCTCGAGGCCGGTGCGGCCGACGAGCGAATCCCGTCCAAGCAGATAGGTGCGCTCACGCTGGATTTCGAGATAGACCTGGCCCAGGGCATATCCGGCCGCCCAACGCAGGCAGGCGCCGTCCCACCTGAATATCTGCGCGATATTGGCGGCGCACAGGCGGGCCGCCGATTCCACCAGCGTGTTCAGAACGGCCTGCAGATCGAACGTCGACCGGCTGATCGCCTTGAGCACGTCGGCGGTCGCGATTTGCTGCTGCAGGGATTCCGAGAGCTCGCCGGTCCGCGCCTTGACCTCCTCGAACAGCCGCACATTCTCGATGGCGATAACCGCCTGGTCGGCGAATGTCTGGACGAGGTCGCTCTGGTGCTGGGTGAAGATGCCGACCTCCGGCCGGCCGAGGAAGAACACGCCTTCGACGGCCCCCTCCCTGAGCAATGGAATGCCCATCAAGGCGCGGGTATCCGACCGAAGGAGAAAGGGCGAGCCATATTCGGGATCGGCCAAGATGTCGGGAATTTGTTCGATGTGGCCTGAAAGAACGACGCGACCGGAAATACGGCTGCGATCAATCGGGGTGATGCGGCTTTCGATCTCCGCCTCGTCCTGAGTTGTTCCACCGTAAATCGCTCGGCCGCGCAACATGTCGCCTTCGCGCAGCGTGATGCCGCCGTAGCTCGCTCCGCACAATCGCGCCGCGGATTCAACCAAGGTTTTTAGCACGGCAGGCAGATCGAAGGTCGCGCGGCTGATCGCCTTCAGCACTTCGGCCGTCGCCGTTTGCCGTTCCATCGCCTCGGTCAGCTCGTGGTTGCGTGCCTGGAGCTCTTCGAACAACCGGGCATTCTCGATCGCAATCGCCGCCTGGTCGGCGAACAGGACGAGGAGGTCGATCTGTTTCTGGCTGAACGGCCGGACCTCATGGCGGCGCACGCAGAGCGCTCCGATGGCATCGTTCTTGCGGAGCAGGGGAACGGCCAGGATCGTTCGCTGGCCTTCCGAGACGACCAGGTCATGGCTTGCGGGAAACTCATCCGCGGCTTCGAGGAGATCATGAACATGCACCGGCACTCGATCGACAATGGCGCGGCCGCTCACCAAGCCGCGCCCGACCGGCCAGGTTTCTGAAACCGTCAGCATTGGTCCATGATGGGCCTCGAGCGAAAGTGTGTCGTCAACTTTCAGGACGACCATCGCATCGAAGGCCTCGCAGAGCCGTGCCGCACTTTCCGCAACGGTGTTGAGAACCGGTTGCACGTCCGTGGGCGAGGCGGCAATGGCGCGCAGGATGGTGCCGGTCGCCGTCTGCTGTTCCAGCGCCTCGGTGAGCTCGCGGTTGCGTGTCTGGAGTTCTTCGAACAGCCGGGAATTCTCGATGGCGATCGCCGCCTGGTCGGCGAACAGGACGAGAAGGTCGATCTGCTTCTGGCTGAACGGCCGCATTTCCCGGCGACGCATCGCAATGACACCGATGGCCTTGTCCTCACGCAGCAGCGGCACGGCTAGGACGCTGCGCCCGCCGCCGCGCTCCGCCAATGCATGGCCGGTGGGGAACTCGTCCGCCTCCGCCATGATGTCATGGACGTGGATGGGCTTGCGATCGGCATAGGCGCGTCCCGTCACCCAGTCACGATCGATCGGCCATTGCGTGAAATTGAGCGGTATCGGACCGTGATGCGCGCGCGGCACCAGCATGTTTCCTTCCGCGAGCAAGATCACCGCGTCATAGGCCTCGCACAGCCTTGCCGCGCTTTCCGCAACGGTGCTGAGAACCGGTCCCACATCCGTTGGCGAGGCGGCTATGGCTCTGAGGATCGTGCCGGTCGCCGTCTGCTGCTCGAGCGCCTCGGTGAGCTCGCGGTTGCGGGCCTGCGACTCTTCGAACAGCCGAGCGTTCTCGATGGCGATCACCGCTTGGTCAGCAAAGGTCGTCACCAGTTCGATCTGTCTCTCGGTGAAGGGCTCGACGCGCTGATGCACGAGTGCCAGGACGCCGATGAGCTCGCCCGAGCGCAGCAGCGGAACGCCCAGCATCGTGCGGTAATTGCCGATCTTCGCATATTCCTTGTAGGCATATTCCGGATCTGCAAGGGCATCGTCGATCACCGTGACACGCATATTGAGCGCGGTGCGGGCGACGAGCGATTGTCGCCCAGGCCGATAGGCCAGCTTACGTTGCGTCTCGAGAAATTCCGGACTGAAGGCATAGCCTGCCGCCCAGCGCAGATCATTGCCATCCCATCTGAAGATCTGTGCGAAATTGGCACCGCACAGACGGGCAGCCGATTCGACCAGCGTGTTCAACACCGCCTGCAGGTCGAAATTCGAGCGGCTGATGGCCTTCAGCACTCCGGCAGTCGCTGCCTGCTGCTCGCGCGCCTCGGCGAGCTCCCGGCGGAGCAACTCGACCTCGTTGCGCAGACGGCTCAGCTCTCCCGACACCTGATTCCTGCCGGACTTCGGCTGAAGAGACCTCGACTTCACGCCGGAATACCTCCGGTCAGACGGACGCCCCACGCCGCAGCTTACGCTAGGATATTTCTGGTGTCGATGAGCGCTATACCGCGATGTTGTCGATGAGCCGCGTGGTGCCGAGCCAGACCGCGGCGAGGAGCCTCACAGGCTCGTCCGCCTCGCGCGGCAAGGCCAGCGTTTCGGCATTGCGCGCGGCGACATAATCGACCCGAAAGCCACGCGTCGTCAGAGCGCGCCGCGCCGCCGCCGTAGCCCGCGTGGGCTTCTGGCCGGCTTTGATCTTGACCGCCGCCTGGGTCAATATCCGGTAGAGGGACGCCGCCTGGCGGTGCTCGGCTTTGCTCAAATAGGCGTTGCGCGACGAGAGGGCGAGGCCGCTTTCTTCACGCACCGTCGGCACGCCGATCACCTCGACCGGCAAATCGAGATCGCGCGCCATGCGTCTCACAACCAGGAGCTGCTGATAATCCTTCTCGCCGAACATGGCGAATTGGGCTTCCGACTGGGTGAAGAGCTTGGCGACGACGGTCGCGACACCGTCGAAGAAATGCGGCCTGAACTTGTCCTCGAGCCCGGCCTTTGCGGGACCTGCCACGACGATGCTGGTGGCGAAGCCCGGCGGATAGACTTCGTTCGGCTGAGGCGCGAAGACAAGATGGGCGCCCGCTTCCTCGAGCTGGGCGACATCGGCCGCCTCGGTGCGTGGATAGCGCCCCAGATCCTCTTGGGGTCCGAACTGCTTCGGATTGATGAAAATCGTGGTGACGACCCGGTCGGCGCGCTTGAGGCCTTCGCGCACCAGCGTGAGATGCCCCCGATGCAGGGCACCCATGGTCGGAACGACGGCGCTGGCGAGCCCTTGCGCGCGCCAGGACGCCGTCTCCCGGCGCAGGTCTAGAATGTTACGGACGACCTTCAGAGTCATTTCGGATTTGCGAAAGAGGTGCTAACCAGTGGCGCCCTTTCAACCATATCCAGCGTCATGACCATATCTCCAGCCCTTCCCAGCCGTGCCTCGATCTCGAAACTTCTCTTTGCGGACGAAGCCTCCGTCGTCAAGTCGCTCTACGCCGACGCCCAATTGTCGCCTGAGCAGTCGCGGCAGGTCGCCGAGCTCGCCCGCCAGCTGGTCGCGGCGGTGCGCGCCGGACGCCGGCAGCAAGGCGGCGTCGACGCCTTCATGCAGGAATATTCGCTCTCCTCCGAAGAGGGCGTGGTGCTGATGTGCCTTGCCGAGGCGCTGTTGCGCATTCCCGACGGCGAGACGGCCGACAAGCTCATCGCCGACAAGATCGGCGGCAAGCAGTGGGAGCGCCATATCGGCCAGTCGGAATCGCTCTTCGTCAATGCTTCCGCCTGGGGCCTCATGCTCACCGGCCGCTTCGTCGAGCTGGGCCGCGGCACCACCACCGATGCCGGCAGCTATCTCAAGCGCCTGGTGTCACGCTCGGGCGAGCCTTTCATCCGCAATGCCATGAAGCACGCGATGCGCATCATGGGTAAGCAGTTCGTGCTCGGCCGCACCATCGAGGAGGCGCTCGATATCGCCAAGCCGCTCGAAGCCCAGAACTACCGTTTCTCCTTCGACATGCTGGGCGAAGCCGCCTTCACGGCCGAGGATGCGCGCCGCTATCTCAAGGCTTATGAGAACGCGCTTGCCGTCGTGGGTCAGCGCGCGGGCAAGGGCGGCGCCGACGGCGTCTTCGGCAAGCCGTCGATATCGGTAAAACTATCGGCGCTCCATCCGCGCTATGAGGAGAAACAGGAAGCCCGCACCATGACGGAGCTTCTGCCGCGCGTCGTCGATCTCGCCCGCCAGGCCAAGGCGCTCGATCTCGGCCTCACCGTCGATGCCGAGGAGGTCAACCGGCTCGATCTGTCGCTCGAGCTCTTCGGGAGGCTCGCGCATGAGCCCGCGCTCAAGGGCTGGAACGGCCTCGGTCTCGCCGTCCAGGCCTATGGCAAGCGCGCCAAGCCGGTGCTGCAATGGCTCGCCGATCTCGCCAGCCAGACGGGCCGCAAGCTTCCCGTCCGCCTGGTCAAGGGCGCCTATTGGGACACCGAGATCAAGCGCGCCCAGGAAGCGGGCCTCGAGAACTATTCGCTCTTCACCCGCAAGGTGTCGACCGATGTGAGCTATCTCGCTTGCGCCAAATATCTCCTGTCGCGCCGCGACGTCTTCTATCCGCAATTCGCCACCCACAATGCGCATTCGCTTGCCGCCGTCGCGGTGATGGCGGGCGATGACCGCTCTTATGAATTCCAGCGCCTCCACGGCATGGGCCAGGCGCTCTATGAGGAAGTGGCGCGCATCCCCAGGATGCGCCAGCCCTGCCGCATCTATGCACCGGTCGGCAGCCATGAGGATCTGCTCGCTTATCTGGTGCGCCGGCTGCTCGAGAACGGCGCCAACACCTCCTTCGTCAATCGGCTCGCCGACGACGAGGCGCCGATCGGCGAGATCATCGCCGATCCGGTCGAGCAGGTTCAGGGGTTCAATTCCATCCCCCATCCGCGCATTCCCTTGCCGCGCGACATCTTCGCGCCGCGCGTCAATTCCAAGGGCCATGCGATGTGGGACGACGCGACGCGCGAGACCATGCTCGCAGGGATCGGCAAGGTTCTGGCAAAGCCGGTGAAGGCCGAGGCCCTGGTCAGCGGAAAAGCGGCCAAGGGCGGCCCGGTCCGCGCGATCACGTCGCCGCATGACCGCAGCGTCGCCGTCGGTGAGGTGGTGGAAGCGGACGACAAGGCGGTCGCCCAGGCTCTAACCGACGCGGGCAAGGCGAATGCGGCCTGGGATCTGAAAGGCGGCGCCGCGCGCGCCACCATATTGGAGAAGGCCGCCGATCTCTATGAAGCCAATACCGCGCGCTTCATGGCGCTCCTCATCCGCGAGGCCGGCAAGACGCTCGACAATGCGCAGGCGGACCTGCGCGAGGCTGTCGATTTCCTGCGCTATTATGCCGAGCGCGCACGCAAGGAATTCGAGGCGCCGCAGCGCCTGCCGGGCCCGACCGGCGAATTGAACGAGATCGCGCTCCATGGCCGCGGCGTCTTCGCCTGCATCAGCCCGTGGAACTTCCCGCTCGCCATCTTCACCGGGCAGGTCGCGGCGGGTCTCGCTTCCGGCAATGCGGTCATCGCCAAGCCGGCCGAGCAGACGCCGCTCATCGCCTTCGCGGCGGTGAAGCTTCTGCATGAGGCGGGCGTCCCGCCCGACGTTTTGCATTACCTGCCGGGCGACGGTGCCCGCATCGGCAAGATCCTGCTCAGCCATCCCGCTCTTTCCGGCGTCGCCTTCACCGGCTCGAACGATACGGCGGCGATCATCAACCGCGCCATCGCCGCCCGTGACGGCGCCATCCTGCCGCTCATCGCCGAGACCGGCGGCATGAATGCGATGATCGTCGATTCATCGGCCTTGCCCGAGCAGGCGGTGCGCGACGTGCTGGCTTCGGCTTTCGACAGCGCCGGCCAGCGCTGCTCGGCGGCGCGCCTTCTGTTCGTACAGGAAGACGTCGCCGGCCGGCTCATCCCGATGCTCGAAGGCGCCATGGCCGAGCTCACCATTGGCGATCCCTTGGATTACGCGACAGATGTCGGCCCGGTGATCGACGAGGACGCGAAGCGGATGCTCAACGAGCACAAAGCGCGCATGGCGAAGGAAGCCAGGACCATCCTCGACATGCAGTTGCCGTCGCAGACCAAGGCGGGGACCTTCGTTTCGCCGGCCGCCTATGAGATCCCGTCCATCTCGCTCCTCAAGCGTGAGGTCTTCGGCCCCATCCTGCATGTGGTCCGCTTCGCCGGCGACCGCTTGGGCGAAGTCTGCGATGCGATCAATGCGACCGGCTTCGGGCTGACCCTTGGTCTTCATACGCGCATCGAGACGACGGTCGATGAGGTGCGCGCGAGGGCTCGGGTCGGCAACATGTATGTGAACCGCAACCAGATCGGCGCGGTGGTCGGCGTCCAGCCCTTTGGCGGCGAGGGACTCTCCGGCACCGGCCCCAAGGCGGGCGGGCCGCATTATCTCCACCGCTTCGCCACTGAGCGTGTCTGCTCGATCGACACCACGGCTTCCGGCGGCAATGCCGCGCTGATGAGCATGGAGAGCGGCGAGCGGGGCCATGAGTGAGCTCGATTGCGATGTCGTCGTCATAGGGGCAGGGCTCGCCGGCGCCGCGGCGTCTTCTATCTGTTCCGAGCACGGACTTTCGACGATCGTCCTCGAGGCGCGCGACCGTGCCGGCGGGCGGGGCTTCACGCGCCGCTTCATGGACAGTGAGGACCAGCTCGAATTCGGCGGCTCGTGGATCGCACCTTGGCATGACCGAATCCGCCACTATGCCGACAAGACCCAAATCACGCTGCGGCCGACCCATCCGGTCAACGATCATCGCTGGCACGATGGCAGGACGCTGCGCAAGGGCTTGCCGGCATCGGACTTGGCCCTGCAAGCCGTCAAGGAGCACGCGCTGCTCTACAAGGCCGGGAAGCCTTTTCCGTGGCAGGCGCCCCTGACGCTCAACCAGTATCTCGATCATATCGGCGCGAGCCCGGAGGCCCGCACTCATGTGCTCGCCTGGTGGACGATCTCTGGCAATGGCGATCCGGACCGCATCTCGGCGAGCGAATTCCTGTCGAGCTGCGCCTATGGCGACGGCTCGCCCGAAAGCATGATGACGGCGCTGCGCCACACGCTCGTTCCCGGCGTCGGCGCACTGGCCGAACGCATGATTGCATCATCGAGCGCGCTCCTCGAGCTCAATGCGCCAGTTGTCGCTCAGAGCCAGGACGGCAATGCGGTGACCGTCACTTGGGCGAGCGGCAGGACGATGAAGGCGCGCGCAGCGATCTGCGCCATGCCGTTAAATGCGCTTCGGATGATCGATTTCGCACCGGCACTTTCAGCAAAGAAGCGTGAGGCGATCGCACTTGGTCATGGCGGCCGCTCGCTCAAGCTGTGGCTCAAGGTCAGAGGTGTCGCGCCCGGCATTCTGGCGAGCGGCGGCCCTGGCGGCTTGCGCTGGCTATTCTCGGAGCGCATGAGCGCCGATGGCGCGACGCTGATCGTCGGCTTCGCACTCGAAGACGGAACGCTCGATCCCACCGATCGGGCCTCGATCGCCGCCTCGCTGGCGCGGTTTTTTCCCGAAGCGGAGCTCATCGCCTGGGATTGGCATGATTGGCTGGGCGATCCATATGCCAGGGGTACCTGGGTCGCCTTGCCGGCGGACGCCACATGGATCGGTGATCCGGAGGTCTGGGGCAAGGAAGGGCGCATTGCCTTCGCCACCTCGGATTTCGCGGAAGTCTCCGCCGGCTGGTTCGAGGGCGCCATCCGTTCGGGCGAGGCTGCGGCACTCACCCTCCTGAAGGCTCTCTAGTGTCGAACAGTCGGTTCGTTTGAAGCCGAAAAGCTTTTCTCTCTGCGCGTCCTTCCCCGCAATCGCGGACGGGAAGTCAAGGATCGCAGACGTCCGATCATTCATCGAGGCCGTCACCCGGCATAACAACACGTGGCCTGGCGTATCAACGCGGAGGGCTAACCAGAGGGCGGAGTACGAAAGAAATGGAGCTTCACATGAAGGTGTCGAGATGGACCAGTGTTCTCGCGTCCTTGCGGCCGTGACGGCAGGACCGGTCTTGGCGGCGAGCAGCGCGAACCCGTTGGTGGAAGAGGTGCGTAATGCCAACGCCCGCTTCAAGGACGTGTCCGTCGCCGTGGCCGAGGGCTACAAGCCGATCGCTTGCGCCAGCGGCGTCGAGGGCGGATCGATGGGCATTCACTATGTCAGTGAAAGTCGGCTCAAGGACGATGCCATCGATATCGCGCATCCCGAAGCCGTGATGTACGAGCCATCGGCCGGCGGCAAGCTTACCCTGATCGGGGTCGAATACATTACCTCCAAGGGACCGGCGGAACTCAACGGCCATTTGTTCAGCTTCCACACCGCGCCTAATCGCTACGGCCTCGGTCCCTTCTACGAGCTTCACGTGTGGGCCTGGAAGAAGAACCGGTCGGGCGCGTTCGCGGACATGAACCCGGATGTGTCATGCGATGCGGTGGCGACGCCGGCCAAGTGACCTGAACGGATATTTCGTCGATTCCGACAAAGAACCTCGCCACCGGTTGTGGCGAGGTTCGCGCAGGCCGAGCCCGTCTTCAGGCCGCAAGCTCGGTCTTGAGTGCGGGCACGAAGGTGTCGCGCAGGAAATGCTCCATGGGCGTCACCGCGCTTTCCCAGCGTTGCGGCTGAGGCGCACGCAAGACGCCGAAGCGGCTGAACGTGGCCCAGGTATCGTTCATCAGGGTGGAAAAGTCGCGATGCATGCCGGCCGTGACCATCTCCTCGATATCAGCATCGCGATCGATATGCTCGACCCCGAATGGGCGGCCGAGCTCCTGCGCGATGAGCTCGGCGATCCGCCGCATTGCCAGCACCTCGCGACCGTGGATCTCGAGCGCGCTGCTGCCCGCGAAGTCGAGCGCCAGCAGATGCCGTAGCGCGACCGCCGCGATATCGGCGGTCGAAGCCATGTCGAACGCGGCATCCGGATCGATCGGCGTGGCCAGCGCGCCGCGCGCGAGCGTGCCGGGCAGGTAGTAGAGGAGATTCTCGAAAAATGCGGGTGCTCGCAGGTGAAGCATGTTCACGCCTTTCGCTCCGTCGAGGATCTGCTCCACATCGCCATGGGTCATGATGAAGCCGCGATAGCGGTCGTCATGCGTGCCGATCGTGCTGATGAAGAGCGCCGAACCCAACCCACAAGTTTCCGCCGCGCGCGCAAAATTGTGGCCGATGTCGGCGAATGCACGCCGGAAGTCGCGTGCCATATGATCGGCCGAGACAACCAGATAAGCGGCATCCGCTCCCGCGAAGCAGCGCTCGATGAAGGCCTGGTCCTCGATCATGCCGACACGAGGCTCAGCCCCCAGCGCGGCGAGCGGTGCCAGGCGAGCAGGGTCGCGGCCGACGGCGCGGACGTCGTGTCCTGCCGCCAGGAGCCCGCGGGCGACGCGGTTTCCGATGCGCCCTGTCGCCGCCGTCACGACATAGGTTCGCTTGCTTTCGCGATGTATGGCCATTTTGGAAGATCCTTCTCTTGCTTGATCTCAGCTGCAATGACGAGAGAGAAGGGGGAAAGGATTCAAAAAAGTTTTCGGTGGTGTCTGAATCCTTCTGGCTCGCCCAAACGTCTTAATGCTGGGCGTTCGCGTCGCCACATGGGAGTATGAGGCATGCAGGGATTGACAGGCGTGGCCAAGGAGGGCGTGGACCTTTCATCGTTGTCGGCCATACGGCCGCAGCTGCACCGCTATTGCGCCCGCATGCTGGGGTCATCGCTCGAGGGCGAGGACGTCGTCCAGGACGTGCTGCTGAAGGCCGTCGAGGCCCTGCCGAAGGCGGGGCCGATTGGCAATCTTTCCGCCTGGCTGTTCCGCATCGCCCATAACCGGGCGCTCGACGTACTGCGCGCCCGGGCGCGCCTTGCCGAAGTCGAGGTCGCGGAGGCCGTGGAGGCGCCTGATCTGGGCCAGGTCGACGATCGGCATGAGATCGTGTCCATAAGTCTGCGGACATTGGCGCGGCTGCCGGCGCGCCAGCGCAGCTGCGTGATTCTCATGGATGTGATCGGTCATTCCCTGAAAGAGATCGGCGACATTCTGGAGATCAGTGTTCCCACGGTGAAGGCCGAGCTCCATCGCGGACGAAAGCTCTTGCGACACTTGGCGCTGGAGCCGGAAGAGCGGCCGGTTCCCCGCCTGTCGGCCGCCGAGAGCGCACGTCTCTTGGCCTACATAGAGCGCTTCAATGCCCGCGATTTTGCCGCGATACGCGACATGCTGGCGGAGGAGGTGAGGATAGAGGCCATCGCCAAGACGACATTCGAAGGCCGGCGCGACAGCGCAGGGTACTTTGGGAACTACGAAGGCTTGGCGGGCTGGACGGCATCGCCGGTCTTGGTCGATGGGCACCCGGCAGCGCTGGTACAATTGGCCGGCCAGCCTTCCTATTTCATCCTCCTGGAATGGTCCGCCAGCGGCCTCGAGACGATCCGCGACTTCTACTACGCCCGCTATGCCCTGGAGAGCGCCGAGATCGTGCATTTGCCTCAGCGGTCGCCCTTGGACCATTCCCCAAAATAAATCCTTTGATTTGTGCTAGGCTTACCTATCTGTAACGTCGCTTTTTGGAGGGCGGCGGATATGGCTGATGCCAAGTCCAGGGCGCCGGTGAAGACCGGCGCGGCACAAACCGAGATTTCGGCCGCGGAGGATGTCTCGTCCTTCCTCGAGCGGGTGAAGCACATGCCGCCCGTCGAGAAGCGCGACGGCGAGCGCGGCCGGCTGATCTTCGCCATGGATGCGACCATGAGCCGGCAGCCGACCTGGGACCACGCCTTGCAGATCCAGAGCGAGATGTTCCTGGAGACGGAGAGGATCGGCGGCCTCGATGTCCAGCTGGTCTATTTCCGCGGCTTCAGCGAGTGCCGGGCCTCCAAATGGGCAAGCGAGCCCTCCGCTTTGGCGCGGATGATGACCGGTGTCGACTGCCGGGGCGGCAACACCCAGATCGGCAAGGTGCTCAGCCACATCCGCCGTGCCGCGAGCGAAGGCCGGATCAATGCGGCCGTCTATGTCGGCGACGCCATGGAGGAGAATGTCGACCGCCTGTGCCGGACGGCGGGTGAGATCGGGCTTCTCAACGTGCCGCTCTTCATGTTCCAGGAAGGCAATGACGGCGTGACCTGCGCGGCCTATCGCGAGATCGCGCGATTGACGCGCGGCGCCTATTTCCGCCTGGATGCCACCTCCGCAAGGCAGCTGCGCGAGCTCCTGGCCGCGGTCGCGGTCTATGCCGCGGGCGGGCGCCAGGCGCTTGCCGACCATTCCAAAGAGAAGGGCGGAACCGCTCGCCTTCTCCTCGAACAGTTGCGATAATCGCTCATGCTGAATCTCGTCATTGCGCTGGTGATCGCCTTCGGCGGCTACTGGCTGTTGCGCCAGTTCGTCTCGACGCCGGCCACCCAGGCCGCTGGCCTGGTCCGCAAGGCGGGTGGCTTCGCCCTCATCGGCATCGCCGGATTCCTCACTTTGCGCGGCGCCTTCAACGCTGCCATCCCGCTCTTTGTCTTGGGGGTGGGGCTGCTTGGACAATCGGGCCTGTTCCCCGGCGGCTTTCCCTGGGAACGGAAATCGGCCGGCCAGCGCTCGCGCGTCGCGACAAGCCTGCTCGCCATGGAGCTCGATCACGATACCGGGCGCATGGAGGGAACCGTGCTGGCCGGGCCGCTCAAGGGCCGGCTTCTGTCCTCGCTGAACAATGACGAGCTGAAAGCGCTTCACCAGCAATGTACCGCCGTCAGGGATCAAAGCCGGCCCTTGCTCGAAGCCTGGCTCGACCGCAGCAAGGCGGGTTGGCGCGAGGCCTGGAACACGGGGCCGGGCAATGGCTCGGCCACATTGTCGGGCAAGATGAGCCGGGCCGAGGCGCTGGCCGTGCTGGGTCTGAAGGAGGGCGCCACACCGGATGATATCCGTGCCGCGCATCGCCGGCTGATGAAGGAGTTTCATCCCGACCGCGGCGGCTCGGATTATCTCGCCGCCAAGATCAACCAGGCCAAGGACATTCTGCTTTAGCCTTCCGGCGCCAGCGTCGAGCAGTCGAGCTTCTTGCGCGACAGCATTTTGCAGGCACGCTTGGCGGTCTTGGCATTGAAGCCGGACATGCGGGCGCGGAACATGGTTTCCTCACCCTTCTTCACCTCGACCGTGAAAGCCTGCTTGTCGGAGAACATATAGGGGCCCAGCTTCCGCGCCACGTAAAGGGCATCCTGCGCCGCTTTCTTGGTCGGATAGGCGCCGAGCTGGATGTTCCAGCTGGAAGAGACTGAGGCCACGATGACCTTGCCGCCTGCCGTGTCGCCCGGCTTCTTGACCTTGAAGGGCAGGTCGGCCGGCAGAGAGGCGCCGACCGGGGCCACCGAGGCGAGCTGCTGCGGTTGGCTGTCGGGATTGGCGACCTCGCCGGAGACGCGGGCAAGGTCGGCCTGATCGGCATTCACCGTGGCATATGTCGTGCCCGGCAGGTTGGCGGCGGTCTCGGCCTGTTCCGCCAGTTCCTCGTTGTCGAAACCGGCCGTATCGCCCTCGGGCTGAGCCGCCTGGTCGGGCGCCTTGCCGGTGCGCCGTGTCTTCACACGCTTGGCGATCGCCTCCTGATCGGGCTCGGCGGTCTCGGCAACCTTCACTTCCGTTTCGGTCAGGCGCGGGCTCGTGCCTTCGACGGCGGAAGCGAGCGTCGCGCCGCTTGTGCATTTGGGGAACGCCTTGCTCAGCATCGCGATCATGTAATTGTCGCGGGCGCGCCCCGTGCGGCCGCCCATGACGACGCCGATGATGCGCTTGTCGCCGCGCCGCGTCGAGGTCGTGAGATTGAAGCCGGATGCCCTGATATAGCCGGTCTTGATGCCGTCGGTGCCTTCGAAACGGCGGAGCAGCCGGTTATGGGTGCGGATGGTGCGCTTGCCGAACTGGAACGAGTTGGTGCGGAAATAGGGATAATATTGCGGGAAGTCGCGCTGCACCCTGAGGCTCAGGGTTGCCATGTCGCGCGCCGTCGTGACCTGCTTGGGATCGGGGAGGCCGGAGGCGTTGCGGAACGTGGTGCGCGACATGCCGAGCGTGCGCGCCGTCTCAGTCATGCGCCGGGCGAAAGCGGATTCGCTGCCTTCGATGTGCTCGCCCACCGCCACCGCCACGTCATTGGCCGAGAGCGTGATGAGCGCCTTGATTGCGTCTCCGACGCTGACCGTCTGGCCGGCCTTGACGCCAAGCTTGGTCGGCGGCCGGCCGGCGGCATAGCGCGAGACCGTGATGCGGCTATCGAGGGTGAGACGGCCCGCCTTCATTTCCTGGAACAGGACATAGAGCGTCATCACCTTGGTGAGGGAAGCGGGATGGCGCAGTCCGTCGGCATCGCTCGAGAACAGGATGTCGCCGGTCCTCGCGTCAACCGCGAGGGCTGAGAACTTGGCCCTGGCCACTGCCGGATCGATGCCACCTGCACTCACGGCAAGAACCAGCGCGAGGCTGACCATCAAGCGGCGAAGGGCAGTCAACAGCATCTTCAATTTCCCCTGAGGCGGATCGAGCCCGCTCCTTTACCCATTCTTACATTACTCGGCGATGAAAATCGGATGAATTTTCATACCGTCAACTTTCGGCTTTTAATCCTAGCCCGGTCGTAGCCGATGGCCAGAGGCCATTTTCGCTCCATCGTGCTTACTATTTTGTAAAACTGCAAAATTTCGCAGCTAGGATAAAATTGTGCACTGCAAAATAAACCTTGACACTTATTGTGCACTGCATATATTGCCCTGCATCAAAGTTGAGTAATTGACCCCCATTCACCCCAGGAGATTTCCTCAATGATCAAGTCGTTCGAAGATTTCCAGTCTTTCGGCAAGGACAGCGTCGACACCTATGTCGCTTCCGCCACCGCTTTGAGCAAGGGCTTCCAGACGATCACGGCGGAAGCCGTCGATTTCTCGCGCAAGTCCTTCGAGCGCGGCACCGAAGCCTTCGAGAAGGCGTCCTCAGCCAAGTCCTTCGACAAGGCTCTCGAGGTCCAGCAGGCCTATGCCAAGGAGGCCTATGAGGCGTTCCTCGGCCAGATGAACAAGTTCGGCGAACTCTATCTCGCCACCGCCAAGGAAGCTTATAAGCCCTTCGAGACGAAGCTCGCGGGCGTTGCGCCGAAAGTGACAAAGTAAGTCTGGATTTCAGTCTAGGCTTTTTGAGCCCGGGGACGCTCGTCTCCGGGTTTTTTCTTTTGTGACGGTCCGCTGCCGAAAAATGCGGCCAATTGGTCTGTTTTTGGCTCCGCTCGGCAAGCCATGCGTCAGATTTGAAGGCGTGACGCAAAATCGCCGCCTTTAACCTCTCCCATTTGGGTCCTCAACGCATATATAATTGGTCTCATGGCCCAGCGAGACTCGAAACACGACAACGGACAGACGGGCGTCATCACCAGGACGCAGCCCAAGACGAAGAAACCGTCGCTGTACAAGGTCCTGCTTCTGAATGACGACTACACGCCCATGGAGTTCGTCATCGTCGTGCTGGAACGGTTCTTCAATAAGGGCAGGGACGAGGCCACTCGCATCATGCTGCATGTCCACCAGAAGGGGGTCGGCGTGTGCGGGGTCTACACATTCGAGATAGCGGAAACCAAGGTGACGCAGGTCATGGACTTTGCACGCAAGCACCAACATCCGCTACAATGCACTATGGAAAAGGAATAGGAGCTCAAGAGGGTGCCCACATTCTCCCGCAGTCTAGAGAAGGCTCTCCATCGCGCGCTCGCCATCGCCAATGAGCGCAGCCACGAATATGCGACGCTGGAGCATCTGCTTCTCGCTTTGACCGACGACAAGGACGCCGCCGCCGTCATGCGCGCCTGCAGCGTCGACATCAATATCCTGCGCCGCAATCTCGAAAGCTACATCGACAACGAGCTTGCCAATCTCATCGTCGACAATGTCAAGGAGTCGAAGCCGACGGCGGGCTTCCAGCGCGTCATCCAGCGCGCCGTGATCCATGTCCAGTCCTCGGGCCGAGACGAGGTGACCGGCGCCAATGTGCTGGTCGCCATCTTCGCCGAGCGCGAGAGCCACGCCGCCTATTTCCTGCAGGAGCAGGACATGACCCGCTACGACGCGGTCAACTACATCTCGCACGGCATCGCCAAGCGCGCCGGCCTTTCCGACTCCAGGCCCGCCCGCGGCGTCGAGCAGGACCAGCAGAACGGCGAGGGCGAGACCGGCGAGAGTAAGAAGAAGAACGAAGCCGATGCGCTCGAGGCCTATTGCGTCGACCTCAACAAGAAGGCGGCCGAAGGCCATGTCGATCCCTTGATCGGGCGCGAGCAGGAGGTCAACCGCACCATCCAGATCCTGTGCCGCAGGCAGAAGAACAACCCGCTCTTCGTCGGCGATCCGGGCGTCGGCAAGACGGCGATCGCGGAAGGGCTGGCGCGCCGCATCGTCAACAATGAAGTTCCCGACGTGCTGAAGGATTGCACCATCTATCAGCTCGACATGGGCGCACTTCTCGCCGGCACGCGCTATCGCGGCGATTTCGAGGAGCGTCTCAAGGCGGTGATCAAGGAGATCGAGCGCCAGCCGGGCGCCATCATGTTCATCGACGAGATCCACACGGTGATCGGGGCGGGCGCCACCTCGGGCGGCGCCATGGACGCCTCCAACCTGCTCAAGCCGGCGCTCGCCGGCGGCAACCTGCGCTGCATCGGCTCGACCACCTACAAGGAATACCGCCAGCATTTCGAGAAGGACCGGGCGCTGGTGCGCCGTTTCCAGAAGATCGACGTGAACGAGCCCTCGGTCGAGGATGCGGTCAAGATCCTCAAAGGCCTCAAGCCTTATTTCGAGGAGTTCCACAAGGTCCGCTATACCGACGATGCCATCGAGACGGCGGTGCATCTGTCGGCCCGCTATATGAACGATCGGAAATTGCCCGACAAGGCGATCGACGTCATCGACGAGACCGGCGCCTCGCTGATGCTTCTGCCCGAGAACAAGCGCAAGACGGTGATCGGGGTGCCCGAGATCGAGGAAACCGTCGCCACCATGGCGCGCATCCCGCAGAAGACCGTGTCGAAGGACGATGCGACGGTCTTGCGCGAGCTCGACAATGAGCTGAAGCGCATGGTCTTCGGCCAGGATAAGGCCATTGGCGCGCTCGCCGGCGCCATCAAGCTCGCCCGCGCCGGCCTGCGCGAGCCCGAGAAGCCGATCGGCTGCTATCTGTTCTCAGGTCCGACCGGCGTCGGCAAGACCGAGGTCGCCAAGCGCCTCGCCGACGTCCTGGGCGTCAAGCTTTTGCGCTTCGACATGTCGGAATATATGGAACGCCATTCGGTCTCGCGTCTCATCGGCGCGCCCCCGGGCTATGTCGGCTTCGACCAGGGCGGCCTCCTGACCGACGGCGTCGACCAGAATCCCTATTGCGTGCTCCTCCTCGACGAGATCGAGAAGGCGCATCCCGACCTCTTCAACATCCTCTTGCAGGTGATGGATCACGGCAAGCTCACCGACCATAACGGCAAGACGGTCGAGTTCCGCAACACGATCCTGATCATGACCACCAATGCGGGCGCTCAGGATCTGGCCAAGGCCGCCTTCGGCTTCACCCGCACGGTGCGCGAAGGCGACGACCAGGAAGCGATCAACCGGATGTTCTCGCCCGAGTTCCGCAACCGGCTCGATGCCACCATCGCCTTCGACCACTTGCCGCCCGAAGTCGTGCGCAAGGTCGTCGAGAAATTCGTCCTGCAGCTCGAGGCGCAGCTCTCCGAGCGCCAGGTCAATATCGAGCTCTCCGAGGAAGCGGCGAACTGGCTGGCCGAGAAGGGCTACGACCAGCAGATGGGCGCCCGTCCGCTGGCGCGCATCATCCAGGAATATGTGAAGAAGCCGCTCGCCGACGAGGTCCTGTTCGGCAAGCTCGCCAAGGGCGGCACGGTGCGCGTGCTCTTTGAAAAGGGCGAGGACGGCGAAGGCAAGCTGCACTTCCAGTATCTCGGCCGCGACGAGGAGAAAGCCCTGCCAAAGCCTCCCGATCGCAAGGCGCTGACCCAGCGCAAGTCGGGCACGCCCCGGCCGCGCAAGACGCCGAAGAAGAAAGAGAAGCTGAACTGAGCTGAAAGCTCGGGAAAAAGCCCCTGGCGAAGCTCCTCGCCGGGGGCTTTGTTGTTTTAGCAAAGGCCGGCAGACGGGAGTTGGCCGTGCCATCAGCGACCATGGATTAGGCCGTGCCGTCGCTCGTTCCCGGGCAGCTTCGTTTAGAGCCTGTAGCAGATAGAAAAGAAGCCCTTCTTCGGTTCCCCACCACGGATCCGATCAGGCCGTGCGATAAATCTTTGCCAACTCATCCATCTGGATCGCCAAGGCGTCATAAGTCTCCGCGATGAAGGCCAGGCTTGTCCCCGAGGACGCAAACGCGGTCTTTGCTCGTCGGCGACAGTCCTCCGCCTGGTCTCGATATTGCTTGGCGCGAAGTTCGTATTCACTCGATTTTACAATTGCCATTTGCGACCACAGAATAAAGTTTGTCTTCCGACTCAAGCTCCGACCCCAGTCAGCCTGCCAAAATCAGGGATATCAGGTCCGGACTCAAACCAATGTGCGAAACCGCACACTGCGCCAACAAGCCAGCCGCGCTTGGGCGACGGAGCCGACGGCTTCCTCCTAAAGAAAAGGGGGCTCGAAAGCCCCCATCCCCAGTTTCCCCATAATTTTTTCGAGGAGGAACAGAAAATGACTTGAAGGAGGAATGTGTAGGGAGTCGGCCCACAATTCCAGCTCAATTTCAGCTGCCGGCGGAGATTTTGCGAAACTGTGGCGATCGCGCCACACCAGAAGGAACCAAAGACGTCACGCCGAATTGTCGCCTGACGAATACAGAGTAAGAACATGCTGAACAAAGCCCCGGCCGCGCAAGACACCGAAGAAGAAAGAGAAGCTGAATTAAACTGTATTGACAGTTGAGGGCCTGCTCCAGACACCGGAGCAGGCTCTTTCAGGTACTCCTATAGACGGGCGTGCCTCGTTCAATGCCGCAGGCTTTTCCCCCTTATGTCGTTGAGTATCAATCTGAAAATATTTCTGCCTCGATCAGGATTTCCTTGAAAACGTCCTCGGGCAGGCCAAAGCAGATATCCCAGGATTCGTCGTCAGTACCGATCACGACCATGACCAGGCCGGCTTCGCCGCGACTCCAGAAAGCCGGGGCACCGGCTGAGTGGCCGATCGGGAGGCTTTCGTCTGCCGACAACGTCTCCAGCAGAAGCTTGAATTTGGCCAGATCGTGGAGCGGAATCCAGAAGTTGGCCTCGAACCGACTACATCCGATCTTCAGAAGGACGCTTTCCGCGTTTCCGTCGTGCGCAAGTTCTGCGCTCACCGACCAATGCTCATCCGCAGCCATTTGACACTTTCGGTTCTAGCGTAGCACGTCCTCTTGCAATGTGACCTGCTTCCGCTTCGTGACGGTCAGCTTCACCATCGTGTCAATTCTCCTGATCCAACCCTATTCAAGCCCTATCATCTCGCGCGGGGGCCCGGGGAAATCGGCATAGGCCGGCAGGTTGGCGGAATGGCCGAGGAGGTCGCGCACCGCGCGCGCCGCCTGGTCGATCGCCGAATGGACATAGGCATAGGCACCTGAATCCGAATTGGCGATGGCGATGCGTCCCCAGGATTTGCGCGCCGCCTCGATCGGCAGCTTTCCGTCCGGCCAGAATGAGTCCCAGGGCCGCATATATTCGTAGGCATAGCCATGCGACCAGCGATTGGCGGTGATCGCCTTGATGTCGCGCGCCGGGTCGAAGCCGCCGTCGGACAGCGCGCGGCCCAGCATGTCGCGGATCTCGCGTTCCATCTCCTCGAAGCTGAGCGTGATGAGATAGCGCCGCCCGGCCGACGACTGCTCGCGGCTCGGCAAGCCTCTCTCATCGCCCAGCGGCACCTTGGAGAGATGGAGCAGCACCGGATCACTTGCCTGATCGGCGAATTTGTAATCGCCCATGCTGACGGGAGAATCGATCTCGGCACCGCTCCAGAAGGAGGAAGGCGCATCGAATCCTTTGATGCCGAGCTTGGCGAAGGCCTCCCAGTTGCGGATGAGGACGTTGGCATAGATCAGCGGCACCTTCTGCTGGTCGTTGAGCGCGTCGACCTGCTCAGGCTGCAGCTCATTGCTGAGATAGGGAATGACGCGATGCCAGCAGGCGAGCACGACATGTCCGGCCTGAACCGTCTTGAGCTTGCCGTTCTCCGAATAGGTGACCGTCACCGACTTGGCGCTGTCGGGCTGGCCGTCATGGGCGACTTTCACCACGGAGGCATTGAGCCTGAGGCGCACCGGCTCGCCGGCGGTATCGAGCTTGGTGTAATCGGCTGGCGTCACCACGAGGCTTTCCATGCCTTGCCCCGGCACGGCGGCGGGGATCATGGCGCGCAGCAGAGCACGCGCAACACTCGCATTGCCATCGGGGAAATGGAAAATATAGGGATCGGGATCGGTGAGCGCGAGCCGCCCGCTGGGCGACATGGTGCGGTACGGCTTGTCGCCCAGATCCATGCCGCCGAAGCCCGGATTCCAGTTGCCCCAGGCATCGGCGGCCGTCGTGGCGTCGATCCCCACGCCGAAATTGCCTTCGGTCGACTTCTGGAAATAGGCGACGAGCTGCGGGTCGTAGCCGCAGATATCAGTCAGGAATTTCTCATAGGTCGTTTCGGAGAGGATCTTGAGTTTTTCCTCGCGCGACTTGCCGGGGAGGTAATCGCGCGGGCTGTCGATGAGCTCGATCAGATCGCGCTTGGCCTTGTCGTTGAGCGGCGTCTTCGGTACCCAGTCCGTCGCCTTCTCCTCTTCCTTGACGAGGCGGTCGGCGCCGAACGGCTCCTTGCTGAAGAATTTGGCGCTGCCGAGCCCGCGTTTCTCGGCCCAGCCCTCATCGTAATAGATCTTGAACTTCTCGGTATCGACCGCGATGTCGGCGAGAAGCTGCTTGACGGCTGCTGAGAAATAGCTCGGCGTCTGCAGCGACTGCGAGCCGCCATAGCCGATGATCTTGCGGCCGTTGCCGGCGGTGAATTCATTGCGCCGGGCATGGCCCCCGAAATCATCATGGTTCTCGAGAATGAGGACCTTGGCCTTGCCGCCCGTTTGCTGGCGATAGAGGAAGGCCGCCGCGAGACCGCTGATGCCGCCGCCGACCACGACCAGATCATAGGTCTCGGCCGTCGCCTCGGGAGCGCCGGCCGTTTCCCAGAAGAAGCCGTCGCGCACCGCGTGCATGACGTCCATGGCATTGGAATTATGCCCGCGAAGCCCGGTCAGGGCGGGCGGATAGGGGACGGCTTCGGCCCGTGCCGGTGATGAAACAGCGCTGGGGAAGACGCCAGCCGAAAGCGCGCCGACCGTCAAGGCAACGCCATCAAGGAAATCGCGCCGGCTGATCTTGCGGTCCATGCCGAGTGCACGATCGAAAGAAGAAAGATTTGTCATGACTGCCTCCGCGAGAATTTCTGCAAGATGCCAAGCCAGTGTTGCTTCGACATATCGACAATTCATTTCAATCCGATCGTGCCGCGCGGCGGTCCGGGAAAATCGGCGAAGGCCGGCAGATCGGGAGAGTGCCCCAAAAGGTCGCGCACCGCGCGCGCCGCCTGGTCGATGGCCGAATGGGCATAGGCATAGGCGCCTGAATCGGAATTGGCGATGGCGACGCGTCCGCGGCGTTGGCGCGCCGTCTCGACCGGCAGCGGGCCGTCCGGCCAGAATGTGTCCCAGGGCCGCAAATATTCGCGCGCATAGCCATGCGCCCAGCGATTGATGGTGATCGCTTCGATGTCAAAGGCCGGATCGAAGCCGCCTTCGGTGAGCGCTCGGCCCAGGAGATCGCGGATCTCATACTCCATCTCCGCGAAACTGAGCTCCGCCAGCAGACGCCGTCCGGCGAGATTCTGCTCGCGTGGAGAAATACCCGTGATCGCCGCCTTCGGAACCTTGAGGAGATTGAGCAGCACCGGCTCGCCGGGATTTTCAGCAAATCTGTATTTGCCCATGCTGACGGGAAAATCGAGGGCCGCGCCATGCCAGGCGGCGGAGGGCGCCGTGAAGCCGCGGATGCCGAGCCGGGTGAAAGCTTGCCAATTGCGGATCAGGACATTGGCGAGGACGAGCGGCACTTTTTGCTGATCATTGAGCGCTTCCACCTGATCGGGCCATAGTTCGTGGAAGATGTGCGGAATGACGCGATGCCAGCAGGCGAGCACCACATGTCCGGCATCGACCCGCTTGAGCCTGCCGCCTTCGACATAGCCGAGCCGCACCGATTTGGCGTCTTCGGGCCGGCCGGCATGATCGAGCCCGATGACCGGCGCATTGAGACGCAGCCTCACCGCATTCCCCGCTTGATCGAGCTTGGCGTAATCGACCGGCGTCACGACCAGGCTTTCCATGCCGCGTCCGGGAAGGGCGGCCGGGATCAGCGCCCTGACAAGGGCGCGCGCAAGGCCGGCATTGCCGTCCGGAAAATGGAAAATATAGGGATCGGGATCGGTCAGCGAACGCCGCGCGCTGGCGCTCATCGTCCGGTAGGGATCATCGCCCAGGTTCATGCCGTCGAAGCCCGGATTCCGGTTGCCCCAGGCATCGAGGGCCGAGACGGCATCGATACCGACGCCGAAATAGCCCTCGGTCGAGTTCTGGAAATAGGCGACGAGTTGGCGATCATAGCCGCAGATCCCGGTCAGGAATTCATCATAGGTCGCCTCCGACAGGATCTTGAGCTTCTCCTCGCGCGACTTGCCCCGGAGATAATCGCGTGGGCTGTCGATGAGCTCGATGAGGTCCCGCTTGGCCTTGTCGTTGAGCGGCGTCTTCGGCACCCAGTCAGCCGCATCGTCGGTCTTCTTGACCAGGCGATCGGCGCCGAACCGTTCTTTGTGGAAGAACACGGCTGGTCCGAGCTTGTATTTGTCGGCCCAGCCCTGGTCGTACGAGGTTCTGAACTTGCCGACATCGACGCCGATATCGCTGAGCAGCCGTTTGACCGCGCTGGAGAAATAGCTCGGCGTCTGCAGCGACTCCGAGCCGCCATAGCCGATGACCTTGCGGCCGTTACCGGCGATGAATTCGGTGCGCCGGGCATGGCCGCCGAAATCATCGCACGCCTCGAGGATGAGCACACGCGCTTTGCCGCCCGATTGCTGGCGATAGAGGAAGGCTGCGGCGAGCCCGCTGATGCCGCCGCCGACCACGACCAGATCATAGGTTTCACCCGTCAATTCCGGTGTCCCGCTGATCACGCTCTTGAGATCATGATCGCGCAGGGCGTGCAGGACACGGAAGGACTCCGCGTCCTGTCCCCTGAGGCCGGTGAGGGCCGGCGGATAGGCGGCCTTCGCCGTAGCCATTCCACTCGGCACATCCAGCGCCAACGCGCCGGCCGTGAGGAGGACACCATCCAGGAAGTCGCGCCGGTTGATCCTGGCGTTCATGCCCAGCGCGTGATCAGGAAAAGTGGTCACCGGTTTTCCGTTCGATCACGCGCCAACGTAAGACTCCAAGCGCTCGCGCGGGGAAGCGCTCATGCCGGCGGCGTCAGCTTTGCGGCGAATTGAGCGCCTGCTTGATCATCTCCGCATGCTTGGCGAGCAGCACCTGGTCGGCCATCTTGCCGCCATGGGGCTTGAGCGTGTCGCCCCGCTTGCGCGGCACGACATGGACATGGAGATGGAAGATCGTCTGGCCGGCGGCTGCCTCATTATACTGCTTGATGAGGACGCCATCCGCGCCGAAGGCCCGCTGCACCGCGCGCGCCAGGACCTGGACGGTCTCGTAGAGCGGCTTGAAGATCGCGGGATCCGCATCGAGCAGGTTGCGCGAGGGCGCGCGCGGGATGACCAGCACATGGCCGTCGGCCTGCGGCATGATATCCATGATGGCGATAGTGTCCTGATCCTCATAGACCTTGATGGACGGGATTTCGCCGCGCAGGATCTTGGCAAAGATGTTGTTGGGATCATAAGCGGGCATGACGGGCTCCATAAGGTTCAAAAGTCGTCCTCGACAGCATTCCTGAACGGCGCGTGCTCGGCAAGGGCGCTCTGGTCCTCGGCGACCGCGCGGCGCTCATGCTCGAGATAGTCGGAGACCGCCCGGGCGAGGCCCGGATGGGCGAGATAATGCAGGCTGTGGGTGGATTTCGGCACATAGCCGCGGGCGAGCTTATGCGGTCCTTGGGCGCCCGCTTCGACACGCTTGAGCTTGCGGGTGATGGCGAAATCGATGGCCTGGTAGTAGCAGGCCTCGAAATGCAGGTTGGGATGATGCTCGATGGTGCCCCAGTTGCGCCCGTAAAGCGCATCCGAGCCGATGAAATTGAGGGCCCCGGCGATGGTTTTGCGGCCGCGCCGGGCCATGACCAGGAGAATGCGGTCCGCCATGCTCTCGCCGATGAGGCTGAAGAAGCGCCGCGTCAGATAGGGGCTGCCCCATTTGCGCGAGCCGGTATCCATATAGAAGGCGAAGAACGCATCCCAATGGGCCTCGGTGATGGCGCCGCCGGTCAGCTGCTCGAACTCGATGCCGGGCTCGCACAGGGTTTGCCGTTCTTTGCGGATATTCTTGCGCTTGCGCGAGGACAGATGCGCCAGGAAATCATCGAACGTGCCGTAATCCTGGTTGAACCAATGGAATTGTGTGTCAGTGCGCTTGAGCCAGGGAGGCAGGCCGAGCTCGCGCCAGTCCTCTTCCGGCAGGAAGGTGATGTGGACGGAGCTCGCGCCTGTCTCGGCCGTGAGCTGCCGAAGGCCATGGAGCAGGAGCGACCGGAGCTCCTTCGTCGGTGCGAGGAGCCGGGGCCCGGTCACCGGCGTGAACGGGACGGACACTTGCAGCTTGGGATAATAGCGCCCGCCGGCGCGCTCGAAGGCATCGGCCCAGGCGTGGTCGAAGACATATTCGCCCATGCTGTGCGATTTGAGATAGGCCGGCACGACGCCCAGAACCGCGCCCACATCATCCCGCAAGACGAGATGCCGGCCGAGCCAGCCGGTCTTTTGGGCGGCCGAACCCGACCTCTCAAGCGCCGATAAAAACTCGTGGGAAATGAAAGGATTATACGGATTCCCTGAAGGATTGGCGCAAGTGTTCCAGGCTTCCGCCTCGATCTTGAGAATGCTGGGGACGATCTCGATCTTCATGGCGGACTGCAGTTCAGGCGCGGTAACCTTCGAAAGTGACCTGGTCCGAATAGCGCATGGCTGTGGCGGCATCTTGCCGGCTGCGGATGGTCCAGGTGATCACCGGCCGGCCGGTCCGGCGAAACTGGGCGACAGGCGGGAAGGGCAGGTCGCGCCAGTGATAGGAGATGAAATCGGGGTCGGTTTCCGCAAGGTGAGCGAGGTCGCGCAGCCGCTGCCGCTCCGCCGCGGGCAGGATGTCGTAATCCTCATGCGTCGCCTGATCCGCCACGATGCCCCGCGCGACATCGGGTGCCTGTGCCCGCACCGCCTCGATGACCTTGGGATCGAAGGACATCAGGGCGAAAGGCCCATGATAGACACGGATCACCTCGAGGGTGCGCCGGACCAGCGCCTCATTGCCGTTCCACGGGCTCTTGAGCTCGATCACCAGCGGTGCCCGGCCCTGGACCTGGCCCAAAAGCTCGCCCAGCGTCTGGATGCGATCAGAGCCCGCCTTGAAGGGCAGGGCCTTGAGCTCGGCCACCGAATGAGCGGCGATCAGGCCCTCGCCTTCCATGAGCCGGTCGAGCGTCTCGTCATGAAAGACCATCGCTTCGCCGTCGCGCGACAGCTGCAGGTCGCATTCGATCGCATAATCGGCATCGATCGCGGCCGCGAAGGCGGCAGCATTGTTCTCCGTGATGCCGCGCCGGGCATCGTGGAAGCCGCGATGCGCGATCGGCCTGGCGGTCAGCCAGGCGAGATCGCGCAAGGCGGGGGAGCGGGGCATGGGCCTACTCGACCTCGGCGATCGCCTCGACCTCGACGGCGACATTGAGCGGCAACGAGCCCGAGCCCACGGCCGAGCGCGCATGCTTGCCCTTGTCGCCGAAGATCTCGACCATCAGGTCGGAGGCGCCGTTGACCACCTTCGGATGCTCGGTGAATTCAGGCACGCCGTTGACGAAGCCGACCAGCTTCACGATGCGCTTCACTTTGTCGAGATTGCCGCCGCAGGCATCCTTGAGCTGCGATACGATATTGATGGCGCACAGACGCGCCGCCTTGGCGGCTTCCTCGGTGGTGAAGTCCTTGCCGACCTTGCCCTGATATTCGAGCTTGCCGTCCTTGAGCGTGACCTGACCCGCGGTATAGACGAGATTGCCGGTCCTGACCCAGCCGACATAGTTGGCGACGGGTTTCGCCGGCGTCGGCAGGGTGATGCCCAATTCAGCAAGCTTCTTGTCGATCTGGCTCATGGTGGAAGTCTCCTATTCCTATTGTGGGTGATCAAGTCAGAAGATCGGCAGGTTTCCTGCCGGCGAAGAACGCATCGAGATTGTCGGCGGCGCGCATGCCCATGGCGATGCGCGTGTCACGCGTGGCGCTGCCGAGATGCGGCAGCAGGAACACATTGTCGAGCGTGCGGTAGCGCGGATCGATCTTGGGCTCGTTGCGGAATACGTCGAGCCCGGCAGCGGCGAGCTTGCCCGATGTCAGCCCTGCGATCAGCGCATCGTCGTCGATGATGTCGCCGCGCGCCGAATTGACGATGATCGCGCCGTCGGGGAGCTTGCCGATCAGTTTCTCATTCACCAGGCCGCGCGTTTCCGGGGTCGAGGCGCAGTTGACCGACAGGAAGTCGCTATGAGGCAGCATCTGGTCGAGCGCCGCGTGATAGCGCGCGCCATAAGCGAGATCGGGCGCCACCGGCCGGCGGTTGTGATAGTGGAGCTCCATCTCGAAGGCCTGAGCCCGCTTGGCGACGGCCTGCCCGATGCGGCCCATGCCCAAAATGCCGAGCCGCTTGCCGGAGACGTCGAAGCCGAGCGGCGCCGTCGGCGACCATGAGGTCCAGCGGTCCTCGCGCACCATGCGCTCGCCCCAATAGGCGCCGCGCGCCGCCCCCAGGATGAGGAGCAGGGCGATGTCGGCGGTGGCGTTGGTGAGCACATCCGGCGTGTTGGTGACCGCGATGTCCCGCTCCCGCGCCGCCGCAATATCGACATGCTCATAGCCCACCGAGAAAGTCGCGACGATCTTCACCGAGGCCGGCAGCTTGGCGATGATGCCGGTGGCGAAGGACTTGTCCATGGGCGTGATCAGGAGCGCGTCCTTGTCCTGGGCCGCGTCCAGGATTTCGGCCTCGCTCATCGGCTGGTCGTCGGCGTTGAGCTCCGCCCTGTAGGTCTTGGCGAGGCGGATTTCGACCTCCTTGGGCAGGCGACGGGTGACGAGGAGGCGCGGTAAGGCAGGGGCCATTGTTGAGAACTACCGTTTGGCTTATGAGGACGGGTGAAGAGGACCGGAATGACAGGGACTAGAAAACACCAGATCACCCGCGGCGCAAGCCTTCTGTTGGGCTTTGCTGCCCTTGCGGCATTAGGCAGCAACGCTTTCGCTACGGTGACGATCAGGGCGCATCGCGCCGTCTATGATCTGAAGCTCGAGCGTTCATCGGAAGGATCGAACGTATCGGGCGCCGATGGCCGCATGGTGATGGAGCTCACGGGATCGGCCTGCGAAGGATGGTCCACCAGCTTCCGTCGTGTCATGGAGATGCGGCCCGCCGAAGGCGAGACCCAGCTTTTCGACAATCAGGTCGCCTCATGGGAATCGGGCGACGGCCAGTCGCTGCAGCTCAACGACAAGCAGTTCATCAACAACCGGCTGGAGACCGAGACCAAGCTCAAGGCCGATATGGACGCCGACCGCAGCAAGGGCGGCAAGGGCGTCATCGATGAGCCCAAGCCGGAGCAGTTCGATCTGCCGTCCGGCGTCCTGTTTCCCATGGCGCATCAGAAGCACATCATGGAAGCGGCCGAGCGCGGCGAGACGCGCGATGTGAGCATCCTCTATGACGGCGCTTCGGGATCGAAGATCTACAAGGTGATCTCCTTCATCGGCAAGCGCAAGGAGCCGGGAGCCGACAAGACCGCCGACAAGGCTCTGCAGGCGCTGCCGTCATGGCCCTTGTCGGTCACCTTCTACGAATATGACGCGAAGCAGTCGGCGGGCGAGGAACTGCCGAGCTATCAGATGAGCTTCCCGATCTACGAGAACGGCGTCGCCGGCACGCTCACCATCGACTATGGGGATTATGTGCTTTCGGGCAAGCTGACCTCGCTCGAGCTGCTGGACCAGCAAGACTGCAAGTGAATTTATGAAGCCTTCCCTCTCCCGTTGCGAAGCAATGGGAGGCGCGTGATCAGGAAAAGTGGACACCGGTTTTCCGTCCGATCACGCGCCCAATCTAAGATTCCGATCACGTTTATCAGGTCAGATCGATACGATCTGACCTGATCGTGATCTATGTGCCCGATAGGGCGGGTGAGGGCTCTTTGTCTCAGCAAGGAATACTCGTCGAAGTCGGGGCACGTTGTGCGAAAGAGCCCTCATCCGGCCTGTCGGCCACCTTCTCCCACGCGTGCCGCGCGGGAGAAGGGGAACGAGGGAGAGAATCTTACGATACTAATCCTCGCCCTCGCCATTGAAGACGAGGCCGCGCTCGACGGCGCTCTTGCCGAATTTTTCCCTGAGGCGGTCGATGGCATGCTCTGCCTTGGCGCGGGTCGCGGCGCGCTCGTCGAGCGTGGCTTCGTGACTTGAGGGATCGATCTCGCGCAGATGCGAAATGCCCACGCCCAGCAGGCGGAAGGCGGTGCCGGTGGCTTCGCGCTTGAGCAAGGGCTGTGCCGCCGAGAATATGCGATCGGCGAGCACCGTCGCATCCTGGAACGAGGCGGCACGGGTCCTGAGCTTGAAGTCCGCAGTCTTGAGCTTGAGGGTGACGGTCGAGCCCGCGAGCCGGTCCGCCTTGGCGCGGCGCGACACCTTCTCGCTCATTTGCCAGAGGATGCGCTCGAGCGCCTTGTAGTCGCTGATATCCGCATCGAAGGTGGTTTCGGCGCTGATGCTCTTGGTGTCGTCGTCGGGCGACACATGGCGGGCATCCTCGCCGCGCGACAGGTGATAGAGTCTGCCGCCCAGCGTGCCGTAGCGTTTCATCAGATCGATCTTCTCGCGCGTCTGCAGCTGGGCGATCATGGTGATGCCGTCCTTGGCCAGCTCCGCCTGCATCGCCTTGCCGACGCCCCAGATGGCGCTGACCGGCTTCGCCGCCAGGAAGCCCAGCGTCTCGGCCCTGCCGATCACCGAGAAGCCGCGCGGCTTGTCGAGATCGGAGGCCATCTTGGCGAGGAATTTGTTGTGCGACAGGCCGACCGACACGGTGATGCCGATCTCGCGCTCGATCTCCTGTCCGAGCAATGCCAGCGAATAGGCCGCACTGCGCCCGTGAAGGCGCTCGGTGCCGGCGAGATCGAGAAAGGCCTCGTCGATCGACAGGGGCTGGACTAAGGGCGTGAGCGCCAGCATGAGCTCGCGCACTTGCCGTCCGACCGCGGCATATTTCGCCATGTTGGGCGGGATGACGGTGGCGTCGGGGCAGAGCTTGAGGGCCTGGAACATCGGCATCGCCGATCTCACCCCCCTGATGCGCGCGATGTAGCAGGCGGTCGAGACGACACCCCTGTGCTGGCCGCCGACGATCACCGGTCTGTCGCGCAGGCTCGGATCGTCGCGTTTCTCGATCGCCGCATAGAAGGCGTCGCAATCGAGATGGGCGGTGGTGAGGTGGTGCAGTTCGGGATGGCGCAGCAGTCTCGGCGAGCGACAGGAGGAGCAGCGGCGATCGTCGACGCTCACGGGATTGAAGCAATCCCGGCAGAAGCCCGCGCCCACCCGTTCCCTGTCCATGAGTCCATTTTAACGCATGATCCGGAAAAGTGGGCAGCGGTTTTCCGAAAAGATCATGCGCAAACAAAAGGCTAAAGCGGAAGGGCGAAGCCATCGCGCTTCAGCCGTCATCGAGGCGTTGCGCAGCCGGCATAAATAGGCTTCACTGGACGTGGGACGAGCGAAAATGAGGGGGGCCGGTTTTCGCGAGGTCCTGCTCCCGCCTGGATAAGGAGGAGCCGATGTACAAGTTGTACAACGTCAAACGGTGGGGCTCGATCAGCGCCCATCTCGTTCTCGAAGAGCTTGATGTTCCTTATCAAAATGTGTGGATGACGCCGGAGCAGGTGCGCGCGCCGGAATTTCGCGAGATCAGTCCCTTGGGGTTGATCCCGGCGCTCGGGCTGTCGAATGGCCGGGCCATCGCCGAATCGGCCGCGATCGTCGCCTTCCTCACCGACTCGCATCCCGACAAGGGCCTGGCGCCGCCGATCGGCAGCGACGATCATGCCCAGTATCTTTCAGCTCTCGTTTTCATGGCCGTCAATCTCTATCCCTCTATCAATCTCGCCTTCGACGGCGGGCAGCTTGCCGAGACCGAAGAGCAGAATGCGGTGATCCGCCGGAAGGGCGGTCAATTTAGTCTCGGCGTTTTCGACATCCTCGAGAACCGTCTCGCCGAGGATGGACCATTCCTCCTGGGCGATAATTTCTCCGCCGCCGATATCTACCTGTTCATGCTGACGCTCTGGGCCTACCCTTCGGAGCGTGCGGTGTTGGAGCGCTATCCCCACATCGCCAAGGTGGCTGAGCATGTGAGGAGCAGGCCACGTCTCAAGGCGGCCCTTGACGCCCATGGCGCCCTTGCCGTCCAGACCGCCGAGGCGGCCTGATCATTCGGATCGATTGAGGATCTCGGCCGCCAGCCCCGGCAGGCGGGGGTCGAGGTCCTGATCGGCCGTGAAGGTCAAAAGCAGCGATTCGTCCTGCAACAGGTGATTGAGGACGCCGGCCAGGAACCGCGGGTTCTGGGCGGCCGCGCGGATGTCGGCCGGGTCGATGCCCGAAAGCGCCAGGAAGCGCCCCAGCCTGTCGCCGTCATTGGCCAGAAAAGCGAGCGCTTTCAGAGAGATAATCTCGGCTTCTTCAGTTGAGAGTTTAAGCGGTTTCAACAAAATCCATATTCCGTCTTAAGCCTGGATTCACCACGTTACGGGCTGTCACATTGGTTAAACTGTTAGTTACAGAGTTCGGCGACAATTCCGCCATAAGAAAAGTTGCACGAATTCTCAAAACGAACAGGGAAATCGGTGGCTTGCGGATTAACTCCGGCAACCGCACAGATACACCGATGGGGTGGCAGCCGTGCTACAGATACCGGGAAACCATGTGGGAAACGAGCACATGCTCGCAAAGAATCCGACGCAGGCCAAAACCGTTCTGATCGTCGAGGACAACGAACTCAACATGAAGCTGTTCAACGACCTGTTGGAGGCGCATGGCTATCGCGTGCTGCAGACGCGCGACGGCCTGTCGGCGCTGGAGATCGCGCGCCAGCATATGCCCGACCTGATCATCATGGACATCCAATTACCGGAAGTTTCCGGCATCGAAGTCACCAAATGGCTCAAGGAAGACGACGAGCTGCGCAAGATACCGGTCATCGCCGTGACCGCCTTCGCCATGAAGGGTGACGAGGAAAAAATCCGGGAAGGGGGGTGTGAGGCCTATATCTCCAAACCCATTTCCGTTATGAGCTTTCTCAAAACGGTAGACAGCTTCCTCAAGAGACCACAATGACCGCCAGGGTTCTGGTCGTCGACGACATTCTCGCGAATGTTCGCCTTCTCGAGGCGAAGCTTTCGGCGGAATATTTCGACGTCGTGACGGCCATGAACGGTACTGATGCTCTCGACGCGATCCGGCGCATGAAGCCCGACATCGTGCTCCTCGATGTGATGATGCCGGGCATCGACGGCATCGAGGTCTGCCGCCAGATCAAGGGCGACTCGCAGACCCATCATATTCCGGTGGTCATGGTCACCGCCCTCGACCAGCCGGAAGACCGTGTGAAAGGCCTCGAGGCCGGCGCCGACGACTTCCTGACCAAGCCGGTCAACGACATGGCCTTGTTCTGCCGGGTCAAGAGCCTGGTCAGGCTCAAGATGCTCACCGACGAACTCCGCGCCCGCTCGCCCAATGGCGAGGCGGTGCGCCTGGTCAACCGCCTGGAAAATGGCGATGCGGCGGCGCGCCCGGGCAAGGTCCTCATCATCGACAATCGCGCCACCGCCAGCGAGCGCACCAAAGCGGCCCTCGTTCCTCATCATGAGGTGACGGTCGTCGATGATCCGCTGACCGCCGTCATGCATGCGGCGGAAACCCGCTACGAGCTCATCATCATCAATCTCGACATGGACAATGTCGACGGCCTGCGCCTGTGCTCGCAGCTCAAGTCGCTCGAGCGCACGCGCCAGACGCCGATCCTCATCGTCGTGGCGCCCGACGATCACCAGCGGCTTCTGCGTGCGCTCGACATGGGCGTGAACGACTATCTGATCCGGCCGATCGACAGGCAGGAGCTCCTGGCGCGCGCCAATACGCAGATCAAGCGCTGCCGCTATACCGACCAGTTGCGCTCGCATGTGCAGGCGACGATGGAGCTCGCCGTCACCGATCCGCTGACCGGACTCTACAATCGCCGCTACATGGAAACCCAGACCACGGCGCTGGTCGAGCACGCCATCAATCGCGGCAAGAGCCTGTCGCTGCTGGCCCTCGATGTCGATCACTTCAAGACGGTGAATGACGAGAACGGCCATGCGGTGGGCGACCGCGTGCTTCAGGAGCTCGCCTCCCGTCTCAAGCAGTCGATCCGCAATATCGACATGATCTGCCGCATCGGCGGCGAGGAATTCGTCATCGTACTGCCCAGCACCAACGCGGAAGTGGCCGCCAAGATCGCCGACCGCATGCGCCGCAGCATATCGGGCAAGCCCTTCAATGTCGGCGCCAGGACCGGCCCGCTGACCGTCACCGTCTCGATCGGCGTCGCCGCCGTCGAAGGATCGTCCGACACGATGGAAGCCATCATGAAGCGCGCCGACGAGGCGCTCTACAGCGCCAAACGCCAAGGCCGCAATCGCGTCAATTCGACTGCGGCCTGAGCCTTTTTCTAGAGCATGATCCGGAAAAGTGCACAGCGGTTTTCCGGAAAAATCATGCGCAAACAAAAAGATAAAGCGCGATGGCGACTCGACCTAAAGCCATCGCGCTTTAGACAACATACCGCAGCAGCACGATCCCGTCATTGAACGTGCGGCATTCAGCGAGCGTCATCACCGATTGCGTGCCCGACGGAAACAGGCATTTGCCGCGCCCGAGCACGATCGGATAGATCATCAGGCGATATTCATCGATAAGCTGGTGCGGCATCAGCCCATGCACGATCGAGGCGCTGCCATAGATCAGCATGTCGCGGCCCGATTCCGCCTTCAACGCCTTCACTTCGCCGACGAGGTCGCGGCCGATGATCGTCGTGTTGTTCCACGCAGCACTTTTAAGGCTGCGCGATGCGACATATTTCGGCAGGCTGTTCATGCGCTCGGCAAATTCACCCTCAAGCGTGGGCCAGACGGCGGCGAAGCCGTCATAGGTCAGGCGGCCGAAGAGCAGCGCATCGGCTTCAGCGAGTTCGTCATGCTTGAACTTGTCGCCGTCCGGGCCGCGGCTGAAGGGACCGGTCCAGTCGCCCAGGCCCGACCCTTCCATCCCGACCGGGTCCTGGATGACGCCGTCGAGCGACATGTAATCCGTCGCGATGATCCTTCTGGACATCTCGATATCCTTTCATAGATGTTGCCGAGCCGACCGGACGTGCCGGCCGGCGCTTCATCAGAAGAGATTCTTGCGGCGTTCGATCTCGGCTTCGGAAGGGTCCTCCGCAGCGAAGGATCCGGTCTTGACGTCGCCGTCGGGTTCATAGCGCGCGACCAGGACACCCGAGCCCGAGACCGTCGACTTCGTCAGCTTGAAAGCGCCGGGCTTCGTGCCGTCGCCGAAGAAACGCTTTCCCTTGCCGAAGGCGACCGGGAAGCTGAGGAGCGTGACTTCGTCGATCAGGTTGTGCTTGAGCAGCGTCTGCACGAAATTGCTCGAGCCCTGGACGAGGAGGGCAGGGCCGTCTTTCTTCTTGAGATCGCGCAAGCTCGCGACCACATCGCGGTCGAGCGACTGGCTATTGTGCCAGCCGAGCGTGTCGGGCGAATGGGTGGCGACATATTTGATGGCGCCGTTGAACAACCGAGTGACCTCGGCTGTAAGCTCGCTGAAGTCGTCGGTACCCGGCTCGGTCTTCATATACGGCCAGTAGGCGGCAAAGATGTCGTAGGTCTTGCGGCCGAGCAGGAGGTCGAAGGGCGTGGAGAGGAGCTCGTCCATGACGGCGCTCAAGGCGTCGTCCCAGTAGGGCGCCGTCCATCCGCCATATTTGAAGCCGCCGGTCGGATCCTCATCCGGTCCGCCAGGGGCCTGCATCACACCGTCGAGACTGACAAAGGCGCTGGCTATGATCTTGCGCATGGTATTTCTCCTTTGATTTCAAGCCCATCAGGGGCGTTCACAAAACCACGACGAACGGGCTGAGGCGAGATCGACAAGGGAGGCGATATTTTTTGGGCTGGCTCTCGCCGTCGGAAAAGCGTATCGAGCGCGCGCGGCGCATGTCTTTCAATCTTGACGTGAACTCATGGGGGCCTGCCGATTTTGGCGTTTTGCACCTAATGCAACCGTGCTAGGCTTGGATTCCCTTGGCTGTGACCGAAAAAGAAGGGAATAAGCGATCCATATGGCACAGGAAAAACCACAAAATCTGCAGGATACTTTTCTTAATCACGTCCGCAAGCAGAAGATCCCGGTGACGGTGTTTCTCGTTAATGGGGTGAAATTGCAGGGTATTATTACCTGGTTCGATAATTTCTGCGTGCTTTTGCGAAGAGACGGCCTGTCCCAGCTCGTCTATAAGCATGCCATTTCGACGATCATGCCGGGCGGGCCGATCAGCCTGTTCGACGAGGAAGGCAAGGACGGGTGACGCCCAGCAGACGCAAGCATTCTTCCGGTCACGAAGTTCGATTTCAGATTGAAGGGCCTGAGGCCACTCGTGCCATTGTCGTTCACGTGGAACGCAAGGCGAGGGTGGCATCGGCGCTGACGGATCGGACGGCAGCCTCGCGCTCCGAGGAAGCCGTCGGTCTGGCGCTGGCCATCGATCTCGAAATCGCCGGAAAGCTCGTCGTCATGCTGAGCGAGCCCCGCCCCGCCACCTTGATCGGCACCGGCAAGGTCGATGAGATCGCGGGGCTGGTCAGGGAGAGCGAGACGGATCTCGTCATCGTCAATGGGACGCTGAGCCCGATCCAGCAGCGCAATCTCGAAAAAGCCTGGGATGCCAAGGTCCTCGACCGGACCGGCCTCATCCTGGAGATTTTTGGGCGGCGCGCCCGCACGCGCGAAGGCCTCTTGCAGGTCGAGCTCGCGCATTTGCGCTACCAGAAAAGCCGGCTGGTCAGATCCTGGACCCACTTGGAACGCCAACGCGGCGGCTTCGGCTTCCTTGGCGGCCCCGGCGAAACCCAGCTCGAAGCCGACCGGCGCCTTATCCAGGAGCGCATATCGCGGCTCGAAAAGCAGCTCGCTTCCGTCGTGAAGACGCGCGGGCTGCATCGCGAGGGCAGGGCGCGGGTTCCCTATCCGGTCGTCGCCCTCGTCGGCTATACCAATGCCGGCAAGTCGACACTGTTCAACGCGCTGACCAAGGCGGGCGTGCTCGCCAAGGACCTGCTTTTCGCCACCCTCGATCCCGCCATGCGCGCGATCTCGCTTCCGCATGGCCGCAAGGTCGTTCTCTCGGACACGGTCGGTTTCATTTCCGATCTTCCGACGCCGCTCATCGCCGCCTTCCGCGCCACGCTCGAAGAGGTGATCGAGGCCGATGTCATCCTGCATGTGCGCGACATCAGCCATCCGGAAACGGATGCCCAGGCGGCCGATGTCTCCTCCATCCTGAGCGAGCTCGGCATTGGTGAAAATCGCCGCGACCATATCATCGACGTCTGGAACAAGGCCGATCAATTGCCTGACGATCTTGCGGCGATGCGCCGGATGCAGACCGCGAGGCAGGAAGGCTGTGTCCTGGTCTCGGCCCTGACCGGCCAGGGCCTCGATGAGTTGCGCCAGTTGATCGAAGCCAAATTGGGCAAGGACCTCGATATCTATGAAGCGGTCCTCGATCCGGCCGACGGGCAGGGGCAGGCCTGGCTCTATGACAAGGGCGAGGTCCTGGGCCGCGAGCAGCTCGAGGATGGCCGCGTCGTCCTGACCGTGCGCCTCGGCGCCGACAAGGCCCAGATCGCCCAAAGCCGCTTCAAATACCGCTTGCGCAACACGAGCCTGCTCGATCAGGCGGCGGAGTAGCGCATCAGCCCCAGTCCCGCTTGCGGTCTCTAAGGAAGGTCCTGCATCTCTTGGATAATGGCCTCTGTCAGGCTCGCGTCCAAATCTCGCGACAGTCGCTTTCCCTGGCGAAGAACGTGGCAAACCTGCGGGAATACCGGTAGCCCTTCCGCGATTTCCATCAGTCCTGGGACCAGGCGGCGGCGTCCGATGATCGCTACGCCCAGTCCATTGCACACGCCAGATTGCACGCCATGGGCGCTGGGACATTCCAGGACAACATTCAAGCTTCGCCCCGATTCAGCCAGCGCTGCCTGCGCGGCATGCCGATAGAAGCAATTCGAGTCGAAGGACACGAACGGTATGCTTGCTCCGAGCTTCATCGGTTGATCCACCGATTGAACCCAGATCAAATCTTCCCGCCACAATTCCCGATCCTCGGGCTCTTTTTCATCCACAAATATCTGCATTACGGCGAGATCGACCTGGCCGGCCGTCAGCCATTGCTGGAGAAGAAGACTTTGCGCCACTCGGATGCCGAGTGACACGCGAGGATGACGCCGCCGGAAACGGCCGAGAACTCCAGCCAGGCGATTGGTAGCCGCATCCTCGGTCGTTCCGAGGTGAACCTGGCCAGCGAGGTCGGACGACCGGAAATGCTCTGCTGCCTCGTCATGAAGGGCAATCAGGCGTTCTGCATAGGACAGCAAGCGACGCCCATCCGTCGTCGCCGTAATCCCGCCGCCGCTCTTGAAGACGATGGGGCGACCGATGCGCTCTTCCAAGCGTGCGAGCTTATGGCTGACGGCCGACTGAGTGAGGTTCAGCTTTTGGGCGGCGCGCGTCACACCTCCCAGGTCGACGACAGTCTTGAAAGCGCGAAGGGAATCGATATCCAGGCGCATTTATCCTACCATGACAAAATTCGATCATTTTTATGAAATCATATCATTTTTGTCATGTCCAGAGAATCGCTAAACCCTCCTCACGCCTGAACTTGGAGGAACGCGGCCATGACTCTTCCCGACTACAAGATCCTGACCTTCGATGTCGTTGGCACATTGATCGATTTCGAGACTGGAATACTCGACTACATATGCCCTATCGCTGAACGGGCCGGGTTGAAGCTTGACGATGAGGCTATCCTCTTGAGCTATGGCAAGGCTGAGGATATCGAGCACAAGCGCACGCCGGGCCTGCCGTTCCCGAGCATGTTGGCGCCGATATATCGAACCATGGCCAAGGAGTTCGGCCTGCCCATCGGCCAAGCCGAAACAGAAGGGCTGCGTTTGTCGATACCCGCTTGGCCGGCCTTCCCCGATTCAGTGGACGCCCTGAAACGGCTGCGCCGGCGCTACCGCCTGGTTGCCATGACAAACTCCGACAATTGGGCGCTCGAGAATTTCTCCCGCGCTTTGGACAAGCCTTTTGACGACACTGTCACGGCTGAGGATGTTGGAACATGCAAGCCGGATCCCCAGTTTTTTGCCTATGCCCGAGGCCGTCAAAGCCCCCATGGGTACAAGATTAAGGACTATCTGCACGTAGCGCAGAGCCAGTTCCACGACATAGGCGTCGCCAGGACTCTTGGTTACAGCACATGCTGGATCGAACGACGAAAAGGCAAGAAGGGCTTCGGCGGGTCGCCTGCGCCGTCAGCCGTGACCAGACCTGACTATCACTTCGCCACATTGGCCGAACTCGCGGAAGCGGTAGACCGGGAGGGCGGAGAGAAAAATCCGGCAATTGACGGCGAGCTCAATACGCTTCGGGGCTAGGAGTTCAAGATGCGGGTATGCGTGATAGGGGCTGGCTTTAGCGGACTGGTGGCTGCCGAAGCCCTTCAAGGCAGAGGGCACGAGGTCATCGTTCTGGAAGCGCGAAATCGTGTGGGAGGTCGAGTCTGGTCGCAGCAATTGGGCAATGGATGCTGGATTGAAAGGGGTGCCGAATTCATCGAGCACGAACAGACAGCTCTATGCACTCTTGCTCGGCGGATGAACGTTTCTCTGGCGCCCACGACGATGAGCTATTCGGCACGTGAGCCACGTGGCGGGATCAGAACTTCGATTGCAGACTGTGTCGCCGGGGTTGCCGCGGTCCAGCAAACCCTCAAAGGCGGAAGCTTCAACACCGTGCGAGAAGCGCTTGACGCCACTGCCATTCCGCAGGGAGTCCGCGATGCCATAGCGGCTCGCGTCCAAGTGTCGTTCGCTCAGCCTGCAGATGAGCTGGATTCGAACATACTTGCCGGACATCATGCCGCGTCGTTCGACGGCAAAGAAGGATTGCGCTGCGAAGAGGGAAATCAACAGATTGCCATCCGTCTGGCGGAGCGGTTAGGCAATTGCATCCAGCTCAACTCGCCGGTAATGCAGATCGACTGGTCCGCCGGCTCGGTGCAGCTGCGCACCGCATCACAGGAATTACTGGCTGATGCGTGCGTGATAACGGTCCCGGCCTCTGTCTGGCGCCGTATCCGATTTTCACCCGCATTGCCTGGCTGGAAATCTGGCGCTCTCGACAAGGTCGAGTACGGTCACGCTGCAAAGCTTGCGATAGAACTTCCGGAAAAAGCGGAGGTAAGCGCAATCCTCTCAGTTCCGGACTTTTATTGGACCTGGGTTGCGACCCGCGGCAGACCGGCTCCTGATCCCGTTTTGAACTGCTTCGCCGGTTCATCAGTCGCATTGAGCCGCCTCAATGTTGCTGCAGGTGCCGAAACCTGGATCGAGCGGCTCCGCAAGCTTCATCCGAATTTGTCCCTCGATGCTCATCGCTCGGTTCTGTCGACATGGGACGACGACCCCTGGATTAAGGCGGCGTACTCAACTCGAACGCCGTCGCGCAAGACAGATGTCAAAGCACTCCAGGACGCTGTCGGTCCTCTTCATTTCGCCGGCGAGCATACTGAGCCGGTGCATTTTGCCCTGATGGAGGGAGCTGTCCGGAGCGGGCAGCGTGTGGCGAGCGAAATCAGCTAACTACCGGTTTTCCAACGCCTTGGCTTCGTCCCACAGCGCATCCATTTCGGCGAGCGTCGATTTTTCCGGTGAAGAGCCGCGCTTGGCAAGCTCGTCCTCGATATGGCGGAACCGGCGCTGGAATTTCTCATTGGCGGCGCGCACGGCGCTTTCCGGATCGATGCCGAGATGGCGGCCGAGATTGGCCATGGCGAAGAGCAGGTCGCCATATTCGGCGGCCTGCTTTTCGGGCACGGTTTCGTCCTGGAGCTCGGCGATTTCCTCATTCATCTTGTCATAGACGAAATCGATCGACGGCCAGTCGAAGCCGACCTTGGCAGCCTTGGCCTGCAACTTGACCGCGCGCGTCATCGCCGGCAGCGCCACGGGCACGCCCTCGAGGAGCCCTGAGCCATTCGCGTTGTCCTTCTTCTCGCGCGCTTTCATCTCTTCCCAGAAGCCTTTGGCGAGCTTGGCCGAGCGCGCTTTCTCGTCGCCGAAGACATGCGGATGGCGCCGGATCATCTTGCGGCAGATGGCTTCCACCACGTCGTCGAAGGCAAAGCTCTTCTCCTCGGCGGCGAGCTGGGCGTGATAGACGACCTGCAGCAAGAGATCGCCCAGTTCCTCGCACAGATCGCTCTTGTCGTTGCGTGCGATGGCATCGGCCACTTCATAGGCTTCTTCGACCGTATAGGGCGCGATCGTCGCGAAATTCTGCTCGAGATCCCAGGGGCAGCCGGTGCCGGGTGCGCGCAGCGCCGCCATGATGGCTCTGAGGGTCGCGACTTGGCGGGGATCGAGATCGGCGGGATTGGTCATGCGTTTGGCACTCGTGAGAGGTTATGCGGGAAGGAGAGCGGCGATTGTCTCGGCCGCCTGGTCTGGCGTCATGGCCGCGGTGTCGATGGTGAGCGCCGGCGTCGGCATGGCCGCCAGGCAGGCGGCGAAGTCATTCGCGAGCAGGCGTAAGAGCTCGGGCGATTGCATCTTGCCGAACGCGGCGCGATCCGGCTCGCCGAGACGGCGCTCCTGTTCTGTAGGCGGGACGGTGAGAGCGATGAACGTCACCTTTCCTCGGCCGGTCTCGACAAGGGCCCGGGCGCGCTCGGGGAAATCAGGCGCCACCGTGGGCTCGGGCGCGAAGGTGAAGATGAGCGAGCGGCCGGTTTTCGCCGCTTCGGCGAAGACGTCGAGCCAGAAGCGTTCACGCAAGTGTGCGAAACTTTCGGAGCCGAAGGGAAATACCGCGCCGACGGCGTCGACCACCAGATGATTGTGGAAGAGCGCAAGGCCGGTGCGCGCGGCAAGGGCTTTCGCGATGGTGAGCTTGCCCGAGGCCGGCTGTCCATAGAGGAAGATAAGATGCATCGGATGAGATTACCGGCATGGCGACCGGCTTGCTACCGCTGGATTGCGCTCGCCCTCGAGAGAGAGATGAGAAAATGGCTTGGCAGCGACGTCAGGACGGAATGGCGCCAGGGGTGGCCAGTCCGGCCGCTTATGGCTATGGCATTGGACCGGCAGAATCCTGCCATCCCCTTGGGAGTCGACCATGCCCGGCGCCGAAACATTGCTGACCTTCCTGATCGCCTTGTTCTTCCTGGAAGTGACACCTGGTCCCGACATGATGCTCATCCTCGGGCGCGGCATAGGGCAGGGACGGAAGACAGCCTTGTTGACGGTCGTCGGCATGATCTTCGTCGCCGGCTTCATCAAGATCTGTCTCCTGATCCTGAGCGTCGCCTCTCTCCTCGAGGCCTATCCCGAGGCTCTGACCGTGTTGCGCTGGGCGGGCGCTGCCTATCTCCTCTGGCTGGGCGTCAAGCTGATCCGCGCCAGCTTCAACGGCGGTGCGCTTGCCGTCGCCGTCGCGGAGGCCTCGTCCTGGTCGGCGGTGCGTGAGGGCGCGATCAATAGCCTGACCAATCCGAAGTCGCTGCTCTTCATGTTCGCCTTCCTGCCGCAATTCGTCGATCCCGCGGTCGGACCGGTGTGGCTCCAGCTCTTGCTGTTCGGCAGCCTGCAGAT
>Ga0187894_10000565_pt1 | contig 49704 bp, 45 predicted proteins | sample GBC1701081metaG_FD_136650 | JGI IMG/M metagenome (GOLD analysis project Ga0187894, IMG submission 136650) | White microbial mat communities from a lava cave in the Kipuka Kanohina Cave System on the Island of Hawaii, USA - GBC170108-1 metaG ... | reverse complement strand
GGGGGGGATGTGGGGGCGGGGGGTGCGGGGGGGGGGGGGGGGGGGGGGGGGGGGGGGTGGCGTGCGGGGGGGGGGACGCGCTTGAACTTTGAGCAATCACCGCAACAGCCACGATTCTCCAGATCGGCAGTTTCATTTGAGACGCCTCCTACGCGCTATGCTCACCCAGAGAAGCGTCGTGATACTCACGATGCTTGCGGGTTCTGGTATTGCTCTCGCGATTCTGACACCCTGATTGGCAAAAGGAAAGCTGCCACCCCCCGATCCGATCATGTCTCGAATGGCGTGAAACGTGGACCCCGCCCTGGTAGTCATGGTCCAACGACCAAGTTGCTGCGATGTAATGCTGTCAAGAATGGGATCGCCCGACCACTCGCGCACGCCTCCGGATCCGTCCCACAGTCCCCATGGCGATTGAACATCCAGGTAGGCGGCGACTTCGGGCTCGGCCATACCGAACCAGCTCATGCCCGCGCTGGTTTCTCCAACGCCGGGCACGCCCGGGATCGGCGGGCTGTCTGACGCGTGCGGGTAGAGCCAATAGCCGGGTTGACCCAGCCCGAATCGGTCGGGATCGAAGTACACCGCCTTCGTCCACTCATCGCGGCTCGGCAGCCAGTACCGTGCATCGGGGGCGCGGTAGAGTTGGTCCGTGTAGCCCTCGCTGCCCGACCCGCCGAACGTGCTCGTGTCGTAAACGCCGTTCTCGAAAGCCTGCTGCGTGAGCGCCTTGCCGTTGTGCAGCCAGTTCACGTATCGTGCCGCAAAACGCCAGCCGACTTCGACTGCGCGGTTCTCACCGCCTACCACCAGTTCGTACGTGATCCCCGACGCCGAATCGCGATCGTGAATGTAAAGACTCGTGAACTCGGAGCTTCGAGCATAATCGGCGTGCACGAAGGGCGCATACGCGAGCACGAACTCAAACCATTCCTCGCCGGTCACTTCCGTTCGGGAGATCTCAAACGCGTAATCCACCCGACCTACAGCGCGCTCTGCCTCGCCCGGCGGCGTGAAGACGTAGGGTACGTTGCCCGGGTGTGTGATGGTCGCCCAGCGCTCGGAATCCGGAATCGGGTTTCCCACAGCCAGCGAGGCGCACGCGCAGAACCAAGCCGCGAGCGCGGGCGCCGCGACACGGACGTGGCAGGCCCAATTGGCCATACCTCGAACTCCTGTTCTTGCTGTGCCGAGCGCGGGAAACGTTGCCCTCATTCAACATACTCCGATCCAAATGTGTATCAAGAAGCAGTTAGTTAAGATTGGGTAGGCCGGTTCGACAACTGGGGAATGGGCACTGCGGCAGCGAATAGGCCGAATCCCTTGGACCGCTAAGGTAATCTGTCACGTCCGGTCGATCTCGCTGGGGGCAATCCCGCAGCGCCGAGGCTCGCTCAGCGTGACTCAATCCCGTGCTGCCGCCAACGTTCGAGCGGCAACTCAGCGCCCGAGTCGCAGTTGATGCCTGGGAACTCGCCCGTGATGCCGGCGCTCGCGGTCACGTGAATGGGCAACGCCAGTCCGCACGATTCCATGACCCGGCGCAGAGCCGCGTTCGAATTAGCGCAGAGGAGGACGTAGGCAGCGTTGAACACGCGGTCGCGCTGGAGCGCGGCGGCCTGCTCGGGTGTGATCCGGTATCGGGCCTCCAGCCGCCCATCGGGAGGCGGCGCAAACGAGGGCGGCGCCAGCGGGCGTCCCGGTGTCATGCGGGCCAGGCGCGGCAGGTCCGCGCGGTCGGCCGCGGCGCTGTAATCGCGGCGAAGCGCCGCCGACGTGAATTCGATTCGCCCCGAGTGGTGCTCGAACGGGGGCGGGCAGGAGAGTTCGAGGTACAGGTGCCGCGCCCGGCCGGCCACCACCCAACTCCGGAGCTCGGCCGTGCAACTTGGCTCGGGGGGGGGCGGCGCGGGCGCGCAGCGCATCGCGGCGGCGCCGAAGAGCACGGCTGCCATGGCCGCGAGGCCGCCGTTCAGCGCGGCTGATTTCCACCCACGAACAAGCATCCGATTCGGCCCTCGGCGCTTACTCTATCCAACCGATCGAGGCGGACCGAATGTCCGGTCGCGGCGGCGGGACGGCGACCAGCCCGCGCTCCAGCGCGAAGCGCACGAGTTCAAGCCGGCCGCTCTTGCCCAGTCGGCGCGCCAGAGCGCCGCGATGGGCTGTGACGGTCTTCACAGCGATGCCCAGGTGCGCGGCGATCTGCTCATCGCTCTGGCCCTCGCCGATAAGCCGCAGCACTTCGAGTTGGCGCCGGCTGAGGCGATCGAGCACTCCGGCATCGCTCGTGTGAAGTTCGACCGGCTCGTAGCGGTGGTCCGATGCGCCGGGCGGATCCGCCGCGGACCCATGAAGCGTCACTGCAAGCACCCGCCGCGCCTCACCCTCGCCCACGCAGCGCAGCACCGTGCGAAGCCGGTGACCGCCGGTCACGCCTTCGACGCGCAGCGGGCGCGTGCTCTTGCAGGCCTGACGGATCAGGCCCAGACGCTCCTCGCCCATGCGGCCGGGGAAGACTTCCGTGATAAGGCGGCCGATGATCGAGTCCGGGGCGGCGCCCATCCGGTGCGCGGCGTGCTCGTTCACGAAGAGGAATCGCCCTTCGAGGTCCCAGACCACGACCTGCGCACCCGAGTCCTTGACCAGAGAGTCCCACAGGACTCCAGGGTCGAACGACTCACGATGCGATGCGATGCCGTCGCCCGGACCTCCCGACGGGGAGGCCTCGCCCGTTGCCTGCTGGCATGCCATGTTCCGATCCGCTCTCCCGCCCCACGCCTGCGCATCACACGCCGCGGCTCACGCCACGGACACCGATTCATCAAGATACACATCCTGAATGGCGTGGAGCAGCGCCACGCCGTCTTTCATGGGGCGCTGGAACGCCTTGCGCCCGCTGATGAGCCCCATGCCCCCGGCCCGCTTGTTGATCACCGCGGTTTCGACGGCTTCCGCGAGGTCGCCCGCACCGCGGCTCTCGCCGCCGGAGTTGATGAGCGGGACGCGCCCCATGTAGCAGTTGGCCACCTGGTAGCGGCAGAGGTCGATCGGATGGCCGCCCTTGCCGGTCTCATCGCTCCTGGTAAGCACGGTGTAGACCCGAGGATCGAACTTGCCGTAGGACGAACCGCCCATGTTCAGCGCGGCGTACCCGCCGTTCACGGTGGGCAGCTTCTGCTTGATGATGTCGGCCGCGATGGTGACGCCGAGATGGTTGGCCTGTCCCGTCAGGTCCGCCGACACGTGATGGTCGGTGCTCTTGCCGTCCGGTCCCTTGATCTTGAACGCGTTGTTACGCAGGTAGCACCAGAGGATCGTGACCATGCCCAGGGCATGGGCCTCCTCGAACCACGCCGACACCTCGTCGATCTGGCGCCGGCTCTCTTCGGAGCCGAAATAGATCGTCGCACCGACCGCCACAGCGCCCATCTCGAACGCCTGGCGCGGCGAGCCGTAGCGCGACTGGTCGTGCACATTCGGAAACGTCAGCAGCTCGTTGTGATTGAGCTTGCAGATGAACGGGATCCGATGGGCGTACTTGCGTGCCGCCGCTGCCAGGCCGCCGAGCGTGCTCGCCACGGCGTTGCACCCGCCCTCGATCGCGAGTTCCACGATTTTCGCCGGGTCGAAGTACTCAGGGTTCGGCGCGAATGATGCGCCGGCCGAGTGCTCGATGCCCTGATCGACGGGGAGGATCGACACGTACCCGGTCCCCGAGAGCCGGCCGTGGTTCAGGATCGATTGAAAACTGCGCAGCACCGGCGGCGGCCGGTCCGTGTCGCGGAGCACCCGATCCACGAAATCCGGCCCGGGAAGGTGCAGCGCGGATCGGGGGATGCCCTCGCAACGATGGGAGAGCAGGCCGGAGGCACGAGCGCCCAGGTGGCGGGCGACATCGGTGGTGAGCGTCGACATGGGGCCGGGCTCCTCGGCCGCGGGAAGGCTCGGGCAAGGGCGGCCCGCGGTGCAGGTCAGGGACCTACACCATAGCACCACCAAGGCGCCGGCGAGAACGCCCGAGGGAATCGGTCATTAGCCGCGGATCGCGCGCGGATCCGGTTAGTCGTCGTGATCTTCGCCGTTGAGTTCGGCCAGCAGGGCGCTGGCGGCTGCGGCGAGCGCCTCGGGGTCATCGAGCGAACGCTGCATCAGGCGGCCGACCTTGAAGCGGACCACGCGCTTGGCGGGAACCTGCACGCGTTCGAGCGTCTTTGGGTTCTGCGCCGAACGGCTCTTGCGCTCCCGGATCTCGAAGACGCCGAAATCACGGAACTCGAGCCGATTGCCGCGGCCCAATTCAAGGATCACTTCGTGGAGGAACTGCTGCAGAGTGCGCTTCACGACCACGCGCTTCTGATTCGTGTGCTGCGCGATTCGGTCGATCAGTTCCTTCTTGGTGACTGTGCCCATCCGGCGCCCCCAAATGGGTCGAAGGCACGCCGCCGGTCCCACGAGTCCGCGTCGGCGACCCGAGCGCGGCTGCATTGGGCCGGCCAACGCAACACCTCCGACCCGCCCGACTCTCAATATGCCACGGGCGCAAGTCCGCGTCAATGCGGGACTTGCACCGCGACTGCTTCCGTTGCATTCGCGAGGCCGGCTCGATTTGCGGGAGTCGCCCAGTTTCACATAGGGCGGAATTCCGACCACCGCTCCGCGTCGGGTTACGGACAGTCTCGACTCTCGTTCGGGTACGGTACAGCAGGGGCCCCGCGGACAATGCGCGCGGGTCTGTGCCGGCACGGAGCAGGATTACTGGCGCCACTGCTCGAAGATGATCCGGCGCTCGGTGGGCTTGGGCGCCTCAGGCCACTGGCGCACCGCGTTGAGCGGAAGCGATCGCACCACTCCGACGGCTCGGTCGCGCCGAGAAAACTCGAATCGCTCGTGCTCGCGCGGCGCGACCGCGGATCCCTGGTGGGCGAGCACCTCTCCCGTGGGCATCACAACGCAAGCGCGTGCGCAAACACGCCGCGACTGTTCGGACGCGTGCGCTGGCTGCGCGCCGCCGAGCAAGACGACGGACGCGGAAAGTACGCTCGCCGCCGCCCATCGATCGGGCCGCCAGGACGAGCTCCGGCGCAGGTTCACCGCGTTCATCGCATCAACTCTCCACGCCGCGGCCCGAGCCGCGTCGTCTCTCCCATAGGAGTGTGCCCCGAGACCGCGGCTGTGGAAAGAAAAACGGCCGGGATCTCTGATCCCGACCGTGAAATGTGGTCCGAAAACGGGGATTACGGTTGAGGCGGGGCCTTGGGTTCGGTCTTCTGCGCCGAGGGCGACGGCGGCGATTCGCCGGTCTTCTTCACCTCCAGCGGAATCGCATCTTCGGGCCCCCTGCCTCTGGGCTGTTGCGCCGCCGGAATCGGCTGGCCCGCCGGTGCCCCCGGTTGATTACCGAGGTTGGCCTGCTGGCGGACCACTCCGCTCAGGCGGATCTCAACCTTTGGCTCTCGCGGAAGGTCGGTCGTGAGCACGAGCATGCCGCCGAACTGTCCTGGGTTCTTTCCCGCCTGCCCGGACACTTTGACGCGGTACCCCTTGGCATCGCCCTGATCAAACTTCTCGGTCTGCACCTTGACATCGGGAAGCAGGCAGTTGACGACTTCGGCGTTCTTGATTTCGAAGGGCTGGCCACCCTGGCGCCAGACAACGACTTCGCGTTCAAACTTGTCGTCGGGCATCATCGGGGCGACGCGCAGGAACGCCGGCTGAACCTCGAGTTCGCCCTTGACGGAGGCGAAGACGTTCACCTTGATCTCGTGCGGCTCGGGCCCCTTCGCGGGGTCCTTCGTCATCATCGTGTGCACCGTCAGCTGGCGAAGCACACGACCGACGTTGGCATCGTCCTTGAGGGTGACATCGATGACCTTGCGTCCCGGGAGTTCGGGCTCGATGAGTTCCATCGGGTTCTTGTCCGTCACGACCGTGACGATCTCCGGCCCGTTGGACTCGACGCTCTTGATCTGAATGTTGGGGTCGCGGCTCACGATGGTCAGCTGAAGCGTCCGCGACTCCCCGAGCCGGACTTCGCCGAACTGCACCACCGAGGGGCGGCCCTCGGCGTCAGGGATCACCTGGGCCGAGATGAGCAGCTGCACCTGCGGCTGCGAGGCATCGTTCGTCATCACCTGAATCTGGCGGCTCTGCTTGCCGGCGCCTTTGGGGTTGTAGGTGATCTCGATCGCCGAGCCCTCGCCCGGTGCAAACTCGTACTTGGGCAGTTTCGCCGCCGTGCAACCGCAACCGGTGTTGACGGCCGTAATCACCAGCTTCTCTGTGCCGGTGTTCCTAAATGTGAAGTTACAGACGAGCGATTTCTGGTCTGGCGTCAACCCGAAATCGTGCTGCGTCGTGTCGAACACGATCCGGGCGGCTTGCGAAAGCGGGACATTCTGTGGCGGCTGCACGGCCCCCGGCGTCAGAACCGGCTGCGGCGGGCCGGGTTGGGCGGGGTCCGCGCCGTCCTTCGCCGGCTGCTGCGGCGTCACCTGATCGCTCGCTTCGATAGTCTTGCCTTGCGTGTCCACAACGGTGGTCTTGGTAAGACCGTCGCGAACCGTGGCTTCCTTGATCTTCTGGCGGTTTTCGCGCGCGTACTTGCGGGCCGTTTCGACTTCCTCGGGCGTGGGCTTGGTCCCTTCGCCGGACTTCTGCTGCGCGAGCAACGCAGAACCGGCGGAAGTAACCGCTCCAGACTGACTGACAACCGCCAGCGAGGGCGCTGCACTAGCGAGGAGTGCAGCCGCGCCGACCGAAAGCAGAATCCACCTGCCGCGCTGCGCGGCACGATCACCCACCCGCTCATTGCTTTTCATGGTCAATCCGTCCTCGAGAATGGGGGCACGGGACCCAGCGGGCCCTCGCCCGCTCTCCCTCCTGCCCGCAGGGCCTTCTACCATACGATCGGTCCCGAGTTGCCGCCCCTTTTGGGCGCGTCCGAAAAGGGTCGGTGACAGGGTTCCGCAGCCGGATTCCGCAATGGAATCGTTCTTCGCTCCTTCAGGATTATACCCGACCAGGTTCTGAACGAGAACCTGATCCGGCCCCGCGTTGTCCCGCCGCGTCGCGGTCACATCGGGCAGGCGGCCAGGAAATTGCCGAGCACGGTCAGCACATCGTGGAAATTCACGACGCTGTCGAAATTGGCGTCGCCGAATCCGGTTGATCCGGCGTACGTCGTCCCGAACGCTCCGAGGACGGCCAGCACATCGTTGAAGTCGATGACGTTATCTCGATTGGCGTCGCCCAGGCACGGCGGAACCAGGACGCCGAAGGACCGCTGCGGCGGTGCGCCCTGAACGCTCCCGTTCTCATTCACGCTGAAGACGCGCCAGTAGTAGCGGAACCCGCTGGAGAGCAGGCCCGCCGGCACTGTGTAAGAAGTGGTCGTCAAGCCCGCGACATCATGATCCGGGTCTGCGAAATTGACATCGAGGTCCCATTGCACCCTGTAAGTCTCTGCGCCAGAGGACGCGGACCAGGTGAGTGTGGGAGTCGTCGTTGAGATATTGAGCCCGTCCGGCGGGCTGAGCAGATTGAACGGTCCCGGAAGCGTGCCGATCGTTCGGAACGTGGCCGAAGCGGGATCGCTCGCGGTCGCTCCGATCGCGTTCTTCGCTTCAACGTTCCAGTGGTACGTGGTGGCGCCCTGGAGCAGGTCCGGCGGCACGGTCAGCAGCGGGGATGTCCTCACCGAATCGATGAGCGGGCTTGAGAAGTCGCTGTCATCGTCCAGCCGGACTTGATACGAGTCGGCCAATGCGGCCGGGGTCCACTCGAGCGTCGGTTGAAGACCGACGCCGGTCTGCCCGTCGGGCGGACTCATGAGCGAAAACGACCCGGGTGGATCGGACAACGTTGTGAAGGAGGCCGTGGGCGGAGACGAATCAATCGTCCCAAGCAGGTTGCTTGCCTGAACGTTCCAATGGAACAACGTGGCCAGCGGCAACGGCGTTCCAGTGTGAGCGTGCGACGGAGATTCGGTCGTCACGTCGATTTCAGGGCCGCCGAACAGCGGGTCATCATCCACTCTCAGCCTGTAGCCCTGCGCCGCGACGGCGGTGCTCCACGAGAACGATGGCGCCTGGGAGACGTTGGTGAGACCGGGTTCGGGGCTGACCAGCGAGAAAGGGTGGGGCGCGGTGAGCGAGAGCGAAGCGAACGCAGAGGGCACATCGGGCAGCGGGCCGATGTGCTGGGTGCCGGACTGCGGAGTGCCGGTGGCCACGAGAGCATCGCGGACGATCTGTGGCGAGAAGACACCCCCGACTGAGGCGCGCGTGAGCGACTGCATCAGCGCGCAGGCGCCGGCGACGATCGGCGACGCGCTTGAAGTGCCCGAGAACCCGGACGTGAAGTAGAGCGTGGGCCCCTCGGCGTTGTAGAGATCGCCATAGCCGGTCGTGCAAACCTGGTGACCCCAACCTTGCAAGTCCACCGTCATCCCGTAGTTCGAGAATGAGAGCCGTGACCGGGTCGAGGCGGAGCCCGCGCCAACGATGATCGCGCCCGAGTCGTTCTCAGCGAGAAACGGCCAGTGTCCCCCGTTGCCCGTGGAGTATGTCACGTCATCCAGATTCTGCTGGCCATTGCCCGCGGCTTCCACGACCATCACACCGTTCCCCGTCGCGATCACGATCGCGTCGTACGTCGGCTTGGACCACTCAACCGGCACCAATCCAAACTGTGTGCCGGAGGGGAAGCCCGTGTAATTCGGCCCCGCGATCTGCTGCTCAATCAGGATGATGTCGCCGGGGCCCAGGACGCTCAGCGCGGTGTAGATGGCGGCGGCGACGTTGTAGCCCATCACCGTATTGGCGGCGGCGACATACGCCGTGGCGCCCGGCGTCAGACCCGTCGTTCCGGTACCGTTCGCGACACTGACAATCTGTCCGAGCACCGCCGTCCCGTGATTCGGGTCCGAGAACGGATCGATCGGGCTCAGTCCGACCAGCGTCAGCATCGGAAGGTCTTGATGAAAAAAGTTCCACGAGTACTCGATGTCCACCACGGTGACGCCCGCGCCGTCGCCCCCGGGCGCCCCGAGAAGACTTGCCGCGCCGATTCCGACTGGAGCGTTGCTCCGTTAGCCCTGCAACGGCTGGAAATCCGGAGCAACGGGCGGCGGCATGGGCAGCGGCACGAAGCCCGTGCGCTCGACGCCCGGCACCGTCGTCAGCACCACGGCGAGCCACGCAACGTCGACACCCGGGGCCGCGGTCGCGGTGAACAGCGTGCGCGGGTCGCCGATCGGCCGGGCGAGATTGATCGAGGCCCGCGCGTGGAATGACCCGAGCGCCGGCTCAGGGACAGCCGCAATCGCCGCATCCCAATGAAGCGCGCTGAGGTCGATTGGTCCGGCCTGGGCCACGAGTCGCGCACCCGAAGACCGGTCCACGAGTTTGCCCTCCCGCGCGCGGGCCGCGCTCCCGGGGCCCATCTGGACCCAGAGCGCATCATTGCGATAGCCCGGTGGCGCTCCCGCGATGGCTTGGCCGATCAGGAGCGAGACCGCGCTCGCCGCCAGGAACACGCATCGGCCCCGGGAGGCGTCGACCGCTCCTTTCGCGCTCGTCATCTCCTGGGGCTCCTACCCGCCCAAGCCGGGTCGCCCTGCCGGAACTTTGTGGGTCACTCGGGGCAATCGACAAGGAAGTTCGCCAGCACCGTCAGCACGTCGAAGAAATTGACCACGCCGTCAAAGTTGGCGTCCCCGATGCCTGAGGACCCGGGATACATCGCCCCAAAGGCCCCCAGCGTCGCCAGCACGTCGTTGAAGTCCACCACTCCGTCGCGGTTGGAGTCCCCTTGGCAATCGGGCACCAGCACTCCGAAGGATCGCGAGGGCGGGCTGGATGACGTGCTCCCGTTCTCATTCACGGCGAACACGCGCCAGTAGTAGCGGACGCCGCTCACCAGGATCCCGCCGGGAACCATGTAGGACGTGCTCAGGTGTCCGGAGACGTTGATTTGCGGGCTTCCAAAGAGCAAGTCGTCATCGACCTGCACCGTGTACGTCGCCACGAGCGAAGCAGCGCTCCACGACAGCGTCGGCGTGGTGGTGGAGATGTTCGGACCGTCCGGCGGGCTGAGCAGATTGAACGCGCCGGGCAGCGGGCCGATCGTGCGGAACGAGAAGGACGCGGGAGAAGCCGGCGAGGAACCGATCTGATTGTTCGCCTCGACCTTCCAGTAATAGAACGTGTCGTTGCTCAGCGTGATCGGCAGGAAGTGCTGGAGCGAGGCGGTCGTGGTGGAATAAAGCGGACTCGAGAAATCCGCGTTGTCGTCCAGGGTGAACGTGTACGTCTCACCCAGCGGGGCGCTTCCCCAGAAGAATGTCGGCTGGACCCCGATCCCCGTCGCGCCGTCCAGCGGCGCCATCAAGCTGAACGAGCCCGGCGGCGTGGTGTACGTCATGAACGAGAAGACACTCGTGGATGTGATCTCTCCCTCCGAGTTTGAGGCGATCACCTTCCAGAAGTAGGTGGTCGCGGAGGTCAGCGGCAGGCCAGTCGGCGTGAAAGAGGTGGCGCCGATCCCGCTGATATTGATTTCCGGCGCGCGCCCGCCGAATGAGGAATCGTCGTCCACGAGCAGCTGGTACGAATTCGCCTGGTCGGAGCGCATCCACGAGAAGCTCGGAGCCCGGGTCTGACCCGTCGCCATGTGGGCCGGCCCGCTCAGATCAAACACCTGCGGCGGGCCCGGCGCGGGCGTGATCTGCAGCGACTGACGCGCGTTCACAAAGCCGTGCCCGTAGGTGGTGTCGTAGCCGGCGGTGCCCAGGTCCATGCACCCGTTGTCGAGGATGTCGTCGACTTGCGTCGCGGTCAGGTTCGAATTGAACGAGAAGATCAGCGCCGCCACGCCCGCGGCGTAGGGAGATGAGAACGAGGTGCCGTCGATGATCACCGAATCGCCGTTGTTGTAGCCGCTGGCGCCGGTCCGGTCGGTGGTTCGAATGGACTGGCCCGGCGCTGAAAAGTCCAGGCCGGGTCCGAACTGGCTGAAACCGGCCTTGGCGCCGGTGCGCGTCAGCGCGGCGACCGAGTTCACGTTCGGCGCGGAGGCCGGGTAAGAAATCGAGCCGGCGCCGCTGTTACCCGCGGATGCAAAGTGCACGACGCCGTTGGCGTGGGTGTTGGTGTACGCCGTATCGATCGTGCCGCTGGGGCCGAACGAAAGGCTCGCGTTCGTCACGTGCGCCCCGCTCGAATCCGCCCAGGTGATGGCGGATGTGAAGCCGAAATCGCTCCCCGATCCGGAGCCCGGGCAGGGCGATTGTGCCGCGATCGTCAGCACCTTGGCCGGCGCGACCCGGCAGAGCGGCGAAATGCCGGTTCCGAGCATCGAGTTGTTGATCACGCCCGAGATCGTTCCGGCGACCGCGGTGCCGTGATTGTCGCACGAGGTGGCCGGCCCGCCGTCGGTGCCGTTGCCCGTGGGATCCAGACCCGGTGTGCGAAGGTTGAGGTCCGGATGGTCGAGCTGCGTGCCGGTGTCCATGACGACGACGACGATATTGGTGTTGCCCAGGGTAATGTCCCAGGCCTCGACGCCGTCCATGTCCATGTCGGCAATGCCGCCGCTCTGCCCGGTGTTGTGAATTCCCCAGAGCTCTGTGAACTGCGGGTCGTTCGGGATGAACTCGAGCTTCATCGTCTTGATGAGGTTGGGCTCGGCGTAGCGCACCTCCGCGCGGTCCCAGAGCGCGTTGGACTGCTGGAGCACTTCCAGGCCGTTTCGAGAGTTGCTCCGAACCCGGTACACGCCGGGGAGCCCCAGCATGTCGCGATCAAGGATCTCTCCGAGATTGAGCTCCACGATCATCCGCTCGGCTTCGGCGGGCAAGACGTCGGCCTCGAAGCCGATGAGCAGGTCGCGCGTGACGAGCAGGGGTCCGTACTCGTCCATGAACACCGGCGAGACGAAATCGACCGCCCCAGCCGCCGCCACTTGAGCCGCGAGGTGCTCGACATCGGCCTGACCGCGCGGCGCCCCGGCTCCCACGGGCGCGTACGTCCACCCGTGGATTTCGTGCGCCTTCAGATTGTTCGTGTCGAGGTCGAAGGCCGCGAGAACCTGGTCGAGCGGAACGACGGCCATCCGCGGCGCGCCGACCTCATCGGCCTCGCGGAACACGGCGATGCGCGTCGTGTCCACCATCAACGGCTGGCGCTCGCGGTTGTACGTGTAGTAGCGCTGCTCCGCACCTTCCTGGGCGGCGCAAGGAGCGGCACAGATCGCCAAGAGTGTCCAAAGGCCCCACGATCCACACCCGACTCGCGTACGACCCATCTGCATCTCCTTCGATCACCGGTGTCGACACCGCCCGGCAGGTGTTCTCCGCCACGGCGAGTCAACGGGTTCGCTCTTCTTTGCTCCGCGCTCGAGGCGTTCCGTGCACGAGAGCCGGCGTTCTCTCCCTCATCGGTATTCCGACCGGCCCTTCGATCCTCGACGGGGGGTAGTTGTAGGCGTACGCCGGGGCCCCGGCGCGACCCGGCCCCACTCCTCCGACCATTGAAGATTCACTAAAAGAAGTGCTGGGACAAGGCCATCCGCGGCCTTTCCGCAGGCCATTTTCGCGTCAAGCGGGGATTCGAAGCGAGTTGCCTCACCGATGGACATTTGGCCGACGCCCGAGGCACTCGCGATCGGGTTCCGATCGGGTGACCGAGCGTGCGTCTGAGCCGCGCCCGCGGGCCCTGAAAAGCGCGCCCGGGCAGATTCGAACTGCCGACCTGCGGTTTAGGAAACCGCCGCTCTATCCAACTGAGCTACGGGCGCTGCCGCGCGGATCATAGCGGGCCATGCGGGCTATCAGTACGCGCTTGCGGGTCGCGGGAAAGCGAACGCCGGAGCACTTCTTTCAGAACAAACGGGCGAAGAACGGGATCCACATTCGGATCAGTCTCGATCGCGTTCAGCACCTGATCCGGCATCGTGAACCGCGCGAACATCGCCTCGACAAGTTTCTTGGCGTCGCGCATCCGCTCGGTCGCCCACGCGGCTCGCGCCTTCTGCTCCGCCTGAGTCGCGCTGTCAAAGAGACGTATCGACCGGTCGTAGGAAGTCGAGACGAGCCAGCGCCCGTCGGGAGAGAAGGAGACGGTCGGGATCACCGTGTCGTGCCCTCGGAATGAAGCGACAAGTTCGCGGGTGGGGATATCCCAGACCAGGATCTGCCCGAACCACGACCCCGCGGCCAGCCGCGAGCCGTCGGGGCTCAGCGACAGACTGGTGATGAGCTGACCGTGCCCCGTGAGATCGTGAACACACTCGAACGTCGCGGTGTCCCATGTCCTGACCACTTGATCGCGGGACCCCGAGTAGAGCCTGCTCCCGCTGCGATCGAACACCACCGCCCACACATCCGAGCGATGCCCCTCAAGGGTGCGCAATCGCGCTCCGGTTTCAACGTCCCAAATGCCCACCGTCTGATCTCGCGATGCCGATGCCAGCAACCGACCATCCGGGCTGAACTCCACGCACGTCACGCGCGCCGCATGCCCTCGAAGAACGCGCTCAAGCCGGGCGCTGCGAACATCCCACACGCGAATGGTCGAGTCTGTGCTGCCGGAAGCGAGACGCCGCCCGTCCGGGCTGAACGCGACCGACCAGATTGACTCCGAGTGTCCCGTGAGCTCCGCGCGCGATGCGCCCGTTCGCGCATCCCAGAGGCGCACGGTCAAGTCGTTCGAGCCCGACGCGATGAGCCGGTCGTCGGGCGAGATGTCGAGCCCGAAGACCGGTCCACGGTGTCCTTGGAGCGCGCCGATTTCAAGCCCCAGTTCCGGGTCCCAGACCCGAACGGTTGAGTCATCCGAGGTCGTCGCGAGCATCGATCCATCGGATGTGAACCGCGCCTTGATGACTCGATCGACGTGGCCCCGCAGCACGCGCGTCGCGTTGGTTCCCGATGCGTTGTCGATGTCCCAGCAGCGGACCGTGCGATCCCACGACGCGGAGATCAGGCGCGACCCGTCGGCGCTGAACCGCAGCCCGCCGACCGCTTCCTCGTGTCCCTGCAGGCGCGCAAGCTCTCGACCCTGTTCCAGCGACCAGAGCACGATCGTCCGGTCGATTTGTCCGGACGCGAGCATCGTTCCATCGGGGGTAAACGCCAGCGAGCGGACCGTGCTCACGCTCCCCGCCGTTCGGAGCGACAGGACGAGGTTCCCAGTCCGGGCGTTCCAGAGCATGATCTGCCCGTTCTCCCCGCCGACCGCGAGCAGTTCGCCATTGTCGCTCAGCGCGGTGCATTGCACGATGCCCGGAAATTCGAGGCGCAGCCGGACTCGCGTGCCATCGGCATTGCGCACCCACACCGCTCCCGCCCTGTTCCAGGTCAGCATGCAATCGGCATCGGCGTGGATCGCCACGCCGTGCACGTTCGGCTGATCGCGCAGCTCGCCCGCTGGTTCGAAGCGGGGCCCGCTCCACAGGCGAACGGCCGCGCCGTACGCGGCCGCAATAAGACTGTCGCGCCCGATCGCCACAGCTTCCACCTGCCGCTCCATGTCACCGAGATGAGCGATTTCGCGCCCGCTCCGCGCATCCCATACACGGACGGCGCAGTCCAGGGTTCCCGACACCAAGGTCGCGCCGTCAGGCGAGTAAGCCACTGAGAGAACCGGCGCCGGCCCCGTCCTGGCGCTCGAAACGAGCGTGCCGTCGTCTGAGTTCCAAACCCTCAACATGCCGTCACGCGAGCCGGTGGCGAAGCGCGACCCGTCCTGGCTGGAGGCGAACGCGTGAATCATGTCGTCCGCCGCGACAACCGTGAAGATGGTCCGATCGGCGACGCCGGAAAGAAACCGCCATTCCCAGCCGCGGTGCTGCTGCGGTGCTTCGGCCAGGCGACGCCTGAGCAGCGCGTACTCGCCGGCCTGAAGCGAAGAAACCCCCGCGGCGATATTGGCCACATACGCCTTCCACAGCGCCGCGTCCCGCTCGGCGATGGCGGCGTCTTCGGCGATTCGGCGCTGCCGCGATTCCTTCGTCGCTTCATAGGCGAACAGCGCGCTGAGCACGCCGCCGCCAAGCAGGGCCAGCAGCACCGCCGCCCCCGCGCTGACGAGCACGCGATTCCGGCGGGCAAACTGCCGGCACTGATAGAGCACGGTCGGCGGCCTGGCCTCGACGGTCTGGTGGCTCAGATGCCGACGGATGTCTGTCGCGAGGGCCGCGGCGCTCGAGTAGCGCCGGTTGGAGTCCTTGTCGATGGCCTTGAGGACTATCGCATCGATGTCGCCCCGAAACGCTGGGTTGATCGCACTGGGGCGCGCCGGGATGTCCTGCATCACCACGCGCAGCGCCTCTGGGAGCGGCAGCGCCGTGATGTCGTGGGGGACCCGCCCGCAAAGCAGCTCGTAGAGCAAGACGCCGAGCGAGTAGACGTCGGTGCGCACGTCGATGGGGGTTTCCCCGGCGCACTGCTCAGGGCTCATGTAATTGAGCGTGCCCACGAGTTGCCCGTGCTCGGTCTGGTGGCTCGGCGACGCGAGCATTTCGCTCGAGCGTGCCACGCCGAAATCAATCACCTTGGCGCGGCCGTCCGCGCCCACAAGGATGTTCCCAGGCTTAAGGTCGCGGTGGATGATGCCGTTCTGGTGCCCGTGATGCACGGCGTCGCACACATCGGCGAACATCTCCAGCCGGTGGCGGAGATCCAGCCGCCCGTCGCGCGCATACGCGGTGATCGTGCGCGCACCCTCGACGAACTCCATCGCGAAGAAGGGCACCGGCGCATGGTGCTCATCCCGATGGGTCCCGGCCTCGTAGATCTGGGCGATGCCGGGGTGCCGCAGGCGCGCCAGCACCTCCGTCTCGAATTCGAAGCGGCGCAGGGCTGACGTCCGTTCCAGGCCCCGCTTCATCACTTTGATGGCCACGTGCCGGCGGGGACGATCCTGAATCGCCTCGTACACGGTGGCCATGCCGCCCGCGCCCAGCACACGCACGATGCGGTACGGCCCGATTGATTGAGGAACGTGTTCGTCGGACCTTGCGCCGTCGAGCGCCGGCGAATCAAGAAAGCCGCGCGAGTCCTCCAGCGCGCTCACCAGCGAGCGCACCTTGCGCCGCATCGCCGTGTCCCCGGCGCAGGCCTCTTCGAGGAAGGCCTCGCGCTGCGGCCCCTCAATCTCGAGAGCGGCCTTCAGCACGGCGTGCGAGCGGCGTTCGAGGTCCTCAGTCACCGGGCACCGCCGATGCACCCTGCTCGGAGAGCCGGCAATAGAGCCACGCCCTGGCGCACCGCCACTCGCGGTCCACGGTGCGCGGGGCGATCGAAAGAAGCTCGGCGATCTCTTCGATCGTCAGGCCTCCGAAGAACTTCAGTTCCACGATCTCGGCCTGCCGCGCATCGATCTCCGCCAGCGCCGCCAGCGCATCATCGAGCGCGAGGGCATCAACCCCGGAAAGCAGCAGCGGCTCGGGCACTCCGTCCAGGCCGACGCGGTCGCTGTCACCGCCGCGCTTGGCGGCGGCACGCGCCCGGGCATGATCCACGAGGATTCTGCGGATGATGCGCGAAGCCACCGCGAAGAAATGAACGCGGTCTTTCCAGTTTGTCGAGTGTTGATCGATGAGCTTGAGATAGGCCTCGTGCACGAGCGCCGTCGGCTGCAGCGTGTGGTCGCGCCGCTCGCCCTTCATCTGTTCCGCGGCCAGCCGCTTCAAATCGTCGTAAATGGCCGCGAGCAGCGCATCGACGTGTCGCTTGTCGCCCGCCGCCGTCGCGCGGAGCAGCAGCGTCACGTTCGCGGGCGAGTCCTGCATCGCCTGACATCCGCGCGGGAGCAACCGGGGGCCCGTCCCGGTTCGATCCGCCCGATGATAGGTCACGGCAGCGACTCGTAACCTCGGAATCGCAGCGCGCCCCGGCGCCCTTTCGATGCGGCGGATTCGCTTTCGATGCAGCGCACACCGTGTCATACATGCATCTCGCACATGAGAAAGAGCCGCCGGCGGCGTGGGAGCCGTCGGCGGCCCGAGCCCGGAGGTGCAGGTTCAAGCGCCGAAGTTGGCGAGGATGAGGAGGATGTCGGCGAAGTCCACGAGGTCGTTGCGGTTCACATCGGCCGAGCAGCAGGCGCTGGGGCAGGTCCCCCAGTTGGCCAGCACATAGAGGATGTCGTTGAAGTCAACGAAGCCGTCGCCGTTGGCATCGCCGAGCTTGAACTCGAAGTCGCCCTCGCCCGCGAACTCCAGGGGACCCATGTCGACTACGGCGAGGCTGCCGCATCCGGTGTCGGCCCGGTTTGGGTTGTCCGTGAGTCGCGGGTCGCCGTCGTAGTCGACGGGCAGAAGTTCGGTGAAGTCGCCGTCGCCATCAAGGTCGACGCTGTCCTGTGGCAGGGCCCAGTTCACACCGGCATCGATGCAGGGCGAGAGCGCGTGCAGGTTGAAGTTGCCGATGGCCGGGGCGGCCCACAGCGGGTTCGCGTCGATGTTGCCGGTGCCGGGCGCACCGCCATCGATGTTGCTGTATTGAACATCGGGCGTGAGATCGGGGAACGATCCGCCGTTGGGATTGCTGCGCACGATGGTGTTGCGGATGATCGCTATCGTCTGAAGATTGCTGATGCTGACCCCGCCGCCCGAGTTGTTGTGGACGAGTGTGTTGATGAGATAGATCGCTGGTGAAAGTTCGCCGTCGGCGATGGCGCCCTCCCCGGCCGGGGAGGTGTTCCCGTACACCTGGCAGTTGACGAGCGAGATCTCGCCGCCAGCCCCGACGTACGCGGCCGCGCCTTCGCCCGAGGCGACATTGCCCGTGAATCGGCACGAGAGCATCGTGGGGTGGCTGAATCCGCTGATGCCGTAGGCGCCGGCGCCGCGTTCCGCGCTGTTGCCTGAGAAAAGGCATCGGACGAACACCGCGTCATTGGACGCGCACATTCCGGCGCCGCCCGCGGCGATGTTGCTCAGGAACTGCGAGTCCAGGACCCGCACATCGGCGCCCTGGCCGTGCGCGTTGAACCCGGCGCCGACGTTGGTGCACACGTTGCTCTGGAAGACACAGTCTTGCACGCGCACCGTTCCCTGCTCTGTGCGCAGGCCGCCCCCGTTGACGGCGCTGTTGCCTGTGAACGTGCAGCCGTCGAACTCTGCCACAGTCTGCGCGCCGGGTTCGGCCGCGTCCTGCGTCTCGTAGTCGAACCGAACGGCCCCGCCGTGCCCCACACTCGAATTGGCGGTGAACGTGCAGTCCGTCGCGTTCATCCCCCATCCGCGGACGTTGACCGCGCCGCCGCCGTCGAATGCGTCTGGATCGAGGATGGCGTTCAGCTCGAAGTCACAGCTATCGAGAGAGATGGTCGCACAATGATGAGCCGAAATCGCTCCGCCGCTGGTGAACGCGCTGTTCTCGCTGAACGTGCAGTCGGTCAGGCTGACGCTCGCAGAATCGGCACGGATCGCGCCGCCGTCTTCGGTCTGGGCCAGATTCTCGGCGAAGGTACACAAGGTCGCGCTGAGAGTGCTCTCCGAGACGAAGATCGCCCCACCCGATGTCTCGGCCGAGTTGCTCCCGAAATCGCATCCGGTCAGTGTTGCGGTTGCCCCGTCAAGCACCGCCAGCGCGCCGCCCTCCGTGCCCGCGAAGAAGCCGGCCGGATCATGGTTTGCCGTAAACGTGCAATCAACAAACACCGCGCTGCCGCCGATGATTGCGACGGCTCCTCGGTCGTCGACCCGGTTGTCGTGGAACGTGCAGTCTTCGAATTCGGGGTTGCTGTCATCGCTGCGCACGACCGAGCCCATGTAGGTCGGGCCGCAGCCCGCGGCTACGCACACCGTGTAGCTGCGGTTCTGCTCGAACGTGCAGCCCGCAATGGTCGGTGTGGCGCCCTGTTCAATGAAGATGGCCCCGCCGGATGTCGTCGCTTCGTTTCCTGTAAACGTACAGCCGGTGATATCGGGGCTGCCCGCGAGGATCGAGATCGCGCCGCCCTCGCCCGGCGAGTTGGTCGACACGTTGTCCACGAAATCGCAGCCGGAAATTGTGGGCGACGCCGCGATGCACGCGATGCCGGCGCCGCCGACGACCGCGTGGTTGTCTTCGATCACGCAACCGATGATGGTGGGCGATGCCAGCGCGATGAGCATGCCACCACCGCTCTGGGCCGCGTGTCCGTCACGGATAGTCAGGGCCTGAAGGATGGTGCCCGGCCCCTCGAACGAGTTGCAGGTAATCACGGGACCGTTGAGTTGGCCGTCCAGGATCGTCGCTGCGGCGCCGCCGGTTCCGATGATCGTGATCGCCTTTCCGTTCAGGTCGATCTGCCCGGTGTATGTCCCCGGAAGCACGTTGATCGTGTCCCCGTTCACGGCGGCGTTGATGGCGGCCTGGATCGTGCGCTTCGGTCCGAGGAGCCCGACGCACCCGGGTTGCACGCCCGCCCAGAAGTCCTGCCCGCAGGGCGAGACATACCAGTTCGTGGCTAGCGCGCTGGTACAGGACAGGAGCACGGAGGCCAGGGAAGCAAGGACGTTCATTCGGAGTCTCATGGCTTGGTCTCTTTCTCGATGAGTGGGGCGGTTCGGCGATGCGCAGCGCATCCGCCGGGCCGGTACCGCGGCATCCCCGGTGGCCCGGGCTGTCGCGAGTCGGCCGTCAGGCAGGACGCGGAATCCGCGCCCCCTTGACGCCACCGACTTAGAGAAAGAGTGAGGACTCGCCGTATTCGACGGGCGGGTCGGGGTTCTTCAACACCCGAGCGTGCCGGCGGCAACTCCTATAGTGAGCGCCCGATGTTCCGCCGCATCACAATCGTTCTGTGTGTCGTCGGCCTGGCCGTGACGGCCTACGTCGTGGCGACGGCGAAGGAGACCGTCCATTCGCCCCCGCCCGCCCGGCCGCCATCCGTGAATCCCTTCGAGCGCGGGATCGCCGCCGTCGGCATCATCGAGCCCGCGACACGAACGATCGGCATCGCCGCTCCGGAACCGGGGCGCGTCGTCGAAGTTCTGGTTTCGGTCAATCAACAGGTTCGTTCAGGCGATCCGCTCTTCCGCCTGGACGCTTCCGACCTTGAGGCGGAACTGGTCAAGGCCCGCGCGGCCGCGGACGCTGCGACCGCCGAGGTGACGCGCCTGGAGGCCTGGCCGCGCCCCGAGGACTTCCCGCCAGTCGAGGCCGAGATCGTCGCGGCCCGCGCGCGGTTCGTCGATGCCGAGGCCCGCTTCCAGAACATGCAGGCGGCCGGCGAACGCGGCGCGGCCTCGGACGATGAAGTCCGCCGTCAGCGGTACCTCGTCGAAGCGCTCCGCGCGAACCTGGCGGAGGCCGAGGCGCGGCTGGCGCGCATGAAGGCCGGTTCGTGGACCGAGGATCTTGAAGTCGCGCGCGCCAATGCGGCGCTCCGCCGCGCGGAGATCGAGTCCATCCGGCTGCGCATCGAACGGCTCACCGTGAGAGCCCCGATCGATGGCGCTGTGCTCAAGCGGAACATCGAGCCCGGCGAATTCGTCAGCGGCGGCTCCTCGCTCGGGGCCGCGCTGGCGGCGCGTGCGGGCGGTGGCGCGCCCATCGTGCTTGGTGATCTCCGGGAGATGCACGTCCGCGCGCAGGTGGATGAAGAGGATGCGCCGATGCTCCGCGAGGCAGCGCCGGCCGTGGCGCGGGTGCGCGGGCAGTCGCGCAACGAGATCCCGCTGCGCATGATCCGGGTCGAGCCTCTGGCCATTCCCAAGCGCCACCTCACCGGCGCAGGCGCCGAACTCGTCGATACGCGGGTGATCGACGTCGTCCTGCTGGTGCTTCCCCGCGCCCCGGGCCCGCGTCTCTACCCCGGTCAGATTGTGGATGTCTTTATCGGCACGCAGGAATCCGATGAGGCCAGCGCCGCGCAGGCGAGCCGAGCGGGATCGGCCGCCAGTCAATGAGCGCCCGGCGGGCTGCCCTGCTCGAAGACCTGCTTGCGGAACGACTCGACGAATCCGCACCTTAAGAGGTTGCCGAGCGAGTAGGCAGGACTTCCGACCGTTTCGCTGATGCACCATTCGCTACCGCGCTCGGCCGCTCGATCGATGCGCGCCGCGATCAGCGCCCGCTGATACCCGCGCCCGCGATGGCTCTCGCGCACCGTGCCCGCAAACAGGTAGGACACGCTGCCGGAGTTGCAAAGCGCCGCCGCCGCGACGGGCTCGCCGCCCTCGAGCACCACGTAATGATCAAAGTTCTCGAGCGCTGAGCCGCGCCGAAAGCGCTCGGAGGAACTCCCGAACACGATGTCCAGCGACGGCCGCCAACGCGCTGCCTCCTCGGCGTTGACTCGCCGAACCTCGCCATCGATCGAAGGGAGCGGCATCGGTTCCGTGCCCCGCACAAGTGTCGGGTACTCCATCCAGTCCACGGCGCGCATGTCGCTGGCGTGCAGCGCGGCGAGCGCCGCTTCAGCGCCCTCGCAGGGGCTCACCCAGACGAAGTATCGCGCGATCCCGCGTTCCGCAAAGGCGGTCTGGATCGCTTCGATCGCGCCGCGACCGCAGCGCCCCGAAAGGCCTGGTATCAGCGCGCGATTGCGATTCGTCGATGCGAACTCCGCCTTGTCGCTCGGATCGAAGGTCACGTAGGCCCCGTCGACTTCGAGGACCCGAACCCCCGGATGGCGCACCGCATCCAGCGCGGGCTGGATCCGCGCCATCGCCACGGCTACGTCGACCGGACTTGGTAGGGCCACGGTCGGTCCATCCTACGAGTGACCGCCCGGCCGCCCGGTCGGTGCCGACATCCGACATCCCACATCCGACATTCCTGCGGCCGATGCAAGGTCCGGCCGCGCGGGGTCAAATCCCTATTGAGCGTCCCTCTGTCTCTGCGCCTGGTGGACGCGAACGGGCCCTTCTTTCTCACAGGTGGACCATGCCCGACCTTGACCGTCGAATGATGATCGCCGGCGCCTCGCTCATCGGCGCTGCCGCCCTCGCCCGCGCTGCCCGCGCCGGACAACTCGATCCGCCTGCCGGCGGAATTACGCCGACGGGGCGCTCGCTGCGCGATGTCGAGCCGCGCTTTCCAATCAATATCAATACGGCGTCGCCGAGCGTGCTCGCTGTCTTCACGATCACGCAGCCCGGCGCGTATGTCTTGACCGAGCCGATGTCTGTTCCGGCCGGGAAGAGCGGGATCGTGATCGAAACGGACGGTCCGGTGTCGATCGACCTCCGCGGCTTTGCCATCACCGGCAGTCCCGGTGCGATCTCCGCCATCCGGTGCCCCTCGACTCAGTGCAGATACGTCGAGGTCTACGACGGCTACATCAGCGACTTCGACGGCGACGGCATCGATAGCGGCGAGGCCGAGATGCTCGATCTCGATGACCTGCACATCAGCCGTTGCCAAGCGGGCGTTTACTGCCGCAAGAACGGGAGCATCGTCTCGTGCAACTTCAGGTCGTGCTCGTCGCACGGCTTCGTCTGGGATTCCAAGCCCGACCTCCCCGGCACGTCCGCTTCGCGATTCTGCGAGGTTGACGACTGCGAGTTCATGGAGTGCGGCGGCCACGGCGCGCTCTTCTCCGTCACCGATATGTCTCCGACGAGCAGCGCCGTCTGCTCGATGTGCGACTGCGATTGTGTCGGCAACAATCTCGACGGCGTGTCCGTCAGCGTCGCCGCGACCGGCTCGAACCCTCCGAGCCTCTCGTGCCAGATCGAGAGCACCTGCGCGACCGGCAACAAGAGATTCGGCATCGATGGTGAGGCGCCGGTGAGTCCGCTTGGCATCAGCGGGCGCCTCGTGATCGAATGTTGTGACTGCGTCTGCACCAGCAACTCCTCTCACGGCATGAGTCTTTCCGGCGCCCAGGTCTCGCTCGAGGACATCGATTGCATCGACAACGGCGGCAGCGGTCTGGTCTGCGACACCGTGACCGGATCCATCGAGTGCTGCCAGTGCTCCTCGAATGTGTTGCACGGCATGGTCGCGACCAACGTGCAGGGGGCCATCGAAGAGGTTGACTGCCGCAGAAACGGCGCCGACGGCATGGTGTGCGCGACGCTCACCGGGTCGGTCGAGGACTGCGAGTTCTCGCACAACACCGGCGCGGGCCTGCGTTACACGGCCGACAGTTCCATCTGCACGTGCGCCAGGTGCCACTTTGTCTCCAACGGCGCTGAAGGGATGTTCGCCGACGCCACGTGCAACGGTCTCACCGTGACCGACTCCGAGGCGCGTTCCAACGCCGTCGGCATTCGCGTGGACTCATCGAACAACGTCCTGCTCTGGAACATGTGCAGCGGCAACGGGCTCAACTACCAACTCGATCCCGCCATGCCCGTCGTCGTGATCGCGCCGTCGGATATGCCGAGCAACACGAACCCGCACGCGAATTACTCGCTCTAGGCCACGGATTCGACATCCGACATTCGACATCAGGCGGCGTACACTGCCGGCGTGGTCGCCACCGCGAACAAGGCCGCCGCGGCAACCGTCACCTTCGAATCCCCGCTGGGTTCGATCCTCGCCACGGCAAGCGAACGCGGCATTACGCGCCTCTGGTTTCTCGATGAAAGCGAAAAGCGGCCACCGGGCGCCTCGGGCGACAGTCGTGTCGCGTTCGACCACATCAAACTGTTGCAACGCGAACTGACTGCCTATTTCGAGGGTCGATTGCGCGAGTTCACCGTGCCGCTCGACCCTCAAGGCACACTTTTCCAGAGGAAAGTCTGGGACCGGCTGCGCTCCATCCCCTGTGGCCAGACGCGCTCCTATTCCGACATCGCGGGCGAACTGGGCAACCCGCTGGGAGTGCGCGCCGTCGGCACGGCCAACGGGCGCAACCCCATCTCGATCCTGATCCCGTGCCACCGCGTCATCGCGGCCGACGGCTCCCTCGGCGGCTACGGCGGCGGCCTGTGGCGCAAGCAGGCGCTGCTGGATCTTGAACGAGGCACTCCGGCATCGCTCTTTGCCAAGTCGAGCACGTGATCCACTGCCCTTCGGCGCGCGTGTGCGGTTGGCGCCTACGCTGGCGGGCCGATGCTCATCCGCCTCAAGAAGACACGAGACGGCGTGGTGCTCACTTGCTTCCGCGACAGCGCCGCGCCCGCCGTGCAGCGCACCGGCCACGGGGGGTTCTTTGCGATGCATGATCTGATTCACTACGCAGTTGAGAACACGCTCGGGATGGAACATGCCTTCTTCGGTTTGATGGCCGAAGGCTGGGATTTTGAGTCCTTCGGCGATCACACGGATGAGCGGTACAAGCAGATGCCTGCCGAGGCGGTTGTGGCCGAGCACGTCGTCGCGGTGCTGTCGCGCCGGTACATGGACCGCGCGTGGTCGGATGAAGAGCTGCTGTCGGCGTGGTCCGAAGAAGTGAACGCGGAAATCGCTCTGGTGCTCGGCCGCGCCGACCTGCCTGCGCGGCCCATTGAATCGAGCGATTTGCTCACGATCTGTCGGCGCTTCGATCGGCTGCTGGATTTCTGGGCCGCAGTGCCGGTGGGGGAGCATCTGGAACTCTCCTTCCCGGGGGACGCGGAGGACGGAACGGTTCCGCGCCGGGTAGACTGAGATCGCTCGCTCGGGGCGGTCGCCGCGGCGACCTGAGATGCACCCGTCGAACCTGATCCGGATCATGCCGGCGTAGGGAAGCGAACGATGGCCAAAGCACCAAGTTCCGATCCCCTCGACATCCTCCTGGCGCACGATGCTTGGGCGACGCGGGCGCTGCTGGAACGCTGCAGGGCGCTCTCGCGGGAGCAGTTCCATCGCGAGTTCAAGATCGGGCTCGGCTCGCTGCACCTGAATCTGACGCACATCGTCAGCGTCATGCGGCGCTGGGCGGACCGGCTCATGGAGCGGCCCGTGCGCGCGGCCCTGCACAAGATCCCCGAGCGGCCGGACATCGCGGCGGAGCCGGCGGATCGGGCTCCGGACGAGTTGCTGAGGCTGCTTGATGATGCCGCGAGAGATCTGACGATGGTGACGGCGGAGTGCCGCAAGAGAGGGCTTGCGACGACCATCTCGCTCCAGGGCCCGGGCAAGGACAGGCGGATGAAGACGTGGACGTTCTCGCGCGGCTGCGTGCTCGTGCACGTCGCGACGCACGGCATGCACCACCGGGCCCAGTGCCTGAACATGCTGCGGCAGTTGAACGTTCCCGGTGTGAGCGACAATCTTCCGGAGATCTCCGCGGTGGAGTGGCAGACGGAGACGGAACTGCCGACGGTCGACGCGGGGTGAGCGGGTGAGCGGGTGAGCGGGTGAGCGGGTGGGCGGGTGAACGGGTGAACGGGTGAACGGGTGAATTCGTTGCAGCATTCGGTGAAAGGTTGCACATGATTCAGCAATCGAACTCGACGCGCGAGCGGAGCACGACGGCGCTGTCCGTTCCGAGTGGGGCGGCGCAAGCCAATCCGTCGGTCAATGTCCGCTTCGGGTTGCCGTTGGTGGGCGGAACGAATCCCGCCACGCTGCGCGAGGGGACGACGCCGGGGTCGTTCGCGCTCACGCCCGACATCGGCGGGGCGCTGATGTTCGCGTCGCCCGATACGCCCGGAATGCCGGTGCCGAGCACGAAGACGGCGTGGGACTTCTTGCCCGAGGGGTGGACTCTCCACAAGGTGTCGAGGTGTCAAGGTGCCAAGGTGTCGAGCCAGACATCCCTCGACGCCTCTGGATCTGGACGCCTGAGCGCCGCCTCGGCCGAATTCACCACATCGCGCGGCGAGCGGCTGTACGTGACGTATCCGAGCGGCTTTGTGCCGGTGACGCAACTGGAGCACGCGCGGCTTGGAATCATCACGGCGCAGATGAGCCGCGTGGCCGAGCGCGAGCCGCACCTGTCGCCCGAGCAGGTGCGCGATGAGGTCGCCGCGGGGCGCATGATCATCCCGGCCAACAAGGTGCACCTGGGCTACCGGCTCGACGCGATGTGCATCGGGCGCGCCAGCAAGACCAAGGTGAATGCCAACATGGGCATGTCGCCCGTGGCATCGTCGATCGAGGAGGAACTCGAGAAACTGTTCTGGGCCGAAAAGTGGGGGGCCGACACGGTGATGGACCTCTCCACCGGCGGCGGGGCGATCGGCCTGGATGAGTGCCGCGAGGCGATCATCCGCAACTCGAGCGTGCCGATCGGCACCGTGCCCATCTATTCGATGATCATCGGGCGCAAGATCGAGGACCTGACGCCGGAGGTGATCCTCGCCGAGATCGAGCACCAGGCGCGGCAGGGCGTCGATTACTTCACAATCCACGCGGGCGTGCGCCGGGCGCACCTGAAGCACGTCAAGAACCGGCTCATCGGCATCGTTTCGCGCGGCGGCTCGATCCTCGCCAAGTGGATCCTCACGCACGGGCGCGAGAACCCGATGTACGACCTGTGGGACGACATCTGCGCGATCATGCGGCGCTACGACGTGTCGTTCTCGATCGGCGACGGCCTGCGCCCCGGGGGCCTGGCCGATGCCACCGACAATGCACAGCTCAACGAGCTCGAGACGATCGGCGAACTGACCGAGCGCGCCTGGCGGAAGGGCGTGCAGGTGATGGTCGAGGGGCCGGGTCACGTGCCCTTTGATCAGATCGAGTTCAACATGAAGATCGAGCGGCGGCTGTGCCACGGCGCGCCGTTCTACGTGCTCGGGCCGCTGGTGACGGACATGTTCCCGGGCTACGACCACATCACCAGTTGCATCGGCGCGACGGCGGCGGCGTACCACGGTGCGGCGATGCTGTGCTACGTCACGCCCAAGGAGCACCTGGGCTTGCCCAAGAAGGATGATGTAAAGCAGGGGTGCATCGCGTACCGCATCGCGGCCCACGCGGCGGATGTAGCGCTGGGCATCCCGCACACGCGGGACCGCGATGATGCGCTGACCAAGGCGCGGGCAGCGCTGAACTGGGAGAAGCACTTCGAACTCTCGTTCGACCCGGATGTGGCCCGCGCGTACCACGATGAGGACCTGGATGTCGATACGGACTTCTGCGCCATGTGCGGGCACGACTGGTGCTCGGTGCGGATCAGCAAGGAGATTCAGGAGTTTGCTTCGGGCAAGGCCGACGGCTTTGAGCGCATGGGTGGAGCGGGGCATGACAAGCCCGGCGCGCCGCGGAAGACCGATGCGCTGACGAGCGAGCAGCAGGCGATTCTCGCGCAGCGCGGCGTGCTCTCGCCGCAGGAGATCCATGCGCTGGCGAGCAAGACGCGCACGGCCGTGGGGGCAGAGAAAGGGCACAAGGCGTCGTGCCACAGTGATTACGTCGATCCGGACGCGGCGGCGAGGGTGCAGGAGGAGCGACTCGTGCAACTGAACACCGCGCCGGCGCACAATGTGCCGAGCCATGATCCGGTGATTTGACGGGACGTGCGTCATGGAACCACGACAAGAGCAGCAAGGGCCACAATGCAACCCGAACAAATCGAAGCACGTCTAGTAGCAGCGGTGGACAGGGCTAGGCGCGCAGGACGAGTCATGACTCCACAGGTGGGCTGGGACATCTATAAGAGTCTTTCGGCGTATCCGACCAGTGCGGATTGCGGGTGGCTTGTTCAATTCGGGGTTTACAACTTCACGGGAGAAGATCGGTTTCGATTCTCCCTTGTGCGCCAGTTCAACACGGCTGACCCAGAGAATGACGAGTACCTTCAGCTCGAACTGCTGCTCCACGCTGAGCCTCTACCTGAACTCATTCAACTGGGCAGAGCACATGAGTGGTCGTTCGAGTTTCCGTCAATCGAGGCCTTCTTCGCTGCATGGGAGGGGCGAGAGGATTTTCGACGGATCATGTCGTTGCGCCCCGTCGAATGGGAAGCGGACATTTCCCTCGACGAGACCTGAAGCACGCGTTTTGAGAGCGATCCGGATGGGCGTGGTGTTGCCCGTCTGGACCGTGATCATGAGGAGTTTCGTGGCCTCGGCGGCGGTGAGTTGCATGACGTGACTCTCGCACAGAGGTCGCGGGCGGCGGCGGGCCAATCGGGGAAGCGGAACTGGAAGCCCGCTTCGAGCAGGCGTTTCGGCACGACGCGCCGGCTCTTGAGGATGAGTTCGGTCTCGGTGCGCAGAAACACAGCGCCGATCTCAAGCATCCACGATGTGGCGGGCAGCCCGATGCGGGCGAGGCCGCCGGAACGGCCGCGGGCACGCTCGGTTTGGACCCACGCGCGGCGCAGGTCGCGCATGAACTGTGCATTGGGAACCGGGTTCGGAAAAGCGATGTTGATGGGGCCGCAGAGGTCCTCGCGCTGGATCAGGAACTCGATAGCGCGGATGAAGTCGGTCTCGTGAACCCAGGAGACAAACTGGCGGCCGCTGCCAGATGTGCCGCCGAGGCCTTTGCGAACGAGGCCGAGGAGCGTGTCGAAGATGCCGCCCTTGTCGGGGCTCATGGTCATGGCGGAGCGCATGGCGACTTTCCGCGTCCGCGGCGTGTCGGCCTCATCGAGAGCCCGCTCCCAGGCGGTGGCGATGTCGATGCTGGCGCGCCACTTGGCGGGCGCATCGGGCTCGCGGCCGCCGATGATGCCGGTCGCTTCATCGTTGGGCGCGTCGAAGCGGTGGGCGTAGATCGTCGCGGTGCTGGCCTGGAGCCAGAGGCGCGGCGGGCGGGCCGCTTGAGCGATGGCCCGGCCGATGATGCGCGTCGAATCGATGCGCGAGTCCGTCATCTGCTTGAGGTTGGCATCGCTGTAACGACAGTTGACGCTGCGCCCGGCGAGGTTGATGACGACATCCGCGCCGTCGATCTCTGCGGCCCACGGGCCGAGGGCCCGGCCGTCCCAGGCGATCGTGCGCCAGGGCGCGGGCCTCGCCGCGCGCGTCAGGACGACGACTTCGTCGCCGCGAGAGCGAAAGGCCCGCGCGAGGACGGCGCCGACTTGGCCGCTGCCGCCGGGGATGACGAGCTTCAGGGGCATGGAAACGTCCCAGGGGGTGAACAGAGTAGATTCATGAGTGAGCGGACTTTGGAAGAAGCGAGGCAGCGATGATCACACTCCGCGTGGCGACTCGTGACGATGTTCCGCTGATCCTGTCGCTGATCCGCGAGCTGGCGGAATACGAGCGCGATCCGAAGGCGGTGGTGGCGACGGAGGAGATGCTGCGACGGAACCTTTTCGGCGAGGGGTACGGGCGCGGCGCGACGGCCGAGTGCGTGATCGGAGAGGTCGACGGGGAGCCGCAGGGCTTTGCGCTGTTCTTCCATAACTTCTCGACTTGGATGGGCAGGCCCGGCCTGTATCTCGAGGATTTGTTCGTTCGCCCGGCGGCGCGGCGGCACGGGCTGGGGCGGGCGCTGCTGCGGCACTTGGCGCGGATCGCGCTGGAGCGGGGCTGCGCGCGGATGGAGTGGGCGGTGCTGGATTGGAACGAGCCGGCCATGGCGTTCTATCGATCGCTAGGCGCGACGCCGATGGATGAGTGGACGACGTGGAGGTTGACGGGGAAGGCGCTGGAGGATCTCGCGAGCGGCGACTGACGCGTGTCAAGGAGTCAAGAGCCGTAGGACCGCGGTTCAGGGGAGGTATCCCCTGAAACCCCTCAGGGAATGAGACGAGCGATTGAGTGCTTGAGCCATGATTGGAGCATTCCGGGGGCGGCGCTCTGTCGCCGCGGCGACCTCGCTCTGCCCCCGGCTATTGAATCGCAGCCTGTCAGGCTGCCACGAAAGCGCAGGCGGATGTCAAAGGGCTCAGGGGCTCGATCGCCAATCGGACACGCGAACGATGCGGTGGACGATGACGGGCTCGAGGGGGACGTTGTTCATGCTGCCGTCGGTGACGCCGGTGTCGGCGCGCGGGGCGGTGGGGACGCGCGCGATGGCGTCGACGATATCCATTCCCGAGATGACGCGGCCGAAGACGGCGTAGCCGGCGTTTCCCGCGGTGGGGCGCGCGCTGTCGAGTCTGGCGTTGTCCGCGAGGTTGATGAAGAACTCGCGCGTGGCGGAGTCGGGGTCGGCTTCGCGGGCCACGGCGATCGTGCCGCGGCGGTTCTTGAGGCCGTTCTTCCATTCATTCTTGATGGGTTTGTCGGGCTCGCCGCGCGCGGCGGCGGCCTTGGCGCGGTCCTGCAAGTCGGCGGTCCAGCCGCCGCCCTGGATGACGAAGCCCGGGACGACGCGGTGGATGATGGTGTTGTCGTACTCGCCGCGGGAGGCGTAGGTGAGGAAGTTGACGACAGTGACGGGTGAGTTCCAGTAGTCGAGTTCGAGCGTGATGTCGCCATTTGAGGTGGCGATGAGGACGAGGATGCGCTCGGCTGAGGCGAGGTCGGGGTGATCGAACGGGCGTCGCTCGGTGTGCGGCAGGGCGGGGGTGACGGGTCTTGTGGGCTCGGTGCGCTGCGCGGGCTGCTGCGATGCGCAAGCGGAGAGGAGGAGGGAGAGGGCGAGAAGGGAGCGGGGGAGGACGAGCATGGCGCGGGCTCCTGCGACGGAGCAATGTTAGAGGAGCCCGGAGCGAAGAGTGATTCGCGTGGCTTCGGTGCTGCCCGGAGGAGCGCGCCGGCGGCTTTGCGGAGGATCTCGCGGTCGCGAGGCGATTCCATGTCGGCGCGCTCGGTGATGCCGCTGAGGGAGCCGAGCGCGCCGGTGCGCGAGTGGATGGCGAGGGAGGCGGCGCGGCGCTCGGCGGCGGCGTCGAGGCGCTTGATGAAGTCGGTGATGGCGGGGCGCTCCAGGAGGTCGAGGAGTTCGAGGACGGTGAGGTTGAGAGAGGCTGCGAGGTCGGCCCAGTTGGTGATCTTCGGGTCGTAGTAGAAGGTGAGGAGGCGGTTGGCGGTGTCGCGGGAAAGATCGGATTCACCGCTGAGGCGCGGAGGGCGCGGAGAAGAATTAAGCGGAATGGATGGGGCCGGAATGGAGACCGTGCGAGGGGAGTGGAGACGTGCGCGGCCGTTCGGCGGGCCGTGGGCAGTGCCGTTGGGGTGCTCGTGAGATCGTTCGTGGAGGCGTGACATAGCGAGGGGACAGTACGAGCGAAACGCGAACGTGCAATAAAAAAAGGCGCATCGACCGGAAGTAGCGCCCAGGGGAGGTAGATGCGCTGCCGAATGTCGGATGTCGGATGTCGAATGTGGGATCGAACGAGGTACCGGGGATCAGGCACCGGGCACCAGTACCGAGCGCGGGGCACGTGGAGGACCACGTACCCCGGCACCCGGAGTCCGCGATCAGCGAGATTTCGCCGGGCGCTTGACGGTGTACTTGAGGCGGATGACGCCGTTGCTGTAGGGCTTGCAGCGGACGAGTTTGAGGGCGGTGCGCGGGAAGCCGGGCGGGAAGAGGGGGATGCCGGCGCCGAGCGCGATGGGCATGACGCCGATGTCGATGGCGTCGATCTCGCCGGCGGCGAGGAAGTCGGCGAGCACGCGCCCGCCGCCCATGCACCAGATGTCTTTCTTTTTGCCTTTGAGTCCGGCCGCATCGGCGCGGAGGCGCTTGGCGACTGCTTTGGCGCTGCCGCTCATGGTTTGGACTGATGTGGGATCGGGGACGCCGGTGATCGGGCGCTTTGTGAGGACGATGGCGCGCGGCGGGCCGGCGGCGGGGTTGCCGACGCCGAGGCGCAGCGCGTGGTCGAACGTGGTGCGGCCCATGAACATCAGGCCGATGGTGGCCATGAATTCGGTCATGAGAGCCATGACTTCGCGCGTGCTGTAAGGATTGAGCCAGTCCACCGCGCCATCGGGCGCGGCGATGTAGCCGTCGAGCGAAACGGCGAGGCCGCAGATGATCTTGGGGGAAGGCATGAGGAACGCGGAAGGCGGAAGTCGGAACGCGAACGGTGGGGCGCAGAGCGCGGAGCAGAGGTGGAGAAGAGTCTACGTCGGGCGCGAGTCTTCAAGCGCCTCGATGGTGCGCGGCCAGTCTTTCTTGAGCAGGCGCGAGAGCGAGCGGTCGGCGAGGAGGCGGCCCTCGGTCTGGCAGCGCGGGCAGTAGTTGCATTCGTTCTCGGCGTAGACGATGCGCTGCACGGGCGTGGCGCAGACCGGGCACGGCTTGGCGTAGCGGCCGTGGACGGCGAAGCCGTCGCGGAAGGCGGTGATCTCACCGGGGCCGGGGAAGCGGCCGCGGTGTTCGCCGCGGGAGAGCGCACGGTCCATGTTGAAATCGGCGCGGAGGCGGTCGGTCCAGAGGAGGAGCGTCGAGCGTGTGGCCTCGAAGAGGCGCGCGGCTTCGTCAGGGTTGATTTGGTTCGTGAGGCGCAGTGGCGAGAGGCGCGCGGCGTGGAGGATTTCGTCGCTGTACGCATTGCCGATGCCGCTGAAGAGGTGTGGATCGGTGAGGGCGCGCTTGAGCGTGTGGTTCCGTGAAGCGAGGCGTTGGGTGAAATCATCGAGAGAGGCGGTCAGGACTTCGAGGCCGCCGGGGCTGTGAGCTTCGATGGCGGCACGGCCGGCGACGATGTGCAGAGAGGCACGCTTCTTGGAGCCCGCTTCGGTGATGATGAGGAAGCCGGCATCGAAGGTGAAGCGTGCCTGTTCGATCTTTGAGTCCTGCGGGGCCGGCGCCGGATCAAACCAACGAAGCCGTCCCGCGATCATGAGGTGGATGACGAGGAAAAGGTTGCCTTCAAGCCCTATGACGATGCGCTTGCCGAGTCGCTCGACGGTGCGCACGGCCAATCCATCGACGGCGTCGATGGGCGGTTCGACGCTGCGCAGCAGCGCTGGGCCGCGGACGCGGATGTGCTTGAGAGTCGAGCCGATGATGCGCGGGGCGAGGGCTTCGATGTAGATCGTGACATCGGGGAGTTCGGGCACGGGCGAATGGTACGAACCGCTGGATGTCGGATGTCGGACTTGGGATGGCGGATGCGGTGTATCGCGATCCGGATCAAGAGCTCCGACGGCGGCGCGTGACGAGCGGCATCAGGAGCGTGAACGTCGCGACGAGTGAGGCACCGGGCGCGGGCATGACGTGGACACGCCAGTTGTCGATGCCCGCAGTGGCGGTGACTCCCGTGCCCCCGAGCGCCGTCTGGACCGAACGGTAGAAGCCGATCTGGAACGGCGGCGCCGTGCCGGACAGGTCCGGGTGAAAGGACTGGTTCAGCCCGTCGTCGAGGTCGAATGGATCGATCGCCACGAGATCGGCGCCTGCCACAGTGGCGGCCATGTGGACCCAGGAAGTGAGCGCGGTGGTCATGAGGCCCGGCGCGATGAAGTAGACGCCGCTCTGGTAGAGCGCGAGGCCAGTGGCCTGGCGCGCGCCGGAGACCGCGATCGAATCCTCTGAATACGTGAACTCGAGCGCGGGCCCCTCGAGGGACGGATCGTAGATCGCGTTGTCGAAGAGATGGATTGAGAAAATGATCGACCGACGGCCCGGGCCCGGCGAGTTGGCCGCGGTTGACTGGATCTGGCGCCACTGCCCGGGAGTACCGCCCGAGAGCGGGCTGGTGATCACGTGCGAACCGCCGTTCCCGACATCGATCTCGAGGATGGTCCAGTGACCGCTGAAGAACGTTCCGTCTGAGTAAGTCGCGTCGCCCGCGACCGCCGGCGCGCCCATGCACACGGCTGCCACACCTGCCACACTCACCATGCGGAAGCGCATAACGGCTCCTGCGCGGTGAGCGCAATCCCCCAACGCAATTCGTCGGCACAAGCTCTTCCCCGTGCTCCGATAAAGTAGCCCGGAATCAGTGCGGTTCCAGCGTCATTGCCGGGAAAAGCCCGGAAAACAGCGGCGGGATCGCAATCGATTGCGGCGCGTGTGAAACTGGATGGTCCGGGGGCTCCAGAAGGGCGCGCCGGATACACTCGGCGCGCTTCGCGGCCGGTGTCTTCAACAAAGGAGCGTTGCCGTGACGGATTCGTCAGCGAACACTAACACTCTTTTGCTGGTGATCATCGCGATCCTGCTGCCGCCGCTGGCGGTCGGATTGAAGTTGGGGGTCGGCGGGCACCCGGTGCTCAGCATCATCCTCACGTTGCTCTTCTATTTGCCGGGTCTGCTGCACGCGCTGTATGTCGTGCTGACCTGAGACGCTCGGCGCCCGCATTCGTCGCGCGGTCGCGACCTCCGCTCGGCCATTAGAAGCCGATGCGGAACAAGGTCTGCGACAGCGAGTCGACGTAGTGTCCGCCGAAGATTCGAACGTGCACCAGCAGCGGGTAGCAGTTGTAGACGTCACGTCGAGTCCCCATGTACTCGCGTCGCTCGTCGACGGGCGTGCCGCGCAGGGTCTCGTAGCGCTTGTGGAAGTCAGGGCCAAACGTCGAGAACAGGTCGATGAAGGCGAGTTCGATTTCGGCGTGGGCGTGGTAGGGCGCCGGGTCGAGAAAGGCTGTGATTCGGCCTGATTTCGACAGCACGTTTCCGCTCCAGATGTCGCCGTGGATCAGGGACGGAACAGGGTGGGACGGGAGATGATCGTCGAGTCGCGCGCTCAGCGCCTCGATTCGGTGCGCGACGACCGATGGCAATCGCCCTTCGGCGGTCGCGTGGCGCGCCATCTCATGCAGGCGATGCGCCCGGAAGAAATCGGGCCAGGTGTCGGCCCACGTGTTCGGTTGAGGGAGAGGCCCGATCGTCACATCGAATCCCAAGCCGTAGCGTCGATCGATGGAGGCGCGCCCGTGAACATCTGCCAAGAGCTCGGCGGCGTGGAGTTCGGCCTGTGGGTCTGCGCCCGTGCGGCCGCGCATCTCTTCGAGGATCAGGAGCGAGTCCTCGCAGTGGAGCACGCGCGGCACGGGGAGATTTGAGTGCTGGGCGAGGTATTCCAGCGCGCGGGCTTCAGCCGTGAGCGAGCACGCGACCTGCATGCCCAGCTTGACGATGGCGGTCGACCCGTCACGAAAACCGATTCGAGAAACCTGGGCGGACGCGCCGGTCCCGATCCGTTCAATCCGGACCGGCGATTGCCCAAGAGCGGCCTGGACGCGGTTGCCTACGCTCACGGCGGAGGTTATAGGACGCTCGCTGACGGTGCGGTGTTTGGCTGGGCATGGGTTGGGAGACTAAGGAATCTGTGGTAGTCTGATAACGTCACGGGGCGGGTGGGGTTTTCGAGCACAGAACCGTAGGTGCGAGCCGCGCTCCGTGGGGATGTGGTGGTTTGAATCCTCGGATTGAGGGGCGATGCTCCCGATCGCGCGATCGGGCGCGTGAGAGAAAGGAGCAGATAGATGAACGATCGAAGCGTGGTGAGGCTCATGGCCCGAGTGTCGCTGGGGCTCGGCGCGGCCGCGTGGATCGCGGGCTGTGCCGCCACCAAGGACAAGGGCGACATGACCGCCGAGATGGATGAGACGCGCAAGAGCGAATACAACTCGAGCGCGTACTGGCTGGGCGAGCAGCCGCCGCGGGAGGATGAACCCGCGCCTGCCCCACGCCCGCGGGGCGAGTGCGCGAACTACCGGCCCGGCGTTCCCACCGGGATGGGGCTGGCCGAGATGTTCTTCCCCACGGGCGACCGCGGGAGCAGCGGGCTGCTGGTGCAGCGCGTGGCGCCGGTGCAGACCCGGTCGGGGCAGCCGTTCGCGTACGAGATCCACGTGACCAACATCACTCGCGGGACGCTGCAGAACGTGGTGGTCTCGGAAGAGAGCATCAGCAACATGTCGGGGGTGACTTCGACGCCGACGGCGTCCAAGGGCGCCGTCGGCTTGGCGGAGTGGAACCTGGGCGACCTCGATCCGTGCGAGACGCAGGTCATCCGGGCCAACGCGACGGCGGGCCGGACGAGCCCGGCGACGGAGTGCCTGGGGGCTTCATTCAACAACTCGCTGTGCTCGGCGACCCAGATCGTCGATCCGGCGCTGGCGCTGACCAAGACGGCCACGCCGGAGGCGATGGCGTGCGACACCATCAACATTACTTACGAAGTCCGGAACACGGGCACCGGCGCGGCCGAGGGTGTGCGGCTGCACGACACCTTCGCTTCCGGGCTGACCACGACGGATGGAAAAACGGCGATCGACATGGACCTGGGCAGTATTGCGGCGGGTCAATCCAAGTCGGTAACGGTACAGGCGAAGGCGTCCAAGGCGGGCCGCTTTGAGAGCGCCGCGACGGCCAATGCCTCCGGCGGATTGAGCGCCGAATCAACACGGGCTGCGACGGTGATCCGCCAGCCGGCGCTGGCTGTGTCGGTGAAGTGCCCGGATCAGGTGTTTGTCGGCCGAGAGGTGACGTACGAGATCACGGTCCGGAACACCGGCGACGGGGCTTCCGCGAACACAATGCTCAGCGCGGGCTTGCCCGCGGGGGCTCAGTTCGTGCGGGCCTCGGACGGAGGCAACGCATCATCGGGCGGCGCTTCCTGGTCGCTCGGCACGCTTGCCGCGAATGCGAATAAGACGGTCACGGTCGTGGCCAGGCCGAGCACGATGGGTGCGAACCGCGCGACGGCGTCGGTGCAGGGCACCTGCGCTCCGGCGGTGAGCGGCAACTGCGAGACGCAGATGGTCGGCATCCCGGCGCTGCTGCTGGACGGCGTGGACAGCCCCGACCCCATTCAGGTCGGAGAGACGACCACGTACACGCTCGTCATCACGAATCAGGGATCGGCGCCGCTGACCGGCGTGAAGCTGGTGTGCACGATGGATGAGGACGGCACGGCGGAGTTCGTTTCCGCGGGCGGCGCGGGTGTCGGCACGGCCCGGGGCCGGACGATCACGTTTACGCCGATCCCGCGGCTGGAGCCCAAGGCGAAGGCGACGTACAGCGTGGTGGTGAGAGCCGCCAAGGAAGGCCAATCGTCGTTGCGTGCCGAAGCGTCGAGCAACGAGATCACGGATCCGCTCATCAAGGCGGAGACAACGAACTTCTATCGCTGAGCCACGACGCTCAAGGCTCGATGTGTGAACTCGCAACGCCCCGCCCATCGGCGGGGCTTTTTTTCGTGCGCGGAACACAGCGGTTTGCGGCGGGTGGCGTCGTGATCGACAATGAGTGAGTCGCGGCGGGGATCGGCCGGCCGCGCTTCAAGGGAGGACTCGTGATGGGGCTTCTCAAAGAGTTCAAGGAGTTCGCGGTCAAGGGCAACGCGGTGGACATGGCGGTGGGCATCATCATCGGCGCGGCGTTCGGTAAGGTGGTCAGCTCGCTCGTGAACGACGTGATCATGCCGCCTGTCGGGATGATGCTGGGCGGCGTGGACTTCAAGAACCTTGTGGTGACGCTGAAAGAAGCGGGAAAGGACGCCGTGGGGGCCGATGTGCCCGCGGTGACCCTTCGCTACGGGCTCTTTATCAACACGGTGATCGACTTCCTGATCGTGGCGTTCACCATCTTCCTGGTCGTGAAGATGATGAACAAGTTGATCAGCATGAGGCCGGGCGCGCGGGGGGAGGGGCCGGCGAAGGCGTGAGGAGAGGGGGTTGAAGGGTTAAAGGGATACAGAGACAGAGGGACAGAGTGGAACATGAAACGTGGAGACCGGAGTCGCGTGAGTTTGGCAAGCAGAGTGGTAGCCGGCGTCATGGCGGCCGCGTGCGCGATCGGGCTGTTGGCGGCGAGCGCCCCAGAGCCCGCGCTGGCTCAGGGAGGCGATTCAAACGCGGAAGTCCGTGTCACGACGGTGTACATCGTGCGGCACTCGGAGAAGGCGCCGATGGATGACCCCAACGCGCAGCAGCCGCCGACACTGCCGCTCTCCGAGGCGGGCAAAGCGAGGTCGCAGCGGTTGGCGAGGATGCTGAATTCGGCGGAGCTGGCGGCGGTGTATGCGACGAAGACAACGCGCGCGCACGACACGGCCAAGCCGGCGGCGGATCAGGCGGGCGTCGCGGTGAGCGAGTACGACGGCAATACGCCGGAGTTGCTCGCGGCCGAAGTCATGGACAAGCACGCGGGGAGGGCGGTGCTGGTTGTGGGGCACACGAACACGATCGGGAAGGCGCTCAAGGCATTCGGGTCGCCTGTGAAGGCCGTGATCCCGGATGATGACTATGGCAATATCTACGTACTGAGCGTGGTGGAGTGCGGCGGGCGGCGGAGCGCGCACGTGCAGAGGATGCATTTTCCTGACTGACTGCGGCGGGGTTTGAGTTGGGTTTGGAGCCCGGAAACGGCGGATGAACACGAAAGGACAATATGATGCGAGGCAAGCTGATCACTGTCGTTCTAGGCTTCTGCGCGATCCTCCTGACGGCGAGCGCGTGCCGCACCGCGCCCAAACTGCGAAAGCAAGAGCAGTTTATGGCCTCAGCGCAGGAGACCGTGGCGTGGTTCGAGACCAACGTCAACGGGTTGAAGCAACAGATCGACAAATCGGCCGGGTACATCATCTTCCCCAATGTCAAACAATTCGGGATGATGTTCGGCGGCGGAACTTTCGGACGCGGAGCGCTGTGCCGGCCCGATGGCACGCAGTTGGGCTGGGCCGCTATCAACCGCGCATCCCTGGGGCTGCAGGCGGGGGTGCAGGGCTTCCGCATGCTCATCCTGTTCGAGAACGAAGACGTTCTGACGAAGTTCCGATCGAACAAGCTGACGGGTTCCATGGCGGGTCAACTTGTCGTGGTTAAGGCGGGCGGCAGCGGGGCCGCGATCTTCAAGAACGGTGTGGCGGTCTATCAGGGGGCGAACAAAGGACTGATGGCGGGTGTGAGCGTGGGGTTTGACTACATCCGGCATCACGCGATGGAGACAGGTGAAGAGCAGGGTGACACTCGATAAGGCCGCGCGGCACGAGGAGACGCGGGGGCGGTCCTCACCACCCACGTCTCACCGACAGCGATGCGCCGATCAGGGCTGAGGGTGAACCTGCGCCGCCCGCCTCCGGGCTCGCGAGATGCGGGGGATCAGGAGCAGCCCGGCCGCGCCGACGAGGGCCAGGGCGACCAGCGCCGCGCCGCGCAGGAATAATCCGTTCTGTACGTTTTGGAGTTCGGCGGCAATCGCGCTCACCGTGCTGGTGCGCACGCGTTCAATCTCGTCCACGATCGAGCCCGATTGCGACCCGAGGCGCTCCAGATCCGAGACGAGAGACCGGGCCTCGGCGACGGTGGCGTGCAGGCGGTCCGCCGCCGCGCTAAGTTCCTGGATCGCGGAGGGCGCCGAAGGGTCCGAAGGCCCGGTTGCTGGGGGCATCAGCGACCTGACTTCGGAGAGGAGGCTCTGGGCCGAGCCCGCGGTGCGTTCCCATGCTTCGCCTGTTCGCGCTGCTTCCTGCGCGGTCGATGCGGCGGTTCGGGTGACTTCCTCCGCGCGTTCGAGCGCCTTGATCAGATCCTGCGTTACTTCGCGGGCATCAGAGAGGATCGCGCCGATCTTGTCCGCTACGGGGTCCGCACCTGCGAGCGCGGCCTCGATCTCCAGACGGGCCCGCTCGGGAAGTCGTTCGGCGATGCCCGCGAGGGACTCGAACTGCTGTCGGATGGCCGTCATCTGTTGCTGCAGGGCGGCGACGCTCTCAAGCCGGTCGATCTCAAAGAGGAGCATCTCCGTCTGCCACCGTATCTGCTGCGGCAGAGCCTCCGCCGTGTGTGTGAACGCCTGCACTTCGCTCGAAAGCTGATCCACCGCCTGGGCGGTGTCCCTTACTCCCGTGATCGGCGCGAGCGGCACGCGGAGCAGCCGAATGGAGGCCGCGCCGTTGGGATCGCTTCGATCTTCGGTGATCAACCAGCGGCCCCCGGGGAGTCCGGGGGGGATCGGGTATCAACGCGCGTAAACCTCGATCGCTTTGCCCGCCTCCGTCACCATCGGCTCGGGCGCGTGGCTGAGCGCGATGCTCAAGATGCGCGCCTCAAGGTCTTGGATCATCGACACGGCCGTCGCTTGCGCAGCGCCGAAGATAGCCTGACCTCTGCCCTCGGTGAGGTAGATGCGGACTTGAACACAGGTCGTCCAGGCGTTGATCAAAGCCTCTCGGGGGTCGTCGTCGACAATAAGGCTCTGGAAGTGCGGGATGAGACGGCTCTTAAAGATCAGCGTCGCCTCGCGCACCGTGCGATCCGGGCTTGCCCCCGCGATCTCGGAGGCGACACCGGCCACTTGCGCGGTGAACTCGTCGGCAAAGTCGTAGAGATCGCTTCGGAGTGCCGCGGCGTTGAAGCCGCGCTGCAGTTCGGGCTTGCCCGAAGGGTTCGAGCCGCCGCTTCGGCTGCGCTGGCCTGTGCAGCCTGGGCTCGATGCGATGGCCGCGGCGAGCATCACCACGAAGACACGGCCCGACTGTCGAAGCCGATCGATTCGTGCACCGATCTGGATCTGGGACTTGGTCATGGCGAAGGCCCGGACGCGCACCAGCATAACCGTCCGGGAGCGTGCTCACGCGGCGCGCCGGCGATGCGAATTGGTGCGATCAGCGGTCGAACACCAGCAGCAGCGCAATGGCGAACAGCAAGAGGTGGACGCTGCCCATCAGCATGTTCGTCCGCGGGCGGTTGAATGTGAGAATCGACACGATAAGCGTCAGCAAGAGCAGCACGGTCTGAGAAGGCCCGAGGCCGAGGTCGAGGTTGCGGCCGGTCATCAGCGCCACCGCGACCACGATGGGAATCGTCAGTCCGATGGATGCGAGAGCGGACCCGAGCAGGATGTTGATCGACCGCTGCAGTTCATTGCGCCTCGCGGCCTTGATCGCGGCAATGGACTCGGGCGTGAGCACGAGGAGCGCGATGAGGAAACCGGCCAGAGCGACGGGGGCCCCCAGCGTGAGCACGGCGGCGTCCACGGGCTTTGACAGCATCTTGGCCAGCAGCACGACACACACGCTGTAGATGATCAGCAACACAAAGTGGTACGGATTCGAAGTGGTTGGCTCCGCCTGATCATGGTCGTGAGCCGGCGCGGTCGTCAGCGTAGATGCGACGTGGGCCGGCGCGGCGCCGCCGCCTGACTTTGGTGAGGCGGTTGGCGCCGGAGCATCGGGTGTAAAGACGAAGAACTCGCTGTGCCAGGAGGTCTGGGCCGCCAGAAAAATCGAATAAATCGCGACGGACACGAGAGAGAGAAACGCCATCTGGAAGGACGAGAGAGTCGGGCCGGGTGTCGTCTCGGTGAAGTTTGGGAGGACGAGGCTCAGGATGGTGAACGGGATGATCAAGACGAGGAAGGCGTTGGCGCGCTGCGGGTTGTACGCCTGCTCGCGGTGCCGAATGCCGCCGATCAGGAGCGCGACGCCGAGGAAGCCGTTGAGCACAAGCATGACAACGGCGTACATGGTGTCGCGGGCGAGGGTGGGTTTCTGCTCACCCGAGGACATGACGAGCCCGACCATCGCCGCTTCGAGGCCGGTGATCGTCATGGTGAGCAGCAGCGTGCCCCTGGGCTCGCCCAGGCGGTGAGCCAGGATCTCGGCATGGCGGACGATCGCGAGCGCCCCCAGCAGCATCACGGCGCTCAAGCCGCCGAGCAGCAGAACCGTCAGCGCGGGATTCTTGATGGTCTCCGCAACGACCGAGCCACCCGCGAGCATCGCGAGGAGGGCGACAGCGCAGATCAATAGCGGCCATTCCCGGAACATGTTGGAACGAACGGGCTGCGGGATAATCCGTCTCGTCGCGTGGCGAGGGAACCCCCAAATGTAGAATACTGCGAACGACACGGGCGCCAAGGCGAAGGCCGCGAGCATGCCGTCCTTGCGCTTCCTGTGCGATCTCCCTCGCCAGTCACCGCGACAGAAACAAGGAAGGTGCGCATTGAACAGGGCAGCGCTGCTCGTCGCATGGATCTGTCCCCTGATTCTTCTCGCGGGTTGTCAGTCTTCCGCGAGCAATCATGGGTCCCCGGGTGTTCGGAGTTCGACCTCCGGGGCGCCTGGGGTGCTCACGAAGGAATCGCAGGCTGCGTTGACCCCTGCAGATGCGATCGGCAGGCTCAAGGAAGGCAATGCTCGCTTTGTGGAAGGACGATCGAAGTCGCGGAATCTGCCGGCCGAGGCTGCCGCCACCGCGGCCGGCCAGTATCCGTTCGCCGTGATCCTGAGCTGTCTGGATTCGCGTCAGCCGGTCGAGCTTATTTTCGATCAGGGCATCGGCGACCTCTTCAATGCCCGCGTGGCTGGCAACATCCTCAACGACGACATCCTCGGCAGCCTCGAGTTCGCCTGCAAAGTCTCGGGCGCGAAACTCATCGTGGTGCTCGGGCACACCGACTGCGGTGCGGTCAAGGGGGCCATCGATCGAGTCGAGCTCGGCCATCTTCCAGGGCTGTTGGAAAGGATCCAGCCGGCGATCGATTCAGTCCCCTCGAATTCCGGGTCGGGAGATTCGAAGAACAAGGACTATGTGCAGAAGGTGGCCGACTCAAACGTCGCAATCACAAAGGCGCAGATCGTGATTCGCAGCCCCATTCTGCGCGAGATGCTGGAGCAGCGACAGATCGGGCTGGTTGGCGGTATGTACGATCTCTCCACAGGACGGGTGCGGTTCTTCCCCGACTAGAATCGCGCGCATGCGGGCGACGATGCGCGACGGGATCAACCTGCATGTCGAAGTCACCGGCGCCGGGCCGGCTCTGCTGTTCGTGCACGGGTATCCGATCTCGGGGCGGATGTGGGATGAGGCGGCGGCGCGGTTGAGCGGTGAATTCCGGTGCATCGTGCCGGATCTGCGCGGCTTTGGGCGCAGCGAGGCAACAGCCCATGCTTCGATCGAGATGTATTCGGATGATCTGGCGGCGGTGCTCGATGGGGCGGAGGTGCGAGGATCCGTGCCGGTGATCGGGCTCTCGATGGGTGGCATCATCGCGATGGAGTTCTTCCGGCGGCACCGAGCGCGGGTCTCAGCGCTCGTGCTGGTGGATACACGGGCGCTGCCAGAGACTCCTGAAGGAAGAGTGAGGCGCGAGGAGATTGCGCAAACGGTGGAGCGCGAAAACTCGGCGCGGGCAGCGGTCGAGGCGCTGCGGGACAAGATCCTCTCGCCCGCCGCGCCGGAGGCGATGAAGCGGCGGTGGATGGAAGAGATGATGAAATCGCCGCCGGCGGGCGTGGCGGCGGGCGCGCGAGCGCTCGCGGGGCGGCCGGACTTGCGGCCGCTGCTGCCGCGGATCGATGTGCCCACGCTGGTGGTGGTCGGCGAGGATGATCAGATCACGCCGCCGAGCCTGATGCGGGAGATGCACGAGGCGATTCCGGGTTCGCGGTTTGTCGTGATCCCAGGTGCGGGGCATCTGACACCGGTCGAGAAGCCGGGGGAGTTTGTGGATGCGCTAAGGGGGTTCATAGTGGGGATGAGAACGTGAATCGCGATGCTTGCCAGGCACGAAGGCACACAGGCACCGAGGCACGAAGGGAGAAGAAGATCGCTCGGAGCGCGGTTCGGGCTTGTGAAACCCGAGCGGCCTATGAATCATCCAAGATACGAGGCTCGAAGTGATAGGGGATGCCGCGCGCATGGAGGAAATGGTCATGACAACGAAGCTGATGGTTCTGGCGGCGATCGCGATCGGGGCGGTGCTGGTATTGGCGCTGACCCTCTATGCGCGGCCGGAGACCGGAGGCGCATCCGCCACGACTGATGCGAAGGCCGCGGCGCCGCGCGCGCCGGTGGGGCATTCCAACGAAGTTCCCAAGGGTTTCAAGGAGGCGGGCACGGCGATGGAGGCGGGCGCGGTGCTGCGCACCGCGACGTTTGGCGCTGGGTGCTTCTGGGGCGTCGAGGCGACCTTCCGGAGCACGCCGGGCGTCTTGTTCACGGCCGTGGGGTATGCGGGCGGCAAGACGGACAACCCGACCTACAGGGAGGTCTGCTCGGACGAGACCGGGCACGCCGAGGTTGTGCAACTCGTTTATGACGCGAACAAGTCGTCGTACGACGCGCTGCTCGATGTGTTCTGGGCGAACCACGATCCCACAACGCTTAACAGGCAGGGGCCGGATTTCGGCAGCCAGTACCGGAGCGTGGTTTTCTATCACGATGATGAGCAGAAGGCCGCGGCGGCGGCTTCGCGCGATCGTCTTCAGGCTTCGGGGAGACTGGGGTCGCGGAAGGTTGTGACGCGGATTGAGCCCGCTCCCGCGTTCTACATCGCGGAGGAGTATCACCAGCAGTACCTCGAGAAGCGCGGACTCTCGTCGTGTCATGTGAAGTAGGGAGGCATTGAGGCACGAAGGCACGGCGGGACGAACGGGGCGTGTAGGCTGGGCGCATGTTCAGCCTGATCCAGATGCTGGGGCGCGCAGCGCCGAAGATCGATGTCATCGACGTCGGCGCGATGTGGCTGGGGCCGGAGCACGTGACGTACCGGGCGCTGGTCACGGCGGGGCTTGCGCGCGTCGTCGGGTTTGAGCCGGTGAAGGCGGAGTGCGACCGGCTGAACGCCATGGCGATGAAGGACCAGCGGTACCTTCCGTATTTCATCGGGGACGGAACGCGCCGGAGGTTTTTCGAGGGCACCGAGTACCCGATGAACTCGTCGCTCTACCGGCCCAACATGGCGCTGCTTTCGAAGTTTCAGAACCTGGCGGAGCTCATGGAGCATCGGGAAGGGGTCGACGTCGAGACCAAGCGCCTGGACGATCTGACGGAGATCGAGGACGTCGATTTTCTGAAGGCCGATGTGCAGGGAGCGGAGCTGGACGTGTTCCGCGGCGCCGAGCGGCGGCTGTCGCAGGCGCTGGTCCTTGAGACCGAAGCGGAGTTCCTGCCGCTCTACGAGGGCCAGCCGCTCTTTGCGGATGTGGACTCGTTTCTCCGGGCTCGCGGCTTCGTGTTCCACACATTCGCTGGGCTGACCGGCCGGTGCTTCAAGCCCGTCGTGGCGCGAAACGACGTGAACGCGATGATCCGGCAGCTCCTTTGGTCGAACGCCGTGTATGTGAAGGACTTCCTGCGCTTTGATGCGCTGCCCGCGCAGAAACTGCTCAAACTCGCGGTGATTCTCCACGAGGTGTACGGATCGGCCGACCTGGCATCGCTGGCTCTTGAGGCCCACGATGCTCAGACCAAAGCGGGCCTCCATCCGATCTATATGCAGAGGCTGACGGGGGGGAAATGAGATTCGGGAGCGCGGGGTTTCGCGCTCCCCAGTCGCAGACCCGCTCCCTCTCCGGAACCGGGGAGTGGAGACCCGGAGCCACACATGAAGAACTCGATGTTGGGCGGGGCGATGGCGGAGTTCATCGGTACGTTTGCGCTGATGTTCTGCGGCGGAGCGGCGATCCTCGGCGGGCAGGACCTCCTGGGCGTGGCCGTGGCGCATGGCCTGGCGCTGGCGGTCATGGTGACGGCGTTCATGCACATCAGCGGCGGGCAGATCAACCCCGCGGTGTCGATCGGCCTGGCGGCGGTCGGGCGACAGCCGTGGGGCCGGGCCATTGTGTTCATCATCGTGCAGTGCGGCGGCGCGGCTGTCGCGGCGCTTTTGCTCAAGCAGGTCTTTGCGCCGGAGCAGATCACCGCTGGGAAACTGGGGGCTACACTCGGTTCACTGAGCGATGGGACTCAGTCAAACCTGATCTGGGTGCTCGCGCTCGAAGCGGTCGCCACGTTCCTTCTGATGATGGCCGTGGTCGGTTCGGCCGTTGATCCGCGCGGCACGGGCAAGACCTCGGCGGTGGGCGGATTCGCGATCGGTTTGGTGGTGACGGCCAACATTCTGGCGATCGGGCCACTGACCGGCGCTTCGATGAACCCGGCGCGCTCGTTCGGTCCGGCGCTCGTGGGCGAGTATTGGCAGATCCATTGGGCGTACTGGGCGGGGCCGGTGGCCGGCGCCGTCGTCGCGGCAATCTGCTGGCATGTGTTCATGGGTGGGAGGGAGGCGAAGTAGGAAGGCACGAAGGGACGAAGGCACGAAGGCACGGAGGGTCAGGCTCGGACGTCGGAAGGCTGCACCGGCACGGTGGCGAGCGCGTTCTCGATGATCGCGTCGGTGGTCAGGCCTTCGGCTTCGCCCTCGAAGGAAAGAATCACGCGGTGGCGGAGCGCGGACAGAGCGATCTCGCGGATGTCATCGACTGAGACGGCGGCGCGGCCCTCGACGAGCGCGCGACACTTGCCGCCGAGGACGAGGGCCTGGGCGGCGCGCGGGCTGGCGCCGACGCGGACGAAGCGCGTGACCTGCGGCGTGGCGAACTGGCCGCCGGGATGAGTCGAGAGGACGAGGCGCACGGCGTAGTCCTGCACGTGGTCGGCGATGGCCACACGATGGACGAGCGCCTGGTGCTTTTTGATGGCGTCGGCGTCGAGGACTTTCTCGATCTCGGGCGTCGTGCCCTGCGTCGTGCGCTTGAGAATCTCGGAGAGCTCTTCGCGGTTGGAGTATCCGACGTTGAGCTTGAGCAGGAAGCGGTCGAGCTGGGCCTCGGGAAGCGGGTAGACGCCTTCCTGCTCGATGGGGTTCTGGGTGGCCATCACGAAAGAGGGGCTGGGAAGTGTGTAGGTGGTGCCGCCGACGGTGACGCTCCGCTCCTGCATGGCTTCGAGGAGCGCCGACTGCGTTTTCGGCGTGGCGCGGTTGATCTCGTCCGCAAGCAGGATTTGCGTGAAGAGAGGGCCCTTCTCGAAGACGAAGCGCCGCCCGTGCTGCGCATCCTCGCGCACGATCATCGTGCCCGTGATGTCGGCGGGCATGAGGTCGGGCGTGAACTGGATGCGCCGGAAGTCGAGGGCCAGCGCCTGCGCCAGCGAGCGCACGAGTAGTGTCTTGCCCAGGCCGGGCACGCCTTCGAGCAGGGCGTTGCCGCCGGTGAAGAGGCAGGTGAGCACGCCGTCGACGATCGGCGTATGACCGACGACGGCGCGCTGGATCTGCTCGCGGACCTTCGTGTAGTCGCGCCGGAACTGCTCGGCCGCGGCGCGGACATAGGCGACTGCCTCCTGGATGGGAGAACCGGCGATGGCCATGGGGGGATGATATGGGAAGCAGGCACGAAGCGACGAAGGCACGGAGGCACGAAGGGAAAGGAAATCAAAGGTGCGGTGAGTCAGGGCGAAGAGGCCGCGTCGAAGCGCACGGAATCGAGGATGGCCTCGAAGTCTCGCGCCAGTTCGTCGTAGCGGTCCGCCGGCGCGGTGCAGGAGATGAGGTGCAGGGCCGGGCCTTCGAGTATCACCTCGGTTCGCCCGCGCGACGGCTTGCCGTCCGTCCGGCCCGTGTGGTCGATGCGGTATCGCTTCTGCGCGCCGCGTTCGATGAACTCGCTGCCGAGGAGGGCAAAGTCCTGAACCTGTGCGGCGAGCGAAGCCTCGACCGAGGGCGCGACCAGATCGAGCGTGATGCCGTGGAGCGTGTTGACATGAACGCTGACGGATGCGCCGCCCTCGCGCTCGAGCGTCACGATCTTGCTCGGGAGCGGGGTCTCGGTGTTCCACTTCCACGAGTCGTTCGGACGGTTCAGTCGCAAACCGGTTGGAGAGTGGTTCAGCGTGTCGCCGCTGATGGACGTGGCGTTTGCGTCGTCCTGCGGGGGCACGTCAAAGGTGATCCGGCGCTGGGGATAGTCCACGATGAGGCGGCCGCTCCCGAAGATGTCGAAGCCGATGACGCCGTCGATGTTGCCGCCGAGCCGCTCGTGCAAACCGGAGAGGTCGGTGACGCCGCAGGAGAGGTTTCGTCGCTCGAACGCGCCGATGTGCAGGCTGTCGATGCGGACGAGGTCCACGTTGATATCACCGCCCGCGCCGCGGCCGACGATGCGATCGGCCGACTTGAGAGTCAGACGCGAGGCGAACCCGCTGTCGAGCAGGCTCATTCCCGCGCCGGTGTCGATGAGGAAATCGGCTTCGGACCCGTTGATCGAGCCCTTGACGATGACGAGGTTGCCCTGGAGTGAAAAGGGCAGCGCCTCGGGTGCGGGAGAGGGGCTGGCCGCGATAGTCGCCGAGCCGTCGGTGTCGGCGTGCGTTCCAGGGACATTTTGGGGCGGGCATGCGTGGACGGTTGTCATGGCTGATGCTCCTGGGGACTCAGTCTGTTTTCAGGATGCGGGTTTTTGATGCGATCTTCGGCGGTTCAACTGGGACCACAAACGACGTCCAGACCACCGGACGTCCAGCGGCGCGATTGTCGCGGCGGACCAGCCAGCGCTCGAGTGTCTCGAGGCGCCGAAGAAAACTCGCGAGGTCGGCATCGGTGAGTCGCGATTTCATGCGCCGGCCGGCCGTGCGTGGACGACCGGAAGGATCGCTCGCCGCACCGGACCTGACCGCGGCCTTGAATTCGCGCTCGCAGCGCCGCAGGATGGCGCGGACCGCACCGACGGCGGTTTCGACGCTCGCGGGGGAAGAGGGATCCGTGGCCAAGCCGATGCGCCGGGCGGTGGGGCGGTAGAGCACCTCGGGCTTCTTAACGCCGGGGCGGCGGCCGCACTCGACGATCACGCCCGCGCGCAACAGCCGGTGGATGTGGAAGTAGAGCGAGGAGACCGGCCGATCCAGCTCTTGCGCCAGCTCGCGGGCCGAGCGGGGGCGATTGTCCTTGAACGCCTCGACGATCTCCAGGCGCATAGGCGAGACGAGCACCGAGGCGGCGCGGCCTGAAAGAAAGAGGGTGCGGGGCTGGGTGGTTCGCGTGGACATGTTGGATGGTTTTCCGAAAGAATATTCGAGTTATAAAGCAAAATCAAATACAAATAGTTTACAAAATAGAATTAATTGAGGGATTGGTTCGGCGGACGGACGGGCCCTGGGCATCAACCGCCGCCGAGGAAGAGGATGGCCGAACCGGCGACGGCGACGGCCGCGCCGAGGATGGCTCGCCAGCTGACCTTTTCCTTGAGCATCCAGGCCGCGAAGGGCAGGATCAGCACGGGCTGGAGGCTGCACAGCGTCTGGGCGACGCCGAGCGAAACGGCGTTGATCGCGACGAGAGAGAGCCAGACGCCGAGGTATGGGCCGGTGACCGCGCCGCACGCGGAGAGCGTGTAGGCGAGAGCGGCCTGGCCCGGGACGGCGGCATTTTTCCTTGAGATCCGCCAGCGCCGCCATTCGTCAATAGCCAGGATCGGCATGACGCCGAGCGTGCCGAAGGCCATGCGCACCAGCGTGGCGGACTGTGGATCGAGTTTGACGGCGTCCTCCGCCCCGTGGCCCATGCCCATCTTGCTCAGGAGGAATCCGGCGGCCTGCGCGGCGGCGGCGATGATCGCGAGAATGACGCCGCGGCGGAAGTGCGGATTCTCGGGCGCGGGCGGCGGAAGCGGGAGCGTGCTCGCCGGGCTCTCAGCGCCGGCTTCGGGCGCGGCGGCGGCAAGTTTCTCGGCGGGCGGGCGCTCAAGGATGACCCACGCCACGCCGCCGAGCGTCATCGCGATGCCGAGGTGCGCGATGAGGGTCGGCCGCTCGCTGAGGAACGCGATGCCGAAGGCGACGGCAAAGAGCGGCGAGGTGGTCATGACGAGGATGGCGCGGCGCGGGCCGATGTCGGCGAAGGACTGCAGGAGCGCCTGATCGCAGATCGCCAGGCCGATGATGCCCGAGCCCGCGAGGGCGAAGAGTTGAGACGCGGGCATGGCCGGCCACCAGGCGCCGGTCATCAGATGGAACGTGGTCAGGTGAAGCGCGACCGCGACAAGCAGGCGCGAGGCGTTGACGCGCGCAGGGCTGATGCGCCTCGCCGCGGCGGCGAAGAAGAGGGCGGTGAAGGTCCAGAGGATCGAGGTGCCGACACCGGCGAGGGCGCCGAGGAGAGGGGAAGGAGGATCGGTGGGGGGCATGAGCGGGGCAGTATGACGAGAAAGTGTGCTGTCGCCGCCTTCGCCCGTTCGGGGCTCTAAGAGCCTCTAACAGAATGGCATGACGGTTGCGGTGAGTGCGGCTGTGCAAGGAGGCACGGCCATGGCCAGAGTCGAAGTCTCGGACGAATTGTGGACGCTCATCGAGCCC
>Ga0187894_10000564_pt1 | contig 49734 bp, 47 predicted proteins | sample GBC1701081metaG_FD_136650 | JGI IMG/M metagenome (GOLD analysis project Ga0187894, IMG submission 136650) | White microbial mat communities from a lava cave in the Kipuka Kanohina Cave System on the Island of Hawaii, USA - GBC170108-1 metaG ... | reverse complement strand
GTTGTGCGGGCGCGAGATCCAGCGCTTCAGCTCCGGCTCCTCGCCGGTGATGTAGGCCGCCTTCGGCGCGTTCTGCTTGCGGTACTTCAGCACGAAGTAGAACAGCACGAACTCGGTGACGATGAACCAGAAGCCGACCAGCACCGTCACCCAGCCGATGATGTCGTCGATCGGGCCGGCGAAGCTCGAGAGCGCGGGAAGCCTCGTGAAGTTGAAGATGTCCATCGCGCGGACCTCAGTTCAAAATGATGTAGAAGGCCGCCGCGATCCAAGCCGCGAGGCCCGCGATCGTCAGCCAGAACGCGCCCGAGACCACTTCTTCCGCCGGTCGCAACTTCGCCATCGCGCGCTCCCTACTTCAGCGTCGCGATGTACGCGACGACGTCTCGCATCGCCTGGTCGTCGGCGAGCACGTTCGACATGCCGGCCATCGTGGCGCCGAACGGATCGTTCGGGCCGTCGTAGCCGCGCGTCATCGCCTTGTACTTCGCGAGCGAGCGCAGCAAATACCAATCGCTCTGGCCCGCGAGCGGCGGCGCGCTCTGCGGCTCGCTGCCTTCGCCCTTCAGTCCGTGACACGAGCCGCACAGCGCGAAGCTCGCCTCGCCGTTCGCGACGTCGCCGCCGCTGACGGTCGCCGGCGGGTTCGTATGCGCGAGGGTCTCCACGTAGGCTGCGACGTCGACGATGTTCGGGTCGAGCTGGCTCGGGTCGGGCATCGCGCCGCTGAGGTGATCCGCCGCGTGGCGCGAAGCGACCAGCCACAGCGACATCGGCCGCATGCGCATGCCCTCGAGGTCATCGAAGTGCTTGCCGCGCAGGCCGACCGAGAACTTGCGCAGCTGCTCCTTCACGTACCAGCTCGGCATGCCCGCGATCGCGGGCGCGCCGATGGCCTGGTTCCCCTCGCCGGCGTCGCCGTGACACTGCTGGCACAGCGAGAACAGCTTCTGACCGTGCGCGCGGTTGGGCTCGGCGGCTTGCGCGAACGCGAGCGACGAAACCCCGAGCAGTGCCGCCGCGAAGAGAGCGGCAACGAGGCGAGTCGATTTCATGATGATCCTTGCGCGCGGGCTCTCGTGGGCTCGCGCGCGCGGCGGACTCATCCAGGTCACAGCGGCGCGCCCGCCGAGAAGTCGCGCAGTTTGAGCGGGCGTCCCCGGTTTTTCAAGGGAACCAAGCCCGGAAATCGTGGGAGAAACGCAGACTTCAGACGCTTCCACGGCATGCGCTCTCGCGTCCGCGAGCGTGTGGCGAATCAACGCAGTGCCGGGTTCAGCGGGTACAGCAGCAGGTAGATCAAGACCCCAGTGATCGAGACGTAGAGCCAAATCGGCCACGCGATGCGCGCGAGGCGGCGATGGCGCGCGATCTCGCCGCGCACGCCGAAGCGGATCAGCGTGAGCGCCAGAACCGGCACGGTCATCGCGAGCAGCACGTGGCTCGCGAGCAGCGTGAGATACGCAGCCTTCGCGGGCCCGGTCGCGTTGAAGGTCGTGTTCTCGAACGAGCGCGAGATCTTGTGCGCGAGATACGACGCGAGGAACACGCTCGACACGCCGAACGCGCTCAGCATCGTGCGCCGATGCGCGTCGACCCGCCCACGGCGAATCAGCGCGCGACCGCGCAGCAGCAACACGGTCGCCGTCGCGTTCAGCGCGGCATTGATCGGCGGGAGGAACGAGAGGTCCACCGGCCAGCGCCGCTCAGGCGACGAGCTTCGGCGCGATCAGGTCGACGAGCATCGCCAGGTAGAGCAGCGCGAGGTAGACGAGCGAGACGCGGAACATGCGCTGCGCCGCGGCGTCACTGCGCTCGCGGATCAAGCGGACGCACGTCCAGGTGAACCACGCGCCGAGCGCGAGCGCCGCGGCGAAGTAGATCGGGCCGAGCAGTCCGAGCGGCGCCGGCAGGAACGTCACCGGCAACAGGCCGAGCGTGTACCAGAGCATGCGCCGCCGCGTGCGCTCGTCGCCGACCACCGCCGGCATCATCGGGATGCCCGCCGCGGCGTAGTCGCTCTTGCGATACAGCGCGATCGCCCAAACGTGCGGCGGCTGCCAAAAGAACACGATCGAGAACAGCAGCAGCCCGGGCCAGCCGACGCTTCCGTTCACCGCCGCATCGGCGATCAGCGGCGCGACCGCGCCGGCGGCGCCGCCGATCACCGCGTTGTACGGCGTGCGCGGCTTCAGCCAGATCGTGTAGACGAACACGTAGAAGAGAATGGACGCGACGCCGAGCGCGGCGGCGGCGGCCCCCGCGAACCACTGGAGCAGCGCGGTCGCGATCCCCGAGAGCGCGAGGCCGAACAGCAGCGCGGAGCGCGGCGCGATCTCGGCGGTCGGCAGCGGGCGCGAGCGCGTGCGCTCCATCAGCGCGTCGCGATCGCGCTCGACGTACATGTTCAGCGCGTTCGCCGCCGCGGCCGCGCACGAGATGCCGACCAGAATCGCGACGCACTGCACGAGCGGCGGCCAGCCCGCCATTCCGAACACCGGGAGCGCGGTGAACAGCACGAGCGGCAGGATGCGCGGCTTCGTGAGCGCGACGTAGCTCGCGAGCGTGCGCGCGAGCGATGAGCGCGCGGGGCCGCCGACCGTTGCTGCGCTCATGAGCGAGAGTCTCCGACGCGAAGGGGCCGGAACATGACGCGCTCGCGCTGCCGTCGCTAGGCGGGGCGACTCGTCGAATGGACGGGGCAGACGGCCTCCGTCCCATTCATATAATGCGCGGTCGTGAACGCTACGGAGCTCGCGCTGGTCCTGCTCAGCGCGTTGCTGCATGCGGTCTGGAGCGCGGCGATCAAAGGCGCGCGGAGCCCGCTGGCATTCGGCACCGCACAGCAGCTCGTCGAGGTCCCGCTCGCCGCGGTCGCCCTGCTGTTCTTCCGGGTCTCGGATCTTCCCGGAGAGATCTGGGCGCTGCTCGCGGCGACCGGTCTCGCGCACGGCCTCTACGGCTACTGGATGACGCTCGCATACGCGCGCGCCGATCTGACGCGGGTCTACCCGATCATCCGCTCGACGCCGGCGCTGCTGCCGCTGCTCGCGATCCCGCTCGGCGAGGCGGTGACGCCGTTCGGAGCGCTCGGGATCGCGATCGTGATGGCGGGCGTCTGGCTCGTCTACGGCGAGGCGCTCTCGCTGCGGCGCCTGTTCGCGCCCGAGCTCGTCTATGCGTGGCTCACGCTAGGCACGACCGTCGCGTACTCGTTCTCGGACAAGCTCGCGATGGCGCAGCTCCACGCCGGAGCGTGGAGCGGCGCGCTGCCGCGGCCGCTCGCGTGGTATGCGCTGCTGACGCTCGCGGGCGTCGCGGTGCGGCTGCCGCTCGCGCTCGGCGCGATCGGCGCGCGCACAATCGTGGAGGCGGCGCGCGACGACGTCGCGCGCATCGCGCTCTCCGTGTGCGCGGGCCTCGTCGGCTACGGGCTGATCCTGCACGTGCTCCAGACTGCGCCGGCGAGCTACGTCGTCGCCGTGCGGCAGCTCTCGGTGCTGTTCGCGGTCGCGATCGCGACGCGTTTTCTCGGCGAGCGCCCGAGCGCGCAGCGATTGGCCGGCGCCGCGCTCACCGTCGCGGGCGTCGCGACGATCGCGGCGGCCGGATGAGCGCGTTCGGCGCGCTCGCGGCATTCGCGATCCGCGCGCTCGGCGCGAGCTGGAGGCTCGCATTCGCTGGCCCCGCGCCCACGCGCGACCCGTTCGTGCTGGTCGCGTGGCATCGCGGGCTCCTCGTCGCCGCCTACGCGCATCGCGACCGTGGGCTCTGGGTGCCGCTCAGCCTCTCGCGCGATGGGGAACGCGCCGAAGGTGTGCTGCGCCGCCTCGGCTTCGCGCGCTCGCCGCGTGGCTCGAGCTCGCGCGGCGGCAGCGCGCTCTTGCGGGAGATGATCCGCCGCGTGCGCGCCGGCGAGAGCGGCGGCGTGCTGCCCGACGGCCCGCGCGGCCCGGCGTTCGACGCAAAGCCCGGCGTGCTCGCGCTCGCCGCAGCGACCGGCGCGCCGCTGATCCCGATCGGCATCGCAGCCGCTCCTGCGCGCCAGCTGAACAGCTGGGACCGCGCGCTCGTCCCTCTGCCGTTCGCGCGCGTGCGAGTCGTCTACGGAAGCGCGCTCGAAATTCCGAGAAGTGCGGACGCCGCGGCGCTGGCCTCCGCGCGCACCCGTCTCAGCGAGGAGCTGCACCGCTTGGATCGCGAAGCGAAGCAGGAGCTGAAGCGCGCATGATGGAGAAGCCCGCCGGCGCGATCCGCCTGATCACCGCGAACTTGTTTCACGAGCGCGCCGAGCCGGATGCGCTGGCGGCGCTGCTCGACCGGCTCGCGGTCGACGTCGCGTGCTTCCAGGAGCTGGGCGCGCGCCAGGCGAGCGCGATCGCGCGCGTGCTGCCGCACGGCAAGCTCGAGCCCGGCGCGAGCGCGCGCGACCACGACGGCATGGGCATCGCCGCGCGCCGCCTGATCGCGACGCAGCGGCTCGCGCTGCCGTGCCGCGACGCGCGCATCGCGCAGCTCGCGCCGGCGGACTGGCCGGAGCTCGCCGCGCCGCTCGAGCTCGTGAACCTGCACCTCCAGGCGCCGCACGCATTCCCGCAGTGGCGCGCGTTCGCGCAGCGGCGCGCGCAGCTCGCGGCGCTCTTGCCCTACCTCGACGCGAGCCCGCGAGCGCCGCGCGTCGTGTGCGGCGACTTCAACGCGACGCCGCTCTGGCCCGCCTATCGCGCGCTCGCCACCCGCCACGCCGATCTCGCCGGCGAGTGCGCCGCTCGCAGCGGCGAGCGCCCGGCGCGCACCTGGGGCCCGTGGTCCGGCTCGCCGCGCTTGTTACGGATCGATCACGCGCTGGGCAGCGGCGTGCTCGCCGCCGCAGCGCACGTCGTCCCGCTGCGCGGCAGCGATCACTCGGCGTTGCTCGTCGACCTGCTACGGGAATGAGCGCGGCGCGCGTGGGCGCGCGCTCATTGCGCGCGCGCGGCGCCGTTCCCGTTCGTGCCCTGCACCGCGCTGCGCAGGAATTCGCCGAGATCCGGGTGCTCGAGCAGCCCCGCTTCTGCGAGCCGCGCGGCCGCGATCGCGCGCACCTCGCCGACGGTCGCGGCTTCGAGCGCGCGGCGCGCGTCGTCGGCGGCCGCCGCGCTGTCGAGCGCGCGTACGATCTCCTTCACGAGCGGCACCGCGCTCGCGACGCCGGAGAGCTCCTCGAGCCCGAGGCCGACGAGGATCGGCACCGCGAGCGGGTTGCTCGCCATCTCGCCGCACAGCGAGATCCCGATGCCCGCCTTGCGCGCGGCGCGCACGCTGCGGTCGATCAGCGCGAGCACCGCGGGGTGCAGCGGATCGTAGAGATGCGCGACGCGCTCGTTGCCGCGGTCGACCGCGAGCGCGTACTGCGTGAGGTCGTTCGTGCCGATCGAGAAGAAGTCGCACTCGCGCGCGAACACATCGGCGATCACCGCGGCCGCGGGCACCTCGATCATGATGCCGACCGGCAGCTTCGGATCGAACGCGATGCCGGCGATCGCGAGCTCGCGCTTGGTCTGCTGGACGAGCTCGCGGACGCGGCGGATCTCGTCGATCGACGAGACCATCGGGATCAAGAGCCGCACATTGCCGTGCGCGCTCGCGCGGAGCACCGCGCGCAGCTGCGCGCGGAACGCGTCGAGGTGCGACAGCGAGAGGCGGATCGAGCGCCAGCCGAGCTGTGGGTTCGCCTCGAGCTCGGTGCCGAGCTGCGGGATCGCCTTGTCGCCGCCGAGGTCGAGCGTGCGAATCGTCACGGGCCGAGGCTTCATCGTGCCCGCGACCTGCTCGTAGAGCTTCTCCTGCTCCTCCTCGGTCGGGAAGCCGCGGTGCACGAGCGCGAGCAGCTCGGTCCGGAACAGGCCGATGCCCTCGGCGCCGTGGCGCTCGACGAGCCGCAGATCCGAGAGCAGGCCCGCATTCGCGGTGAGGCGCACGCGATGCCCGTCGCGCGTCTCCGCGGGCCGCTCGGCGAGCGCGTCGAGGTGCTCGACCGCGACGAGCGCGCGCTGCTGCGCCTTCGCGTACGTCGTGCGAACGGCGTCGTCCGGCGAGAGCGTCACGCGCCCCGCATCGCCGTCGACGATCGCGATCTCGCCCGCGCGCGCGGCCGCGAGGATCCCCGTAACCCCTGTCACCGCGGGGATCTCGAGCGCACGCGCGAAGATCGCGCCGTGTGAGGTCGGGCCGCCGTGCTCGGACACGACCGCCGCGACCTTCTCGACGTCGAGCGTCGCGAAGTGCGCCGGCAGCAGCGCCGACGCCACGACGATCGCGCCGTCCGTCAGCTGCTGGTCGTGATGGCGCACGCCGAGCAGGCGCGCGACCACGCGCTGCCCGACGTCCTGGACGTCGACGCCGCGCTCGCGGAAGTACGGGTCGTCGATCGCGCCGAACGTGCGCTCGTACTCGGCGAGCACGCGCTTCAGCGATTCGAGCGCGTTCCCGGTGCGCGCGATCTCCTTCTCCAGCTTCTGCACGAAGCCCTTGTCTTCGAGGATCTGGATGTGCGTGTGAAAGACTGCGGCGAAGTCGGGACCGAAGCGCTGCGTCACGTCCTCACGCAGATCCTGCAGCTCTCGGCGCGCCTCTTCGAGCGCGTTCTGGAGATCGCGCTTCTCCTGCTCGGCGTCCTGGCTCGGCGAGTAGTCGACGTGCTCGAGGTCGACCGCGTCGCCCAAGAAGTAGACCGGGCCGATCGCGATGCCGCGCGAGGTCGCGATGCCCTTCAGCATCGCGTTGCGTTCCGGGCGCCTCGCCGGAACCGGCGCAGCGCCCTCGCTTCCGATCTCCTCGATCAAGCGCGAGCGCCGCTCCTCGCCGCCGGCGACCACCGAGAGCAGCTGCGCGTTCATCACGACCGGCGCGATCAGCTGCGCGCAGGTCTCGAGCAAGTCGACGTCGGCTTCGCCGAAGTGGCGCTCTTCGCGCGTCTGCACGACCAGCACGCCGATCGTGAAGCCCCGGCCCGACAGGCCGCGCACCTTCAGCGGCGCAGCCGCCAGCGAGGCGAACTGCTCCTCGCGCGTCTCCGGGAAGTAGCGGTAGGCCGGATGCTGCTGCGCCTGCGCGAACGCCTCGGGCTCGCCGCGCGCGGCGACGTGCCCGACGAGACCTTCGCCCGTCGCGAGGCGCACTTGGCCGACGGACGACTTGTCGAGACCCATCGTCGCGGAGAGCGTCAGCGCCGAGCGGTCCGGGCTGGTCAGGTAGACCGAGCAGACGTCGGCATCGAGACGCTTCGCGACCAGGTCGACGACGTTGTCGAGCGTCTCGCGCAGATCGTGCGAGCGCGACGCGATGCCGGCGATGTCGGCGATCAGGGCGCCGCGCTCTGCGCTCCGGTCGGGAATGGCCGGCACCTCGGGTCAGTTGTTGGGGACGGCGGCTGCGCGGACGATTCGAACCTGCTTGCTCCGCCTCGCCGCCGCCGAAGCGGATCATGCCGCGGCGATGGTAACCCGCTCGCGTGCGGCGCTTGAAACACAAAAGGCCGGGCAGGGCCCGGCCTTCGTGGTGAAGTCTGCTCGCCTCAGTGCGAGAACGATCCGTTGCCGTTGCCCGGCTCCGGCGGCATCGGCGGCAGATTCTCGAGGCCGCGCCGATGCAGCGACGGGAACACGAACTCCTTGTCCTCGAAGCGCATGCCGAGCGCGAGCAGAATCTTGCGCTTCGTGTCCATGCGGCAGTTCATGCCCTTCTCGACACTGTGGATCGTCCGCAGCGCCACCTTCGCCTTCCGCGCGAGCTGCGCCTGAGTCATCAGGCGGTTCTCGCGAATCTCGCGCACGCGGTTCGGCTGAAACTCGTTCTGGTCTTCTGCTTCCACCGTGTCTTTCTCCGCTGCCGTTGCGGGCTCTGCATCGCGTCGGCCCCCGGGCGCGCGCGTCGTCCGCTCTCACCAACCGCAGCGCGCGGCCGGCTCTTGGCTGACTGGTGCTTTCGGAAGCGCTACGGAATTTCTTGAGCAGGAATCGCGGCTTGGCCGATCTCGCAGAGGTCCCAGCAGCGCCAAAAAGGGCGTCAGTTCCGCGGCTCTCCGCCCCGTCCCGCGGCCGCCCGATCCCGAGGTGAGCTCGCGCTGGGGCGGTGACGTACGGCACGAATCGGTCCCTTCCGCAGCGCGTCCTTCGGGCTTCGACGGGGTTCGATTCGAGAGTCGATACGGAGTCGAGCGCTGAAAAGCCGAGATCTGGGCGGGTCCCGGGCGGCTTCCGACCCCAGCTCAGGTCGCGGCTAATGTGGCCGTGCTTTGGGGGCCGTTTGCGTCGCGCCATCTTGGTCTTCCTGCTTGGGGTGTGCGTCTTCGGCGCCGCGGCGCTCGGCGGGTTCTTCGCGGCCTCGCAGATCGCTCCCGAACGCCTGCGAGCCGAAGCAGAGGCCCGGCTGTCCGCGCTGCTCCAGGCCCCGGTTCGCCTGCTCGAGGTGAAGGTCAGCCTCACGGACGACCTGCCGTGGCTTCACCTCTCCGCGCGCGGGCTGCGCGCCGACCCGCTGCCCGGCGGCGCGTCGCTCGCGGTCGACGAGCTGAGCGCGCGCATCGATCCGATCCTGCTGATCCTCGGACGGCTCGAGCTGCGCGCGCTCCACTTCGCCGGGATCGAGCTCGCGATCCCGGAGCCGAGCGAAGAGCCGGCGCCCACGGGCTCGGCAGACCCGCTCACGCGGGCGGTCGCCGCCCTCACGAAGGCGGCCGACCAGCTGCGCGCTCGCCCCTGCCCGATCCCGCCAGCGGACGGCGAGCGCCTCGCGCTCTCGCTCACCAGCGCGGCCGCGCCCCAGCGCGTGCTCGAGGTCGACCACATCTCGTTCCGCTGCTCGGCGCTCGCGGGCGACGGCGTATGGGAGGCGACGGGCCGCGGCCTGCTCGAGGACGGCGCGGCCGCCCCGTTCAGCGCGTCGCTGCGCGTCGCGGGCGACGAGCTCGACGGAAAGCTCTCGTTGCAGTCGGTCTCGCTCGCGCCGCTGCTCGGCGCGCTCGGCCAGCCGCGCGAGCTCACCGGCGAGCTCCACGGCGATCTCTCGTGGCGCTCCGAGCCGGGCGCCCCGCACGCGCTGCGAATGGTGCTCTCCGGGCGAAACGTGCGCGGCGTCGTGAACGAGGCGCGCGATCCGAAGCGCGCGTTCCGCCTCGACCTGCGCGCGCCGCGCGCCGTGGTCGCGCTCTCCGCGAGCGAGCGCGAGCTGCGCACGTCCGAGCTCGCGCTCTCGGACGGCGCGATCGCGCTCGGCGGCTCGGGCCAGATCGGGCTGCCGCTCACGAACGCGAGCCCGCTGCGCGCCGAGATCGCCGCGCGCGAGATCGGGCGCGACGAGCTCGCGCGCATCGCGGCGCAGCTCCCGCGCGGCGTGAAGCCGGACGCGGAGCGAGTGCTCGAGCGCGTCGTCAGCGGCAAGATCCGCTCGCTCGAAGTGAAGCTCGCCAGCACCGTCGGCGGCGTCGAGGCGATCGCGGGCGGCGAGCTGCTCGCGCGCAAGGGCGACCTCGCGCTGAAGCTCGCGCTCGAGGGCGCCGAGCTGCGCATCGGCGAGTCCGATCGGCTGCGCGACGTCAGCGGCACGCTCGATTTCGCAGGCGACCAGCTCGATGTGCAGGCGCTCGGCGCGCGCTTCCGCGAGCGCCGGCTGCCGCGGCTCGCACTCACGCTCAAAGGGCTCGATCACGTGCGCGGCGTCGACGACATGCGCTGCGATCGCCCCGCGCCGGTTCCGACCCTCGCCGGGATCGACGACCTGCGCGGCTGGATCGAATCGCGGCGGAAGCCGCCCTACACGCCCACCTGGAGCACGCTCGATCTCGACGTCGACCACCTCTCGCATCCGCTGCTGTTCTGCACGCTGGAAGAGGTCGTCGCCGAGGTGAAGCGGCTCGACAACGGATACGACTACGCGATCGAGAGCGGCGCGTGGGCCGGCTTCGCGATCGAGGGCAACGCGTCGTACCGCAAGGCGCGCGGCAACGACGGACAGCCGCTGCGCGACGGCGGCTCGATCTCGCTCGAGCTCGCGCTCGGCGCCAAGCGTCCGCCCGCAGCAGCGCAGCCGCGGCCGGCCGCCTGGGCGGAGGGCCGCTTCGCAATCGACGTCCGCTCGATGGGGCGCTTCCTGACGAGGGGCTACGAGGGCGACTTCCGCGCGCTCGGCTCGCGCGTCGAGCTGCTGCGGAGCCGGCTGCGCCTCGCGCCGAGCGGCGAGCTGGAGGGACGCTTCGCGCTCGAGCTCGGCGGCGACGGCCCGGTGCCGTTCGAGGCGGACGCGCAGAGCCGCGGACTCGACTTGCTCGACGTCTGGAAGACCTCGCAGGCACCGAAGACGCTGATGTCCGGAACGCTGACCGGCGGCGTCAGCCTGAGCGGCACCCTCCGGCTCGGCGAGAGCCCCCTCGTCGACGCGGGTGGCTACGCGAGCCTGCACGCGCGCAAGGGCGAGATCTATCGCGCCGTCCCGTTCCTGCTCGCGCTCGCGATGACGGACGAGAAGATCAACCCGTTCGGCGAGCGCAATAAGTTCCCGTATCGCGGCATCGACCTCGAAGGCCCGATCGAGCACGGCTGGATGACGTCGCGCACGCTCGCGCTCGAGGGCAAGTCCGAGCGCATGGCAGCCTCGGGCAAGACGCACCTCGCGGAGCCGTACGAGCTGGAAGCGGCGATCGGCATGTACCCGATCCCGACCATCGACCAGATCGTGGGCGCGATCCCGATCGTCAACGTCTTGCTGCTCGGTGAGGACCGCGCGCTCGCGGGCTTCTACTTCTCGGTGACGGGCGTGTGGACGAATCCCATCGTGCAGCCGCTCGTCGCGAAGAGCGTCGCGTCCGGGCCCGCGAGCCTCGTGCTCGAAGGCGTGCCGAACTTCCTGTTCGGGAGCCTGAAGGCGATCGGCGAAGTGCTGGCGCCGCCCGCGGCGCAGAAGAAGCAGTCTCTCGACGAGAGCGCGCCCACGCCCTCGCCCGCGCCTCCCGCTCCTGCGGCCGAGCGCGGCGGCGCGGGGTAGCGAGCACCGCGGAGCTTCTCGCGTGCGGTTCGAGGTGCTCGATGCGACTGTCGTCAGCCGCTGAGCGCGCCCTTCCCTGCGCGCGACTCCCTCGGAGAAAGAACGAATGCCCGCGTTTCATTTTCAGGAGCTGTTCGAGCTCGGCGACGACGACACGGAGTACCGCTCGCTCGGACGCGACGGCGTGTCGACCCAACCACTCGGCGGACGCGAGCTGCTCGTCGTCGATCCGGAGGCGCTGCGCCGGCTTGCCGCGGCGGCGATCCGCGACGTCTCGCATCTGTTCCGCACGAGCCACCTGAAGCAGCTGCGCGCGATCCTCGACGACTCGGAGGCTTCCGCGAACGACCGCTTCGTCGCGCTCGAGATGCTGAAGAACGCGAACGTCTCTGCCGGCATGGTGCTGCCGAGCTGTCAGGACACCGGCACCGCGATCGTGATCGGGAAGAAGGGCGAGAACGTCTTCACCGGCGCGGACGACGAGGCCGCGCTCGCGCACGGCATCCACGACACCTACACCGGCACGAACCTGCGCTACTCGCAGATGGCGCCGCTCTCGATGTACGAGGAGAGGAACACCGGGAGCAATCTGCCCGCGCAGATCGAGCTCTACGCGAAGCCGGGCGACGAATACGAATTCTTGTTCATCACGAAGGGCGGCGGCTCGGCGAACAAGTCGTTCCTGTACCAGGAGACCCGCGCGGTGCTCGGGCCCGAGGCGATCCTGAAGTTCTTCCAGGACAAGCTCCATTCACTCGGGACTGCCGCCTGCCCGCCCTACCACCTCGCGATCGTGATCGGAGGCATGAGCGCCGAGTTCAACCTGAAGACCGTGAAGCTCGCGAGCTGCCGCTACCTGGATTCACTCCCGACCACGGGCAACGAGCACGGCCGCGCGTTCCGCGATCTCGGCCTCGAGCAGCAGATCCACAAGCTCTCGCAGCGCATCGGGATCGGCGCGCAGTTCGGCGGGAAGTACTTCTGCCACGACGTGCGCGTGATTCGGCTGCCGCGGCATGGCGCCTCGCTGCCGATCGGCATCGGCGTCTCGTGCAGCGCCGATCGTCAGGTGAAGGCCAAGATCACCCAGCAGGGCGTGTTCCTCGAGCGGCTCGAGACGAACCCGGCGCAGTTCCTGCCCGAGGCGACGCACCAGGAGCTCGGCGGCGACGTGGTCGAGATCGACCTGAATCGCCCGATGAGCGAGATCCGCCAGACGCTCTCGCGGCTGCCGGTGAAGACGCGCCTCTCGCTGAGCGGCTCGCTGATCGTCGCGCGCGACATCGCGCACGCGAAGCTGAAGGAGCGCATCGATCAGGGGCTCGGCCTGCCGCAGTACGTGAAGGACCAGATGATCTATTACGCCGGCCCGGCGAAGACGCCGCAGGGCATGGCATCCGGCTCGTTCGGCCCGACCACCGCCGGCCGCATGGACTCATATGTCGACCTGTTCATGCAGCACGGCGGCAGCTTCGTGACGCTCGCGAAGGGCAACCGCAGCAAGGCGGTCACCGCCGCGTGCAAGAAGCACGGCGGCTTCTACCTCGGCTCGATCGGCGGGCCGGCGGCAATCCTCGCGCAGAACTGCATCAAGAGGGTGGAGGTGATCGAGTATCCGGAGCTCGGCATGGAGGCGATCTTCCGGATCGAGGTCGAGAAGTTCCCTGCGTTCGTGATCGTCGACGACAAGGGCAACGACTTCTTCGAGACCGCGATCCACAAGGTCATCGTCGAAACGGACAAGTGACGCAGACCACGCTGTTTCGGTGTGCTCGATGTCACCGGCAACTCACTCGGAAATTTGCCGGAGCTGAACCGAATTCGAGTTGAGTTGCGCGCGCGCTGCCGCGACAATCGCTCACAGTTCTGAAGGGGTGCCGTTCCGAAGAGAGACACGCCTCGCACGCGGGATGTCCCCATGCGCCACCGCCTCCTCAACGCGGGATTCGCGATCGCGGGCGTCTTTGCGTTCGGACTGCTCGCGCAGCCCGCGAGCGCGCAGGCGCCGGGCGCCCGGATCTTGGTGCCCGCGTTCGAGAGCTGGGCGCCGCTCGGCGAGTACGAGCGCACCGCGTTCGCCGAAGAGGGCTCGCTGCGCATCGTGATCCCGACCAAGCAGCGCGACGTCGAGATCGCGTTCGCGCCCGCCGCGGTGCTCGACGAGGACTACGGCGCGGAGCAGATCGATCGCAGCGGGCGCCGCAGCGGCGCGCACCGGCCGGCGTTTACCGCCTACACCGGCCGCGTGGTCCGAAACTCGGGGCGCGATTTCGCGAAGCTCGGCATCTCGGCCGAGCGCGGGCGCCTGGAAGGCTTGCTACGGATCGACGGCGCGTTCGGCGCGTTCTACGCGGTCGACGCCGACCTCGCCGCGGACGACTACGTGATCTCCGTGCGCGAGGTCGACGAAGCCGAGGTCGCTGCACTAGCGCAGACGTGCGGCGTGACGGCGGAGGAGCTCGCACTGGCGGCGACTGCGCCTGCCGTCGCGAGCGATCCGGAAGCGATCGTGCCGGGTACGGCTGCCGCCGTCGCGCTGCGCGAGATCGAGCTCGGCACCGAGGCCGACGCGCTGTTCGTCTCGCAGACTGGCGGCGCCGCCGCGGCGAACGCGCGCATTCTCTCGATCGTCAACATGGTGAACGGGATCTACGAGACCGACCTCGGGCTCACCAATCGCGTCGTCGTGCAGCGCACGCACGTCGGCAGCGACCCGTACACGACGACGGATTCTTCCGTTCTACTCGACCAGTTCCGCTCGCGGTTCCTGTCGAGCGTCGCGACCGTCTACGACGACGCGATGCTGTTCAGCGGTCGCAACTTCGATGGCAGCACGGTCGGCGTCGCGTGGGTGAGGGCGGCCTGTACGCAGTATCGCTTCGGCATCTCGCAGTTCCTCAACCAGAGCGACTTCTACACGAGCCTGATCGCCGCACACGAGCTGGGACACACGCTCGGCGCATATCACACCAGCAGCGGGATCATGTACGCGTCGATTACGGGCGAGAGCTATTTCAATCAGGCGAGCAAGGACGAGATCGGGTTCTACACCAACCCGCTCGCGTGCTTCGGGCTCGCGGCGCAAGGCGCGAACCAGGCGCCGGTGCTCGATCCGGTCGGGCCGCAGATGGTGACCGAGGGCGAGACGCTGACGATCCCGCTCTCCGCGAGCGACCCCGACGACGACTCGCTCACGTACGGCGCGACGCCGCTGCCGCAGGGCGCGTCGCTGACGACGGGCGGCGTGTTCTCGTGGACGCCGCTGCACAGCGCGGCGGGCTGCAACGCGACGACCCAGGTCAACGTGCAGTTCACCGCGTCGGATGGAACGCTCGGCGCGAACGAGACCGTCCCGATCTCGGTCGTCGACGCGAACACGAACGCGCCGCCAGCGCTCGCGGACCCGGCCGATCGCAACGTCTACCTCGGCCAGCTCGTGCAGTTCCAGCTGCAGGCGAGCGACGCCGACGGCGACACGATCTCGTTCTCGTCGAGCAACCTGCCCGCCGGCGCGACGCTGTCCGCGAGTGGTGCGTTCTCGTGGATCCCGACCACGGCGCAGAACGCCGACATCACCGTGCAAGCGACCGACTGCACCGGCCTCTCTTCGGCCCAGAGCGTGCAGATCTCGGCGAGCGCGCAGCCGCAGCCACACCTGACCGCGCTCTCGCAAACCACGGGCTGGTACGGCGACACGATCACGCTCACGGGCACTGCGCTCTCTGGAAACGCAGTGACCGTTCGGTTCCGGAGTCGGAGCGCCACGATCCTCTCGCTCTCGGATACCTCGATCACGCTGGTCGTGCCGAAGATCAAGAAGAAGTACCGGCGGGCCGGGTACCAACCCGTGACGCTGATCCGCGACGGTGTCAGCGCGGACAACGCGCTCTCGTTCGACTTCGTGAAGCCGTAGCTCGCGCTACGGCCGCGCCTCGCCGGGGCGATAGGTCTTCGCGCCGCCCGCGAGCAGCTCCGCCTCGCTGAGCGGCACGCGCTTGGTCTGCTCGCGGGCGAAGAGCGGAAGCTGATCCGCGTAGTGCGGCGAGCTCGCGTCGAGCGTCGCGCTGCCGAATTGATGGATCGTCTCGATCGTCTGCGCGCCGCTCGCGTCCCAGGTCGAGAACAAGATCAGCGTGTCCCCCGTCTGCGATTCGAAGCGGCCGTCGTCTCCGAGCCGATCGGTCTCGACGGCCCGTAACACATCGGGCCCGCCTCCGACCCCGAGATCGAGCGCGCCGCGGCGGATCCGATTCACGTCGGCCCAGGGCGGATCGAGACGCCCGTGGTGGCGGCGCAGCGCCTGCATCGCGGCGCGCAGCGACGCGAGCGCATCCGGAGGCGGCTCGCCGTGGCGCTGCGCGAGCACGATCGGCAGCGCGGTGGCGACCGCCAGGGCCGCGCTCGTGTCAGCGGCCTCGGTCGTGAGCCGCCAGCGCGCGAGCACCTCGCGCGCTTCGCCGAGCTCGGGATCGCCCGCTGCGATGCGCTCGAGCAGCTCGGCGACGATCTTGCGCGCCTCGCTCTGCTCCGAGTAGCGCTTGTCGAACTTGTAGGCGCGGAACTCCTCGGCGCTGATCGACTCGTCCGCGCCGAACAGCTCGATGCCGCGCCGCCCGCGGTTCGTGTAGTAGGTCTCGATGCCCGCCTCGGGCGGGAAATCCTCGGCGCGCGGATTATCAGGTCCGGTCGTCGCCGCGAACGGCGTGTGGTTCATGTTGACGACGAAGCCGGAGCTCGGATTGATCACACGCGGCAGCGCGTCGAACGGCAGCGTCTCGCGCCAGATCAGGTCGCTGCGATCGCCGGGCAGCATGCCGCGCCAGTCGAAGCCGGGCGCGCGCTTCGGAATCCGCGCGTTGTAGATGTACGCGATGTTCCCGGCTCGGTCGGCGTAGACGGTGTTGATCGACGGCGCAGCGAAGATGCGCATCGCGGCGAGCCACTCGTCGAACGTGCGCGCGCGGTTCTGGCGGTAGAGCTGCTCGAGCTGGCGCAGCTCACCCATGCCGGCGTAGCGGATCGCGTAGGTGCCGTGCGGCCGCCGCAGCACCGGGCCGTGCTCGGAACGCAGCGTCTCCATGCGCCGCGTGATGTGGATCCGTCCCAGCAGCTTCACCGAGATCACCGCTTCGCCGCGCTCGAGCTCGCGCCACGCGCCGTCGAGCCGATAGCGATCCGGATTCTCGGGATCGACCTCGAGCCGGTACACGTCGGCGAGGTCGGGCAGATTCACCGTGTTCGCCCAGCCGAGCGCCCTGCCCGTGCCGTGCAGCACGAGCGGCGAGCCCGGGAACACGCCGCCGGTCATCTCCCAGCCCTCGTCGCTCTGGAGCCGCACCTCGTACCACGCGACCGGGCCGGTGTAGGGCTGGTGCGAATTCACGAGCAGGCGCGTCGCGCCGTCCGCGCTGCGGCGCGGCGCGACCGCGATCGCGTTCGACCCGATCTCGTACGGGCCCGTGAGCAGGCTCAGCGCGGCGCGCAGCGGCGGCTTCGGCGGATCGTCGGCGAACAGCGCGCTGAACGTGCGGTCGAGGCCGTAGAAGAACGGCGTCTTGAACGCGAAGCCGGCGACGACGTCGACGCCGGTCAGCGGGAAGAGCCCGGGCAGCGCTTCGCCCGCGTGCAGCGCGGCGTAATGATTCACGCCCGCCGCGTAGCCTTCGGCGAGCGCGCGCACGTCGCGCGGGACGTCGCGCTCGTAGCGGCGCGCGACGTCGTCGTACGCACCGAGCAGCTGCGCGAGGTAGTCGAGCGGCGCTGCGTCCATGCCGCTCACGGATGCGAGCTTCCCGCGCGTCGCGAGCGCGACTTCCTGAATCGTGCGGAAGTCGTCCTCGCAGTGGGCCCAGGCGAGCCCGTACGCGACGTCGGCGTCGCGCTTCCCGCGGATGTGCGGCACGCCGAACGGATCGCGCGCGATGCGTGCGTCGTAATGCTTCGCGGCCGCGATCAGCGGCGCGGGATCGAAGTCGGGACCGACCGGCCAGAACGCCCAGGCGAGCAGCGCGAGAACGGAGACGACGAGAGCGACGGCGACGCGTGCGAGGAGCTTCCGCATGGGCGGCAAGTAAGCAGGCGGGCGCGCGTCTTCGCAACGCGGTGAGCCATTGGGGTCAGACCCCGATGACTCACCCGCCCTTCGGCCGGTCGTGCAGCGGGCCCTTCGGGAGGCGGCCGTCGACGTCGGTGAAGCCGTAGACGTCGGCGAGCTCGCGCGACGCGAGCGCGCGACCGCTGAAGCGCATCGCGTCGGGATCGCGCGCGAGCGCGGCGACCGCGCGGCCGGTGAAGCGCTGCGACTCCGCACCTCCGAAGTCGAGCTTCGGCATCGCGGCCTGCGCGCCTTGGAGGCGTTCGGTCAGCACGAGCCCCGGCCAGAGCGAGACGACCGCGACGCCATGCGGCCGCAGCTCGTGCGCGCAATCCGCGGTGAGGCGATCGAGCGCGCACTTCCCGACGCCGTACGCGACGTGCCACGCATACTCGCGCGCCCCCGATGACGAGATATTCGCGATCAGGCCGCGCTTCGCCGGCGCCATCAGCTTCGCCGCGAAGTGGCTCGCGACGTAGGCCGAGCGCGTGCCGACGTCGATCATGTCGTCCCAGTTCGAGAGCGGCAGCTCCCAGAACGGCTTTCCGCTCGTCAGCTCGCGCGGGATCAGAAAGGCATTGTTGACGAGCACGTCGAGCCGGCCCTGCTCCGTCTCGATCTGCTTGAAGAGCCGCTTCACCTGCGCGTCGTCGCGGTGATCGCACGCGACCGCGACGCCGCGGCCGCCGGCAGCTGTTACGGCCTCGGCCGTCTCCGCGACCGTGCCGCCGAGCGGATGCGCGCCGGACCGTACGCTGCGGCCGGTGACATAGACCGTCGCGCCGAGCGTACCGAGCTCGATCGCGCAGCCCTTTCCGATTCCGCGCGAGGCGCCGGTGACGAGCGCGATCTTTCCGGAGGGAGGCGCCATGCCGCTGAGGGTGACGCGTCGGCCGCCTCGCAACCACCCCGAACGGTTGTTACGAACGCGTGCCGCTGCGCACGAGCGCGAGCGCGAGCGCGAGCAGGGCCGAGCACACGAGGAGCGCGCTCGCGGGCTCCGGCACCGCGACCCAGTCGAGCGGAACGCCCGCATCGCTCGCCAGCGACGCGCCCGCCGGGAACAGCAGCCGGAGCTGCGCAGACATGTCCGTCGTCGCGGTGAAGCCCGTGCCGGTTGCGAACGCGAGCGGCTGCAGGCTCAGGGTGACCTGCATCGACTCACCTGGATCGAGCACGATCGCGGGCATCGACAGCAATGCCTGGAGGACGCTCGCCGTCCCCGTCGTCACCTGGACCACACCGCCATTTTGCACCGACGGCACGATCGAGAGGCTCGATGCCACGGCGGCGCCGCCGCTCCAGCTCTCGCCCGATTGGAAGGTGAGCGCCACAACCCGTGTGGGATCGCCCGTCGTGTTCACGCTCAACGTGGCGATCAACGTCTGCGACCACGACGCGCTGGCGAGGTTCATCGGGTCGACCGTATGCGCGAAGTCGGCATCCAGCGCGATGTCGAACGGGAAGGAGCCGCCACCGGGACATGCGTCGGCGGCGCCTCCGAAGCAAACGGAAACGGCGCCCGTGTTCGTGAAGCTCAGATCGACGATGCCCGAGTACGCGGCCACGGCGATGGAGCTGAACGACGCGCCATCGGAGAACGCCGTGCCGGTGAAGGCCCCCGGAGCGAGCGCGGCCTCGGCCGAGGAGCCGGGCACGCTGTTCGTCGCGAAGACGGGATCGAAGAGCACTCCGCTCGACGTCGGCGTCGCCCACTGCACGAATACGCTGGCGGCGCTCGACGGGCCGGCCGCGGCCCAGCTCCCGAGCAAGAGAGAGATCGCGAACTGCCACGTGACGCGCATGCTGCACTCCCGGCACTCACCCAGGAGTGGCGGGCGCGATTCGTGGGTGGCACGCGACGTCGTCGTCAGTTCTGAGGACGGAGAGCGACCCCGCAGCGAGCGGGCCGGCCGGGCTCAATCGCCGGGCTTGAGGATTCCCTGCTGGAGCGCCTCGTAGGCGGCTTCGCTGCGCGAGTGCACGGAGAGCTTGCGGTAGATGCGCCGGACGTGCGTCGCGACCGTCGTCGCTGAGATCTCGAGCAGCCGCGCGATCTCTTCGTACGTGAAGCCCTTCACGATCGCGCGCAGCACCTCGCGCTCGCGCTCGGTGAGCTGCGGCGCGTCGGGCGCCGGTTCCGGTGCATCCGCGCGCACGGCACCCAACAAGTAACGCGCGATTGCCGGGCTGATCGGCGAGCCGCCGGTGATCACGTCGCGCAGCGAGCGCGCGATCGCCGCCTGCGAATCGCTCTTCAGCAAGTAGCCGAGCGCGCCGGCGCGGATCGCCTGGACGACGTGCTCCTCGTCGCCGAACACGCTGATCACGAGAGGCAGCGCGCCGGATTGCGCAGCGGCCCGAACGAGCTCGACGCCGCTGCCGTCCGGCAGGCCGAGGTCGGTCAGCAACAAGTCGGGCTTTCGCTCGCGCAGCGCCGCGAGGCCGGCCGCCAGAGAACCTGCGCTGGCGGCGAGCTGGAAGTCGCCCGAGCTCTCGATCGCGCGCGCCAGGTGCTCGCGCGTCGCGGAATCGTCCTCGACGAGAACGACGCTGTGCGGCATCGCGCGAGCGTAGTCCGAGGCGATCGCGCCAGTAGGCCGCGGGTGTCCTCAAATCCGACGATGTCCCTGGGCGAAGGCGCGCGGGATAGCGTGTCGGCGTGACGCATCGCGCCCGAAGCCTTCCGCACCTCGCGCTGCTGCTCGCGCTCAGCGCAGTCGGCTGCAACACATCCGACGATGCCCGCGTCGTTACCTATCGCGAGGCGGAGCTGTGGGTCGGGCGCTCGGATCAGCCGCCGGGAAACGACGCCAGCTGGGAGCGCGTGCCGCTTTTAGATCGCTGGGAGCTCGAGCGCCGGCGCCGCGGAACCGAGGGCTGGTATCGACTCCCGGCGCAGGCGCCGCCGCCTGGCGCTGCGTGGGCCGTTTTCGTGCCGCGTGTGCAGCCGAACGCGTCGATCCACCTGAACGGGGTCGAGCTCGGGCGCGGCGGACACATGACGCCGCCGTACTCGCGCAACTACTACCGCCCGCTGCTCTTCGCAATTCCAGCGTCCGCTTGGCGCCCGCGCGAGAACTGGCTCTACCTGCACTTCGTCAGCACGCCGAGCGCGGCGGGGTCGCTGAGCTCGATCTCGGTGGGACCGATCGAAGCGCTGATGCCGCGGCTCGAAACGATGCGCATGCGGATGACGAGCGCGCCGCAGGCGGCAGCCTTCCTCGCGCTGTTCTTCGCCGCGGCGCTGCTCGCGAGGCCGCCGCCGCGGCGGCCGGCCGACCCGTGGATCACCGCGGCGCTGCTCGCGTTCGTCGCGGTGACCTTCAGCGCGTTCTTTCCCGACGCGCGCGTTCCCAACCGCGCGGTCGAATGGTGCGTCGGCTGCGCAATGAACGGGTTCTTCCTGCTGGTCGCGATCGCGACGCGCCGGGAAATGAACCCGAGCGAACGCTCGACGCCTTGGTGGCTCGCCGGCTACGGGCTCGCCGCTCTCGCGTTCCTGCTCGTGCCTCCGCTGTACGCCTTCTCCGTTTTCAGCGCCTGGCTGGCGCTGAGCCTCGTGTTGGGAGCGGAGACCACCGTGCGGCTGGTGCTGATCGCGCGGCGCCGCCGCACGATCGCCTCCGCCGTGCTGGCCGCCTCCGCGGTGGGCTTTGCGCTGCTCTTCAACCTGTCCGACCGGCGGTTCATGCCGCAGCCGTGGATCGACGCGTTCGACCTCGTGATGTTCCCGGCCGCAGTGATCGGCCCGATCGGCGGCTACCTGGTCGTCACGTTCGTCGCCGCGCTGCGGGAGGCGCGCGCGCTCAATCGCACGCTCGACGCGCGCATTGCGGAACGCGAAGGCGAGCTGCGCGCGAGTGAGCGCGAGCGAGCGCTCGCGGAGGAACGCAACCGCCTGATGCGCGACGTGCACGACGGCACCGGGGGGAAGCTCGTGAGCGCGCTCGCGTTGTTGCGGAGCGGCCGAGCGCAGACGGCGGATCTCGAGGAGACGCTCGCTGATGCGCTCGACGACCTGAATCTCACGATTCACTCGCTCCGGCCGGGCGCGTCCGACCTGCCCGGGCTGCTCGGCCTCCTGCGCGCGCGGATCGAACGGCAGACGCGCCAGCACGGTGTCGCGCTCGACTGGGCGATCAGCGACGCGGGCGAGGATGCGGCGCTCTCGCCCGAGCGCGCGATGCACGTGATCCGCATCGTGCAGGAGGCGGTCACGAACGCGCTGCGCCACGCGCACGGCACGCGTGTGCGAATCGCGAGCGGCGGCGACGGCGGCGCGACCTGGTTCGAGATCGCCGACGACGGCCGCGGCGGTGCGACGCCGCGCGACGGCGGCCGCGGCCTCATGAATCTGCGCCAGCGCGCGGAGCTGTTAGGGGGAAGGCTCGCGCTTCACTCCGACGGCGGCGGAACGTGCGTGCGCGTCACGCTCGGCGCCTGAGCGCCGCGCGACCGCCGAGAGCCCCCGCGGCGAGCAGCAGCGCGAGCGCGGGCTCTGGCACGGACACCGGATACGCCATACCCGACGCAGACGAGAACGTCGCGGCGATCGGCGTGATTCCGTCCATCTCGAACAGCTGGAGGCCGGTCAGCGTCGCGGTGCTCATCAGGTCGATGCGCACGTGGCCGGTGCGGCCCGCCGGCGCGGAGATCGATACGACCAGCTGGCCCTGAATGATCGTCAGTGCGCTCGCATCGACCAGCATGCGCTGCGTGAACGTGCCGGGCCCGACGATGTTGAACGCTTGACCGTTGATGAAGAGCTGCGCCGTGCGCTGAATGACGTTGGAGCCCACGGTCGAGATCCCCGTCACGTCGACGGTCCAGGTCGTCTCCAGGATCGCCATCGCTCCTCCGGGCTGCGTGAGGATTCTCAGCTCGTCCTCGAAGAACGCGTCGGTATTCGCGACCACCGGCGCGCCGCTGGTGTCCACTTCCGCGAGCACGCGGAGCGCGCCGTAGTTCGGGAGCGCCTGCGCCGCGGCCAGATCCGCGCCGGGCGTTCCGAGGCTCGCCGCGATCAAGAAGCTCGAGTCGGCGTGCAGAGTCGTGCCCGAGCCCGGGCCGTTCGAGATCTGGAGATCCGCGCTCAAGAACGGGCTCGCGTGCGAGACGCTCGCGGCCACGAGAGAAACGGCGAACGCGGCGATGATTCGGCGCATCGGGGGCTCCTTCGCAGAGCCACCCTAAGAGCGGGCGACGAGCGCGTGAATCCTCAGTTCCGACGACGACGAGTGCGCGCCGCCGGCCGGCGCGTGCGCTCGTGCGCGAGCAGCTTCTTCGCCTCCGCCTCGACGCGCGTGCCCGCGAAGAAGTCCGGATTCAGGCGCGTGTAGAAGCGCACCGGGTTGGCGAACACGAAGTCGCGGAACGCGCGCTCGTCGATCAGGCCGTGCTCCACGAGCTCGAACGCCTCGCCGAGGATCTCGGTCATGTCGGGGACGTCCCAGTGTCCGAGGTCGGAGCTGAACATCGCGTTCAGCCTCGCGCCGAACGGATTGCGCGCGCCGAACGCGAGCGCGACGCCCGGATCGTCGGCCTCGCAGCCGAAGAAGAAGCTCGGCACGAACTGGTCGCGGATGTCGGAGGCGCGGCGGATCCCGCAGGCCTCCCACTCGTCGAGCACGGGCGGCTCGGGCTCGAGCCTCGCGAACGCATCCATCAGTCCCGGCACGCCGACATGGAAGCGCGCGTCTCCGTAGTCACCGAACAGCTTCGCGACGAGCGCGCCGTCGATGCGCGCGGGGTTCAGGTGCTCGATCGTCTTCGCGTTGCGCTTCTCCCAGTGCCCGATCAGGTCCGCGTAGAGCTGCCACGCCCACGAGACACCGCCTTCGAGTAGCCCGAACGCGAGCTGCGGGAAGCGACGCGTGACGCCGCCCATGAACAGCGAGCGACACTGCGCCTCCATGCTCGCCGCGAACGAGCCGATGTGGTTCGCCATGTAGTTACTGACGCTCCGCCGGCTGCCCCAACCCATGCCCGGCGTGTGCGAAGCCGGCACGACACGCAGCTCGATGCAGCGGCGCCAGAACGGGTCGTAGTCGTACGCGCTGTCGAGCCCGAGGCAGTCGAGACGCTCACCGGAGCCGGAGCCCCAGCTCGGGAGGCGGGCTTGGCCAATCGGGGTCAGACCCCGATTCGCCAAGTCTCCGATCGGCCGGTGCACGAGCCCGTTGATCATGATCGCCTTGAAGCCGAGCTCGCCCACCGCATGCTCGAGTTCCGCGATCGCCTCCTCGGGCGTGTGCATCGGGATGTGCGCCGCCGGCGTCATGCGGTCCGCGTACGGCCCGTACACCTCCGCGTTGAACGCATTCAGCGCGCGGCACGCGACGCGCCGCACCTCGTCGTCCTGGATCGCGGTGGTCGTGAGCGTGCGGCTGCCGTAGAGCACCGCGAAGTCGATCCCGAGATCGTCGAGCCGTTCCCATAACAAGCGCGGCAGATGCGACGTCGCCCGATCGAGCGTGTTCGCCGCCGGCAGCGACCACCAGGAAGGCCGCGTCGCCCAGCTCGCGCGCCGCTCCTCCCACGACAGCGCGCTCCACGGCCGCAGCACCATCTCGTCGAAGTCCATGCCGCCGGCCGCACGGAAGCGCTTCACCATGTCGCCGCCCGCGATCTTCGCGACGTAGTCCTCGAAGAACGGCAGGAAGACCGGCGCGGTCTCGATGATGTGGCCGTCGGCGTCGATCACCGGGTGCGAGAGCGAGGCGCGCAGCTTCGCGGCGGAGGTTGCGCGGGGGGCGAAGCCGCGCCGCGGGGCGGCGGGCTTCGAGCGAGCGCGACGCTTCGGCGACGACATCAGCCGCCGGAGGTAGCAAGGCAGGGACGTTCCGTGCCCGTTCCTCGACCGCTGAGAAGTCAGGCGCGGCTCGCCTCTACGCAGCCCCGCGCTTCAGCGCCGCCACGTGCACCGAGGTGTCGTCGTGCTCGTAGCGCGCGCGATACGCCGCCTCCGCGACGCGCGGCAGCACCGCCTCGAGCGCCGCCGCATCGATGCGCTGCGCAACGTCACTCGCCTTCGCACGCGCCAGCATCTGCGGCAGCCGCGTGCGAATCCGCTCGAGCGCCCACGCCAGCGCATCGCCATCCGCGATCGGATCCAGGTGCGCCATGTCGTTCATCTTGTTATTGGTCGAGATGTAGTGGTAGTGCGGATCCTCGCCGAAGCAATCGAACCGCAGCAGCTCCCGCCACTCCCCGTCCTGCCGTCCGCACACGTGGAGCGAAACCCCCGAGTCGTCGATCCCCTGCGCCTGCGCGTACGCGCCCTGCGGATCGACCTCGCGCATGTGCGCCTGCGCGATCGCATCGTCGAGCAGCCGGTACTCGACGCCGATGCGGAGCACGCCGGCCTCGAACCAGCGCGTGTGCGCCTCGACGGGCGGGATGGGGAGGACGTCGTAGTGGGTGATGGCGGGCATGGGATGGCCTTTCGACAGCTCTCAGGGACAAGAACCGCAGGTTGCGAATAGAATCGAACGATGCCGCTAAATCGCGATTCGAGCGAGCGCGCGACGTTTGGTTGGGAATCGGACCTTGCGACGTTCGAGAAGACGCCGTCGCGCGTGATTCGTGCGCACCTCCAGGGAAGCGTGAACGAAGCGACGCTCGAACAGATCAGCGCCTGGGACGATTGCATTCCGAGTCTTCAGCGCGAAGCACGAGAGCTAATCGCTCGTGAGAAGGGCGCCTCCAATTACTCAACAATCCTCGAATACGAACTCCCGCTCGATGCTCGCCGTCCAGACGTCATTTTCCTGGTCGGCACTGCGGTCGTCGTTGTCGAGTTGAAAGGCAAAGCCTCTCCCTCCCGTGCGGATCTCGACCAGGCCGCGGCGTACGTCCGAGATCTCAATGCTTATCACGCGGCGTGCCACGATCAGAATGTGGTTGGAGTCCTCGTCCCAACACATGCCTCTGGTCGACTCGGCGAGAAAGCGGGCGTTCACATCTGTGGGCCGGATGCGATCGATGGACTCCTCGCGGACCTGTCCACTTCCGCCGGTCGGACCTGCCCAACTCGCGAAGAGTTCCTTGCTGCGAATGCCTATTTGCCGCTCCCATCGTTGCTCGAAGCTGCTCGGGAATTGTTTCGAAATCGGTCGCTTCGCCGCATTCGACGGGCGACGGCTGCTACCGATGAAGCAGTCGCAGCTCTGACCGAGATTGTTCATCGAGCAGCGAGCGAACGAAGCCGAAAACTCGTTCTGCTGACCGGGCTGCCTGGTACGGGAAAGACCCTGGTCGGGCTCCGCTTGGTCCACGCCGACTATTTGGTCGATCTCGCCGTCGCGCGACCCGATGGCAGGGCATCAGCTCCAGCAGTGTTCCTGTCTGGCAATCAACCTCTGGTGCAGGTGCTGCAGTACGAATTGAGCGGAGCTGGGGGCGGTGGAAAGACGTTCATTCGGCAGGTGAAGGATTACGTCAAGCACTACTCCTCCAGGAAGAACAGTCGGCCGCCTGAGCATGTTCTTGTATTCGACGAGGCACAGCGCGCCTTCGATGCGAGTCAGGTCGCGGCGAAACACACGAAGACACCTGGATACGGAGGCGGCAAGTCCGAGCCGCAGCTTTTTGTCGACTTCGCTCAGCGAGTCGAAGGCTGGAGCGTGGTCTTGGCGCTGCTCGGAAGCGGCCAGGAGATCCACATCGGAGAGGAGGCCGGCATTTCGCAATGGCGGGACGCGCTCGAAGCGGTGGAACTCCGCGACTGGGAGGTCATCGGTTCTCCGACCACGGCCGCCGCGTTTCAAGGGTCTGTGGTTCGATTCTTACCCGACGATCGTCTTCACCTGCAGGAGGAGATCCGATACCACTGGGCGCGCGACCTCCATGCGTTCGTTGATGGATTGTTGGGGACCGAGCAGTCGGAGCGACTCGCGCAGATCTCTCAGGAACTTGGCTCCGCTCGCTACCACCTCCGCGTCACTCGCGACCTCGCGCGCGCAAAGGCGTACTTGCGCGATCGGTATCAGAACGATGAGCACGCGCGCTACGGACTCATCGCTTCGTCGCGCGACAAGGACCTGCCGGCGTTCGGTGTGGACAACACCTTCTCCGCCACAAAGCGCGTGCGATTCGGACCGTGGTATGTGGACCCAAATACGAGTGCGCGCTCGTGCTGCAGGCTCAGCGACTGCGTGACGGAGTTCGGCGCGCAGGGCCTAGAACTCGACGCTGTGCTGCTCGCGTGGGGAACTGATCTTCAGTGGGCGGGCGACGCGTGGTCGAGTGAAAAAGCGCGGAAATATCAAGAAGCGAAGCGTGTTAAGGACCTACATCAACTTCGCGTGAACGCGTATCGCGTGCTCCTGACGCGAGGCCGCGAGGCGACGGTTGTATACGTCCCGCCGCTTTGTGAGCTCGACCAGACGTACTCGCGATTGATCGGGTGTGGATTTGTCGACCTTGCGGAGGACCTGCGATGAAACCTGGCGGCGTGTGGATCCTGGTCATGTATCACGGCTCGAGCGGTGACGAAGTCCGCGCATTCGGACGGCAGCGAGATGCTCAGGCGGCCGCGATCTCGTATGCGAGGGAGCACTGGCCGGACGGACTCGGCTCACTCCCCTCGGGCTATGACGACGTCGTCGACGCGTGGGACGACTACGGCCTGTGGGGCTCATTCGACTCCCGTTGGGAGCTGGTCAACGTTCGGATGGAGTAGTACTGCGAAGCCGCGTCAGTCATCGCCAGCGAGGCATCAATGGACTCATTCCTCGACCTCACGCGAGTTGCTGCCCTTGGGTCCATCCTGCTCCTCGCCCTCCTCCTCGAACGCCTCCTCCCCCACGCACGCCTCGATCGCCCCTGGCGCACCAACCTCGGCCTCTTCCTCGTCGACTCCGCCTTCATGCGCGTCGTCTGCGGCGCCTGCGGGTTCGCGGTCGCAGCGTGGGCCGAGGCGCGCAGCTTCGGCGCGCTGCACGCCCTCGCGGCGCCGGCGTGGCTCGCGCTGCCGGCCGGCGTCGTCGCGCTCGATGCCGTCTCCTACTTCTGGCATCGCGCGAATCACCGCGTCGGCTGGCTGTGGCGGTTCCATCGCGTGCATCACGCGGACCGCGCGTTCCAGGTGACGACCGCGCTGCGCTTTCACCCGGGCGAGCTGCTGATGGCGCTGCCGCTGCGGCTCGCGGCGATCGCGCTCGTCGGGATCTCGCCGCTCGGGGTGCTGGTGTTCGAGGTGATCTTCGGCGCGATGAATCTGCTCGAGCACGGCAACTTCGATCTGCCGCGCGGGCTCGAGCGGCGGCTGGCGCGTGCGGTTGTTACGCCCGCGATGCACCGGCTGCACCACGCGCGCTCGCGCGCGGAGCTCGATTCGAACTTCGGGACGATTCTCTCGGGCTGGGATCGCGCGCTCGGGACACTGCGCGCGTCGGACAGCGCGCGGCAGTTCGAGACCGGGCTGCCGGGCGCGGCGGGCGAGCGCGAGATGTCGCTCGCGCGCGCGCTCCGGGCGCCGTTCGCGCGAGGCGCGGGCGTGCGCGCGGGCGCTTAGGGCTTGTTCGCCGCGAGCGGCTGCAGCAGCCGCGCCTCGCGCTCGAGGTGGCGCTCGAACCTGCGCAGCACCTCGTCGACGATGCGCTGCGTGGTCTCGCGGTCCTCGTAGGTGAGCGCCTCGCGCAGGCGCGCGAGCTCGACATCGAGGTGCTCGCGCTCGGAGAGCACGGCGGCGGCCTCGCGGCGCAGCGCGTCGAGGCGCTTCGCGGCGCTCTGCTCGGCGGGCGCGGCGCTCACCGGTGCGAGGGCCGCGGGCGACTGCGTTTCGGGGCAAGCGGCGCCCTGCGGCGCGTAGATCAGCTTGCCGTCGCCGCCGTACATGCAGGAGCCGCCGGGCGTTCGGCTCGGGTTCTCCTGGATGACCGTGTCGCGCACGGTTTGCGCGAGCGCCGGCGAGGCGAGCGCGGCAGCGGCGAGGGCCGCCAGCACGAATTCTCGTGAGCCAGTCAGAGAAAGACGGGATCGATCACGCATGGCATCTCCCCCCGTTCCCTCCAGTTCGGCGCTGAAGGGCGGTCGCTGCGTGATCCTCGTCGCCAGCGCGGGCCGGCCGCCGACACCGAAGTGCGACGGCGGTCACGAAATGCGCAGAACGCGAGCAGCGTTCTAGCGTCGGCGGCATGGCGAACCTTCCCGCTCCGACGCGCGACGTGAAGCGCGCGCTGCGCGACCTCGGCGAGTACGGGCTGTGCTTCATCGCGGACGCGATGTCGCGCGCGGAGACGATTCGCGTGCGCGAGCGCGTCTTCGCCGCGGCGCGCGAGGACGTCGTGGCGGGACGTGGGTACGACTACGACGCCGGCAACCAGCGCGTGTGGGCGCTCTTGAATCGCGGCGACGAGTTCGCCCTGCTCGTGCAGCGCGATTTCGCGATCGAGGTGCTGACGGCCACGCTCGGGCGGCCGGTGCTGCTCTCGAACTTCTCAGGGAACATCGCCGGGCCCGGCGGGCGCGTCGGCGGGCTGCACTCGGATCAGTTCTACGTGCCGCAGCCGTGGCCCGACGGACCGCTCGCGATCAACGTCGCGTGGCTGCCGACGGACTTCACCGCGGAAAACGGCGCGACGCTCGTCGTGCCGGGTAGCCATCGGCGCGCGCCGCTCGCGTTCGAGAAGCTCCCGCGCGAGCGGCACCCGGAAGCGGTGCCGCTCGAGGCGCCGGCCGGGACTGCGGCGATCCTCGACGGGCGGCTCTGGCACCAGACGGGCGAGAACCGCACGCCGAGCGAGCTTCGCATCGGGCTGTTCGCTTATTACGTGAAGCCGTGGCTGCGCACGCAGGAGGTGTGGCCGGTCTCGCTCGACCCGGAGGTGCGCCGGCGCGCGACACCGCTGCTGCGCGAGCTCGTCGGCGAACTGCAGTACGCGACGCTCGGCGGCGTGAACGGGCAGCCGCTCGACGCGCCGCGGTTCTAGCGCCGCGCCCGGCTGGCGAGGCCCGGCGCTACCGGCGCGCCGCCTCCAGCACCGACAGCGGGCTCTGCGTCTCATGCACCGCGACGAGCGCGAGCCCCGCGCCCTCGAACAGCGCAGCGAACTCGCTGCGCGTGCGCTCCTGGCCGCCGGGTCCGACCAGCATGTTGATGTCGAGCCACTTGCTCCAGTCCGGCCCGTTGCCCGGCGCGATCACGCGGTCGACCACCAGCACGCGCCCGCCCGGCGCCATCGCGTCGCGACAGTGGCCGAGGATGCGCGCGCACTTCGCGTCGTCCCAGTCGTGGATGATGTACTTCATCAGGTAGGCGTCGGCGCCGGCGGGCACGCCGTCGAAGAAGCTCCCGCCGACGACCTCGCAGCGCTCGCGCACGCCCAACGCGGTGACGAACCCGCTCGCTGGCGCGCTCGCGACCACCTGCGGTTGGTCGTAGAGCACGCCGCGCAGCTTCTTGTACCGGCGCAGGATCGTCGCGAGCAGGTGCCCGTGCGCGCCGCCGACGTCGACGAGCCGCGCGTGCCTCCGAAACGGATACGCGCGCGCGACCGCCTCGTTCTCGGTCGCGGAGATCGACGCCATCGACGCCGAGAACTGGCGGTCGTCGTCCGGGTGAGCTCTCAGGTACTCGAAGATCGGCTGACCGAACTCGAGCTCGAACGCCGTGCCTCCCTGCACGAGCGCGTCCGTCAGCCGTTCCCACGACCGGTAGTTGTATTTCTCGACGATCATCAGCGCGAAGTCGCGCAGGCTGCCGGGCCTCCCGCTGCGCAGCGTCTGGCCGAGCGGCGTGAGCTCGAAACGCCCGCGCGCGTCCTCGCTGAACACGCCGACGCTCGCGAGCGCGCGCAGCACGCGCCGCAGGTAGGCGGGGTTCGCGCCGAGGCGCGTCGCGATCGCGTCGGGCGCGAGCGCGCCCTTCGCAAGCGCGTCGGGCACGCCGAGCTTCACGACCGCGAACAGCATCTGCGCGATCCAGTGCCCGGTCAGCAGCGCGAGCATCGTCTGCTGCGGCGGCGCCTTCCGTTTCGCCCCGCGCGCTCTCCGCGTCGCCATGCGTGCAATCTCCACTTTCGACGTCGGGCCGAGCCGCGCGGCGCGCTCGGCGCGAACCCTTCCGATGCAGCGAGCCCTAACTACTGCGCTGCACCCGCCGGCGGCGCGAGCGCGAGCGGGTTGTAGTAGTACCGCTCGTGCTGGATCTTGCCGTCGCGGATCTCGTGCACCGCGATCTCGCGCAGCGAAACCTGCCGCCCGTCGCGCATCGTGACCGCGCCGTCCCACTCGATGCAGATCGTGTTCTTGCCGGTCCACACGTTGCGAGCCGTCCACACGCTCTGACTCTGCATCTGCGCCCAGCGCGCGTTCTTCTCTTCGAGGCCGGCGTGGCCGCGCGCGGGCTCGCCCATCGGCTCCGCCGACGTGCAGTCGACCGTGTAGAGCGTGGCGAACGGAAAGTCCGGTTGTTGGGTGGCGCGCACGATCTTGCGCGCGAGCGCGTCGAGGCTCGTCGATTTCGGCTTCGCCTTGGCCTTCGCTTTCGCGGCTCGCCGCGCTGGCTTCCGCGCTCTCGCGTTGCTCGCCTTCTTCGTTGGCTTCTTCATCGCCATCGGATTCCCTCCTCGCGTGGCGCGGCGCCACTCTACCCCGGCGCGCGTGGCGGCGGCGGCACAGAGACCGCTTCGCGTAGCATCCGCGCCTTCCCGACACGCGAAGGAGCCCCGATGTCCGAGTTCTGCCTGACCCAGCGCGAGGGCAACCTGCTGATCATCACGATCAACCGCCCGGACGTGATGAACTCGCTGCATCCGCCGGGGAACCGCGCGCTGTCGGCGGCGTTCGACGAGTTCCACAACGATCCGGCGCTCTGGGTCGCGATCGTCACCGGCGCCGGCGAGCGCGCGTTCAGCGCCGGCAACGACCTCAAATACCAAGCGAGCGGCGGCGACATGAGCGGCCAGCCGAAGTCCGGCTTCGGCGGCCTCACCTCGCGCTTCGACCTCGTGAAGCCGGTGATCGCCGCGGTGAACGGCGTCGCGATGGGCGGCGGCTTCGAGATCGCGCTCGCGTGCGATCTGATCGTCGCCGCGGAGAACGCGGTGTTCGCGCTGCCGGAGCCGCGCGTCGGCCTTGCGGCGCTCGCGGGCGGCGTGCACCGGCTGCCGCGCCAGATCGGGCTGAAGAACGCGATGGGGATGATGCTCACGGGCCGGCGCGTCTCGGCGGCCGAGGGCCAACAGCTCGGCTTCGTGAACGAGGTCGTGCCGGTCGGGCAAGCGGTCGCAGGCGCCAAGCGCTGGGCCGCGCAGATCCTCGAATGCGCGCCGCTCTCGGTGCGAGCGAGCAAGGAGGCGGCGATGCGCGGCCTCGGCCTCCAGCTCGAGGAGGCGATGGCCGTTCGCTACGACGGCATCGCCGCAATGGTGAAGAGCCAGGACTTCATCGAGGGACCGCTCGCCTTCTCGCAGAAGCGGCCGCCAAAGTGGCAGGGAGAGTGAGCGCAGCTCAGGCGATCGCTCGCGACGCGCGCCAATAACAGAACGCGCCCAACAAGTACGAGAACACGCCGCCGGCGAGCGCGAAGCGGATCGACTGCGAGCCGTACTCGAGCGAGAGGCGATCGGACAGCTCGCCGATCAGCCACGGGCCGAGGCCGAGCCCGACGCCGTTCAAGAAGAACAACATGATCGCGGTGGTGAGCGCGCGCATGTGCGCGGGCACGAGGTTCTGCGAGCCGGCGTAAGTGGGCGGCGGCCACATGCCGCCGACGACGCCGAGCGGCGCGACCACCAGCAGCGCGATCCACGGATTCGGGCAGAACAAGAACGCGAGCGTGAAGGGCAGCGCGAGCAGCGCGGAGAGCGCCGCGAGTCGCATCGGGCCGCGCGGATCGCGCTTCGCGAGCCGATCGGCGAGCCAGCCACCGAGCATGCTCGACGCGATCCCGGTGAACAGGTTCACGAAGCCGACCGCGAAGCCGGCGCCCTTCAGCGAGAACTCGTGCACGCGCATCAGGAACGTCGGCTTCCAGACGCCGAAGCCGTAGCCGGCGAACGCCGAGAAGCTGATGCCGCCGACCATCCACCAGAACGCGGGCTTCCCGATCAACACGCCGAACACGTCGCGGATGCTGGTCTTGGGCGGCGCGGCCGCGCGCGGCGGCTCGCGCACCGTCAGGATGAACAGCAGCGCGAGCGCGAGGCCGGGCGCGCCGAGCCAGAGGAACGCCGTACGCCAGCCGAGCTCGTGGCCGATCCATCCGCCTAACACGTTGCCGAGCAGCGTGCCGATCGAGACGCCGGTCGCGAAGATGCCGAGCGCGGTCGCGCGCCGCTCCGGCGTGAAGTAGTCGGAGATCAGCGCGAAGGAGGGCGGCGTGCCGCCGGACTCGCCGAGCGCGACGCCGACGCGCGCGAGTCGCAGCTGCGCGAACGACGTCGCGAAGCCGGTCAGCGCGGTCATCGCGCTCCAGATCGTGAGCCCGACCGCGATCACGCCGCGCCGCCCGAACACGTCGGCGATGCGCGCGACCGGAATGCCCGCGACGGTGTAGATCGCCGCGAACAGGAAGCCGGTGAGCCAGCCGAGCTGCCCGTCGCTCACGCCGAACTCGGCCTGGATCGGCACCATCAGCACCGAGAGCAGCTGGCGATCGAGATCGTTGAACGCGTAGACGACCGTGAGCAGCGCGAGCACGTAGTTCGCGTACGCGCGGGACGGAGTTGTCAGGGTCTGCGGCTGCGCAGCAGCGGTGGCCTTCGGCTGGTCGTTCACGGCGCGCGCACGCTATCGCAGCGAGCTCACGCGCGGCGCACGATCTCCGCGAGCTCGCGTAGATCCGCGACGACGTGATCGGGCCGCGCGCCGGTGTGATTCGCGAGCGCCTCGTCCACCTTCGCCACGCGGCGCGTGATCCACGCCGTGCGCATGCCCAGCGCCGCGGCGCCCGCGATGTCGGCGGCCAGGTTGTCGCCGACGTGCAGCGTCTCATCCGGCGCGCTGCCGAGCGCACCGAGCGTCGCGCGGAAGATCTCGGGGCGCGGCTTGCGGAAGCCGACCGCGTCGCTGATCAGCACCGCGTCGAAGCTCCAGCGCAGGCCCGCTGCCTCGAGCACCGCAAACGCGGTCTGCGAGTGCGAGAAGTTCGAGCAGACTGCGAGCTGCGCGTGGCGGCGCAGCGCGCCGAGCAGCTCGGCGTGGTGCGCCAAACGACGCACCTGGGCGACCAGCAGGCCCATGTGCAGCGCAGTGAGGCGCTCCGCGAGCGCGCCGTCGTCGCGAACGCCGAGGCGGGCGAGCACGAGGTCCATGCGCTCGCGCGTCGGCAGCTCGCGGCCGGCCTCGTAACGCGGCGCGCGCACCTCCTGGTCGACCGCGCGCTGCGCGCGCGCGAGCTCGTCCAGCGAGATCGGCGCATGGCGCGCGATCTCCGCGTGCAGCGCGCCAGCCGTCGACGGAAACGAGCGCCCGTTCAGCGTGACGAGTGGCAGCCCGTCCATGTCCAGATCGACCAGCGTGTCGAACAGATCGAAGACGATGGCGCGCAGCGGCACCCGCGCACGGTAGCCGGTGCACCCATGCCCACGACGCAAGTCACCACGCCGGGGACGTTCATACTTGTCGGTGACTTAGGGGACAGCCCTCGGACACGTGTGTGCGACAAGACTGGCACTCAAGTCACCGGCAAGTATGAACGTCCCCGTTTGGTGACTTGGGGGCGGTGCGCTCGCGGGCGAGGTGGCGGCGGTAGGTGGTGCGCGGGAGGCCGAGGGCGCGGGCGGCGGCGGAGATGTTGCCGCGCGCCGAGGCGAGCGCCGTGCCGGCGGTGGGAGTCTCGGTGGCGTCGAGCTCGGCGAGCAGCGCGAGCGCGTCGTTCGCGCCGAGTCGGGGCGGCGCGCCGAGCGCGAGCAGGCGCTCGAGCGCGTGCTCGAGCTCGCGCACGTTGCCCGGCCACGCGTGGCGCGCGAGCTGCGCGACGAAGCCCACGTCGAACGCGGGCGCCGCGCAGGCGAGCGCGCGCGCGGCGCGCGCGAGCCCCGCGCTGACGAGCGCGGGCAGATCGCCCGCGCGCTCGCGCAGCGGCGGCAGCGTGAGCGTCACGACCGCGAGGCGATGGAACAGATCTGCGCGGAACGTGCCGCGCGCCACCGCGTCGCCGAGCACCACGTTCGTCGCCGCCACGACGCGCGCTTCGAGCGCGAGCGATTCGCCGCCGCCGAGCCGCGCGAAGCGCCGCGCGCCGAGCGCCCGTAACAAGCGCGGCTGCAGCGCGAGCGGCAGCTCGCCCACTTCATCGAGCAGCAGCGTGCCGCGGCCCGCGCGCTCGAGCGCGCCCGCGCGGCGCGCGTCGGCGCCGGTGAACGCGCCGCGTTCGGCGCCGAACAGCTCGCTCTCCGCGAGCCCGGGCGCGAGCGCGCCGCAGTCGAGCACCGCCAGCGCGTGCGGCCGGCGCGAGAGGCGATGCAGCGCGGCGGCCGCGAGCGTCTTGCCGGTGCCGGTCTCGCCAAGCAGCAGCACCGGCGTCGGCAACGGCGCGAGGCGCGCGATGCGCGCGCGCAGCTCGCGCATCGCGTTCGACTCGCCCAGCAGCTCGCTCAACGCCGCGCTCCCACCCGCGGCGCACCCTAAGCGATCCTGCGCTCGGGTTCAGTGCCGCGTTGCGCGCGCCAGCGTCCGCTCGCCGCGGATCGGCGCGCTCCGTCAGGTTTTGCCGCGCAGCTGGCGGTTCAGGAACAGCAGCAGCACCGCGCCGCCGGTCGCGATCGCGAGGCTCGGGATGTTGAAGCCGGAGACGACGCCGAGCCCGAGCCGCGTGCTGATCCAGCCGCCGACCACCGCGCCGACGATCCCGAGCAGCGTGGTCATCACGAGCCCGCCGGGATCCTTGCCGGGCATGATCACCTTCGCGAGCACGCCCACGACGAGACCGAGCACGATCCAAGTCAACCAGCCCATCGTCCCTCCTCGGCGCGACTCCGCGCCGCATCGCTTCGCGCACCCTATCACCGCGCGCGAACGCGCGTTACGCGAGCGCGCGTGCTCGCGTTCGTGCGGGAGCGAAGAAGAGCGAGGAGGAGTTAGGCGGCGAGCCCCGCGTTCGCGCGCAGCCGCTCGATGCGCTCCTCGAGCGGCGGGTGCGTCATGAACAGCCGCGAGACGCCCTTGCCCGTCGTGATGCCGAACGCCGCGAGCGATTCCGGCAGTGCGACGCTCTCGCGCGTCCGCAGGCGTTCGAGCGCGGCGATCATCCGCCCCGGCGTCGCGAGCCGCGCTCCGCCGGCGTCCGCGCGGAACTCCCGGTGGCGCGAGAACCACATCACGATCAGCGAGGCCAGCACCCCGAACGCGACCTGCGCGAGCATGCGCGCGACGAACGCGCCGATGCCGGGGCCGCGATCGTTCTCGCCGCGGCGCAGGAACGAGTCGACTAGGATGCCGACCAGGTACGACAGGAAGATCACGAACGTGTTGAGCACGCCCTGTAGCAGCGAGAGCGTCACCATGTCGCCGTTCGCGACGTGGCTGATCTCATGCGCGAGCACGCCGTCGACCTCGTCGGCGGTCATTCCGCGCAACAGGCCGCTCGAGACCGCGACGAGCGCTTTGTCGCGGCTCGCGCCGGTCGCGAACGCGTTCGGCGTTGGGTGCTCGTAGATCGCGACCTCGGGCATCCCGATGCCCGCTGCCTGCGCGTGGCGCGCGACGGCCTGCATCAGCCACTGCTCGGTCTGCGTGCGCGGCTCGGTGATCACGACCGCGCCGACCGAGCGCTTCGCGATCCACTTCGACATCGCGAGCGAGATGAACGAGCCACCCATGCCGAAGATCGCCGACATCACGAGCAGGCCGCTGAGCCCGACGCCGTAGCCCTTCGACGCGAGCCACTCGGGCACGCCGAGCAGCTCCATCACGAAGCCCGCCACCAGCAGCACAGCGAGATTCGTCAACACGAACAACGTGATGCGCTTCATCTTCCCCTCCTCGAATCGGTGGAGCTTGGGGAGCGAACGCGCGCCGTCAAGGCGTCTGCCTCAGGCGGTAGCGGGGGCCGCGAGCCAGCGCCGATACGCGGCGGGAGGAAGGAACGCGAGCCGCAGCGCGATCGCGCATGTGAGCCCCGCGCAGGCAGTCACGAGCCGCACCGTCGCGTTCCCGGTGGCGTCGCCGCCGGCGAACTGAATCACGAAGCCGGGGCCGACGCTGATCAGCGAGCAAAACCCGACCACGCCCCAGAGCAGGAAGCGGTTGACGACGAGCGGGTCGGCGAGGCCGAGCGCGAGCCGGCGCCGCGCGCGCTCCCAACACACGAAGCCCTCGATCGCCGTCCACGCGTAGACGCCGATCGCCGGCACCGGCAGCCAGCGGACCGGATTCTCCGCCGAGCGCAGCGTCGCGAGGTCGGCCGCGCGCAGGTCGAACGCGATGCCGGCGACGAGCACGTACGCGAGCGCCGCGGCGCCTGCCCCCGCGAGCGCCTTCGCCCACTCGGCGCCCGGCCGGAACACGCGCTGCGTGAACGCGAACACGCCCATCCACCCGCTCGCCATCGCGATCGCGGCCGCGATCGAGAGCGCGCGCGATGCCGCGAGCGAGAAGTCGCCGAGATTCGCGGCGAGGATCAGCGGGTACGCGACTGGTGCGAGCAGCAGCAGCGAGGCGCCCACGATGAAGTCCGTGAGCTGCCGCGTGCGCCGCGCGAGCGCGAGCAGCCGCAGCCCGACGCTCGCGCCCGCGAGCACGAACGCGACAGTCGACACGAGCAGCAATAGCTCGAGCATCGTCTTCCCCTAGGCGCGCGCGGGCGCGCCGCCGTTCACCCAGCGGCGGTAAGCGGCGGGCGGCAGGAACGCGAGCTGCGTAGCGATCGCAAACGCGAAGCCGCCGAGCGCGGTCGCGAGGCGCGCGCCGGTGTGGTGCAGGTAGTCGCCGCCGCGCAGCCCGATCACGAACGACGGCGCAATGCAGATCAGCGCGAACACGCCGATCCACGCCCACAGCAGGAAGCGGTTCACGACGAGCGGATCCGCGAGGCCGAGCGCGAGGCGCCGGCGCGCCTGCAGAAAGCAGCGCAAGCCTTCGAGCGCGGTCCAGCCGTACGCGAGGATCGCGGCGGTCTGCAGCCAGTACACGGGATTCGCGGTCGAACGAAGCGCGGCTTCATCGCTCGCGCGCAGAGTGAATCCCGCGCCGGCGACGAAGCCGTAGACGAGCAGCGCGATGCCCCCCGCCGCGAGCGCTCGCGCCCAAGCGATACGCGGCCGGAACACGCGCACGGTGAATACGTAGACGCCCGTCCATCCGATCGTGGCCGCGAGCGAGCCGGCGATGCCTACCCAGCGCGCTCGCTCGAGCGGCAGGCCGCCGACGCCGGCCCACAGGATCAGCGGGTACGCGATCGCCGAGAGGTCGAACAGCATGAAACCGATGATGAAGTCGGTGAGCTGGCGCGTTCGCCGAGCGAGCGCGAGCAGGCGCACGCCGACCACCGCGCCGGCCGCGATGAACGCGAGCGTCGAGAGCAGCAGCAGCGCATCCAGCATCGTCGAGGCGCTCTATCCGCCGAGTCGGCGGAACACGGCGTCCGGGGTCTCAGGGCTCGCGCTGCCCTGCAGCCGGCGCACCTTCTGCGCGACCTGCGCACACAGGCTGACCGCGTCGAGAATGCCGCGGTTCGTGAGCTCGGCCGTCAGCAACTTCTCGACGACGACCGCCAGCTGCTCGGGCGTCGCCGAGCGCGAATCGAGCCCCGCCTGCTTCAGCGCGATGCGCACCGTGCCGCGCGCCGCGAGGCGGTCGAGCGAGGTGCGCGCCTCGAGCTCAGCGCAGACGAAGTCGAACGCCTCGGTGTCGGCCATGCGCTGGTCACCCCTCCGCGCGCGTCTCGGTAGAAGCAGCACGGCACTTGAGTCGAACTTCCCAGTCGCGGAGCCGAGTAACCTGCGCGGCTGATGCGGAACGCCGCTCTGGTCGCACTCGTCACCGCCGCGCTCGCGAGCGCGTGCACGGGCCCCGCCTCGTCACCCGAGCGGGCAGCGGTCGAAGAGAGCGGGCCTCCGCCGCTTCCGCGCGGCCGCGCGCGGGTCGACAGCGTGCGCGCGCTCGGCCCTTACATCGAAGCGCACCTCGCCGGGAACGCGGGCCGGCAGGGCTTCCTATTCGTCGCGAGCGACGCGTGCCGCAGCGCGCTGGTCGACGGCGCGATCGTGCGGATCGCGCCGGTGCCGCCGCTCGCGCGCGTGACCACCGATGCCGGCGTGCGCTGCGACGCGCGTGGGCTCGCGAGCCTCGCGGCCTGGCGCGACTCGTTGCCGGAGCGGCGCTCTTCGTTTCTGGTTCCCACCGAGCCGGCCGAGCTGCACCTCGTCTCGGAGGCGCCCGGCGCGCTGATCGCCGCCGGCAAGCTGCCGCTCGCGCTCGAGCTGCGCTGGCCGAAGCCGCTCGACGTCGCGGCCGTGCTGCCCGACACGCCGGCGTGTCGCGCGCACCTTGCGCGCGAGCGCACGGAGATGGAGTTCCGCGCGCGCGGCGAGGACGTGCTCGTGCTGCGCGGGCGCCTCGAGCCGTGCCCGGTGCTCGCGATCGCCGAGCCCATCTTCTTATGAGACCCTGAAACCTCGTACCCCAGGGGAATCCCCATGCGCCTTCGCCAGATCGCCCTCGCCGCCCGCGATCTCGACACCACGCTCGACACGCTCTGCGACGTGCTCGATATCGAGGTCGCCTTCAACGACCCGGGCGTCGGCGTGTTCGGCCTCGTGAACGGCGTGATGCCGATCGGCGAGACCTTCCTCGAAGTCGTCTCGCCGGTCCGTAACAACGCGACCGCCGCGCGCTGGATCGAGCGCCGCGGTGGCGACAGCGGCTACATGGTGATCTTTCAGGTCGACGACTTCGCGCCGCACCGCGAGCGGCTCGCGCAGCTCGGCGTGCGCGTCGTCTGGGAAGGCAAGCAGCACGGCGCCGCGACGCTGCACCTCCACCCGCGCGACGTCGGCGGAGCGATCGTCTCGTTCGACACGATGGACGCGCCCGGTGCGTGGGAATGGGCAGGGCCGAAGTGGCGCGAGCACGTTCGCACAGCGGTCACGCGCGCGATCGTCGGCGCCGAGATCGAGGGCCCCGAGCCCGAGCGGCTCGCGGCGCGCTGGAGCGAAGTGCTCGGCAGCGCCGCAAAGCCGGATGCAGAGGGCCGGCCCGCGATCGTCGTCGGCGGCGGCGAGCTGCGCTTCGTGCGCGGCGCGAGCGACGGCGTGATCGGCGTGCTCGTCGACGTCGCGGATCGCGCACGCTTCCGCGCTGCCGCCGAAAAGCGCGGCGTGCTCGAGCCCGACGGCGCTGCCCGCATCGCCGGCACGCGCTTCATCCCCGCGTAAGCGCGGGGTCAGACCCTGCAAACTTGCAAAGTGCATTCGGGCGACCGGGACTTCAGCGGGTAGCCTGCGATGTTTCGTCCGGAGGCAGCCCGATCGACGCCGCAGCCGCCAGCACCGAGAGCCCGCTCGCTTCGTCGGACGTCCGCACCGTCACTCGCGGTGGGCGCGAGTTCGTGCTGGTGGGCACCGCGCACGTCTCGCGCGAGAGCACAGAGCTCGTGCGGCGCGTGATCGAGCACGTGAACCCCGACGGCGTCTGCATCGAGCTCGATACGGGCCGCTACGAGGCGCTCGCGAAGCCGCAGCGCTTCGAGCAGCTCGACCTGCGCCAGGTGCTGTCGAATCGCCAGCTGCCGACGCTGTTCGCGAACTTGCTGCTGGCCTCGTTCCAGCACGCGCTCGGTGTGAAGCTGGGCGTGCGTCCAGGCGCGGAGCTGCTCGAAGGCGCGCGCGCCGCCGAGGCGATCGGCAAGCCGTTCCATCTGTGCGACCGCGAAGTGCGCATCACGCTGCGCCGCGCGTGGGCCGCGCTCTCGTTCTGGAAGAAGGCGATGCTCGCCGGCGCGCTCGCCGAGAGCCTGTTCGCGCGCCCCGAGATGAGCGAGGACGACCTGCGCGATCTGCGCGAGCGCGATGTGATGACGCAGCTGCTCGAAGAGCTTGCCAAGGCGTTTCCGGGTCTGAAGCGCGTGCTGATCGACGAGCGCGACGCGTACCTCGCCGAGCGGATCCGGCAGGCGCCGGGCGCGAGGCTGGTCGCGATCGTCGGCGCGGGCCACATCGCCGGGCTCGCGGCGCACCTGGAGAGCGGTGAAACGGTCGCGCTCGCGCCGCTCGAGGAGCTGCCGCCGCCCTCGCGCTGGACGGGCGTGCTCGCCTGGGGAATCCCCGCATTGATCCTGCTCGGCGTCGCGTGGCTCGGCTATCAGCGCGGCATCGACGAGGTCGAGGCGAGCGCGCTCCAGTGGGTGCTCGCGACCGGCACGCCGACTGCGCTCGCCGCCGCCGCATCGTTCGCGCACCCCGCGACCGTGCTGGCCGCGTTCCTCGCCGCGCCGATCACGACGCTCTCGCCGCTGATCGGCGCCGGCCACGTCACCGCAGTCGTGCAGGCCTACGTCCGCCCGCCGTTCGTGCGCGAGCTCTCGAGCGTGCTCGACGATCTCTCCTCGTGGCGCGGGCTGTTCCGCAATCGCCTGCTGCGGATCCTGCTCGTGTTCGTGGCGACCTCGTTCGGCGGGATGCTCGGGATGTGGCTCGGCGTGTCGCAGCTCGTCGCCCGGCTGGTGCAATGAGCCGCGCCGACTCAACCTCGCGGGGTCAGACCCTGCAAACTTGCAAACTCGAGATCGCGAGAACGGCTCGCGCGAGCCGGGCGTAGTCGCCGCCGACGCCCGCGAAGGAGATGCGATGGCGATTCAACGAGCAGGTCTCAAGCGCTCGCGCGATCAGCGCGTGATCGCCGGCGTGTGCGGCGGTATCGCCGAGTGGCTCGGCTGGAGCGCGGGCGCGACCCGGCTGCTGTACGTGCTGATCACGCTGTTCACCGGCGTGCCCGCGATCCTCTACCTCGTGCTGTGGATCGTGATGCCCGAGCGCGGCGCCGAAGACTTCTGAGCGCCGCGCCGCCACGCTCGGCCATGATTCTTTGCGCAGCTTTTCGCGCTGCGCATTGCCAACCCGCGTGAGGCTCTGGTACAAGGCGCGAGTCGGATCGAGGAGCGCGCGATGAAAGCCTGCCTGATGTGCGGCGCGCCCTTCTCCGGCCGAAGCGAGTCATCGACTCGGTTCCAAGCAGCGAGGCTCCGGAGACCGGCGCGCAACTAGCGGCCTCTCCTCTCTCCTCGCTCCTCTCTCTCGCTTGGATCGCGTCATGACCGAACTCTCTCCCGCTACTTCTGTCCCTTCCGTCGCCGCAGGCGCGCCCGCGCGCGGCAGCCTGCGCGAGCTGATGCAGCTCGGCACGCCGATCGTGCTGACGCAGCTCTCGACCACGCTGATGGGCATCGTCGACTCCGCATTCGTTGGCCGGCTCGGCGCGGCGGAGCTCGGCGCCGTCGCGTTCGCGAACATCTGGAGCTGGACGATCTTCTCGCTGTTCCTCGGCTCCGCGAGCGCCGTGCAGACGTTCGTCGCGCAGGCACAAGGCGCGGGCGACGAGCCGCGCTGCGGCCGCTGGGCGTGGCAGGGCCTCTGGGCGATGGCGCCACCGACTGCGCTCGCCGCCGTCGCGGCGTACTTCGCGGCGCCCGCGCTACTGCCCGGCTTCCTGCACTTCGTCGGCAGCGCGCCGGAGCTCACCGCGCCCGCGATCGAGTACATCCAGCCGCGCGCGTTCGGCTTCTTGGCGCTCGGGATGATCTACGTCTGGAACGGCTTCTATCGCGGCGTCGGGATGACGACCGTGCCGCTGCTCGCGGGCCTGATCGCGAACCTCGCGAACGTCGTCGGCGACTACGCGCTGATCTTCGGCGAGCTGGGCGCGCCGCGGCTCGGCATCGCCGGAGCGGCGATCGCGACCAGCGCGAGCGAGTTCCTCGACGCGGCGATGCTGTTCGGCGTCGCCGCGTGGCCGCGCATCCGCGCGCGCTTCGCGACGCAGCCGCACCCGCCGGATGCCGCGGCATTCGTGCGCCTGCTGCGCGTCGGCCTTCCGATCGGCGCGCAGTGGGTGTTCGACGCGCTCTCGTTCGCGGTGTTCACGCTGATCCTCGCCGCGATGAACGCGCAATCGGTCGCGGCGAGCCACGCGTTCATCATGCTCGTGAACGTCTCGTTCATGATCGCGCTCGGCGTCTCGGGCGCGACGCAGACGCTGGTTGGCCGCGCGGTCGGCGCCGGCGAGCCGCAGCTCGCAGTGACGGCGCTGATGAATGGGCTGATCGCGGCGCTATCGGTCTCGACCGCGCTCGCGGTGGCGCTGACGACCGTGCCCGAGCTCTTGATCCGCATCTTCACGAACGATCCCGACGTGCTCGCGCTCGGCGTCGGCGTGCTGCAGCTCGGCGCGGTCTTCCAGCTGCTCGATGCAGCGCACATCGTCGCGATGGGCGCGCTGCGCGGCGCGGGCGACACGTTCTGGCCGGCCGCGTGGCAGACCGTGCTCGCGTGGGGCGTGTTCGTGCCGTCCGCGTGGTTGCTCGGCGTGCACTGGGGTTACGGCCTCACCGGCGCTTATGCGGGCGGAACCGTCTACGTCGCGCTGCTCGCGGGCGGCCTCTTGCTCCGCTTCGCATCCGGGAGGTGGCAGCAGCTGAACATCTGAGCGCCGGTTTGGCCAAACGGGGTCAGACCCCGTTTGGCCAACTGGCCGTTCGATGTGACCGCGGCTGTCACAACCAACCCCCATCCTCGATCGAGCTCGGCCGCTCGTTCCGCGTGTTGCGGGCGTATGATCGGCGCGGGGTAGAGGTGGCTCATGGGTTTCGTCGAGGTCGCCCTCGTCGGGGTCGGGCTCTTGCTCGCGGTGTGCGCCGCGCAGCTCTGGCAGCTGTTACGGCGGGCCGAGCGCGACCCAGCAGCCGCGCTCGCGCCGCGGCTCGACGCGCTCGCGCTCGCGCAGGAGCGCACCGATCGCGCGCTCGCAGCCGAGCTCGCGCGCAGCCGCGACGAGCTCGCGATCCACACGCGACACCTGCGCGAAGAGCTCGGCCTCACGCTGCGCGACGTCGGCACGGGCCTCGACCAGAACCTCGCGCGCTCGCGCGACTCGATCGACGCGCGCCTGCGCGGCATGCAGGACGACAACCAGAAGAAGCTCGACGAGATGCGCGCGACCGTCGACGAGAAGCTGCAGGCGACGATCGAGCAGCGCCTCGGCGCCGCGTTCAAGCAGGTGAGCGATCGGCTCGAAGCGGTGCACAAGGGCCTCGGCGAGATGCAGTCGCTCGCGGTGGGCGTCGGCGATCTGAAGCGCGTGCTGACGAACGTGAAGACGCGCGGCGGCTACGGCGAGACGCAGCTCGACGCGCTGCTCTCGGACACGCTCGCGCCCGCGCAGTACGCGAAGAACGTGCAGGCGCGTCCCGGCTCCGCGGAGCGTGTCGACTTCGCGGTGCGCATGCCGAACGGCCCAGCGGGCGCGAACGGCGCGCCGCTCTGGCTTCCGATCGACGCGAAGTTCCCACAGGAGGATTACGCGCGGCTGCAGGACGCGGTCGAGCGCGGCGACCTCGCCGGGATCGAGGCCGCGGGCCGCGCGCTCGAGACGCGCGTGCGCGGCGAAGCGAAGACGATCCGCGACAAGTACATCGCGCCGCCGCACACGACCGACTTCGCGCTGCTGTTCCTGCCCGCCGAGGGCCTCTATGCCGAGGTGCTGCGGCGCCCTGGGCTTTTCGAGGCGCTCCAGCGCGAGCACAAGGTGATCCTGGTCGGGCCGACCACGCTCGCCGCGCTGCTGAACAGCCTCCAGATGGGCTTCCGCACGCTCGCGATCGAGCAGCGCAGCCACGAGGTGTGGCAGCTGCTCGGCGCGGTGAAGCAGCAGTTCAGCCAGTTCGGGCAGCTGCTCGACAAGGTCGACAAGAAGCTGCAGGAGGCGTCGAGCACGATCGGCGATGCCGCGCGCAAGACACGCTTCATCCAGGGCCGGCTCGGCAGGGTCGAGGCGCTGCCCGATCACGAGGCCGTCGCGCTGCTGCCCGAGCTTTCGGAGCGCGGCGAACCGGAGTAGCCGAGCGAAGTCGAAACGAGCCGGAGTACGCTGCGCTCCTGATCACGAGAGGAGCGCGCGATGAAGGGCCCCACGCAGGCGGTCACGCTCGACGAGCTGAAGACGATGGTCGGCAAGGAGCTCGGCGTCTCGGAGTGGACGCTGGTCGACCAGAAGCGGATCGACGCGTTCGCCGACCTGACCGACGACCACCAGTTCATCCACGTCGACCCGGCCGCCGCGAAGGCGACTCCGCTCGGCTCGACCATCGCGCACGGCTTCCTGACGCTCTCGCTCGTCGCCGCGTTCAGTTATCAGGTCGTGCCGGGCGTGAAGGGCGCCAAGATGGGGATGAACTACGGCATCAACAAGCTGCGTTTCGTCTCGCCGGTGAAGAGCGGCTCGCGGGTGCGCGGCCGCTTCAGGCTGAAGGCGCTCGACGACCAGGGCGGCGGACGGTGGCTCTCGACGACCGAGGTGACGGTCGAGGTCGAGGGGCAGCAGAAGCCGTCGGTGGTGCTGGAGTGGCTCGGGCTCACGTTCGTCTGAGAAGCATCGCCCGGCCTAGCCGCTCACGAAACGTCCTGCTCGCATACCAGCTCCTTTCCCGTCCATCGCATCACGAGATCCTCACCGCGCACGCGCTTCCAGTCGAACTCCCCCATCAGCTCGCGCGCTGTCACCGGCTCGGCGCTCGCCCGCAGCCCGCACGCATGCGCGAGCACGCCGCACAGCGCCGCCGGCGAGTAGTGCGCGCGCAGCTCGGGCGCAGCCACTGCGCCGTGCAGCTTCGCGAGCTTGTCGCCGCGGGGCTCGAGCAGCAGCAGGTGGTGGCGAAACGCGGGCGCGGGCAGCCCTAACAGCTCACGCAGCGCGACCTGCAGCGGAGTGTGCAGCGCGAGATCGCGGCCGCGCACGACGCGCGTGACGCCGCTCGCGGCGTCGTCGACGACCGAGGCGAGGTGGTACGCGATCGCGCCGTCGCGGCGGCGCACGACCGGGTCGCCGAACGCGCGCGCCGGATCGAGCGCCCAGACCGCGCCCGATTCATCGTGCACCGCGACCTCGCCCGCCGGCACGCGTACGCGCAGCGGCTCGTCGCTCGCGCGCCATCCGCCGCTGGGCAGCGCGCGTCCGCGACAGGTACCCGGATACGCGAAGCCGCCGTCCGGCGCGACCACGGCATGCACCCGCAGCGCCGTCCGCGAGCACGCGCAGGGGTAGAGCAGCCCGCTCGCAGCGAGCTGGTCGAGCGCCGCCTCGTGCCGCGCGCGCGCCTTGCTCTGGAGCTGCACCTCGTCGAAATCGATCCCGAGCCAAGCGAGATCTTCTTGCAGCCCCGCGACGAGCTCCGTGCGCGAGCGTTCGGGATCGAGGTCCTCGAGGCGCAAGATGAGGCGCCCGCCCCGAGCGCGCGCGTCGAGCGAGCACAGCAGCGCGGCGAGCAAGGTGCCGGGATGGGCGCGGCCGGTCGTCGATGGGGCGAAGCGCCCGATTGCACACGTCATGGCGCGCGCAGTGTCGCGCGCCGGCCCGAAAAATCCCTAAGCGATCGCTCGCTTCCGGTCTCTGCCGGTGGCGGCGGCGCCGCGCGTCCTCGTAGCATCCGCCGCTGCAGGTCGAGGCGCGCGATGGGAATGCTCGAAGGCACGGTCGGGATCGTCACTGGCGCCGGCAGCGGCGTCGGCCGCGCCACCGCGCTGTTCGCGGCGCGCGAAGGCGCGCGCCTGCTCGTCGCGGGCGTGAATCGCGCGGGCGGCGAGGACACCGTGCGCCGGATCGAGAAAGCCGGCGGCGAAGCCGCGTTCGTCGTCGCGGACCTGCGCCGCGAGGATCACGCCGCCGCGATGGTGCAAGAGGCGGTCGGCGCGTTCGGCCGGCTCGACTGGGCGTGCAACAGCGCCTCCGGCGGCGAGAGCGTGAAGCTGCTGACGGACCTGACGGAAGGAGAATGGGACGACTTCGTGGGCGTCTCGCTGAAGGGCATCTGGCTGTGCATGAAGCACGAGATCCCCGCGATGATCGAGAGCGGCGGCGGCGCGATCGTCAACGTCGGCTCGACGGTCGGCGTGCGCGGCATGCCCGGGCTCGCCGCCTACGCCGCCGCGAAGGGCGGGCTGATCGCGCTCAGCAAGACGGCGGCCGCCGAGTTCGCGCCACGCGGCATCCGCGTGAACGTCGTGAACGCCGGCATGATCCGAACGCCGGCGAACGAGCGCTTCGAGAGACTCTCGCCCGATCTCGCGAAGCGCCTGATCGCGAGCCACGCCTTGGGCCGCATGGGCGAGCCCGAAGAAGTCGCCGAGATGGTGATCTGGCTGCTCTCGAAGCGCGCGAGCTTCGTCACCGGCGAGTGCATCGCGGTCGACGGCGGATCGCAGGTGAAGGCGACGACGTTCCCGGTCGACTGACGCTGCGCTCGCGCGCGCGCGGCTACGCTGCGCCGCTCCGATGACAGACGCGCGACCCGACGAGCTCCTGCGCACGCTCTCCGAGGACGGCTCGGTCTCGGTGCGCGCGCTCGTCGGCACGCGGCTCGTGTGCGAGGCCTCGCGGCGCCACGAGACCTCGCCGGTCGCGACCGCCGCGCTCGGCCGTGCGCTGCTCGGCGCGGTGCTGCTCGCTTCTCAGGGAAAGGACGCCGAGACGGTCGAGCTGCGCCTGCGCGGGCGCGGCCCACTCGGGCACGTGGTCGCGATCGCCGACGACGCCGGCCGCGCGCGCGGCTACGTCGCGAACCCGCAGCTCGACCGGCCGCTGCGCGGCGGTCGCCTCGACGTCGCCGGTGCGATCGGCCTCGGCGAGCTCGCCGTCGCGCGCTTCCGGCCGGGCTGGCGCGAGCCCTACACCGGCATCGTGCCGATCGTCTCCGGCGAAATCGCCGAAGATCTCGCGCTCTACCTGACCGAGAGCGAGCAAACGCCGTCGAGCGTCGCGCTCGGCATCTACCACGAGCCCGACGGCGCGCCCGCCGCCGCCGGCGCGTTCCTCGTCCAAGCGCTGCCCGGCGCCGACGACGCGACCGTGAAGCAAATCGAATCCAACGTTCAATGCCTGCCCGCGCTCTCGCGCCTCGTTCACGACGGCGCGAGCGCCGCCGACCTGATCGGCTTGTTATTGAGCGGCGTCGGCCGCCGCGACCTCGAATCCAGCTCTCCCCTCTTCCACTGCGGCTGCGACGAATCCCGCGTGCTGCGCGCCGTCTCCCTGCTCGGCCGCCAAGACCTGGAGCGCGCGATGACCGCTCGCGAACGGCTCGAAGTTCGCTGCGTCTTCTGCGCCGCCCAATACGCCGTCGATCCCGAACACGCCCGCGCACTGCTGCAAGACGCGTAACCACTCGACAACCCGCACGAGCTCCTCCGCAAGCAAAAGCCGGGGAGCGAAGCGACCGACGGCGCGCCCGCCCACAAGCCCGCACCCGAGTGCGCACGCGTGCACCTCCACCCGCGAGCGAACCTCGCTCTAGCGCCGACCTCGAGCACCCGATCAGCAGCGCGTCTTCTCAGACCGCCGCTCCGCTCGCAGTCCCTGACAACTCCAGCGTCACCGCCAGCCCACCCCCGTCGGCGTTCACGACTCTGAGCGCCCCGCCCATCTCCTGCACGAGGGCCCTCACCAGCGCCAGCCCAATCCCCGCACCCTGAGCGCTCCGCGTCAGCTCGTCCCCGCGCCGGTAGAACGGCTCCAGGATCCGCCCGAGCTCCTCGCGCGGCACCCCCGCCCCGTGATCGCGCACCCCGATCGCGACGCCTTCGCCTGCCCGCCGGCAGGACACCTCGATGCGCGCGCTCTCGCCGCGGCCGTATTTCACCGCGTTGTCCACCAAGTTGAACACCACCTGCACGAGCGCATCGCGCTCGAAGCGCACCGGCGGCAACGCGTCGTCCGCTACGAGCTCGAGCGCGAAGCCGTGCTGCGCCGCGTGTCCTCGCAACAAGTCGACCGCCTCGCGCACGACCGGCGCGACGTCGCCGATGCGCAGCTCGAACGTGCGCGCACCGCGCTCGAGGCGCGAGAACTCGAGCACGTTGTTGATCAGCCGCGAGAGCCGCTCGGTCTCGCCGGTGATCGAGCCGTAGTACTCGCGGCGCTTCTCCTCGCTCGGCACGAGGCCGTCGCGCAGCATTTCCGCGTACAGGCGAATCGCGGTGAGCGGCGTCTTCAGCTCGTGCGAGACCGCCGCCGCGAAGTTGCTCCGCCGCTCGGCGAAGTGCAGCGCGACCGCGGTCATCCGGTAGACCGCGAACAGGCCGACTCCGGCCGAGACGGTGAACAGCGCGACGAGCCAGTAGACGCTGCGCGCGCCCTCGTCCGCGAACGGCGCGAACGCGAGCTCGGCCGCCAGCGCATGAAACGGCTCGGCGAAGCGGTGCGAAAATGCGCGGCGCTCGGGCGTGGAGACGGGCCGGGCGCTCGCATGCGCCGGAGTCAGCACGACGCTCGCGGCCGGCAGTGCACCCTCGGCGAGCGTCGCGCTGGTGAGCAAGCGCTCGAGCGCCGCTCGCTCGATCGCGAGGCCTTGCCGCAGCGCGCGGTCGCCGATGCGCGCATTGCGCACGAGCAGGTAGACGTCGCCTGCCGCGAGCCGCCCGCGCATCGGGTCGACGATCACGCGCACGAGCTCAGCGCGTGCAGCGGGCGCTTCGTCGCGCAGCGCTCTGCGTTTCGCGGGAATCGGCGCGGGCGCTTCGGGAACGACGCGCTCGGCCGCCGCGGGCTGCTGTGCCGGCCCAGCCGCGTCGTCGCGCTCGCGCGCGAGCTCCGCGCGCCCGGCCGCCTCGCCGGCGCCGCGCGTCTCTGCGCTCCGATCACCTTCGTTTCGCGCGTCGTCCTCGACCCGCTCGTCGGCTGCGGCTCCCCGGGCGCTCGCGAGCTGCTCCGCGGGTGGAGGCGCGTCGGCGGCATCCACCGGCTTCGCAGCAGTCGCCCCGACGTCGGCTCCCTCCACCTTCGACGCGCTCCACTCGCTCGCCGTCTCCGGCGCACCGAGCGCGCGGGCGACGATCTCCTCCGCCGCGGCGCGCGAGCTGTCGGGGGCGGTGTTCGCCGCCTCCGGCGCGCTCGCGCGGCTCACGCGCGCGCTTCCATCGGGCAGCGCGATCTGCTCCTGGACATAGCTGCGCTGCTTGCGGTCCTGGCGCTCCTTCGCGCCGGTGTTCAGCTTCGCGAGCGCGTCGTACGCGTCGCCCGCGCCCTCGTCGCCTTCCTCGTAGAGGTTCGGTAGCTCCGGATCGACTGCCACCTCGTCGATCTCGACGCGCGCGCCCTGCGCGACCGTAATGACTTGCTCGCGCGGCGCCTCCGCGAGCGCGCCCGTCGCAGGCGGCGGCTCGGGCGCCGGCGCCGCCTCCGGCTTCGGCTCCGGCAGCGCGCCCTCACGGGTCGGCTCCGCCGCGGGGGCCGGCGGAGATTCCGCCGGGAGCGGGGGCGCCGGCAATCGCGCGGGCGCGAGTGCGGCCGGCGCGGGCGCCGCGCGCGGCACCTCGCCCACAACCGCCTCGGCGAGCGTGCGCACGCCCTTCCCCCAAGCCGGAGTCGTGACGGTGCCATCGGCCTCGATCTGGAAGTAGCCGGCGACGAGAGCGCCCGCGGGACGTTCGTGCAGCGGCGACGCCGGGCTCGCGAAGTCGTAGTCGCTC